>JGI24702J35022_10000003_pt1 | contig 102442 bp, 87 predicted proteins | sample TergutTh196P4_FD_35022 | JGI IMG/M metagenome (IMG submission 35022) | reverse complement strand
AGGCAGGCGGGACATAGGGCCATCCTCTCACAACATGATTGTCATTGGAAGGCCCCAGTGGCGGCCTGTCGGGAGTCCTGTCTGATCCCTTGTTCAGCCACCTGTCCATACTTAACGCACCATTGTGCGATTAGTCAGGATAGGTGCGATTAGTGGTGCAATGGGTATGCGAATTTACATGCGATTTTAATCGCTGAAAAATTATGTTACTCCGAGTAAGCAGATTTCTGACCTGGGCTTTTACAAAACAACCTTCTTTTTGGCAGCTGAATAATTGCAGACAACCGTCAATTTACAGCAGCCCAGCCCGGATGCCCGCTCGCACCACTCATCGCACATATCCTGACTAATCGCACAATGGCGCGTCTGCTACGGATCTGTGCCCTTTTGAAATATGGTGCGATAAGTATACGAACTTTCCCATATAAAAACCCATATCAACTAAAATGTGCCTATGGACAAACTTAACAAGCAGGTCATATCCACTGTCAAGACTTGGGACATGTTGCCAGAGCCTCCAGCCCCGCTGGTACTGATGGTCAGTGGGGGAGCGGACTCGGTGGCTATGGCCTACTTAATGACCGAGCTCTTTGCAGACTATGACTTTACGGTCCTGCATGTAAACCATGGCCTTAGGGCAGTTGCTGCTGACCAGGACGAGGCGTTTGTAGCAAACTTGGCAAGCCAACTAGGCTTGCAGTTCGAGGCCCGCCATATCGACCTGCCTGCCATTCAAGCAGCTGACGGGGGCAATATTGAAGACCTTGGCCGCCAGTACCGCTACGCATTTGCCGAAAAGCTTTTAGAGGGACTTGAGGCCCAAAGCGGCAGTGTTGGCTGTATTCTGACCGCCCATACTGCTGACGACCAGGCCGAGACCTACTTGATGCGCGTCATCAAAGGAGGTGGGCTTGACGCCTTGGCCTCGATACCGCATGTACGTGCAAAAATCGTGCGCCCTCTGTTGGACACCACCAGAGCCGATATTTTAGCTTACCTGACAAACCGAAAGCTAAGCTGGCAGGAAGACGCCACAAACAACGATACGGATTATTTCCGGGCATTCGTGCGCCATGGGCTTCTCCCGATAATGAAAAAGCAGAACCCCAGGCTTATCGAAACCATTAACCGCAATTTAAGGATCCTAGTGGCAGAGTCTGCCTTTGTCGAGCAGTCGGCAAGTCCTTATTATCAAGATCCCCTGGCCGCCCCGGATATCGCCTTGGCGCGCCGGGCGATCCGCCATGCTTTCCAAGAAGCCGGTGGGGAGACAAGCGCGCTGACTTTTGCCCATGTCGAGAAGCTGCGGCTCAATGGTGCCGATGAGGGCTTTGCCCTTGACCTGCCGGGGAGGATCAGGGCTATAAACGATGGGGGCAGGCTGGTCTTTGCTTTGAAGGAGCCAGATGTCGAAGCCGCAGCGTACCAAGGCGAGCTCAAATTGGGGCTTGGCTTGCAGACACCCATCGGGACGATAACGGTAAACGAGGTCGAGCGCGAACAGTTTGCTGACGACCCGCTGGGCTTTGCCCGAAGGCATGCAGGTGCCGATTGTTTGATCGTTGACGCGGACGTGCTTGATGAATATGGTGGCAGCTTGATGGTGTCTACGCTTGAAAAGGGCGACCGCTTCGCTCCCTTGGGAATGGATGGGCGGCACAAGAAAGTGTCGGACCTGCTAATAGACCGAAAAATTCCTGTCGCCCAGCGTAAAAAGACCTTAAAACTAACTGTAGGCGGTCAGATAATATGGGTTATTGGGGTTCAAGCTGATGACAGATTTAAAGCCAGGCCTGAAAGTAAGCGGCTGTCAAGTATAATTGTTGGATTCTAGTTACGTCCAGAAGAGGTACTGATGCACCCGGATATTACTGAGATTTTGTACACTGAAGACGAAATAGCCAATGCGATCAGCTCGATCGGCCGCCAGATCACTGCCGACTATGCCGACAAGAGGCTTTTGCTAGTGTCGATCCTCAAGGGCTCGTTCATTTTTGCTGCCGACTTGATTCGTCATATCGAACTGGATCTGGCAGTCGATTTTATAGCTGTAGCCAGCTATGGCGCAGAAACGAAAAGCTCTGGCGTGGTACGGATCATCAAGGACCTGGAAGGGCCCCTGGAAAGTTACGATATCTTGTTGGTCGAAGACATAGTCGACAGCGGTTTGACCTTGAACTACCTCCGCAAGTACCTGCGCAGCCTAAACCCTAAGTCTGTAGAGATTGCTGCGTTATTGGTCAAGGAGGTAAAGCAGGAGACGCCTGTAGAGTGCAAGTATGTCGGCTTTGTTTGTCCGGATGCCTTTGTGGTCGGTTATGGGCTTGATTATGCCGAGCGTTACCGTTATCTGCCTTATATCGGGGTACTCGATCCGAAAGTTTATTCATAAGACAGGCAATCAAAAATACCCGCGCAAAAGAAGAGCGCTGCTTCATTGTTTGTTAACCTAGGTAAAAGGGGTTTAAGTGCGTAGATTTCCTAATCGGAATGCAATTGTGATATATGGGATAGGCATGGCTTTCCTATCTATAATATTTGTATATATGCTGTTCAGTAGCTTTTTCAATCGTACCCAGATCGATAACTTGACTACAAACGAGTTTGTCAATGCAGTAAAAGACGATCGGGTCGTTGAGATCACCTATAACATTTCAGACACGAAGATCTCTGGCTTGTATTATCGAGACGGCATGTCTAGGGACGAAGACCCCATTCAGTTCTCATCCAAGTACATCGGGTCAGACTCGTTAAACGAGTTGATGGCAGACCATCCCCAGGTCAAATACACGATAGACACCTCGAATAACTACTTCTTGCTACAGATACTGCCGACAGTTCTGTTGATGGTAGTTCTTGGCATTGGGGGATGGGCGCTTTTCAACCGCCTTGAAGCATCCAACAACCGTCAAATGCAGTTCGGCAGAAGCCGGGCACGCAAGGCCCATGAAGAGCGGCCTACGACGAAGTTTACCGATGTTGCAGGTATCGATGAGGTCGTCGAGGAGCTAGAGGAGATCAAGGACTTTTTGTCGGATCCAGAAAGGTACCAGAGCTTTGGCGCAAAAATCCCTCGCGGTATATTGCTGGTCGGGCCTCCTGGTACAGGCAAGACACTGCTGGCTAGGGCTGTGGCAGGAGAGGCAGGCGTCCCGTTCTTCTCCATATCCGGCTCTGACTTCGTGGAGATGTTTGTCGGTGTCGGGGCCTCTCGTGTCCGCGACTTGTTCGAGCAGGCCAAGGATGCAGCGCCTTCGATCATCTTTATCGACGAGATCGACGCGGTGGGCCGTCAGCGGGGTGCCGGGCTTGGCGGGGGCCATGACGAACGCGAGCAAACGCTTAACCAGCTTTTAGTGGAGATGGACGGATTCGCCGACCATCAAAGCGTGATCCTGATCGCTGCCACCAACCGTGCCGATATCTTAGACCCTGCGCTGTTGCGGCCAGGCCGTTTCGACCGCCAAATCACTGTGATGCGTCCCGACCTTAAGGGGCGGGAGGCTATTTTAAAAGTGCATAGCGAAGACAAGCCGCTTGCCCATAGTGTCAGCTTAGAGACGCTGGCCCGGATGACGCCAGGCTTTACAGGTGCTGACCTGGCCAATTTGATGAACGAGGCGGCATTGCTCACTGCCCGGCGCAAGAAGAAGCTGATTACGATGAGCGAGCTTTCCGAAGCAATGGAGCGCTCGATAGCAGGGCCGGAGCGCAAGAGCCGGATCATGACGGAAAAAGAAAAGCGGACAATTGCTTTTCACGAGTCGGGGCATGCTTTGGTCGGCCACATCCTTGAATATGCCGACCCGGTGCACAAGATCTCCATAATCAGCCGGGGGCAGGCCCTCGGCTATACGCTTTCGCTTCCCGAAGAGGACCGCTTTTTGTCCAGCAGGAACGAGATGTTAGATGACCTGGCAGTCTGTTTGGGCGGCCGGGTGGCAGAAGAGCTGTTTTTAGACGACATCACCACAGGCGCCTCCAGCGACCTGGAAAGGGCAACCAACATCGCTAGACAGATGGTGACCCGCTACGGGATGACCGAGGCGCTTGGCCACCAAGTGTACGGCCAAGCCCAGCACGAGGTGTTTTTAGGCCGCGACTATTCAGCGAGCCCGGACTATAGCGACGAGACAGCTCGGCGCATTGATGAGGAAGTGTCAAAGATCATCCAGTCCGCCCATGACAGGGCGATCAGTGTCTTATCCACACGAAAAGAACAGATCGAGCTGATGGTCGAGGTGCTGATGGACCGGGAGACAGTTGACAGCGAGGCCTTGGATGCTTTGCTGAACAACACTTGGCCTGACTATTTGGACCATGAGGACGAACTGCTTGCCCAAAAGGCAGACGACTTGCGCAGGCAGGAGATAGACGATGCCCGTCGGGCCCGCGAGGCACAAAGAGAACGCGAGCGCCAAGAGCGTGAGCGGCGTGAGCTACAAGGCGGGGACGACGATGTAGCGCTGGAGGCTAATTTTGACGAGCAGATGGACGAGGAGGTTTACCAGGTAACCTTAAACGACATCGTCAGCGGTAAGACCGACCTAAACGACATGGTCCGTATTTATATGCAAGGCGAAGAAAGCCAGGAGCTGCCTCCCCCCAGCGGCGAGCCGATAAGCAGCCTTTACGACCAGCCACAAAACGGTACCCTGGAAAACAACCCGACAGAGATCAGTGTTGTCTACGCGGAGAAGCCGTCCGCTTTAGGTGTCACGCCCCCCAATGGTGTCGGGCAAGCTGCCAATGACGACGCCCCAGGCCCTGCCTTGCCACCGCCAGTAAGCACCTCGGTAGTGCTTCCACCACCAAGCGGCCCACCGCTTAGCAACGATCCTCCAGACGTGCAGTACAATGGCGGGCAGTCCAACCCCACAGACAACGGAGACGGTTCAGACAGCTAGGTCTGAAATGTCGCTTTTCATAAATCAGGGATCAACTTTGCTAAAGTCATTAGGAGGTTTCGTATGGATCACGCGAAAATAGAGCAAGGGGTTCGGTTAATACTTGAAGGCATCGGCGAGGACGTCAACCGTGAGGGCCTGTTGGACACGCCGGCACGGGTCGCGCGCATGTACGAAGAGATATTCGCTGGCATGGGCCAAGAGCCTGCCGAATTGTTTGCCCAGAGTTTTGGGGAGAACCACCATGAGCTGGTCTTGGTCAAAGACATACCGCTTTACTCGACTTGCGAGCACCACCTGGTGACTTTTCACGGAGTGGCACATGTCGGCTATCTGCCCGGGTCGGAAGGAAGGGTCTGCGGGATCTCTAAGCTAGCCCGTCTGGTCGACCTCTACGCTCGGAGGCCTCAGGTGCAAGAACGCCTCACTAGCCAGATCGCCGATACCTTAGTCGAGCTGCTCGATGCCAACGGGGTGATCGTGGTCATTGAGGCAGAACACCTCTGCATGTCTATGCGCGGGGTAAAGAAGCCAGGGTCGAAGACCATCACATCGGCGGTCCGTGGCGCTTTCAGGGGGTCGGCAAAAACCCGCGAAGAAGCCTTGTCCTTGATCTTCGGCTCATAGAACATAATGTTAATTAAATAGCTAGGTGAAAAGATGATCTGGCGATGCCGCAACATTGAATTCGACTTAAGCGATGCCATTGTCATGGGCATCTTAAACCTTACCCCGGACTCTTTTTCTGACGGGGGAGAGTACTTCGACCTAACAAAGGCCTATTCTCATGCCCATCGAATGCTAGAGGAGGGAGCATCGATAATCGACATCGGGGGCGAGTCTACCCGGCCAGGGTCTAACGAGCTTGACGAGGATACCGAGCTGGGCAGGGTATTGCCATTGGTCAAAGCCCTATGCGAGGAGGGGCTTGTGATCTCGATAGACACCCGCCACCCAAAAGTAGCAGCAGCCTGTATTGACGCTGGAGCGGCTATTGTCAACGACGTTTCTGGCTACCGTGACCCTAGAATGCGTGAGGTAGCTGGTAAAAGCGATGTCGGCTGTGTGGTCATGCATATGTTGGGCGAGCCCCAAAGCATGCAGGTAGACCCACACTACGACGATGTCGTAGGCGAGGTCAAAGACTATTTGTTAGGGCAGGCCGCCTTGTTGCAGTCAGCTGGAGTTGCCCCAGACCGTATCTGCATAGACCCCGGGCCGGGCTTTGGTAAGGACTTCTCACATAACCTGGCCTTGCTTCAAGCCACTAGCGAGCTGGCCGCCCTGCCATATCCCTTGATGGCTGCCTACTCCCGCAAAGGCTTCATAGGCAAGATGACCGGGATCACTGAGGCTGCCGACCGGGCAGCAACTTCGGCTATCGTAGCTGCATGGGCGGCAAAGCAAGGCGCCAGGGTCTTGCGTGTCCATGACGTCCGGGCAACGGTCGAGGCCCTAAAAGTCTTTCGGTACCTATAAAGGCCCTGCCGATGCCTGAGCTTCCTGAAGTTGAAGTAATAAGACGCGGCTTGAACGCTGTTCTCCCAGGTAAGGCAATTACCGGTATCGAGGTCCTCGAACAGCGCAGCTTCCCGACATTTGACCTAGAAACCGAGAAGCGCATCATCGGCTCGGTTTTTCAAGAGGTCCGTCGACGTGGCAAGCTTTTGATCATCGTTTTAAAAAGCAGTGCCCGCGAGGAAGCCTTGCTGGTCCACTTGCGGATGACCGGCCAGTTGGTCTACCGGGGGCCAAGCACCGGCCAAGGCGGCTTTGCTGGAGGCTACCCAAGCCAGTCGCTGGTCTCGGGGCTCCCCGACAAGCATACCCATGTCGTTTTTAGCTTGGACGACGGGTCAAGGCTTTACTTCAACGACCAACGCAAGTTCGGCTACTTGAAGCTGATTGCCCTGTCCGATATCGACCAAGACGATTTTTTGCATCACCTCGGCATCGAGCCGCTTGACGGCTCGTTTACCTGGCAGGCCCTCCGTGCTGCTTTGCAGGGCAAGGCCAAAAACCCCGCTCAGGCGAAAGCCTCGCCAATGTCGGTCAAGGCTGCCCTTCTAGACCAAAAAAGAATCGCCGGCATTGGCAACATCTACGCAGACGAGTCCCTCTTCCGCGCCGGAATCGACCCCAGGCGAAGCCTGGCATCCCTAAAAGTCGGCGACTACCGGCGCCTCCAAGCTGCTATCCGCGAATGCCTCAACCAGTCGATCATTGACGGTGGGTCGACGTCCCGCAACTATGTTGACTCGTTCGGCTTAAGGGGAGAATACCTCGACCTGCATGCCGCAGTCTATGGGCGTAGCGGCCAAGCCTGCCCGCGTTGCGGGAAGCCGATCACCAAGATAAGGCTTGCCGGCAGGGGCACCCACCTCTGCGAGCATTGTCAACGCTAGCAAATTAGCAGGCTTAGCAGTCCATTGCAAGATGCGAGGCTATCGGGGTGTAGGACACCCCGCCTTTTTGCTGCTTTGACAGCATCAAGTCGACCTGCCTTACAGGCTCGCCAAAAACATCGATGGTGTGGGGAGAAACAGACGTCTTAACATCCCTGCCCAATGTGACATGCGCTGCAAACTCTCTATTCTGTAACGCAAAGCCAGCTGCTTGAAGGGCAGCCTCAAGCTGGCTTTGGAGGTTTAGAAGCGCGGCATTCTCGCCAGCTCCTGCCCACCACAGGTCGCCTTGGCGAGTCTTGAAACGCCCTAGCCTGTCAAACTCCAAATCAAAGCCCGAAAAGCTGATCGACTGCATTGTTGACTCAGCCAAGGCAGCTTCCGCCTCATTGCATTCACCGAGAAACACCAGTGTCAAGTGCAGGTTCTCTGGTCGAGAAAACCGCCCTTGCCTCGACTGCCTGCGTAGCTCGTCGATATGCCTTTGCAATTCGGCAAGTGTTTGAACTGAAAAGTTGATCGCTAGAAACAAGCGCATGGTCTTCTCCAGATGTAAGTCATCGTCAATCGGTGCGGTAGAGACTGCTGACTTCGCCAAGGAGATGCTGCATAGACTCTCGCAAAGACTGGGGAGCCAGGATTTCAGCCTTATTGCCAAACTCGAAGACCCATGACAGAAAGACCGGGGTGTCGGTCACCTCGACTTCGACATCAAAGCACTCGCTGGAAGAGTCATCGTCACTGTCGGGGCTGTTTGCCGGAGAGCCGAGGCCGCTTGAGGAGGGGAGGATTTTCACGGATGTCCCATAGCGGTCGATGACGATGTTGATCAGGCTTCTGTCGAAGCGTAGGCGGGCGCGAACGGTATCGCCGACATACATACCGAAGTGTTTCATGGTGTAGTCCAGGAGGTTTATCTGCTTGTCTGCGAAATCGTCGATGTCCTCGTCTGAGACAGAGACGTCGATCATTTTGTCCACCCGGTAGTGGACAAAGCTGTCATGTTTGGTGTTGTAGCAGATGAGGTAGTATTTCTGGTCGTTCCAGCAAAGCTCGACCGGGTTTTCAATGTAGAACTCGCTGGATTTCCGATGAACCCGCTCTTTCCTTAAATTGTAGTCGAAATACTTGAAGCTGATCTTTTTGGAATCGATGATTGCCATATGTATGTACCAGACGTTGTACATGATGCTTGAATTCTTCGATTTGTAGCTGTCGACGCTGCCCAGTTTATTGGTGAAGTACCTGCCGTCATGTATGTTGGTAAGTGACGACAGCTTCTTAATCATCTTCTCGCTTTTATCTGTGGTAATGAACTGTGAGCTCTCGACGAAATCGACTAGCATCCTCAGCTCGGGCAGCTCGAACAGGCTCGATGCCAGGTAATAGGCGTTCGACCGCCCATGGTTGGTGATGATGTCCATACCGAAGCGTTTGAGTGTTTCTATATCAGTATAAATCGACTTTCGCTCGGCTTTTATGTCAAAGGCGGCCAAAGCCCTGATCAGCTCGTTTACGGTAATGGCGTTGTTTTCATTGGTACGTTCACTCAATATTTGGCTGATATATAAAAGCTTCATTTTCTGATTTGGCGACGAAGTCATGCTCATGTCCTCCAATTGTTTTACCGGCAACAAAACAAACTGCTCATGAAGTCTCCAGCAACTGTGGATGTAAAAAACCACTCGCAGCATTTTTACCACAAAACGTGCAGCTAGCCGAGGCAAAACAACAAAACAGCGTGCCCTTAGAAGGCACGCTGTCAAATACTTGGACGTTTGTCGGATTCTTACTGGCGATTGGTTATTTTACCGCTGCGTAATAGCAACGCTTGGGGGAGTCGATCCTCCCGTCTTTCTTCAAGGCCTTAATTGCTTTATCAACGTCGGTCTTTTCCAGTCCGGTTGCCTTGACGACGTCAGCGGGCCGGAGCGGCTCGCCAGATTGTACAAAGCAGTCCAAGACGATTTCGACTGCGGTTGCGATTTCTACTGCCATTGGTGCACTCCTTTCAAACGGTGACTGTCATCACTGCGTTCATCATACAGCATTTCACACCTTTAAGCTTATTGCTTGCCTTTAAGACAATACTAGACTGAATGCTTAAAACCATGGACCTGATCCTTTCTCACTAACAGTCGGGATTATCAGCTTGCCATAGATCAAATAAATGTGCTTGACAATAAGCAATATAAAAGCAAAATGGTGTAAACTCTGTTTATTGGGATTTTTTTAAGGCGTTTCTTTATCGGAAAAGAAACGCCGGGTGGACGTGAGAGGGAGACCGTCCACCCGGCCTGTGGAAAGGTGCTGTGTGAGTACCACAGGGAGTCATGAGTCAGGCAGAGGAAGAAACCTGCTCTTTGTAGTCACACAGCCAAATCATGCGATTGGTTTCCATTGAACGCATAAAGGCCAGGAGGGAGAAAGACCTTTTCATGCTGCAAAACCAAACCGCTCGAGGGTGCTAATGTCAAAAAACGCTTCATATTCACTTAAAGCTTCCGTTTGGGCCTTGATTCGTACTTCGTTGATTCGTCCGTAGTTCTCCTGCACTAATCTAACGATGCTCTCGTCAATAGCCTGGTCTTTGACCATCGAAAGCAGTATTTGTAATGCCTCGTCCTTATCCATGCCTGCCCGGTATGGACGGTCCTCAGTCAGAGCGGTCATGATGTCGGCAACCGCCATGATTCGGGCAAGTTTGGAAAAATCGTCTCCTTTGATATGGAATGGGTATCCCTTGCCGTCTAAGCGCTCATGATGGTAAGCAGCCCAAGTTGCAACGACGTCCATCCCATTGATCTTTTTCAAGATCGAATACGTGTAGTAAGTATGTTTTTTTACGATATTCATCTCTTCGACATCCAGCTTTGCTGGCTTCTCCAAAATACTGTTAGGAACAGCCAGCTTGCCGATGTCATGCAGGTAGCCGGCGATTTCCATGAGTTTTACCTCGCGCGCCGAAAAGCCGGATATGGTCGTGATCTCTTTGGCGACGGCAGCGACCCCACTGGAGTGTGTCGCTGTGAAGCGGCTGCGGAAGTCGATTATCTGGGCCAGCACTTTTACGAACTCTATCATTGCGTCAAGCCCATTGACTTTTTGCGAAGTGGCAATGTTTTGAATAACCGTGTAACCGATGGACGGGGAGAAGAGGTCGATCCAAACATGCACCAAGTCAGTCAGCTCGTCGAAAGCCTTAAGCACCTCAGGATGGTAGCTAGGGCTTTTGTCGTGAAGCTTGTCCCTGACCAGGGTCAGCTGGATGAATATTTCCTTCTTCTCGTCAAGCAGCACAGCAATGCGGTCGGCTAGGTGCAATACATAGCTGCCCAGTGGGACGCGGTCCTTGTTCTTGCTGTAGTCAGCATGGTGGTAGAGGATCATCTCGGCTGGTTTGTACAGCAGGTCAATTCCGCTTAACAGCTTGTAGCCGATGATGGAGTGCTGGTTCACGTCAGTGTCAATGCTAGTTATGTTTATCATATCGAGCCGGTCGTTTAGGGAGAATGCCCCAATATCGTGCAGCAAGGCAGCGATAACGATATCGTGGACCTCGCTTGCTGGCAGCTGCATCTGCCTACCGAGCAGATATGCTATATAGCCTACTTTATGATGGTGGTGGCTTAGGGTTGGGGAGGCGAGATCCAACGTTTCTGATATTGCATAAATAAAGTCATAAATTGAGAATTCATTTTCCAGTAACATGATCCACCTCCCCAGATGTCTCTCGGCCTTAAAGCCATTCGCTCGTTTGAGCGCTTCGTTTGTTCTTTCGGTATCGAGGTTCTGCTCTTTGCCTCTTAATGTCTTCATGAACATTGTATTGGGGGATGTCTGGTAACTTAACACCTCAACATGGTTTTTAGTTAGTCGCAAAATACACCCCATTTACCTTCACTTGACATATTGTTTATCCACATAGCAAATTAGCAGATCAACGGCGTTTTTTGGTTCAAGGATTGCTCTGTTGCAATCCGGATCAGATGGGCTAGGTTCTCTGCTCCCATCTTCGAGTAAATATTGCTGATCACCATTTTCACGGTGTTCACCGACAAGTTGCGGATCGCTGCGATCTCACTGCGGGACAGGCCTTGGGAGAGGTCTGACAATATCTCCATTTCACGACGGGACAGCTCGAAATCAATCTGGAGGTTGTGTGACTTCCGGTACTCAGCAATGATATGGGACTTACGTTTTGCATAAGAAGCTGATTTTCGATTGATATCTTCAAGCCATTGCTTGGGGATCCCGCAATGATCGTCCTTCAAGGCGGCAGTTGTCAGCGAGCGCATATCCTTACCAAGAATGATGAAGGGCGCTATGATGCTGTTCGGAGCGGCTTCGGCCCACGCCTCGTGCAACGCATGGAAGGCCTTCTCCCGGTTCTTTAGACGGTAGTACGTACAAGCCTCTAAAACCAGCATCTCTACCCGTCCGTAAAGTATTGACTCCCTAAGCTTCATCTGTTCGATATAGGCCAATAGGGGCGCATAGTCCTCGATGCTATAGAGGTAACGGGCCTTTGCCTGGTTGCCGAAGTTCTCTATGAAATAGGCATGGCCATAGTCGCTGAACCGTTTGGTCAACCAGTCAGGGACCTCCTCGGGCATACCCAAGATACAGAAATACCAGGAAAGGGCAATGTCGCTGGTAATATACCGAGTCGAGTACTCGTCTTCGTTAAGCAATCCTTGCATCTGTTCGAGAATCGCCTCGGACTTCTGGTAGTTGCCATGCCAAGTCGCTATGCGAAGCAGATAATGCAAAGCGCGGTGGACGGTGTCGAATTGCTTTTGCTCGCGTGCCCTTACCAGGCCCCGGACGACATACTCTTCAGCTGTGGTCATGTCAGCCTGATAAAACGCAAGCTCACCTTGGGCCAAGTCGTCAAGGCCGGTCATAGCACCATTCATGGCATGGGACACATAGGTGATGGACCGGGCAAAGGCATCGATGAATTCTTGGGGGGCTCCTGCTTGGGACGACCCGACCAAGCTGATCCATGGCCCGGCTTGGTGGTCGACAATAATGCCAGGGTCAAAAGGCGAGTTTGAAAAACACTCGTCCATCTTCTCGTAGTAGATATCAAAATCATAGACACCGTCGATAGTGCTCATCAATGTCCGAAGGGTTCCCCAACAGTAATAAAGGCTCCCTAAAGACTGGTTGCGGAAGGTGCTGTTGGCAGGATATGTCAAAAACCGCGACTCGTACTTCTCCAGAAGCTCATGTGCCTCTTCCCAATTGCCCAAGCACATCGCTGTGCGTACGTGCATGGCAGCAAAATAGACCACATTGTCAATAACATTGTCTGGGGCACGCTCAAAGATAGGCGCAGCCATTCGGGCGATATCGTGAGGGATCTGGGTGGGCAGCTCGTGAATGATGTCAACGATCGACTGGTAGTCCCCGACCTTCTCGTAAAAAGACAGGGCGTCGACCTTAAACCCGTTGGCTTCACACCAAGTGGCTGCTGTCGAATAGGTCTCGTCGATGTCCTCACTGCTCAGAAGGTCTTGCTTGGTACTCAAAAACTCCAAGAACAAATGGTGAATCAGGTAAGCACTGATAAAACCATCCAAACGTACATAGGCAGACTGTCGGTTAAGCTCAGACAACAGCTCTTTGTCCTCATGAGCAAGCTTGCCGATTAATTCGACCGACAGATGCTCGATCAAAGACAGCCTGACTAAAAAGTTCTTTAGAGGGTTAGAGATGTTCTGCCAGATCTCGACGTCCATCAGTTGGAAGATGTTTGAACGCATGGCGTTTCGCAGATACCCCTCATAGCCCGGGGCTTTGGAATACGAGCGGGCTATCAGGTTGATGGCAAATACCCAGCCTCCTGTGTCAGACATGATCGACCTGAGGTTGTCTGTCGAGGCGTCCAAGCCTAAATACGAGTAGTATTGGTTGATCTCATGGTCGGTAAAGCTCAGATCGTTCTCGCTTATATAGACAAGCTGCTCTGCTAGCTCAAAAGAAGCTAAGTTCAGCGGCGGTATCGTCCTAGACAACAGGAACAACGAGGTGCCAGGAGCAAGCTCGTTAATGCCGCGGTCGACAAACCTTAATACGTCAGGGTCTTCTATTAAATGGAAATCGTCGAAAACGAGGATCCTTCGCATCGGCTCGACATACTCACGATAGACTCTAAAGAATTGGGATATCTTGTCATCAGTATCGGGAAACCCCATCATTATCATTAATTGGGCAAAATGGGGGTTGATCGGGGCAACCGAATGAATGATATTCTCCCAAAAACGGTTTCCGACATTGTCCCTTTCTGACAACTGGACCCAGATGGTATTAACCCCACTATATTCAATGAAGTCACGGACTGCCGATGTCTTGCCCCAACCGGCGCCAGCATTGACAATGACCAAAGGAAACGTAGCTGCCTTTTCAAACAGAAGGTTTAAACGGTTGCGTCTGAAATAGTAGGAGCTCTTTTCAAGATTAGCTTGGTCGTTGTTGCTCACAGCCAGTTCGCAGTCTGAGCTGGCATTGGTACTGACAGTACCAGGATTCGTCTGGATTTCAACAGCATTTACCATCTATATAGTCCTCCCCGTTTTTAGTCATAAAGACTAAATCAGATCAATCGAAGCCTTGCACCATGTTGTGTTTGAGGGAACCGATGTTTAACAAGAATGTGACTGCATTACTTATAATCATTGCGACCCTCCCCAGGATCAGTTACATGGTGCCCCACATAACTTTGCACTCCCACACTCTCGCCCAAAGAATTCACAATGCTTTTTGCTTGAATCTGAGTGTGCGACTCCATTTTATATTAAACTAACGTTTGGTTGTCAAGCAAATCTAACGTTTGTTAGTTAACAGTTTTATGTCATTTGTTCGTAAAGTCCGATCTACGATCTGAAGCACATCCTTGGGGAACTGCAGCTGGCTTAGTGCAGAGGCGCTACAGTACAAGCAAGCTTAGTATTGCCCGGCTCGAACTAGTTGGTATTAAGAGCACGAACACTGGTGCGGGCGAAGGGACTTGAACCCCCACGAGTTTCCTCGCCAGGACCTAAACCTGGTGCGTCTGCCTATTCCGCCACGCCCGCCTCATTGACAAAGTACAAAAGTTGGAGCGGCAGACGGGACTCGAACCCGCAACAATCAGCTTGGATGATACCTTGCCAACAGGCTCTTTTCGTCTGCCCTCTACAACAACGTTGTAATTCTACACGAACTGTAAATAAAAGCAATACAAGCGAACTACCAGCAGTTTAATTGCTTTTCTAGCATTGCCTGGTCTAGCAGAATGCTGCTCAATGTATCGAGCACTTATCCAAAACAAGACTGTGTGAAAATACCTTCGACCTATCAGTTCTTGACAGCATCTACCTTTGCTTACTCTCGTCCACAAAAGACTAGGCTCTATTTAAACCCATTTCAAGTGGAATAAGGAAACTGGCTAATACATTGATGGAGCACCATACATAGAGCAATTCGCTCACAGCTGTTCGGTACTGCCCTAAGAATCACAATACTGATAACTCCTGGATCAATGCGTACGGAACGTCACCCAATCAGGAATACGCTACTTATGGAACCAAACGGTGTGCTCCAGGTCGGCAATGCACACTATCTCGTTTATCCGCATTCTGCGATGTTATTTAGGTTTTATTCGTTCTTGACCTGCTCGAAAAAACAGAGTAGGATGTTAAAAGTCCAGATTATCGGAACATATAAGGCTTTAGGAATGCACTTTGGATATTCAGACCATCAAAGACACCAACATTGCCGATCTACTGAATGGATATGTCCAGCAGATGAATGTGTATGTTTGTATTTGGTGCAATGCCGAGTTTGAAAGCGTTGATGAAGCACAAGCCCATATAAAAGGTCACACACCAGAAGACAGATTCGAGATATTAATGAACGCTGATTCGCTTATTTCGTATTCCACTTTGGAATACTGGGTCTTGATGGAAATGTTCAGGGGAAAAGAACCAATAGAAATAAGCGAGGAGTTACAAATCAATCCCTCTTCGGTGAGAGGAGCAAGGCAGAACTTCTTTAACGAGACAGCAAGGGCAAAGATCGTCCTGATGCTATTAAACTTGATAACTGACAAGCAAAAACCATTGCGTAAATACTCTCGGGCAGTTGGATCAGATGAAGTACAGTTAAAAGATCAAAAGTTGGCTGTTGACGAAGACAACCGTGTAACAGCCCTGTACAACATCACTGAGCTTCACCGCAAGCCCATCAAGCATGCAACAACCTTGATACTCCTCACAGATATAACAGCAGAGGGCGATTTGCTCTTCCTTTGTGTTGACAAGGCCCGCAAATCCTATGGCAAAAATATTGAAAACCGGCATCTTTGGGATTGCATGGGAACCCACCTGGGAGCATCTGATGTCTTAACGATTTCCGACGATAAAGGGGTTATAGGAACCAAACTACAAGCAGAGCATTTTCGAAATGCTGCAATTCGCGATTTAGAAGAAACCCTGAGAGTTGCTCATTTAAAAATCGACCCATCCCAGCTGGCATTCATGTTCACTGACGAATACCAGGGAACCTCTTTATATGGGGCTGGTATAAACCATGAGATAACCGATGTGTTTTCATACAGGATAGACACAAGCCGTAATATCAAGGTATGGGATGAGTATATCGATTCACTCGGAGGACGTGTAAAAAAGCAGTTCCGTATGAAAAAGATGAGCTACATCGAGCTTTTGGCTGAGTACAAGGCAGGTAACCTGATGGATGGCTTAGCAAGGGTCGTCACTGCTTTCGAGCAAGACCAGTCATATCTAGAGAGAATCAAGGCAGTTTTTTGAGTCTTTGCCAAAAAGCTATTGTCATTAGTTGGTATCTCACTTCTTATGTTCTGGCTATAAGAGCATAAAAAGACAGGGAACACATGAAAGCCTTCTAAGGGAGGGAGTACATGATGGGAAACAAGACAGAAGAAACAGCAGTAATGACCTTATACAAGATACCAGGGCGCAAGTCGCAGACGGTTGCATATACACTTGATGATATGAACACCCCAGACAAGCTTCAGCAGATTTTAGAATCAATCAATATATATGACACTCCTGATGGGGTTGAAGAGCTGTACCGGATGCTAGATCTTCTCCCCAATTCCTATTTGCTTCTTGCTCAGACACTGAGGCAGCTGGAAATCGATCAAGAAAGTTTGGGCGACCCAGCAAGCCTGTTGCTCTCCTACCTGATAGAGAGGTTCCGGATTCATGACGAACTGCATGTAGTAAAAAGTAAAGCAGACGCTTCGTGGTCTGCTTGTGACTTCTGTGAAATTGATGGTGAAAGCGAGGCGCGCTGTCATAACTGCGTATTGAACCATGACGATGTGGCTTTTATCTTGAAAAGAAGCATAGAGCTGAAACAAAAAGACGGTTCGTTTAGATCACTTTCCGGAGAAGAGTTTCGCACAGAATACTTACCCTTCATGCCAATCTCGTTATTTCCTTCACATCCTATCGACTTCGATGCTGTTCTTACGAACCAGCAGCTCCATCTTCTGCGCTTTGGTAGACGCTTGACCGATGGGGCTGCGTTTCCGTCTGATGGTATACCTGTTTACCTTGTATCCGAAAACAAAGCACACTTTATTCATGATTATTCTCTTGAAGACCTGGCAGGATTTCAAAGTGCAAAGACTCAACCCGCAGCAGCTGGGCTGTACTACGGCGGTGCCCAATTGATAGTCGAGGTTGACACCGAGCAAGGGCCTTGCTTTCTGGCAACATTTGACGAAAGAGCCGGCAAGCATTGGTTCAAGTCGGTAGGCGGTATTGCTACAGGTCACATGGAAGCTAATAACCTATTGGAGTGCGCTAGGCGAGAGACCGATGAAGAGCTGATCGTCGTTGGCAAGATCAATAGTGAAGAAAGGCTGCTTGTCTTGGCGGATGAAACAGAGGGACTTATAACAAAAAAGGTTGATTTGTTTTCTGATATATGGCAAAAAGAGCTGGGTGTTAAACGAGCAGTACTACCTCCAATTATCGTTGACTACCTAACCAATGAAGTAGACAAGTCGTTTGAAGTATTGGCTTACATGTCACTGTGCGGTCTACCGCTGGACAGTGTCTTTATGTTGGAAGAGTGGGACGTCGGACGTTTCTTTCCTCGGGTATACCTGATTGATAGCAGTAACGGCAAGCTTGTCGGTGGCTTCAACGATCGACAAGGGCTCGTCTTAAACCATCCTCCAGTCACTGTCAGCCTTCATCCATCTTTTCAAAGGATGTTAGACCTCAATCGTGAAGCTCTACACAAAAAGCACTTGTCTGAGAGAGTGAAGGCCCAACAACCCCATGTGCCTTTGAATGAACAGCGAGCCTGTGAGCATGACTCAAACAGTGTGCCGGATGGCATTTATGATTGGAATGTACTAAATGAGGGAGAGGGAGAAAAGCCATCTACGGCGCAAGGATATTGGGTCGATACGCTTAGCCCAAAGTGGTTCGCGATAGCAGTCACAGGTTATGCGGTGTTGAAAGACGGCTACGGTTCTGAAAGAGACACCAAGGAGCTAAGCGCCCTTTTAGACCAGAAAGACCCCGAATTCCTACAAAAAGTCATGCACGCATTGGTCTTTTCAAAACAAGACAATGAGGAAGCCTACCGATTGCTTGAGTATCTCCTAGGTTATATGCACGATACATACGGCGTTGATATGGGGATCGAATGCCAGGCTAACAAGGTGACCTATGGAGCCACCACAGAGCCTGACGATGATTACAGCGATTGGGCCTGGGCTAATTTCACCGGCATGAACGACGGAGTGACCCATGTCTATAGGCATTGGCTCAAGGATGGAAGAGAACTGGGTAGAGAAGAGCTTTTAGACCTGTTGAGCAGGATCGAAGTGCAAAAGACACCGCACTTCTCCTCAGATAAAGCAAACCAGAAAGAAGAGTGCTCACACAGCTTTTCTGGATACATCGTCCCAAAAGTCTATGAGGAGCCAAGAGGGCCAGCGCACTTCCTGTACCGTTGTGATAAATGTCGAAGAAGGCTCCTCAAGGTCACGGATCCTTTGATAAACGATATCCAATGATTTTGTGGCGTATGTTGGACGTTGGAGACGAGGCAAAGCATGAAAGCAGAAGTTTCAATATCCACCATTGCTGAGCTGGTTGATGCCATTCAGAATTTGACCAGCGATGTAGATCTGTTGGCGCTTAGGATTGTTCCTGGAGATCTTTCAGACTATGAAGCCGATTCTATCACCAGTGTTGTCGATTTGGCGACAATGCCTGCAATCGAAACCCTCTATCTTGACATTGAAGGAAAGCGGAGTGACTACGCTCCAGATATATTTGTTGCGCTATTGGAGCGCCTTTCGTCGTTTTACGCCATCACAGAGTTAAAGCTTAGAATCTCATCTGAAGGGCCTGCACTTATAGGTTTGCCTGCTTTTGCAAATCTTGAGCATCTGACTTTGGGAGCGAGCTATCATCCACTTGACGGATTGCCTATGTTTCCTTCACTTAAGTCTGTAGAGACCTCAGAGTACATGAGCGATTCGGGTGATTACACCACTTGGTACACTGCCGAATCTGAAAATGCTTTGCTGCAAATGCTCCCTCGGATATGGCCTAGCCCTGACTACTATGAGGATTTGAAATGTGAAGAATCTGATTTTTTCATTATCAAAAGCATTCTGCAAAACTGGCCAGTAGACCAAAAGATCCCTATCAATATCAAGTACAAGGATCCTACCGATGAATTCACTGTTCACAGCTATATGATTACCAAGGACCAAGTCCTCGTCCAAGACGAGGTTGATGCATATCCACGCCAGGAAGGATTCTATACTCTGATCAAGGCGCCTCAATGGCAGTTTGGCACTAGCGATGACAATTCCGGTTCGGTTCGTTGTTTAAATATCGAAGAGGCTTACTTAGAAAAGTTGGTTTTGGGCAAGGCTGGTGTCTTCCTGGAATACAGGCTTCTAGAATATGACTTGTGCGTTGACAATGACGGGCCTGATCCAACATTTGATTATGCATATCTGCCAGTTTGCCCCTATAAGGAGTGTTATGACGGCATTATTGACAGATCAGGTGAATGGCAGCATCAATTTGTTTTTCAATTGACCCATCCACAAAAGCCGAGTGCCTGAGCCAGTTATGAGACAGCTTTTACGCACAATCCTATCCGTAGCGCTCACACTGTTTCCAGCCACTCTGCCCTGTTTAGCTTTATGCTATGGAATGCTTCAGGGCCAGGCGGCTCTGCTTGTAGCTGGTGTTTCTGGATTCGCGGTCATTGTCTTGTTTCTGATGCTTGTTCAAATGACAGATATGCCAAGCGTAAAGAATGTGCTGATATCGACTGGGAAATCAGTCGTTCTTATTATTGTTGCTGTTGTCGTGACAGCATGTATTGTAATCTTGAACAGCCTGATCAACCGCGATGCGCTGAACCGTGGGGCTTGGTTCTACCTCCTTTGGGCAGCTGCCATGTCATTGGTTTTGGAATGTCTTCATACCCTTTATCTTGGTTATTTGAAAATCCTACGGTGGGTATATAACCATGATCTTTTGGCTCGAATATTCGATAATGAGGTGCGGCTGAACCGCATTATCGAGAGAACAGATGACCAGAGAGTTCTTTACAACATAGCACTTCAGGAATCCAACCCTCCGCTTTCGAGGATCCTCGCGGCTGATAGGATCCTCAACGATCGAAATACTGTGAGAGGAATATATGAGTCTATTGTTGCAACATATAGTTCAGCTGATATTTCAGCTGATATGTATGAAGAACCTTTTGACTCATTCGTGCTAGCTGATGTGAGAGAAAGAACTACATCGGAGGAAATACAGGGTCTGGCAAAAGAAAGGCTCGCATTTCTTGGAAGCATGGTGATCTACGATTTCACAATAACTGATTAGCTGCATATTATTTCGAGAACTCATCAGCTAGTAGCATAGATAAAAACCACGTGTTCCTTGTCTCAAATGGAAGCCGCTTGCCTGTAAATATGTTATCGAGTGACTAGGATAATTGGGTTTTCGAGGAGAAATAAAAAAAACTCCCCAATCAAAAATAAAAAAATGGAGCGGCAGACGGGACTCGAACCCGCAACAATCAGCTTGGAAGGCTGATGCTCTACCGTTGAACTACTGCCGCTCGAAGGGTGTTTGTTAAGGTTACTTGAAGGTAGGCAAATATTCAAGATAAGTACCACACTAATCGGCACAAAGCCCTAAATAATCGAAGCTGCATGCCAAACGCCTAACTGGAGCTGCAGGCTCACCGTCTAGCCTTGGCTGCATGCCAAACGCCTAACTGGTAAGGCGTCTGACCATACAACAAATAAAATCCGTCCTCAACGGTTTTCTCCCTATAAGCAGGATAATCAGCACATAAGGCTTATCGTCAAAGAAGCACCATGGTAGAATGATACGCCGGTATGCGCCTGTAGCTCAACGGATAGAGCAGTGGACTTCTAATCCAAAGGTTGCAGGTTCGATTCCTGCCAGGCGCGCCATTCACAAAGGTTAAAAACACTGTCTAGACTGGTTGTACCAATGGAAATACCAGCAACGGGGATGCAGAAAAACCATATATTCATGATAGCCGTTTATTCCATGTCCCATCTGTTGGTTGACTTCTCGTGCGCTTTTTTGATGTTTAGCTACTACAGGGCGGCAAACACGTTCATTGTCGCACTCTTGTGCTACAACTTCTGTGCCTTTGCTGCGCCCATGCCGCTTGGCGTCATTGCTGACCGGCTCAACCGGAACCATCTTTTTGCTGCTATCGGCTGCTCGGTGATTCTTGCCGTCTACATTGCCTTTATGCTTTCGGCTATACATCCATCCCAGCTTGTGCTTGTGGATTACACTATACATATAGCAAGTAGAATAACTAGAGAGCCATTGGCTATTTCTGTGATTATCGGCCTTGCTAACGGGGCCTTCCACATTGGCAGCGGTATCGATGTCTTAAATATCAGTACGACAAAAAGCCTGCCGCTGGGCCTTTTCGTCTGCACCGGGGCATACGGCGTTTATTTCGGCACAAGGCTGGGAACCGCAGGCTCTGCTTGCGAGGCTCCCATATCGGCCTGCCTGCTTTTAGCTGCGATAACGATCGTCGCCTGGCGCCACAACCAAAAAACAGGCTATGTCGAAAACGCGCACTTCGACATCCGCGCCGTCCAGCCTGCCGAGGCTGCCCACGCTCCGGCATGGAATACCATGCTTGCCACAATAGCTGCAACTTGCTTTTTCATCGTCGTCGGCCTACGGTCATATACTGGCTTGATTCTAAGCTTCAATTGGCAAGGCCAGGGTTTCTGGGGACTGGCACTTGTCACTGCAGTCGTCTGCGGAAAAGCCCTCGGTGGCCTGCTGGCGGACTCTTTTGGTGTGGAGAAGACCGCCCGCTGGTCTTTAGGGCTTGCCTCCTTTTTGTTCTTGCTGCCCCAATACCCTGTTCTAGGGGTCTTGTCTGTGCTCTTGTTCAACATGTCCATGCCTATCACCCTGTTTGCCATGGCGAGGCTTTTGCCTGGGGCAAAAGGCTTTTCGTTCGGTCTACTGACCTTCGCAATATTTATCGGGTTAATCCCGTTCGTTTTCGGTCAGGATAACTCGTATTTCTACTTTGGGCTGAGGCCTCTGCTTGGTTTTGTCTCGATGGCTATACTTAGTTGCGGCTTGCATATAGATAAAACTCTGGCACGTCAAGCCTAACCCTGCTCCGAAGCCTCGGGCCACATAGGCTGGCAGGTGCATTTGGCTAAGGGCTTCTCCACATAAAGTGCTTTAACCGCCTGAACCTATAATCTTAAGTAAGCACAGCATCCCTGCACGTTGCCAAATACTTTTTAAAACACTGCCCTTGAGTTTTCGTCTTTTGCCTGGATTTGTGCTATATTTACGAGGTTATATTCTGTGTTCTCGTTGAGAGGATAGTAAAGACTTGGAAACTATATTTAAACGTCTGGAAGATGACAAGATCGAATTGTCAGTGACGATTCCTGCCGATGAGGTCGATAAAGCGGTCAAAGACAGCTACGCAGTGGCTGCGGACAACCGTATCAAGGGCTTTAGAAAAGGCAAGGCCCCGCGCAGCGTGCTGGACAAGGTGTTTGGCGGGCCGGAGTATTTTTTGGCGGAGGCTACCGACGAGCTGATCAAGGCGAGCTACCTGTATGCCATTGACGGCGAGGGCTTTGTGCCGCTGGATACTCCAGACATGAGCAGCATCGAGCCGGCAGTGGAAGGCGAGAGCTATACCTATTCGTTTACCTTCACCGTCGAGCCGGATTTCGAGCTGAGCTCATATGAGCCTGTCGAGATCGAGCTTCCCTCGGACGAGCCGACAGCTGAGGAGATCCAGTCGAGGGTAGACACGATGCTCGGCTATTATGCCGAGTTCGAGGAGGTTACAGACCGGCCGAGCCAGTCTGGGGACACCTTGATGCTGGATATGACGACCACCCATGACGGCGAGCGGGTCGACTCGCTCAGCGGCGACACGGTTCCTTTCGAGATCGGTGTCGACGACATGCCCGAGGCCTTTACAGAGAATCTGACAGGTGTTGGGGTCGGTGACGAAGTCAGCTTCGACTTTCAGCTGCCTTTCTTCGACGATCCCGACGAGGGCGAACAGGACCTTCATGTGGAGGCGACGGTAAAAGGCATCAGTGTCAAGGTCCTTCCCGAACTGACGGACGAATGGGTGCAAGAGCGCCTGGACTATGAGAGCGCCGAGGTCTTTCGGCAGTTGCTGACAGACAGCCTAAAAAGCCAAAAGCAAGCCAATGTCGAGTCATTGAAGCAACATCGCATTGCTGATGCGATCGCCGACAGGCTGTTGGGCGACCCGCCAGAGATCCTAGTGTCTGAAGTGGCCCAAGACATCTATAACGATATTTTCCTAGCCCTGCAAAAACAAGGCGTGACGCTTGACGCCTACCTGGCATCGTCCAACCAAGACGCCGACGAGTTTCGCGAGAGCGTCCAGTCACAGGCGCTGACCAATGCCCGCCAAAGCATGGCCCTTGACGCCTGGGCCCGCCACTATGGGCTTGTCGCTACCGACGAGGACATCCGCACCGAGTTCGAGCGCAGCGAGACGGACGATATCGATGCTACCATCAAGTACTGGGAGGCCCTGGGGCGGATGAGCGAGCTGCGCCGCGGGATCCTGCGTATGAAGGCTGCAAACCAACTAGGCGAAGAGGCGCTTATTACTGAGGAGAAGCCCGTAGAGAACGGGACCGACGACGAAGACGCCAATGGCGCTGAAGGCGACAAAGGCCCGGAGGGCACGAGTAGCCCCAAGGCCGCTGGCGATGCTGGCGAAGGCTTGGACGCTGGCAGTGCCGATGCCGCTGATTTGTCAGCAAGCCCCGGCTCTAGCCTGGTAGACGAGTTAAGCGACAAGGCAAATGATAAAATACCCAATATCATGTCCGATCGTACCAGCGAGCGGGCTAGTGCTGCTGCAGCAAACACCAGCAGGTCGGCTCGCCGCGGGAATCAGATCAAGAAGCTGGACACAACGTATAAAACAGTCAAAAAAACCGGAGGTCCAAAAAAGGTCTAGACAGGCCAGAAAAGTAGGAAGGGGCAAAAATGGTATATGAACCCAACAAATCAGCACTTATCCCGTACGTTATCGAACAGTCTCCCAGAGGCGAGCGTAGCTTTGACATCTATTCACGTCTGTTAAACGACCGAATCGTGTTTCTCGGCGAGGCAATCGACGACCAAGTAGCAAACTCCGTTGTCGCCCAACTGCTGCACCTGGAAAGCAGCGATCCGGACAAGGATATCTCTTTATATATCAACTCGCCTGGTGGGGTTATTACATCAGGCTTGGCAATCTATGACACGATGCAATTCATCAAATGCGATGTTTCTACGATATGTCTAGGACAAGCCTGCTCCATGGCAGCCGTGCTTCTGACCGGTGGCGTCAAAGGCAAGCGCTATGCCCTGCCCAACTCGCGCATCATGATCCACCAGCCGTCCGGCGGCGCTCAAGGACAGCAGACAGAGATCGAGATTGCCGCACGCGAGATCGGCTATGCCCGGGAGCGCTTGAACAAGATCCTCTCCGAGCACACTGGCCAGCCGCTGGAAAGGATCAACGAGGACACCGAGCGGGACAATTTCATGTCCGCGGAGGCTGCCAAGGAATATGGGCTTGTTGACGAGATCTTCTATGCACGTGAGATAACAAAGGACGAGTCCAACGATGCCCAATAACTCAGACAAGACGAATAACGGCAATAATCGAAGCGGCGGCCGCAACGGCGGCCGCAGCGGTGATTTTTCCAATTTTTTCGACGATAGCAACACCGGCTCAAGCTTCGACGGCTTTGACGGCTTCGATTTAGCCTGCAGTTTTTGTGGGAAGACGCAAAACCAGGTCCGCAAGCTGATTGCTGGTGCAGGGGTCTTCATCTGCGACGAGTGCGTGTTGATCTGCTCCGAGATGATCGAGCATGACTTCGACCCCCTTGACTATGAGCACCGGCCTTTCGACGCCTCGCTGTCTTTGGCCGACCTACCGACCCCCGTCGAAATATTCGCTGAGTTATCCCAATATGTGATTGGGCAAGATCATGCCAAAAAGGCCCTCGCGGTCGCTGTCTACAACCACTACAAGCGGGTTGCCATCGGCGAGGAGTACGAAGACGAGAATGTCGAGCTCTCGAAAAGCAACATCATGTTGCTGGGGCCGACAGGCAGTGGCAAAACACTGCTGGCACAGACCCTTGCCCGAATCCTTCAAGTGCCATTTGCGATTGCCGATGCCACAGCCCTGACCGAGGCCGGCTATGTCGGCGAGGATGTCGAGAACATTTTGTTGAAGCTGATAACCGCTGCCGACTTCAACATCCCTCACGCTGAGATCGGCATTATCTATATCGATGAGATCGACAAAATAGCGCGAAAGGCCGAAAACCTCTCGATCACCCGCGATGTGTCTGGCGAAGGGGTCCAACAGGCCTTGCTAAAGATCGTCGAGGGCACCGAAGCAGCCGTTCCCCCGCAGGGCGGGCGTAAGCACCCGCACCAAGAGCTGATCAAGATCAACACTACGAACATCCTCTTTATCTTGGGCGGGGCCTTCGTCGGCCTCGACCAGATCATCGCCGACCGGGTCGGCACGAAAAGCATCGGCTTTAGCGCAGATATAAAATCCCAAAAAGACCAAAGCTCCGACCTGTTCGCCCATGTCTTGCCGGAGGACCTGCAGAAATTCGGGATGATCCCCGAGTTCGTCGGCCGTATCCCAGTCATCTCATACGTCCGCGAGCTCAGCCAAGAAGAGCTGGTGCGGATCCTGTCCGAGCCGAAGAACGCCCTGGTCAAGCAATACCAGAGGATGTTTGCTTTCGAAGACGTGGAGCTGACATTCCTAGACAGCGCCTTGACGGCCATTGCCGACGAGGCTGTCAAGCATGGGACAGGCGCCCGCGGGCTACGCTCGATCTGTGAGCGGACCCTCCTGGACACGATGTACGAGCTGCCTTCCAACGAGACCATCGCTGAGGTCGTAGTCACCGCCGAAGCCGTCCGAGGCGAGGCAAAACCAACCTTCGTGCTACGCAAAACCAACAAAAAAACAAGCAGTAAAAAGGCCTCGTAACCCTTTTATGTGGAGAAAACCGCCGCGGTCTTCTCCACATATGACCAATGCTGGTCAGCGAAAGTCCAAAGCGACTTTAAATGCGCTCGAGTCGAAGGCAGCCTGGAACTCTTGGGGCTTGAAAAGCACTGGCGAGGGCAGGTCGAGCCTGTGGCTGTGCAAGAGGTCGAGCGCCTTATCGAAGGGGCCACAGCGCGACCCGACTATCTTGATTTCGCGCACGACGATCTCGCTCATGTCGATTTCAGTCGTGCCAGCGTAGGTGCTTTTCATGACCAAGGTGCCCAGCGAGCGGGTCAAACCGATGGCTGTGCTTAGGGCAGCCGGGTTCCCGCTGGCTTCGATAACCACTTCGTAGCTGTCTTGGGTGCTTGTCGTGGTTTGGGCAAAGCGCTCGAAGAGCTGTAGCTTTTCAGGGTGCTTGCCAATCACAGTCAGCTGCGCGTTGGTGGTCAGGGCAAGGGCCTCTACGATCAGCAGGGCCAGCCTTCCGTCACCGACGACAGCGACCGGGGTTTCGGCGATGAGGTCGATTTGCTCGGTAATGCGCAAAGCTGCAGCTAGGGGCTCCGTGAAAATAGCCTGGTCAGGGCGAAGGTCGTCACCGACAACCCACAAGAGCTGGTCGGGCAAGGTGACGTAGTCTGCAAAAGTCCCGTTCTTGTTATGGATTCCCAGGGTCGCCCGGTTTACGCAATGGTTCGGCCGGTCTGTCAGGCAGTACAGGCAGTTTCCGCAACTGATGTTTATCTCACCCACTACCCGCTTTCCTTGCAGCTTGTCGTTTGCTGACTGTTCGACCACTCCGACGAACTCGTGGCCGATGATCCCATGAAAATCAGGGCGGTAGGCATGGAGGATCTCGCGATCGGTATTACAGATCGCTGCCAGCTCGACTCGAATCAGGCTCTCGCCGTCTAGTGGGACCGGTTTAGCCTGGTCGCTTAGATAGTGGGCCTCGTTATTCTGATAAATCACTGCCCGCATAGGCACTCCTTTTCATACTCATGCCTTGGTTTTGCTTGAATCTGCTGCAAACAGGCTGTATTGATCGTCACTCTGTAGCATTTAGCCTCTATTTTTATGCTATTGGCTAATACTTGTACACATATAATATAGCCCTTTGAATTCTTAAAAACGAATGGTTTGATAACCTTAGCGTCAACGTATTGCTATGTTTTCATAAGAAAAATCCTACTTGCAAATTGATATAATACGGAGTCAAAATGTATCGAATACCTACGTTTGTTCTAAAAGCGGCTTTTATTGTACAAGCAGCTCGCCGAGAGGGGGTGTTGACAGGTTTTTTAAGGATGTGCAAGCAGGCTTCGAGGCTCTTTTAAGCATGCACAGTGGAAGTATATGCAAAATAGAAACAATCAGTAAACCCAACGAAATAATGTGTCTAACGACAAAGAGAGGATTGTTACATGCACATTAACCAAAAAGCCCGAACACCGAGAAAAAAGATTCTTTCATCCCTATTGGCTGTTATGATCTGCCTGATGGTTGTTGTTCCGAGCCAAATGCTAATCGCTGCCGAATTCTACGGACCAGTGCCTACAGGCGTCGAGGGAAGAGTCTTGACTCCCGACATGACAGGTGACACTGTCAATTGGGTAGAGATTGCCAGGAGCGGCAACAGCTCGTTAATCGTCCGGACGGACTATTTAAAAAAGTCTTACAAACAAAACGAGCCTACCTGGCATAGCGTGTTTTATGGAACTACCAACAATTATCTGAAATCCCAAGCCCGTGACCGCATCAACAATTGGTTTAACGGGAACGTTGCTGCGATACCTACGCCAAACTATGACGTAGCTGACGATACATTGGCTCAAAACGCCCGTATGCGCGAGTTCACCCTGCAAAGCAATGCTACTGCCAAGTTGGGGACAAGCTATACTGAAACGACTTTGACTGACGGGCTAAGCCAGCCGTCTGATTATCAAGTCGGAGTCGGAAACGATATTGCCTTTATGCTTAGCAGCAGCGAAGTCGCGAACTTCCTGTCTAACAGCCGAGTCTTCAAAGGCGGAACCTCGGCACAAGGGGTAAGCCCTGCTGAGGCAAAAGCCAACTTCGCGAAGATGAGTATGCCTGCAGTCAGCGGTTACACGACAGGCATGTGGCTGCGCTCTACTGGCTCCACCTCCACCACTGTGGGTGCTTTATATGCAAACGGCTTTGCCCAGATGTTTGAGGCCACCACGCTTGCAGTTATGCAAAAAGGGTATGTTTACCCGGCTGTTTGGGTCGAAAACGGTATTTTTACCACGGCACCAGTAGACACTGGCAAACCGATTGCCGAGTATGCCACAGTTGTCGATGGCCGAATCCTTGCCCCAGAGATGACCGGCGATTCATGCAATTGGGTTGAGATAGCCCAAAACGGCGACTATTCGCTAATAGTCAGGGCTGACTTCATGAATATCCAGAGTTTCAATTATGGCAATCCGATGTGGCAAAACTCGAGATACAGCATTGTAGATAACAATTATTCAAACTCGTATATCCGTGGCTTAGTCAATATTTGGTTCAACCGACTGACTCCCATCCCTGATCCTCAAGGCATAAACACTTTCTATGACGTTTTGCCGGCTAATGCCCGGATACGTGAGTTTACCGTGCAAAACAGCGCCATCAATACGCTTGGGACCCGTTATACGACTACAACCCTCTACGACGGCTTAAGCAATCCGACCAAGTACCAAGTTGGAATCGGCAATGATATTGCTTTTGCACTAAGCTACAGCGAAGTTGCCAACTATTGTTCGATAGTCAGGAACTGGAAGGGCGCACAAGGCGCTGAATGCTATAGTTCGCCTGAAGCAGTCTCGAATTTCTATAAGATCAACATACCTGCAACGGAACAACCGTACAAAGGGGTCTATTACTATGGTATGTGGCTCCGTTCGCCTGGTAGCATCTCTGACACAGCATGTGCCCTTCTAAACGATGGCTATGCACACGAGCTTAGGCTGTTCTCCGAGCCATTCCCCAACAGTTTTGGCTATGGCTTGGTTTTTCCAGCCGTATGGGTTGGCCAGGGCATATTCAAGCAAAGCTCTACAGTGATTGTCGAATATGTCGATGCTATCACTGGAGATGATATTATCAGCCCAGATGTAAATATCATTCCCGCTGGCGATTATGGCGAGTACTTCCCGAAAGACCTCGGCCGTTATGGTTATCGTCCGGGCATGTGGGATCCACGGACAGCCCCTGTGTCTGGGACAATAAGCATGGGCGAGACAATAACGATTAGGTTCTTGTACCTGCCAAGCGGCGTTGATTAGCATCAAACGTTGATTGGCTGATCATTTAACCAACGTTAACAAACACAAATAAACACTGTACCAACCAGGTCAGGTTGCCAAGCTGGAGCAGATGGGCTCAAAATCAAAAAAGGCTTGGTGACCTGGTCTTTTGCTGTATAAAGCTTTTCAAAAGGAGAATCCCTACCATTAAATAGCCGAGGCTGACGAGCTGTTTGCCATAAGGCGGCACCCGATCGTTTCATATACATCGGCAAGTAGCCACGAAAACTTTATAGGCATTCGTCGTTACGCTTGGATGATCAGGCCCTAGGCGATCTAGACCATTTGCTACAATAAGTCAGAAATACCTTAGATTGGCCAATAGTCAACTAAGTATGCATAAGCACTACCGATTAATTGAATGGGAGTATCATGGTAAGAGAAAGATCAGCAACGAGCGAGCAATTAACTTTTCTGTTTGAGACATTTGCAAAGACTACTGATCCAGATGAAATTGAAGCTTTGATGATCGACCTATGCACGATTAGAGAGATAAATGAGATGGCCACCCGGCTCGATGTGGCCAAGATGCTCGCAAGAGGGGAGTCCTACCTAAAGATCCAAGAGACTACCGGGTCCTCGGCAACCACCATAGCCCGGGTATCCAAATGCATCAACCATGGGGCAGGGGGATATCGAAGAGTCTTTGGCCTCGACAAAAAAACCGTCTTTTCATGATGATATATGGCATTCGTTCATTTACATAACCACAGCGAGTATTCGCTTTTAGACGGGGCAACCCGCGTAGACGCAATGGCCAGAAGGGCAGCCGAGCTAGAAATGAGTGCAGTTGCCTTGACCGACCATGGGTACATGTATGGCATTCCGGCTTTTTATGAGGCCTGTCAAAACGAGAAGGTCAAGCCGATTTTAGGCTGTGAGGTCTACTTTACCCCTGACAGCGACTTGAGGCGTGACCGCAAGCCAGAGTTATACCATATGATATTACTAGCAAAGAACCGGACGGGCTACCAAAACCTGGTAAAGCTAGTGTCGCGCTCAGCTGTCGGAGACGCCTTTTATTACAAGCCGAGGGTTACCCTGGAAGACCTTAACGAGTTTGCCGAAGGGCTGATCGCCACATCTGCCTGCATCAGCGGCGTCCTGGCCCAGAAGCTGTTGAGCCAGCAAACAGACGACGCCCGCCTGTGGGCAAGCCGTTTCGCCGAGGTCTTCTCCCCAGGAGATTTCTACATAGAGCTGCAAAACCAAGGAATCGTCATTAGCGCAGACGATTTGAAACGGTCGGTCGACCTCCAAGAGTCGGGAATCGTCTTGTCGGGCAGCGTCAGCCAGTCGGACTTGAACCACGAATTAGTGAGGCTCGCCCAAGAGCTCGGGCTGAAGACCGTCGCAACCAATGATTTTCACTACCTGGTCAGGGAAGACGCGCCAGCCCAGGACCTGATGCTTTGTATTGGCACTGCCAGCCGGTATGACGACCCGGACCGGATGCGGTTTTCCAACGACCAGTTCTACATGAAGACCGAGGCCGAGATGCGCGAGGCCCTAAGCGACTATCCGGAGTCCTGCGACACCACCGTCGAAGTGGCTGAAAAGTGCGAAACCGATCTGCTGAGCAAGCAGTATGTCTTTCCCGCGCTTCCGCTGCCGGAGGGGGAGACGAATGAGACGAGGCTGCGCAGCGAGAGCCTGCTTGGCCTAAAGAGGCTCTACGGCGACCCGCTGCCTGACCGGGTCATGCAGCAGTTCGAGCACGAGTACAAGATCATCTGCGAGAAGGGCTTTGCCGTCTACTTCCTCGTTGTCCAGGAATTCACCGCCTGGGCCCGGCAAAACGGGGTAGGAGTCGGCCCTGGCCGAGGCAGTGCGGCAGGCTCGATCATCGCCTATGCGCTGGGCATCACAGCGCTCGACCCGCTGCAAAACAACCTGATCTTTGAGCGCTTCCTCTCTTTGGAACGCGAAGAAATGCCTGATATCGACATAGACTTCGACGAGACAGGGCGCTTTGAGGTGATAGAGCACCTGCGTGACATTTATGGGGAGAAGAGCGTGGCGCATGTTGTGACTTTCAACACGCTGAAAGCCAAGCAGGCAATTGTCGACACGACCAGGGTGCTTGACTATCCGATCTCGCTCGGGGCGCGCATCTCTAGGCTGATACCCTATGGGCCAGACGTCTCGCTGGCGGCGATGCTTGGCCGGCATGCCGACGAGGCAAAGAACCGGGAGCAGCGAAACCCGGAGCTGGTCAGGGCCTTTGAGAGCGACCCTGACATACAACGCATCATCGAGGCAGCCCTGACCATCGAGGGCTCCGTACGTGGAGAGGGGGTCCATGCCTCGGCGGTGATCATCTGCCCCGACGACGTCGACAACCACATCCCTGTCAAGCATGACAGCAAGGGCGGGGTGGTGCTCACCCAGTACGATGGTGTCCACAATGCGGAGCTGGGCATGTTGAAGATGGACTTCTTAGGCCTACGCACTTTAAACGTGCTGATGAAAGTGCGGGAGTATGTAAAGGCCAACACCGGGCACGACGTCGACCTAGAGTCAATACCGCTAAACGACCCGAAGGCTATGGAGCTGCTAGCCAGCGGCGACACAGCCGGGGTCTTTCAAGTCGAGAGCGAAGGCATGACCTCGATACTGCGCAGGATGCAGACCGACCGCTACGAGGACATTACTGCTGTGCTGGCCTTGTACCGGCCAGGCCCGATCCAAGCCGGAGTGGTCAGCGACTTCGTAGAGCGCAAGCTGGGCCGCGGGGTGGCAAGCTACTATGACGAGCGCCTCAAGCCGATCCTCGAAGAGACTTACGGGGCCCTGGTCTTCCAAGAGCAGGTAATGCGCATCTCTATGGAGATGTGCGGCTTTACAGCCGGCGAGAGCGACCGCCTGCGCAAGGCGATGGGTAAAAAAGACAAGTCGCTGATGGTCGATAAGATTGAGAGCTGGGCCAACGGTGCCAGCGAGACTATGGTGGATCATTGGCGGAGCGGGGCTGTCAGCAGGGGCTATTCGGAGCAAGTGGCCAACAGGATCTGGGACGATGTCGTGAAGTTCGCCGAGTACGCCTTCAACAAGTCGCATTCAGCCGCCTATGCCATACTGACCATGCGCACCGCCTGGTTCAAGGCCTACTATCCCCGCGAGTACATGGCAGCCGTGCTCACCAGCCATATCGGCAACTCCGACCGCCTGATCCAATATATCGCTGCATGCAAGCTTTCAGGCATCGACGTCCTGCCCCCCGACATCAATACCTCCGGCCAGGAGTTCACGCCTTTGCCCGAGGCGGTCCGCTTCGGCCTGGCTGGCATCAAGGGAGTCGGCTCGTCTACCGCTGCGGCGATCATAGCCAACCGCGAGCAAGGCGGCCCTTTCAAGTCCTTGCATGACTTTACCGACCGCATCAGCAACACCATTGCCAACAAGCGCACCGTAGAGGCCTTGATCAAATGCGGGGCCTTTGACTCGACTGGATACACCCGGCGGCAATTGATGCGCTTTTTAGAGGTGGATAAGATCATGGAGTCGGCTGCCCGTCGCCAACGCGACACAGCAGAGGGCCAAGTCTCCCTCTTTGACTCTTTGTCTGGCGACCAGGCACTGGCCTATGAGGAGACAATCCCCAGCCCAGACGGGGTGGAGTGGGACTCGAGGACGCTTTTGAACTATGAGCGCGAGGCCTTAGGCATGTATGTCTCCGACCATCCCTTAAGGCCTTACCAAAGGCTCTTGGAATCCGAGCGGGACTGCCCTTTGTCAGTCTTTAACAACACTGGCGATAGCGAGGAGCCAGAAGAGGACATAGGGGACCTAGGCTTGGGAGAGGGCATCAACGTTGCCGACCAAGCGGTCACCAACGGCATACCGACGAGCAGGTATATCAACCTTGCCGGCATGGTCAGCCGGTTGGCCATGGCAAATTCCCGAGACGGGAAGCGGATGGCCAGGTTCGTGCTGGAAGACGACACAGGGTCGATCGACTGCATTGTGTTTCCCACATACTTTGAGAAGTACGAGGTGTTCCTGCAAAACGATGCTGTGGTCAGCGCCAATGGCAGGTATGAGTCCTCCGACCGGGGGGCCCAGTTCTTAGTGTCGTCAGTCAAAGTCTTGAGCTTGGAAGGGGCAGGGGACGAGCCTGGCTCACTAGAGTTTGCCATACCCAGCAGGGGGCTTTCCCAGTCGATCAGCGACGAGCTTCTTCGTATCTGCCAACGCCATCCAGGCCGGGACAATTTCACCGTGGTCTTAGAGAATGCAGACGGGACCAAGACCAAAGCCAGCATTTGGCTGACAGTGGACGCTCAGTCAGCCGACCTGCAAATGGACCTGTCCAGGCTCTTAGAGAGGGCCTTGCACGCTTAGCCTTCGCCCTTTCGCCCACTGTATTTAACCTGTTGCTTTATAAGGTTACTTGAAAACGCAGCAATAACAATAGGGTTTCTGAATGCATCAAAGCGATCTCTAGCGTTATCATTAGCTAATCAAAAGCATGCCCTATTACACGCTGACACCGAGATGTAGTTAAAGTCTTTTAACTAACTGGTTTGTAGGGAGAACACGTTTATAGCACAGGCTTTTGCTGGTATTTGGAAGAATAAACCAGTCGCATTTATAAAGCGGCCTAGATGATTGGAGCTGATGTGTCAGATTTGCAACGAGTCTTTGCGTTTGGGAAAGATGCCAACGGGAACAATGTAACTGAAGGCAACATGGACATGAAAGACATACTTGGTGGAAAGGGAGCAGGTTTGGCTGAAATGGCGGCAATCGGACTACCGGTACCTCCAGGATTCACAATTTCTTGCCAAACATGCGTAGAGTACTATAAAAACGGCGACCAATTCCCCGATGGGGTTGTTGAGGAGATTTTACGTTACCGGCTTGACCTTGAAGAGCGTATGGGAAAAAAGCTCGGTGACCCGAACGACCCGCTCCTAGTCAGCGTGCGCTCCGGCGCTCCTTTCTCGATGCCAGGCATGATGGACACTGTTTTAAACCTCGGCTTAAACGACCAGTCAGTGCTTGGTTTGATCAACCAGACCGATAACCCCCGGTTTGCCTGGGATTCGTATCGGCGCTTTATCCAAATGTTTTCGAAGGTGGTAGTAGGCGTTGACGGCGACCTGTTTGAGAATGCCATAAACGCTTTAAAGATTACCAGGGGCGTAAACGGCGACGACGAGCTCTCTGCCGAGGACATGGAGTCGTTGGTGGACCAGTTCAAGGGCCTCTTTACGAACCATGTGGACCCTGCCGAGTACCCTGAATTGCTGGTAGACGGGACAATACAGTTCCCTCAGGACGTCGAGGTCCAGCTCGATTTGGCCATTCGTGCCGTTTTCGGGTCATGGATGAACGACAGGGCCCAGTTCTACCGCAAGCAGAACAAGATATCTGACGACCTAGGCACCGCTGTCAATGTCCAAGCCATGGTCTTTGGCAACAAGGGCGACACCTCGGCAACCGGTGTGGCCTTCACCCGTGACGCGGCAACCGGTGAGAAGGAGTTCTACGGCGACTACCTAGTGAACGCCCAAGGCGAGGATGTCGTTGCAGGCATTCGGAACACGTCGCCGATCAGCCTGCTCAAGACCGTCCCTGGCCTCCAAGACGCAGGGCGCGAGCTTGAGGAAGCCTTCATTATCCTGGAGAACCACTACCGCGATATGTGCGACATCGAGTTCACAATCGAGCAGGGCAAGCTTTGGATGCTGCAGACCCGCATCGGCAAGCGTACCGCTGCAGCTGCCCTACGTATCGGCATCGCAATGTACGAGGAAGGGCTGATCAGCAAAGAAGAGGCCTTGCTGCGTATCGAGGCCGACCAGCTCGACCAGCTGCTCCATCCCCAATTCGATGCAAACGCCCAATACGACGTCATTGCCACCGGCCTTAACGCCAGTCCCGGGGCTGCGGTCGGCGAGGCGGTCTTCTCCTCAGCTGATGCCGTAGCTGCAGCAGCAGCCGGACGGAAGTGCGTGCTGATCCGCTGGGAGACAAACCCTGACGACCTGCCAGGCATGGTTGCTGCCGAGGGCATACTCACCAGCCATGGCGGCAAGACGTCACATGCTGCGGTTATCGCCCGGGGCATGGGAACGCCCTGTGTCTGCGGGGCCGATGCCCTGCAAATCAACGCTGAAGCCAAGATGGCAACGGTACGCGGCACAGACATCGTCATCCGCGAGGGCGACATTGTCTCGATCGACGGCACTACGGGCATCGTGGTGCTGGGAGCAGTCAGTCTGGCTATGCCTGAGATCACCGGCGACCTCGACACGATACTCGAATGGGCCGACGAGTTCCGCGTTTTGGGTATCTGTGCCAATGCCGACAATCCTGAGGATGCCGCGCTTTCCCGCGCTTTTGGCGCCCAGGGAATCGGACTGTGCCGTACCGAGCATATGTTCTTAGGGGAACGCAAGTCCATTATCCAAAACTATATCCTTAGCGACGATGCGGCAATTCGGGAGAAGGCCTTGTCCGACCTCTTAAAGGTACAGACCGAGGACTTCTACGGCATTTTTAAGGCAATGGACAAGCTGCCGGTCGTGGTGCGTCTGCTTGACCCTCCCTTGCATGAGTTCTTGGACAGCCCCCGTGACTTGGAAGTCGAGATCACCCGCCTCGAGTTGACCTCTGGGGACGAGCAAGAGATTGAGGCCAAACGGGCCTTGCTTGCCCATATCGATGCCATGTCCGAGTCCAACCCGATGTTAGGGCTACGGGGCTGCCGTTTGGCGATACTCTTCCCAGAGCTGGCAGCCATGCAAGTCAGGGCGATTGCTGTGGCAACCGCCCAGTTGATCCAAGAAGGCCTAGATCCGCGGGGTGAGATAATGATTCCTCTGGTCTCAGTCGTTCCCGAGCTGACCGTCTTGCGTGAAGAGGCCGAAGCCGTACTGGCCGAGGTAAGCGCCGAGTTCGGGATCAGCCTCGACCTGCCGATCGGCACCATGATCGAGCTTCCCAGGGCCTGTGTGGTGGCTGACGACATAGCCCTGCACGCCGACTTCTTCAGTTTTGGCACCAACGACCTGACCCAGACTACCTTCGGTTTCTCACGGGACGATGTAGAAGGCAAGTTTATCCCCCAATACCTTGACCGCAAGATCATTCCATACAATCCCTTCGAGACCCTAGACGATGGGGTTGCTTCTTTAGTCGACATGGCATGCAAGCTGGGACGGTCGGGCAACCCTGACCTGGAGCTGGGTGTTTGTGGAGAGCATGGAGGCGACCCGGAAAGCATCAAGATGTTCCACAAGATAGGCTTGAACTATGTGAGTTGCTCGCCTTATCGGGTTCCCCTGGCTAGGTTGGCTGCTGCTCAGGCTGCCTTGGAAGACATTCACGCTGGCAGCGACAACCGGTAACTGACGACTATGGTTCAAGGCGAAGAATAACAGAGGAGAGGACTATATGATGAAAACGACTAAACTGTTGAAGATAGTATCTGTTATAACAGCCCTGTCGCTCACGCTGGTGTTGTTTGGCTGTCGTGAGACGGCAGACCCTGACGCTAATGAGCCGACGTCTGGCAGCGTAAAGCCCTCGACGACTGGCTTGACGATGGAGTCAGGCAAGTTCGAGCGTGACCTAGACGACAACTTCGTTATTATCGTTACTTATTCGTTTACTAACACTGCCAATGAGGCAACTACTTTTTATGAGGCGTACTCCAGCCTGGCCATGCAAAACGACATGGTCTTGGAACGCACTACTAATGTCGACCCGGCCTTGATAGACATCGAGTCGCCGAACAGGCCAGTGGCTAAAGGCCAGACAATTGTTGTTACCGAGGCTTTTACCATGTACAATACAGCAGCAGTCACAATTGAAGTGAGGGCTATTGATGTACCGCTTAGTGATGGGCCAGAGTTAACCAACACATATGTTTTTGCCTTCGACTAGTCACCTAAGCGATAGATAGGCTTTACGAGTTGGCGTCTGTGGTTTGTTTTATACAGACGCCAACGATTTTATATTCATCATCTGTGTTCATATAGTTAGGAAGACAAGGCTTAATGATAGAGTTGCGTCATCTTTATAAGACTTACCAAACCAGGCAGGGTCCATACGAGGCGCTTAAAGACATCAATTTGACTATCGAGGATGGGGACATCCACGGTATCATCGGCGTTTCTGGAGCTGGAAAATCTACCCTTGTCCGTTGTATCAACCTCTTGGAAAGGCCGACGTCTGGCAATTTGCTTGTCGACTCCGAAGACGTGACTTATTACCGGGGCAGGAGCCTGCTAGGCCTGCGAGCGAAAATCGGCATGGTCTTCCAAGACTTCTCGCTATTTGCCCAGCGCACGGCACTGGCCAACGTCACTTTTCCACTGGAGATACGCCACGACCCAAAAAAGCAGAGCCATCAGCGGGGGATGGAGCTATTAGAGCTGGTCGGTTTGGCCGACAAGGCGCAGAACTACCCCTCGCAGCTGTCAGGCGGCCAACAGCAACGCATCGCTATCGCCCGGGCCTTGGCCAACAAGCCTCGTTACCTGCTTTGCGACGAGGCGACTAGCGCGCTTGACTCTTTGACGACAGACTCGATACTCGAGCTGCTGCAAAGCATCAACCGCGAGCTAGGGGTAACCATCCTGGTCATCACGCATGAGATGAAGGTCATACAGACTGTCTGCAACAAAGTAGCGGTGATTGACGGTGCACAAATTGTCGAAAGCGGAAGCACCGCTAGTGTCTTCGACCGCCCCCAACAAGAGATCACCAAACGCCTTTTAGGCCAAGTCATGGCTGAAGCAGCAGCTAAAGCAGCAGCAGAGGCTGTAGCCAAGGCCTCTACCTCGGCAGGCCTAGCCAAGGAAGGCCATTCATCGCCAACGAGTGAAACGAACAACATCGATGCCTGACACAGCAAGGGAGTTCATCGACCGCTATGGCGGCCTACTGGCCAGCAGTACCCTAGACACCATAGTTGCTGTCAGCATAACTGCTGTCCTGGCATATCTAATCGGCACCATACTCGCAGTCGCCCTACGTGTCACTGCCCCAGGATCGCTAAGGCCACAAGCAGTCCTTAACTCGGTCATGAGCTGGATCATCAATATGGGGCGGTCAGTCCCCTTCGTTATCCTGATGGTCTTGCTGATCCCCGTCTCAAGGGCGGTGTTGAGCACAACGATCGGGCTTAAGGGCTCGATAGTCCCTTTGACCATCGGAGCAGCCCCCTTTGTTGCCCGCTTGGTAGAGTCCTCGTTCGGTGAGATCCCGCCAGGCCGAGTCGAGGCAGCGCTTGCCTTCGGGGCGTCGACCTGGCAGGTCATATGGCATGTCTATCTCCGTGAAAGCCTGCCCTCCCTAGTGCGGGGGCTAGCGATCACTATGATTACCCTGGTTGGTTATCAAGCTATCATGGGGGCTTTTGGAGGAGGCGGGCTCGGTGACATTGCCGTCCGTTATGGCTACCATCGGTACAAAGGCGACGTGATGCTGGTCGCGGTGGTCATTTTGGTCGTTTTGGTCCAATTGATACAGTCGACAGCCGATTTGATCGCTAGAAGGATTGACAAAAGATGAAATACTCGGCAGACTAGTCAGTTATTCGTACAATCTTTTAACAAGGAGGAAGATTATGAATGACAAAGCAAGTAGACCGCACAGTCAAACCCTAAGAAAGGTGCTTGTCAGGGGCCTGTCTGCAATGCTTGCAGGCTTGCTGCTCTTTGGGCTCAGTGCTTGCGGGTCTAACAACGCCAGCAATGGCGAGACTGAAGAGCTGGTGAAAGTAACTGTTGGTGCCTCGGTCACTCCCCATGCCGAGATCTTGGCCAATCTCGTAGACGACATGGAGGAGCTAGGCTTCGAGCTGGTCATTGTCGAGTATACCGACTACGTCAAGCCCAACCTCGATACTGACAGCGGGGACCTGGACGCCAACTTCTTCCAGCATAAGCCCTATCTTGACGAGTTCAACCTGATGCATGAGACAGACCTGGTCAGTGTGGCAGCCGTCCACTTTGAGCCCCTCGCGATCTATCCTGGTCAATCGGCTAGCCTTGACGAGCTTCCGGACGGGGCGAAAATCGCTATCCCCAACGACACCACCAACGAAGCCCGCGCCCTCCATTTGATCGCCGCCCAAGGCCTGATCACCCTGCCTGCAGACGCCGGATTCGACATCACGCCCATCGATATCGTCGATAATCCCAAAAACCTCCAGTTCATCGAGCTTGAGGCGGCGGCAGTGCCCCGTCAGCTAGACGACGTCGACCTGGCTGTGGTCAACGGGAACTACGCCCTGGCTGCCGACCTCGACTTCACCACTGTCCTGGCTACGGAGGATCCGACTTCCGATGCAGCAATAACCTATGCAAATATACTAGTAGTTGCCAGCGGCAACGAGAGCGATCCCGGAATCGTCGCTTTGGTCGACCTCTTACAGTCCGAAAAAACACGCGACTTCATCGAAACTAATTATCCTGGAGTAGTTATCCCGGTATTTTAGCCCTTATGTGGAGAAGCCCAAGCTGGCCGGCTTCGCCGGCCAGCTTTTTTTAGATATCCCTCTGTCGGCTTCTTTTACGGGCTGCTGTTGCTGGCAACGATCCGATAATCCCCGTCAATATACGAGACGATGATAAACAATGTGACTGTTGCCTGATCGGACGAGTAGACCGAATATGCCGGGTCAGCCGGTGTCATGTCAAAATTACAGACAAAAGCGTATTCGCCGGCACCGATGACTGCCCATTCGTAGTCAGACCGGTCGTAGTACTCGCAAACCAGGATCCTTGCCGAAGACATGCCAAAAACACCATTGGAGTAGTCCCAGTTCGGATCGCCACCATAAAACAGCTCGTTCATCCGTTCGTATTCGCCAGCTGCAAAGTAGTCAAAGAAGTCCCTGACTACTAAGCCAGGGGCCATACTGTCAACCATCCGCAGGTCTAAGATGCTTGATGCATGCAGGTCGAACCCAGGGACTCGCTCGTATGGCTCGTCTGCCGAGCTTGTAACTTCGAGCACTGTTTCGGTACCGATATCTTTGCCGTTGTAGTCGAGCTTAGTCACGACTTGGTACCCCATATGCGCTGTGACAATAAGGACGCTCCCCTCAGGGGACTTTATAAGATAGGAATGGGCAGCACTTAGAGTGTCGATATAGATTAAGCCAGCACGTGAAAAGCCATAGAACCTATAGGAGAAATCGGCTTCGGAGTCGCCTTCTCTGATTATCAGCTCGGATATCCCATCATTGTTAAGATCGCTTATATAATAAGTAGTATCGTTGTACATATCGACAAATGACCCGATAATGGTCTTATAGACCGAGATGCGGACACTGACGTCGTCTTGTCCGTTAGCCAGCACATGGTCGCCATGCTCTATGCCAATTGATTCGTCACTGGCCTCAAGGGTCATTGTCAAGGTGTCCTGATGGAAGTCATACAGCAGGCTGCCATGCAAGTCGGCATCATTTGAGCCCCATACAGGAACCGTACAGTCAAACTCAAAAACATACCCAGTGTCGAAATGCCCGATAGACCCTGAGGTCTGACAGTCCTCCACGGTGAATATCTCTTTATACATCAAGTCGAAGGTAAGGACGCCGTCTACGACATCCTTGATGAAAAGCATCTCATGGTATTCTCCAGAAGAGGACTTATAGAACCACATGCTGTGAACAAGCAGCGCAAGGTCGTCACCGAAGTCTAGGGCCAGGTCAGGATCGGTAGCAACAGGACTGTTGTTAAGCCTTCTCAGCTGGTCGTTCTTGTATAGCACTTCGTCTGATTGCTGCTGCTCGGGCTGGTTGACGTTTAATTGGGTGGTGCAACTGGCTACCAGGGCCAGCGATACCAATACCGAAAAGACAGCACTTCCTTTTCGCTTTGTCTCAACCGACATGATGCTCTCGAAGCGCTCTTTTAAGTTCTTCGCACCAACGCTAAAGGACGTGGTAAGCGCAGCAGGCCGCTTGTCTACTCCTGGCCTGACGGTCAAGAGGATGGACTCCCCGTATTGTTTGCGCTTGTCGATCGTTTGTCCGCTGATAACCAGCTCGTCGCAGATCAATTCGAGGTCACGGTTGCTGATCTGGTTCATCATCCAAACCAGGGGGTTGAACCAGTGTAGCGAGGTAGCCAGATTGATGACGAACTTGTACCAGAGGTCACGTCGCTGACTGTGGGTCAGTTCATGGCGCACGATATGGGCAAGCAGGTCGGGGTCGTATTGCTGGTCAGGCAGGACAAAGACCGGACGGACCAAGCCAGTGATGAACGGGCTTTGTGCGACACTGGAGAGCTTGAGGTCCATTTCTTTATGGTAGCCCATGTCTTCCATGGTTTGTCGTACGCAGCTGGCAATGTCTGCCCTGTCGCAAGAGCGCCATTTGCTTTGCAGCCTTGCTCTAAAAAGCCTGGCCAAGGCCAGTCGGACGACCAGCGTGGCTATTAGCCCAACCAGCCAAGCACCTACCGCCAGACTCATGACCGGGAAGGCATGGGCTGTGGGCGTGGCAGTAAGAACATCAGGGCTGACAGGGTCGTTGGGCAAGGTATCGGATGGGGAAGGGCTGTTATTTGGGATACCGTCCTCAGTTGGGATGTCGGCTAAAGGCACGTCGGCTACATCGTCATTTTGTTGTTGCTTGTCTGTATCGCCTGCTACCAGGCCGTCATTGCCCTTTGTGTCAGCTTCAGCTGCTTGGATGACAAGCGTCTCAGGCAAAGTGATCTGCACGGGGGCTTTGGGAAGGCTGACGGTGACGGGCACAATCAGCCAAATTGATATCAATAGGAATGCAAGATAGCGCCACCGAGGAGAATAGCGTTTTCCAAGCAACGCGGTGATCAGGATGATCAGGGCAATCAAAACACTAGAAATCAATGAAACAGTCAGTAACTGGAGAAAATAGGCTTTTAGGATGGCTGGCATTTTCTTCCTCTCTTTAAACCAAGTAGCCCGTTTGAAAAAACGGGTCTATTTGTCCTCTAGTATGCGACGCAGCTCGGCTAGCTCCTCGTCGCTTATCGACCCGCTGTTGTTGAGTGCGGTCACCATATTGGCAATTGAGCTTTGGTGCATTTTGTCAAGAAAGTCGCGGCTCTCTTTTTCAAGGTACTCGGTGTTTGACACCAGGGCCGAGTAATAATTAGTGCGGGTAGAACGATCGCATGTCAGAAAGCCCTTCTCACACAGCCTTCCCAGGGCAGTCATGACTGTTGAGAGGGCCCAAGTCCGGCTAGTCAGATGGTCTAGAATGTAGCTTGAGGTCAAGGCACTGCTTTCGTTCCAGACAATCTTCATGATCTCGAACTCTGCTTCGCTCAGCTTTGGAAAGCTCTTGTTCTTCTTCTTTGGCATAGTCCATTTCCATTCACGCTGTATAAACTTACACATGATGTGTAATCTTATACAGCATGCAAAAAGAACTGTCAAGGGATAATTATGAAAAGCTTAAAAAAAGCCTTGGTCGGTATGGCTACAAGTATCAGTCGGTCCTGACTCTTGCCAAGCCGCCGTCGGTATATTCGAGGGCCTTGTCGAGGAGGTAGTTGGTCAAGGCCGAGTTATGGGCCCCTGTGCTGTTCTCCGCAAAACAAAAGTCCCAATAAAACTGCGCAGTACGTACAATAAGCCGTAATTCGTCAAGCTCGTCTTCTGTCATAGTCCCTAAGGACTCGGCTAGTGCGATCTTTTCATGCAAGTCTGCAATCTTCAAGCCGATTTCAGTCTCACGCTCGAGTATCTCGGCCTGAATCTCCAAAACATCCCTTTCCAGGTCGGTGTGACAGTATCCGCCGACGTTGCAGGATGCTTCGACCAAATCAGGATTATGCAATGGACTCGTAAAATTATGCGATGGATAGCTTTCACCCTTGGCATTGGCTGACTCGCCCATATGACAGTCTGGACAGCTTAAACCGCCCATAAGAGCCATGCGGTTGCCTTGGCCGTTGACAGTCTCAAACTCAGGATGCTGGATTTTTATCATTTGTGCTCCGCTAATGGTATTAGTGTAGTCATAAAAACCCAGCTGGTTGTAGTAGGCCAGAACCTGATCGGGAGTCATTTGGCCAAGGCCCTGCCAAGGCAGCACCACAGCCCCTGTCTGGGGGTCGAAGTAGTACTCGACGTGGCACTGCCCACAGACAGCATTGCCTTGGTCCGTCTGGCTTGTATCATCGCCTAAGGCAGTGCTGAAGAACGGCGAGACAAGGACAAGGCTGCCGTCTGTATTCCCATGGCAGCTGTAGCAGCTTACATTCTCACTGGACCTGTCATAGACCTCGTCAAAGCTTTTTTCATAGGCGAAGCGGCCTTGGTTGTTAATAATCACAGTCATTTCTGGAGTCTTGCATGACAGACAGTTTGCCCTCGCATGCGGCCTTTGGCTTTCGTTCACATCCAGTAAGGAGTATGAATGGCCTCGGGCCTCTCTATAGTCAAGGGCAAAACCAGAGCCGCTGTACAGGGTGAGAAGAAAGGGGTAGGAATCCAAGTAGCTTGGGTTTTGATCGTTTACGCTGTTATTTATGTATGATGCATATATATCTGGGTGAACGGCCTCCCACTGGTCGGCTGTAATAATGCCTTGGTCGTTTTCTGGTGGCACTTGCCCCTCAGTTGTCGGACCAGCTGATAGACCAGTATCGTTTTTTGAACAAGCGACAGCCACCAACATCACGACCAGCATAAACAAAGCCACAAGCCAAAGCTGTCTTTGTCTAGTTGTTATAAGCATGCTTTCCCCTCTCTGCTGGATATGCCCTTTATTATCTGTTTAACCTGGTTAAAAAGCGACCAGGACAGTGTGGGCTGCCATGTTTATTGCTCAAGCGTTTACATTTTACCCTTACAAACTTGCCTGTTTAAGGCATTTTGATCTATACTCCCCATCGCGTCATTTTACATTTATTACATTAAAACGAAGCTTTGTTTTTTTACTAGATGAGAAAAGGTTATGAAATGAACATCATCCGTGCCCTGGAGCAACAACAAGTCAAGACAGATGTCCCAGATTTTAAGGTTGGAGACAGAGTAAGGGTCCACTATCGAATAATTGAAGGCAACAAAGAGCGTATCCAAGTCTTCGAAGGGGACGTGATCAGGAGGCATGGAGCGATGAACCGCGAGACTTTCACAGTCCGCAAACTATCCAGCAGTATCGGCGTGGAAAGGACGTTTCCTGTCCACTCGCCAAAAATTGACAAAATTGACGTTGTGCGCAAGGGCGCAGTCCGTCGGGCGAAACTTTATTATTTGCGTGACAAGGTAGGCAAAGCCGCCCGTATTCGGGAAAAAGGCTTTTAAGCAAGTTCCCGAGGCACAGTTAAGGCTCTAGTGAGGGTCTTAACTTATAGCGCCAAGTGCAAAGCAAGAATTGACAAAAGTGCCGAAGGCTTTCGATTCTCAGAGCGTTTCCAGGAGGCCGGTATCAATTCGCAGGAATTAATAGCTATCATCAAGGCTGCCGGCAGCGACGAGCTCGAGCAGCTTGTCTTACGTTATGAGCACGACCCTCGGATAGGGGTCCGAAGAGCTTTAAGCATTGCCAGGCGCAAGACAATCCGACAAGAAAACGAGAATAAACGCTTGAACGGGCTTTATGCACGGCTGGACAAAGAAGGCCCAAGCAAGGTCATTGTTGGCGTTGACGAGGTCGGGCGGGGAGCCCTAGCTGGCCCTTTGCTGGTTGCTGCTGTCATTATCCCTGCCAAACCGCGGATTCTTGGGCTGGACGACTCAAAGCAGCTACAGCCTAAAGAGCGGGAGAGGCTGGCCGGTGAGATTCGCAAGACTGCGATATCGCTTAACCTTGCCCAAGTCGAAGCCAGCTTCATCGACCGGTTTGGCATGGGTATGGCAATGCGTCAAGCCGTAACACAGGTGCTCTCAGAGGTTGAGAGCCCTTTCGATGTCGTCTTGCTCGATGGGAACCCCTTAGGCGTCCATCCAAAAGAAGAGGCTATTGTTCATGGAGACCGTTTAGAGGCCCCGATAGCAGCTGCCTCCATTGTGGCCAAGGTTATCCGTGACAATTGGATGACCGAAGCCGAAAGCTTGTATCCGGGCTATCATTTCGCAGCTAACAAAGGTTATGCGTCACCTGAGCATATTGCTGCCTTGCATGAACTAGGCGCGAGCGACTACCATCGAAAGACCTTTCTGACAGGCATATTGAATAGCCAGACAAGCCTTTTCTAACAACTCGAGAGCTCTTCTAGCATATATCAAATACGCTTAATATCGGTAATAGAACAGTAATAAATACAATATAGATACACTTAAAATCCTCGCCTCATAATCATGAAAACGATTGGAGGTTGATTTGAGTTACTCAAGCAAAGAGACAGGTATTACCGGAGAAGCACTGGCTAACAAATACCTATGCGACGAAGGAATCACGGTTATCGAACGGAATTGGCGGTGTAATGCGGGCGAAGCAGACATTATTGCCATAGAGGACGGAACACTGGTCTTCATAGAGGTTAAAACCAGGACAAACATCAAAGCCGGATTTCCTGAAGAGTCTGTGACTCGGGCAAAAAGGCACAAATACGAGATCATTGCCGCCTATTATCTAAGCGAAGTGGATTCCCCGTCTATACAAATACGTTTCGATGTCATTTCAGTCCTGTTGGTAGGCGAGAGGCAGGCAATGCTAAGGCACCACAGAGACGTCTTTTCATACGGGGAATAAGATGCCTAGATACGAGAATGTCGGCTTTGTGAGCACGGCAACCATCTGGGGTATCGAAGCCTTGCCAGTGACTGTCGAGGTCAGTGTAGGAAACGGCCTACCTGGCTTCCATATTATCGGCCTGCCTGACTTGGCTGTCAGGGAAGCCACACGCCGGGTGCGGCAGGCCATCAAAGCTTCGGGGTACCAGTTAAAGAATGCCTTAGTAGTCGTCAACCTGGCACCTTCGTCATTGAGGAAGGCAGGCTCAGGCTTCGATTTGCCGATCGCCCTTGCCTACCTTATAGCTACAAAGCAGCTCGACCAGTCCCTGGTCGATGACTATCTTTGCGTCGGAGAGCTGTCTCTTGACGGCACGGTCCGAGCTGTTAGCGGCCAACTGGCTTATGAGAAACTAGCTTTTCAAACCAAGAAGGGCCTTTTGACCGGGCAAAGCATAGGCGGAGTCTTCATCGACCATGACGACCAGGCAGGAGGCATTGCCAAAAAGCAAGCCTGTGTTTCCCGTTTGGCAGATATGCATGAGGCACGGTTTTATCCCCCTAATACGATCGAGGCAAGCCAAACCGGCTACCATCTGGATTTTGCCGACATAGCCGGAAACGACTTGGCCAAGCGGGCCTTGCAGATAGCAGCCGCAGGTGGCCATGGCCTAATGATGGTCGGGCCGCCAGGGTCGGGAAAGTCGATGATGGCGAAGCGGCTGCCTTCGATACTGCCCCTGCTAGATATGGCCAAGCGGCGGGACAGCGCTTTGATCCACTCTGTGGCAGGCTTGCCTTATGAGCACATTTTGGCTGGTGAAAGGCCGTTCCGCTCTCCACATCATGGAGCCTCGCAAGCCGGCATGATCGGTGGAGGCAGCCCGATAATGCCTGGCGAGATTGCCTTGGCACATAATGGGGTGTTGTTTCTAGACGAGTTGCCAGAGTTTGGCAGCTCCACCTTGCAGTTATTGCGCCAGCCAATCGAGATGGGCTACATAACGCTGGCCAGGGCAGCAGGCTCAGTCGTCTTCCCGACTGATTTCATGTTGATTGCTGCTGCCAACCCTTGTCCTTGTGGGTATTTGGGCGATGACTTGCACAACTGCTCGTGCACGCCTGCACAAATCAGCCGTTATGCAAACCGTGTGGGCGGGCCTTTGATCGACCGCTTCAACATGATTGTCGACGTCAATCGGTCGGCCGCAGCCGATGTGCTCGCCACTGGACAGGGGACCTCGTCAGCCGACCTTCGCATTGGGGTTGAGAAAGCCAGAGGCTTTGCGGCTTGGAGGCAAGAAAGGGAGGCATCAAAGAGCGCCGGGCTTATCTGCCCTGAGACTGCGCAACCATCAAACGAGGCAGCTATCCTAGCGAGTTGTCAGCTAAGCACAAAGTCCCAATCCTTTTTGGAAATGGCTTCTGACCGGTACCAGCTGAGCGGGCGGGGAATCATCTCTACCTTGTCAGTTGCCCGGACGATTGCCGATATGGAGGAGAAGGCAAGCGTGGGGCAGGTGCACTTGATGGAAGCTATCGAATACAGACCAAGGGACAAAAAATGAAGACAACGAGCCAATCCTATCCAGGATACCAGCAGTTCGAGTTGGCTATGGACGATCCACGTTACCCGGCCCGCTTGCACGACCTGCCTGATCCTCCGAAAAGGCTTTACCTGATCGGAGACATAGGTATCGTCGATCATGAGGCAATAGCTATAGTCGGCTCCAGGAAGGCCAGCCCGTATGGGACACTCTGCTCTGAGCATTTTGCCAAACGGGCTGTTATGCAAAACCTGACAGTCGTGTCAGGGGGAGCAGTGGGGTGTGACCAGGCTGCGCATCTAGGCGCGCTTGGACTAGAGGCCCCGACCATCGTCGTTTTGGGCTGTGGGCCTGACGTCGAGTATCCTAATAATTCAAGAAGCCTCTTTAACCAAGTACTTGCCCATGGTGGGCTGATCGTTTCCGAGCTTCCTTGGGGGTCACCACCGGCCCGTTGGGCTTTTGTAAAGCGGAACCGGATCATAGCCGGCTTGGCACTCGCTACCCTTATTGTCGAAGCCGGCATGCCTAGCGGGACTTTCTCGACAGCAGACGCAACCTTGTCGCTGGGCCGCGAACTACTGGTGATCCCAGGCTCGATACTCTCAAAACAGTCAGCTGGCTGCAATCACCTAATTGTCCAAGGAGCCTGGCCAATCATCGATGACGCAAGCTTCGACAGTGCCGTTGCCGATATATATGGGCCTTTGACAGGCTTAGAGGCCAGCCTCATAAAAGCATTGCAGGACAGGCAGCCAGACCAGGCAGTCCATAAAAACGAGGCAACAGCCAGTCAAAGGCAGACTAGTCTTGAGCTTGGGCCCCTGCCCATAGGCGACCAGCCAGCAGACGACGAAGGCCCTGCCAACACAGAAGACCTTATTATCGAGCAATTGAGAGCAAAACCCTGCAGGCCTGATGATTTGATCGGAATCTGTGGAAAAGACATCGTCGAGGTGATACGCTATCTCTCTGTGCTTGAGTTTACTGGAAAAGCAACACGATTGGCCGATGGCAGGTATTACGCCAGGCTCTGGGATGGTGAGATTGACAATGGCAGACCCAGTCACAATAGTCGGGGCCGGACTAGCCGGTAGCGAGGCTGCTTGGCAGCTTGCAGAACGCGGGATAAAAGTACGGCTGATCGAGATGAGGCCGAACATAAAGACCCCCATCCACCAAAGTGGCGACTTTGCTGAGCTAGTATGCTCGAACTCCTTTAAAAGCCTGGACAGCAGTAGTGCAGCAGGCTGTCTGAAGAACGAGCTGGCAGTCATGGGCTCACAACTGATAAAGTGGGCGATCGGCAGCAGGGTGGCTGCTGGGAAGGCTTTAGCGGTCGACCGGGAGCGCTTTGCCAGCACTGTGACTGCCGAGCTGGAAAAGCATCGAAACATCAGTATCGAGCGAAGGGAGTTTACTGAACTGAATGACTTAATCAACAGCCCGACTCCCAGTATTATTGCCACAGGCCCTTTGACATCCGCTGCCCTAGAGACGGTTTTAGGCGAGGCTTTGGGCAGCGAGTATCTGTCTTTTTTTGATGCGGCAGCCCCGATCGTCGAAGCCGGCTCATTGGACATGGGGCGCCTTTTTAGGCAGTCAAGGTACTCCAGCGAGGAGGAGGACTACCTCAATGCCCCATTGGACAGGCAACAATACGAGGCCTTGGTCGATGCTTTGGTTAAGGGCGACCGTGTGATAGCACGGGATTTCGAGAACGCCGACCTTTTCCAAGCCTGCCAACCAGTCGAGGAGCTAGCCCGAAAAGGGATTGACACTTTGCGCTTTGGGGCACTGAAGCCGGTCGGCCTGACAGACCCTCATACTGGCCGTAGGCCTTGGGCAGTAGTGCAGCTACGGTCCGAGAACCAAGCGAACACTGCCTACAACCTGGTTGGCTTTCAGACGAACCTCGCCTTTCGTGAGCAAGAGAGGATCTTTAGACTGATACCGGGCCTGGAAAATGCCCAGTTTGCCCGTTTTGGCGTCATGCACCGTAATACGTTCATCGACGCCCCACGCCTGTTATCGCCGACTTTGGCATGGAAAAGCCATCCTCATATTCATTTTGCCGGGCAACTAGGCGGCACAGAGGGCTATGTCGAGGCTATAGCCTCCGGCTTGCTGGCGTCGCTTGCTGTCTATGCCCAAATAAAAGGCCAAGCCTTAGACCCTCTCCCAAACACAACGCTGTTCGGGGCTTTGATCGACTATGCTACAAACCCGAAAACCAAAGACTACCAGCCGATGCATGTAAACTATGGCATAATCCGTTCCTTGCCGGAAGGCGTAAAGAACAAAAAGCAGCGTTATATAGAATATGCTAGCAGGTCAGAGCAGGCAATCATCGGCTACCGTGAGGCAAACGGCTTCTTGGACTGGTTGGCTGACACTGACCGGAGCTTCCTCATAGGCCCTGCCACCCAAGAAGGCAAAATACAAGGGCCCTTGTCCGAGGCTGGTTAAGTTGGACTCGCTGATTGACGGATACCTGGACAGCCTTCGCTATGAAAGGCGCTTGTCTGACCATACGGTACGTGCTTATTCGATCGACTTGAAGGCCTTCCAAGCCTGGTGCGACGGACAAGGCTTGAGCTTTGATGACGTCAACCACCGTAGTGTGCGCTCATACCTCCAAGCCTTAGACCAGGCAAAATACAAGCGGCGTACGATCAACCGGAAGCTTTCGGCAATCAAGACGTTTTATGCCTACTTGACAGCTTGCGGGATCCTGCCGGCCGACCCTTTGACTGTGGTCAATAGCCTCAAGCAAGCCAAAAGGCTGCCGAAGACAGTTAAAAAGAGCGACCTGGACAACCTGCTTGACTCCATTACCGGTACCACTGCCATCGATCTGCGCGACAAGGCTTTCTTGGAGCTGCTCTATGCCAGCGGCGCACGCATCTCCGAGGTTGCAGCAATCCGCCTCCAAGACCTTGACCAGTCAAAGCGGCAGCTCAGGCTGATGGGCAAGGGCTCAAAAGAGCGTATTGTCCCCCTACACCGCCTGGCTGTCCAAAGAATAACCGACTATTTGGACATGGCCAGGGCAGAGCTGGTGCAAAAAAACAAGGCAGCAGGCCTGGCTGGCAACCGCTTTTCACTGCCTGATGCCCTGTTTCTCTCCAGCCGAGGCAAGCCGATGTCGGCAGACAGCCTGCGCAAGGTCTTCTCCACACGAAAAAGGGCAGCTGGGCTGGATGCCTCAGTAACGCCCCATACCATCCGGCATAATTTCGCCACAGACCTTATCGAGGGGGGAGCAGACCTGCGCTCGGTCCAAGAGCTGCTGGGCCATACCAGCCTGGAGACGACCCAGATCTATACCCACTTGTCGATAGCCCATTTAAAGGCAACGCACCAACAGGCACACCCCCGAGCATGAGTTTTTTACTCCACAAATAGTAAAGCTCGTGTTAAAATACCCAATCGCGTCTTTTTTAGGAACTTTACAAGTTTGCCTGGATTGCTTATAGATATCAAGCCTGCTGGCGAAGAGGTCGCCAGAGGAAGGAAGAACGATGGCAGTACCAAAGAGAAAGAAAGGGCGGGCTAAAATACATTCCCGCCGTAGCTCGAACTCCCGCTTGATGGCAGCGCCGAGGGCCGTTTGCCCGCAATGCGGCGAGGCAAAGCTGCCGCATTTTGTCTGCAGCAACTGTGGGACATACAAAGGCCGTGAGGTAATAATCACAGATTAGTGCTCTTTGATCAGGTGTAAGTTCAGGCTTTTGTTTGTTTATCGATGGTGAGTCTTAAAGAGTGCCTAGCCCTAGGTGCTCTTTTTTAGTATCAGTGTATTGCGAGCTAAGGAGCTGTTTTGAAGATTGTGGTAGATGCAATGGGAGGGGACAATGCGCCGGCAGCCGTAATCGATGGCGTGCGGCTGGCTTTGGATATGGACGACCGACTTGAAGTGGTCTTGACAGGGGACGCAGAGGCCATAGTCCCGATAACGCATGAATATTCCGGCCGGGCGACGGCGGTTGTGACTACTGAGACGATAAGCATGAGCGACCATCCGGCCAATGCCGTTCGGGCAAAAAAGGACTCGTCGATCGTCGTTGGCTGTCGGCTGGTCGCCGATGGCGAGGCGGACGGCTTGTTCTCTGCCGGGTCGACCGGGGCTACGATGACTGCAGCTACCTTGGTCATCGGCAGGATCAAAGGCATCGCCCGGCCGATGGTTGCCACGCTATTACCAACAGCGAAGGACACCTATGTCGTCTTGGGCGACTCTGGGGCCAATGCCGACGTTAAAGCCGAATACCTTCTACAGTTCGGGCAAATGGGCGAGGCCTATGCTAAAACGGCTTGGGGGCTTGAAAAGCCCCGAGTGGCTTTGTTAAACATCGGCGAAGAGCCCTCCAAAGGCAGTGAGCTGGCCCAGGCCGCCTACCAGCTGATGAGCAAGGAGCTGCCCGGTTTTGTCGGCAATGTCGAGGGCACGGAAATACTCTCAGGCGAATTCGACGTTATCGTCACCGACGGGTTTAGCGGCAATATTGTCCTAAAAACCATCGAGGGCACCGTTGCGCTGCTTTTTCAGAGCTTTTACCAAGTGCTAAACGAAAACTTGGAAAACGAAAGTGAAAAAGCAGGCGTTGTGGCAGGCTTGGCAGGCCTGCTCAAGAAGCTCTCTGCCGACGAGGTAGGCGGGGCCCCTTTGCTGGGAGTGTCAGCCAGTTGCTTTATCGGGCATGGCTCATCGTCACCAAAAGCCATTGCCAACGGTGTCTTGGCTACCCATAAAGCTGCTTTGAACGGCCTTACCGAAGTAATTGCTAAGGCGGTGGCAATTTGAATGAGCCAACGAAAATCCCAGACTGGGTGTCGAGTAGGATCGACGCCATCGAAGAGCTGCTACAGCACAAGTTTAACGACCGGAACCTGGCCCTCCAAGCCATCACCCATCCCTCTGCGCTAGAAGACCCGGTCTTCACCGAGTCCTATGAGCGCCTGGAGTTCTTAGGCGATGCATACCTCGGGGCGATCATATCAGAGATGCTCTACCGTGACTTTCCCGACTTGGACGAAGGGGGGATGACGCGCATGAAGATCGCTTTAGTGTCTGGAGAAACCCTTTCGGCCAAGGCTGACGAGATAGGCCTGGCCGACTTGATCGTTTTTGGGTCAGCCGAGCGGGGAACCGGGAAACGGGGCCTGCACTCTGCCCTGGAAAACGTCTTCGAGGCATTGATTGCAGCCCTCGTACTGGATGGCGGCTTTGAGTCGGCGCGCAGATGGCTGAGCGTTACTTTAAGCGATGCTATCCTGCCGGAGTTGGCTAACAGGCCTGAAAACCCGAAGTCCCTGCTCCAAGAGCTGCTTCAAGTGCAGCAAATAACTCCAAGGTACGAGCTGGTGGCGGCAGTCGGGCCGGCGCATGACCGCTTGTTTACAGCAAGGGTCGTCGCAGAAGGCAAGGCACTGGCCGAGGGCCAGGGCCATTCCATAAAGGAGGCGGAGGTTGCAGCTGCTTTGCTTGCATTAGAGCAGTTAAAGGAGACATAGCTGGAGCAGCCTAGAGGGCCGTGCCCCTGCTAAAAAGCCTGGCAGGCATCCTCATTAGGCAAAAACGTGGTCTTCTCCACCTGAAAAGACCAGCCTGTCATAAGGTATGATTATAGCCCGAGCAATGACTAGGGCTGCATCGGGCCTCAGACCGTTTTCGAAAAGCATGAAAGGCTTTGTGTGCATTTAAAAAGCTTGACTATCAGAGGGTTCAAATCGTTTGCCGACCGCACGGTTGTAAACTTCGAAGCCGGTATGGCTGCTATCGTCGGCCCGAACGGGGCAGGCAAGTCGAATATCTCAGAAGCAGTGCTTTGGGCATTGGGTGAACAGCGGGTCACCAACTTGCGGGTCCAAGCCATGGAGGAGCTTATCTTCTCCGGCTCGAGCGCGCGTGAGCCGGTCGGGGTGGCCGAGGTCGAGTTGGTCTTGGACAACTCCGACGGGACTTTGCCGATCGAGTTCGACCAGGTGGCGATTGCCCGGCGCATGTACCGTAATGGCGAAAGCGAGTATTCGATAAACGGGGCTCCTTGCCGCCGCATGGACATCATCGACATCCTCTTCGATTCAGGGCTGGGGCAGGGCGCCCATTCGATTATCGGGCAGGGCAACCTGACTGCCGTCTTGGACTCCAAGCCTGAAGACCGGCGGGCCTTGGTCGAGGAGGCAGCCGGGATCCTAAAGCACAAGCGCCGCAAAGAGCGGGCATCACGGAAGCTGATGGCCATGGATGCCACGCTTACCCGGGTGATGGACCTGGTCCGAATCATCGAAAGCCAGCTCAAGCCTTTGGAACGCCAAGCCGCCCGGGCCGAGCAGTACCAGTCGCTTAACGAAGAGCTGAAGTCCTTGGACCTTTCCTTGGCAGTCGACGACCTGAGGAACCTCCGGTCTGATTGGAACATTCTCGACAAAAGGGAGCGCGAGGTCCAAGTCGAGGCAGAGCTCGCCCATTACCGTTTAAACGAGCGGGAAGCCGAGCTGGCGCGCAGGCAGCGGGCCTTGGAGGAGAAAGGCCTGTTCGTCGGGGACCTAAACGAGCAGCGGATCCGCTGTCAGTCGATCATCCAGCGCCTCAGCTCCGGGATGCTGGTTTTGGAGGAGAAAGGCAAGAACCTCGTCGACCGCTTGTCAGACCTTCGGGCCACCCGCTACTCTTTGATCAGCCGCCTGAGCGGTGCCCGGATAGAGTATGCAGACCTATCCGAGCGCTTGGCCGAGGGGCTGGCCGTCAACCGCGCATTGAACAGCGAGTACTCCGAGCTGGCCAGGGCGTCAGAGGCAGCCATCAAGAACCTTCGACAAGCCGAGGAAGAGCACGACAAGGCCTTCTCCAGCCTAAGGTCTAAAAACACTGCCTTGGACACGGCGAGCCTCAGCTTGACCAAAGCCTTGGAGTCGTTAGGCTCGCTGGAGATCGAGCAAGGCCTGATCGACGACCAGGCCAAGCAACTGGAAGCCGATATTGTCGGCACCCAGGCGATGCTGGTGGAAAGGCGACAACGCCTCGATGACTTCGAGCAGCGCCTGGCAGCTGAGCAAGCCCTGGCCAACCAGACGAAGGCCGAGGTCGACAAGCGCGTCCGCTTGCTCGACGACCGGCGGACAAGCTTAAGCGAAGAGCGTGACAAGCTGATGTCTATCCAGGCCGAGATGCGTGTCCTAGAAGAGATCGACCGGGCGTTTGAGGCTGCCAGCCCCGCCCTTACCTGGGTTCGGGAGAACAGCGAGCGGTTTACCGGGATCATCGGCCGGCTCTCCGAGTCACTGACTGTCCGGGAAGGCGCCGAGCTGCCTTTCGGGATGGATACCGTCCAAGCTGAGACTCTGGTCGAACGCCTGTTGGGAGCAGACCTTTACATCCTTTTAGTGGAAGACAGCAATGCTGCCCGTTTGATAGCAGAGGCCCTGCTGGAGTTTGAAAGCCAAGGCGGGGAGCTGGCTTTGATGCCGCTGGGCCTTCATTTTGCCAGCCCCCGCCTATCGCCTCGAGGGAACCGGCTGATCGACTTGCTTGACTATCCAGCCGAACAGGCGGAGGCAATTGAGGCCTTGTTAGGCGACGTCTACCTGGTCGAGTCGATCGCCGAGGCCCAGAAGAACCAGATCCGCGACAGGGCAGGCGTACGTTTCGTGACCCCGCAGGGAGCAGTGGCCTGGCCAAACGGCAAGCTGACCGTCGGCATCCAGATCGCCGATGTCGACAGCGTGCTGGAGAGGCGCCGGCGAATGGACAATCTAGGTGCCGAACAAATAACCACGACCGACGCGTTAGGCGATGCCGAGCTAGAGCTTTCCAAGGCGGAGAAGGTCTTGGTCGAGGCCCAGACGGAGGACTTCGAAAGCGCGAAACGAATAGCCAAGCTCACAGGCGATGCCGATGCCACGCGCGAGGACCTGGGCCGCATCGAAGAGTCGCTGACCCAGCTGCTCTTTAAAAAGGAAGGCAACGAGCGCCGCCTGCAGGACATCCATATGCGCCGCCTGACCTCAGAGCCGATGATCAGCGAGCTAAACGAGCGCATCGCTGACTTAAACGACTCGATAATCCTGACGCAAGACCAGGTAGCAGCGGCAGAGATCGTCCTTGCCCGATGCAACGAGGAGCGTGCAGCCATCGCCGAGCGTCTGTCTGAATGCAAGCTCCGCCTGGAATCGGCCTCGGGCAGTGCTGGGTACCTAAGCTCTCGGCATGCGGCCCTGGAGCATGAGATCACCGAGCTCGAACAAAGCCAGGAGGCTTTGAGCGCAACCGAAAAAGCGCTTGACCTCACAGCTAAGCGGACGAGCCCCTTGTATGAGATCTACGAGCAGCTGCATGCTGGAGCCAGCACCTGGGCAGAACGCTTGCGCGACCAGGCCCAGCTAGAGCAAAGCGATTCCAAGAACCTGCGCGACGTCATTGACGAAGCGGCGCAGGCCGTAGAGGGGGTGCGTGGCGATCTGGCGGCTATCAACGACCGCCTGACCGAGATCCGCATCGAGAAGGCGCGTATGGAAAACGAGGTCGAGCACGCTATCAACCGGATAGTCGTAGAGAACAACACGCCGCTCGAGCTCGCTTTAGAGGCCCCGCCTCCATCAGACCGGCAACTAGCAATTGATAAAGCTAGTCAAATACGCCGAAAGCTCTCGACTATGGGCGCCGTCAACCAAGTGGCGGCCGAGGAGTTCGAGGCCTTGCGGGCACGCCGGGACTTTGTTTTGGCGCAAATCGAGGACCTCAGTGAGGCCAGGAAGGCACTGGCACGCATCGAGCGGGCATTGGACCGCAAAATGCGCAACCTTTTCTTGGAGACCTTCGAGCAGGTGAACCGCAACTTTCAAGAGGTCTTCTCCATATTGTTCCCCGGCGGCTTTGGGCAATTGCTGCTGACCGAAGGAGAGTCCCCAGAGCTGAGCGGGGTCGAAGTCTCGGCCCAGCCGAAAGGCAAGCGGATCACCAAGCTCTCGTTGATGAGCGGGGGAGAGAAGGCCTTGACGGCGATTGCGCTGCTCTTTGCGGTCTACCGCATCCGCAAGGCCCCTTTCTACATCCTAGACGAGGTCGATGCCGCGCTCGATGACATCAACCTACAGCGCCTGATTGCTTATTTCGACACTTTGCGCGAGAGCACCCAGCTGATCCTAGTGACCCATCAGCGCCGTACAATGGAGTCGGCCGACATGCTGTACGGGGTCACCATGCAGGCCGCCGGCGTGTCCAGGCTGATCAGCCAGCGTCTTGACCAGGCGCTTCGCTATGCTGGCGACGAAGCCAGCTCCAAAGACTAATACATATGGGGAGAAGACCGTATGGCAAGTTTATTTGAAAGATTCAAAGAGGGCCTGGCGCGCACGCGCAATGTGATCACCGAACAGCTGAACGTGATTTTTGACCGGGGCCCCGAGCTCGATGAGTCTTTTTGGCAGGACCTGGAAGAGACGTTGATCCTTGCCGATTTCGGAGGCCCGGCCACCCTAGATATTGTCGACCAGCTAGAAGAGTCTGCCCGGCGTTTGGCCCTGCCAGACGCAAATGCCGTGATGGAGCGGCTGGCAGCAACAATAGCTGCCCAGTTCACAGAAGCAGACCCTGACCCCATCGACCTAGTCCCTGTCTGCCTTCTGTTCGTGGGGATAAACGGCTCAGGGAAGACCACGACGGTCGGCAAGTTGGCCAAAGCCGGGTCCGATGCCGGGCGCAAGGTCTTGTTGGGCAGTGCCGACACGTTTCGGGCGGCAGCTATCGAGCAACTCGATGTCTGGGCCGAGCGGGCCGGTGTCCAAGTGGTGAAACGCGAGCGGGGGGCTGATCCGGCCAGTGTGTCCTTCGAGGTCGTCAAACAAGCCGAGCTGACTGGGGCAGACCTGGTCTTGGTCGACACCGCTGGCCGCCTGCATACCTCTGACGACTTGATGCGCGAGCTGGCCAAGGTGGTCAATGTCACTCGCAAACGAGCTAGCGAGTGGAAGGGGGCAGGAGGCTCGCTGCCTGTCCGCACCGTGCTGGTGATCGATTCCACTACCGGGCAAAACGGCCTGTCGCAGGCCCGTGAGTTCAACAAGGCCCTCGACCTTGACGGCGTGGTGCTCACGAAGCTTGACGGCACAGCGAAAGGCGGCATCGCGGTAGCTGTCTCACACGAGCTCAGCCTGCCGATCCTGCGCGTCGGCATTGGCGAGAGGATCGACGACCTAAAGCCTTTCGACGCCTTGGACTTTAGCCGGGCGCTTATCGGGATCTAGGTGCCTTAAGTCGTCAGGACCTTGCGGCTTTTTTAGGTTCTTCTCCGAATAACGCTGCTCGGCGTCTTCGATTGCCCTTCTGAACTGGGTCTCGTAGAGCTTTAAGTAAACTCCGCCCTTGGCCAAGAGCTCCTCATGGGTGCCGCGTTCGACCAGCCGTCCCTCGTCAATAACCAAGATCTCGTCACAGGCCATGATCGTACTCAGGCGGTGGGCGATCACCAGACTGGTCTTGCCTTTCAACAAGGGCTCGATGGCCCCTTGGATCAAGCTCTCCGAGATGGAGTCGAGAGAGCTGGTCGCCTCGTCCAGTATCACCATGCCGGGGTCTTTTAGGATGACCCGGGCAATGGAGATCCGTTGGCGCTCCCCACCGGAAAGCTTGATGCCCCGGTTGCCGACCTCAGTGTCATAGGCCAGCGGCAAGGACATGATAAAGTCATGGATGTTGGCGTCTTTACAGGCTTTGACCAGGTCAGCCTCAGTGGCGTTAGGTGCGGCATACAACAGGTTCTCCCTAACGGTCCCGTTGAAGAGATAGCTGTCTTGGGTGACTAGGCCGATATTCGACCTCAGCCAGCCTAAGTCAAGGTCTCGGACATCGATGCCGTCCAAGAGGACTTGGCCGGTCACTACGTCGTAAAGCCGCGGTATCAAGTTGATGATCGTTGATTTTCCGGCACCGGAGGGGCCGACAATAGCCACCGAGCGGCCTTGTTGCACAGAAAAGTCGATGTTCTCCAAAATAGGGGTCTCTGGGCTGTAGTGAAAGCCGACGTCCTTGAACTGAAGGCTGCCAACCATCTTTGCAGGCACCAGGGCATCCTCTTTATTGATGATTTCCAGTGGCATGTCGTAATACTCGAATATACGTGTGAAGAGCGCCATGGACCGGATTATCTCGACTTGCATGTTCAAGAGCATGTTGACCGGCCGGTACAGGCGCTCGAGCAAGGCAACCATGACCGTGATGTCTCCAACAGTGAGGTCGTCTGCGCCGTATCGAAGCATCAGCAAGCCTCCTACAAGGTAGATCACCAATGGGCCGGAGCTCATCAAGGTGCCCATGCTTGCCCTGAACCATCTGCCCGCCATGCTCTCTTTGATATTTAAGTCGATCATCTCCCCATTGGCTTTTTCGTACTTGGCATACTCTGCCTTTTCCCGCGAGAACAGCTTGACCAGCATTTGCCCAGAGACGCTCATCGTCTCCGACAGTATCTGGTTGATCTCGTCGCTTTTGGCCTGCGCCTGATATGTGATGTCCCAACGCTTGTTGCCGACTTGCTTGGTCGGCAGGATCAAGAAGGGGACCAGTAAGACCCCGGCTGTAGCCAAGATCCAGTTCCTTTGGTACATAGCAAAGACAGCCAGTATCACAAGCGCTATATTCTGGATAAGCCCAGTCAAAGTGCCCGAGATGACCGATTGCACGCTGCCTATGTCAGAAGTCATCCGAGTGATGACTTCGCCTTGCCGGCTAGAGCTGAAGAAACGGTGCGACATGTTCAACAGATGGGCAAACATCTTGTTGCGCATATCGAAGGTTATGTGCTGGGCGACCCAGGTGTTAAGCCAGCTCTCTAAGACTCCGATCAGGTTCGACAAGATCAAAACACCAAAGGAGGTGGCGATCAACCGAATCAAGACGTCTAGGTTTCCACCGATGAACCCCTCGTCAACCATTCGGCCGACCAGGACAGAGGGCAGGATCGACAACCAAGACGACACAAGGATGCAACTGACCACCAGCAAGAGCCTTGGCCAGTAGGGAAGCAAGTAGCTAAAGACCCGCTTTAACAAGGGCCAAGTGATCTTGGGGGCATTTTCTTTTTCAGCATCAGTAAGAGGGCGCGAGCCACGGCCTCGCCCAGCACGTCGGGGAGCATCCATTTTCTACCCTTTCCTCCTTTTTCCTGCCGGGGCCATTTCCGACAAGCGCGAGCTCAGTTTCTCGCAAAGCTGGCAGAATATCTCGCTTTCTTCAGCGGTGAACACATCTTCGATGACCTGGTAGGTATTGTTATGCTCGTCAAGTCTTTTTGAAGCCTCGTCCCGGCCTTGGTCTGTCAGGCTGATCCGCCAGACACGCAGGTCTAAAGCATCGCGGATGCGCACGATATCCCCTTTGTGCTCCAGGCTGTCGAGCACCGCGGTAAGCGAAGGCGGCCGGATATCGATCAGCTCGGCCAACTCCCGGGCACTGAGGCCGCTGTGGTTTAACAGCAAGCGGAGCAAGCGCGTCTCGCTGTACGACAGGCGACGATGCCCGTGGCCTTGCTGGCTGTTGCCTTGAAAACGCCGTAGCAGTCGCATCAAGCGATAAAGGCTGTCAAAAACCCTAGACTCGTCCATATGCTCCTCCAAATAGAATAGTTAGGCATCTAAGGATAAGATAACATTATTCCTGGCAAAAGCTTCGAATTGTCAAAAAAATCTCATCTCGACGGGTGCTTAGGCCCAAAGGCCTTCTCCCCAAAAGACATGCCTGGCTGCCAAAGTGATGTTATGATGAGAGGCGAAGCCTATACAGAAAAGAGAGATATCCTATGTTTGAGAATCTGTCTGACCGCCTGCAGGAAGTCCTCAGCGGGCTGAGGTCGAAAGGCCGCTTGAGCGAGGCTGACATCGAGGCGGCGATGCGGGAGATCCGCCTGGCGCTTTTGGAAGCCGATGTGAACTTCAGAGTGGTGCGTAGTTTTGTCGATGCAGTCAGGGAAAAGGCGCTTGATGCCGAGGTCTTGGAGTCCTTGACGCCTGCCCAGAACGTGGTGCGCATCGTCTTAGACCAGTTGACGCAGCTGCTGGGGTCGGACCAAGACCGCTTTGCCCTGTCGCCGCGCATACCGAATGTGATTATGCTGGTTGGCCTGCAAGGGGCGGGTAAAACGACTGTTGCCCAGAAACTGGCATATCGTTTCAAGAACCAAGGGCACAGCCCTTTGCTGGTTGCCGCTGACGTGTACCGTCCAGCAGCTGTCGACCAGCTGCAGACGCTAGGCGGCGAGATAGGCGTCTCTGTCTTTCGCGGGGACGGGCAAGACCCGGTAAACATTGCCCGCGAGGCAGTCACCGAGGCCATCGACAAGCTCAAGAACATCGTGATCATCGATACGGCCGGGCGCCTTCATGTGGACGAAGACATGATGGCCGAGGCCGAGGCGATCAAGGCAGCGGTCAATCCTGACCAGATCTATATGGTGGTCGACGCCATGACCGGCCAAGACGTGGTCAATGTGGCGCAGGCCTTTGCCGAACGCGTCGACTTCGACGGCGTGATCATGGCCAAGATGGACGGGGACGCCCGAGGCGGCGGAGCCTTGTCGATCAGGGCTGTCACTGGCAAGCCGATCAAGTTTATCTCAGAGGGGGAGAAGCCCTCGTCTCTGGACGAGTTCTTCCCCGACCGCATGGCCAGGCGGATTTTAGGCATGGGCGACGTGGTCGGGCTGATCGAGCGGGCCCAGGCTGCAGCCGACGAAGAGATCGAGCTAGAGGAAGCAGAGCGGATTGCCCGGGCCGAGCTGACTTTTGACGACTTCTTGATGATGAATCAGCAGATCAGGAAAATGGGGGGGATTGCCAGCCTGATCAAGACTTTGCCAGGAGGCGACAAGGCTCTGGGGAGCGGCCAGGTCGATGAAAAGGCCCTTGACCGCATGGAGGTCATCATATCCTCGATGACAAAGGCAGAGCGTGCCAAGCCGGCAATAATCAACGGGTCCCGCCGCTCACGTATCGCAGCAGGCTCGGGTGTCACCGTGGTTCAGGTCAACCAACTGATCAAGCAGTTCGACGAAACCAGGAAAATGATCAAAAAGATGGGGATGACCGAGACTGTTACGGCCAAAAGCAACAGGCAGAACCGACGGCCGAAAAAAGGTAAGAAGAACCGCAACAAACGCAAAAGCCCCGTTGCCGACCTAGGGGCCTTAGGCAAGATGAGCCCGGCTGACTTAAAAGGCTTAGAAGACCTGCTGAGGTAGGCATGGCGTCTGGCGTAGCTACTATCGGTTTGGACCAGGCCGCCCGCTTGCTTAAGGCAGGCGAGGCCTTGGTTGTCCCTACTGACACGGTGTACGGCCTAGCAGTGATGGTCAGTGCGAAAGCAAGTCCGGACTGTTTGTTTGAGATCAAGAAGAGACCGGTTGAAAAGTCCATTCCCTGGCTGATAGCAACGCTTGAGGATTTCATGAAATACAGTTCCTCTGTTCCTGAATGGGCGTTCAAATTGGCACAAAAGCACTGGCCAGGGCCGCTAACGCTGGTCTGTAAGGCCTCGGCTGAGGTGCCTTATCAGTTTCAAGCCGAGGACGGGTCGATTGGCTTGCGGATACCTGCCCACACCCAAGTCTTGGAGCTGCTCGGCCTCGTAGGGGCCCCGCTTGCCACAACCAGTGCCAATATCTCCGGGCAGGCACCAGTGAACAGGCTTGCCGACCTTGACGCCTTGGTCACTGGCCAAGTCAAAGGCGTCTTAGTCGATCAAGACGAATCAAAAGGGACTCTTGACCGGCAGCCGGTGCCCTCGACCATAGTCTCCTGTGTCAGTGGACGGCCTGAGGTTATACGCCAAGGGGTCCTAGACCTGACTAAGGACTTCGCAGACTGGGGGGCTTGAAGCCGCACTGGTTGCTTTGCAGCTGGGCGGGCTGCCTTAGGAAGCCAGCAGGCCAAGCTGCCTTAGGGGGCCAGCAAGCCAGGCTGACTTAGGCCAGGCCTTAGACCGCACTGATTTCGAAAGGAAACAAAAAATGCCCGTATCAAAGATTGCTATAGCCTCAGACCATGCCGGGTTTGAGCAAAAAGCCGAAATAGCTAAATGGCTGGAAAATGAAGGCTATGAGGTATTCGACTTCGGGCCTTTCAACGACGACCGGGTCGACTACCCTGACTATGCCGAGCTGGTAGCCGACGCCGTCGTCAAGGCCCAGGCCGAGTTGGGCATCCTCATCTGTGGGACCGGTATCGGGATGGCCATAGCCGCCAACAAGATACCAGGAATCCGGGCTGCTACCCTGACCAGCACAGACGTCGCCTCCCTTGCTCGGGAGCATAATGCTGCTAATATAGCAACACTTTCTGGGCGTTTTGTCGACCTCGCCACCAACAAGCAGATCGTCGAGGCCTTTATCAATAGCGAGCCCCTCGGTGAACGCCACGCAGAGCGTGTGAAAAAAATCAGCGCATTAGAAACGCGTAGACCAGTCGGTTAGGCTAGAATACTAAAAACCACGTTCTTGACAGATATTTAAACACATTAGCGATATAGACCTAGTGTGTTTGGCCAGGACGATCACTTACCGAAAGGCATGCTATGACCCTCGAGTATTTGACTGCTAGTGACCCTGTAGTCGCTAGCCTGATTCGCGCCGAACTTGACCGCGAACGTACCCAAATTGAACTTATTGCCTCTGAAAACTTCACATCGCTGTCTGTAATGGAAGCAGTCGGAAGCCTTCTCACCAACAAGTATTCGGAGGGTTATCCAGGCAAGCGCTACTACGGCGGATGCTATGTGGTCGACGAAGTCGAAGAGCTGGCACGCGAGCGTGCCAAGCAGCTGTTTTCGGCAGATTTTGCCAATGTCCAGCCGCACAGCGGGGTTTCTGCCAACCTAGCTGCTTTTATGGCTTTGCTCGAGCCCGGTGACACGATACTGGGCATGAGCTTGGCGCATGGCGGCCATCTCAGCCACGGCTCTCCAGCCAATTACTCAGGCCGCAACTACCAGGTCTTCTCCTATGCAGTCGACCCGCAAAGCGAGCGCATAGACCTAGACGAGGTAGAAAGGATCGCACTGGAGTGCCGGCCGAAGATGATCATCGTCGGTGCCAGCGCCTATCCCCGGATCATCGATTTCGAGCAGTTTGGGGCAATCGCCAAGAAGGTCGGTGCCTACCTGATGGCCGATATCGCACATACGGCAGGGCTGGTTGCCACCGGCTTCCACCCCAGCCCGGTCCCGTGGGCCGACGTCGTCACTAGCACCTCGCATAAGACCTTGCGCGGGCCACGCGGGGGTTTTATCCTCACAAACAACGAAGAGGTGGCAAACGCCATCGACAAGGCGGTCTTCCCCGGGAGCCAAGGCGGGCCATTGCAGCATGTGATTGCTGGTAAAGCCGTGGCCTTTGGAGAGGCCATGCTGCCCTCTTTTCGGGTCTATACCGAGCAGATACTGGCGAACATGCAAGCCATGTGCGAGGGCCTGTTGGAGGGCGGGCTGCGCCTGGTGACCGGCGGGACCGACAACCACCTGGCTTTGGTGGACTTGACTGCTGCCGAGATCTCTGGGGCCGAGGCAGAGGTACTTCTGGAGAAGACCGGGATCACGGTCAACAAGAACGTCATTCCCAACGAGCAAAGGCCGGCGATCGAGGCCAGCGGGATCCGCGTTGGAACAGCAGCGATGACGACCCGGGGCTTTGACGCTGATGAAGCCAAGGAAATCGGCTTGTTGATTGCCCAGGCGATTTTTGGGAGGCTTGACCTAAATGACCTTGCCCGCATCAAGGAGCGCGTCAGCGAAATGCTGGCAAGGCATCCTTTGTACCCCGAGCTGGGCTAGCCATGGATAGCGACACCAAGGCCGAAGGCCTGCCAGAAGAGCTTTTGGACAAGCGCCCCAGCTGGGACGAGTACTTCATGCAAATCTGCTATTTAGTGTCAAGCCGCACTACCTGCCTGCGCCGAGCGGTCGGGGCAGTCATCGTCAAGGACCGCCGCATCCTGGCAACCGGGTACAACGGCGTCCCGCGGGGTGTCGAGCACTGCCTTTCGCGTGGCTGCCTACGCACCCAGCTAGGCATTCCATCGGGAGAAAAGCAAGAGCTTTGCCGCGGGGTGCATGCAGAGGAGAACGCTATCTTGCAAGCTGCAAGGTACGGCACCAGCATTGACGGCTCGACATGCTACACCACCACCCAGCCATGCATTATGTGTGCCAAGAGCCTGATCAACGCGGGCATTACTGAGATCGTCTTTGCCTCGGACTACCCCGATGCCTTGACTCAGGACATGCTCGACGAGGCCGGTATCATCACTAGGCGCTATGTTTTAAATGAAAGCCTGGAAGCAGGGGCCCCGAGCTGAACAACAGGCCTTTTAACCAGGCTGGCTTCTTGAAGCGTCTCTAGCCTGGGATCCCATGCGTTCACCTTGGCTTGAATGAACATTCGTTGGCTGAATTCAGGCGGACTGCTTTACTTGAATCAGCTTTCAACACTCTTGAGGATGGCATCGTCATAAGACGGTGCAGGCTCATAACCAGGCTTAATGACAATAAAGCGCTCGTCGTCCCAGTTACCGCCCAACATGTCTCGCATCAGTGTGGAGTCGCCCTTGAACTCTTTGAAGTCCCAGGACTGTTCCGAGGCGTATTGCCGGGCATAGACGTCAGCGTCTTTCATAAACGGCACTTCTGCGAACTCCGGCCACTTGATCAGGCCGAGTTGGGAGTAGTGCACCATCATGTCCGAGAACATGTCCGCCATCTCTTCGGCAAGCTCTTCTCCGTACTGCTCCACATATAGAAGGTACTGAGAGTTCCTAAGCTCCTCTTTTGAGAGCTCGCTGCCGCTTTCGGCCCATCCTGCCGAGTACCAGTACGTCCCAGGGTTCTCGTCGAACTCTTTGCGGTATTTTTCTTTGGACCCCAAGAACAATGTGATACAGTCGTGGGCCCGGGGGATGACCAAAGGATACTTTGTCGATTTCAAGCCGACGGTGCCATTGGAGCAAAGCCCATAGCCACAGACGATCGCCTCAAAGTCACGGCCAGCCGGAGGGTATGTGGTATGCGGGTCTAAACCACTGTTGACCGAGTCTATCTCACGCTGCAAATAGGCGTTCAGCTCGCCGATTTTGTCATGTAAGCCCCATGGCAGCCAAGTGACGTCGACTATAGTGTCAGAGGTTGCAGTGACCAGTGATACCTCGCGTAACATGACCCGGCAGGCGATTAGTTTGATGTAGCGCATAATGGCAGTCCTTTCGTTTAGCCCAGCTGTGTAAACCTCGTTTGGATGATTATGCCTCAACCTTGGGCCTTTGTTTCATCGGATGCCGACAAAAGCCGAGTCGAGCACACACTGAAGGCGCCAAGTTAAAGAACAATCCCTTCACGAAACGCGTGCTTGGCCAGTGAAAGACATATAATGCTTCAAGCATGAACAAGGGGCAACTTGTTATGCTGGCAAAAAGACGGCTTCCATAGCAAAAAAACTGTTGCAAAGCACGCTTCATATCAAACCATGCTGATCTGGACAGGATGGCAGATGGCTTTCATCAAGCTGATCGATGTTGTAAAAGAATACCGGAGCGGGGACGTGCCCATCAGGGCGCTTGACAGCATCAGCTTTGAGATCGACCAGGGCGAGCTCGCTGTCGTGGTCGGGCCCTCTGGGGCAGGGAAGTCCACGGTTTTGAACATCCTAGGCGGAATGGACACCGCCGACTCGGGCCAGGTTTGGGTTGGGGATAAGGACATTGTGAGCTTGAACCGCAAAAGCTTGACTGACTATCGCAGGAACGACGTCGGCTTCGTCTTCCAGTTCTACAACCTCATACCGAACCTGACTGCCCTAGAGAACGTCGAGCTGGCCTCTCAGATCTGCCGCGACCATCGAGACGCTTTAGAGACCCTCGAGCTGGTAGGCCTAGGCGAAAGGCGAAATCATTTCCCGTCCCAGCTTTCAGGGGGAGAACAACAAAGGGTGGCTATCGCCCGGGCGCTTGCCAAGAACCCGTTAATGCTACTATGTGACGAGCCGACCGGTGCCCTTGACTTCAACACCGGACGTGTTGTATTACGGTTGTTGGAAAATGCGAGCAGAGAGTTGAATATCACTGTGATAATCGTTACCCATAATTTGGCCTTGACGGCAATGGCAGACCGGGTGATCCGGATGGGTAACGGGCAAGTCCAGTCCCTAGACATCAACAGCGAGCCGATTTCCATTGAGAGTATCGGTTGGTAGGGCAGACTATGTCGACGAATCCGACAAAACAAGCTTTGAACGATCATTCAAAGACCAAGGAAATGGCTGGTAGCCAGGAAAAAGCCAACAGCTTCAGCAAGGCCGGCCGCCGCAAGGCTAACGGCACCCGCAAGGGCAGCCATTCTTTCGGAACCAGTGCGTTTCGCCTGGTGGCAAACACCTTCCCCCGGTTCATCTCCATCCTGCTCATCACAACCATCGGGGTTGCCTTCTTTTCCGGCTTGCGCATCACCGGCAACTACATGCGTGTCAATGCCGATGCCTATCTGAACAGCCATAACACAATGGATATCCGGATCGTCTCGACATATGGCTTCGACGACTCCGACATCCAGGCAATTCGTAATACACCAGGCGTCTTAAACGTATATCCAGGCTATAATGCTAATATTATGGCTTTTTTGACCACCGGGGCAGTCAACGCCCAGGTGCTCTCTATCGATACCCGTCCAGGCTTGGCCCAAAACCAGCCTTACTTGTTCTCTGGCCGCCTGCCTGCCAAATCGGGCGAATGCCTAGTCGAGGTTGACTACATACGACGCAGCGGCAAGGGCCTTGGCGACTCTGTCTACTTTACCAGCGGTAACGACAAAAGCCTCTTCGACACTTTGAAGTATGAGTCCTTTACCATTGTGGGCGTTGCTGACAGCCCGCTTTTCCTAGCTGAGGACCGGGGCTCGAGCAGTGTCGGAAACGGGTCGAACTCGTATTTCTTCCTGATCCCCGAAGAGGACTTCAGCCTGAGCGTGCACACCGAGGTCTATATCAGGATATCCAGCGTAGAGGCAAACGACTCACGCTTCTCGCAAGGCTACCAGGAGCTGGTCGCCGAAGAGATCAAGATCCTCGAGCAGACGGCCGACCTTCGGGCGCCCCTTCGTTATGCCGCCGTGGTCAAAGAGGCCAGCGACGAGCTAGCTGACGCCCAAGCCGAGGTCGACCAGGGCTATAAGGACTTAGAAGACGCCTGGCAAGAGCTCCTAGACGCCCGCAGAGAGCTCGACGATGCCTGGTCTATGCTATATGACTCTAGACTGAGCCTTGACGATGCCTGGCTTGAGATAAACGATGCCGAACAAGGGATCAAGAACGGCTGGGCAGAGCTTGACGAGTCGCGCCAGCTGCTCGACGAAGCCTGGGAAGAGCTGGCAGCGTCCCGGACGCTCCTCGACGAGGGCTGGGCCGAAGCTGAAGCAGGCTACGAGCTGCTTGAAGAGAACCGGGCTTTGGTAGAGCTGGCTGCCCAAGCCCTGCAGTTTGCCCAGGAACAACTGGACAATGCCTCGGCCTGGCTGCCCCCTGTAGCCTACAACTACCTAGTCGGCCTGCTTGCCCAAGCCGACGAGCAATACCAGGTCATATACCAGGAGTGGGCCTCCGGGCTCGACCAGTACTACGAGGCAGTCGCCGAGTTAGAAGAGGGAGAAGACCTCTATCAGGCCGGATACCAGGAGCTCGTCGAATACGAGCTCGACTATACAGACGGCGCAAGCAGGCTCTACCAGGCCGAGGCCGACTTCTTCAACGGCTTAAGAAAGCTTCAAGACGGGGAAGACGAATACAGCAAAGGCTTGGCTGAGGTCAAGACAGGCGAGCTGGAGTATGCCGACGGCCTGGCCGAGTACCAGACAGAGCAGGCTAAAGCCATAACCGAGCTGGAAGACGCCCAGAGGGAGATCGACGAGGCCTGGCTTGACCTGGAGAAGCTGAAAGCTCCCCAGTGGTATGTGTTAGGCATCCGGGACAATGCAGGCTTTCGCACCTTTGACAGCGAGGCTGCCCAACTAGACGCCCTAGCCCTGATTCTGCCCGCCTTCTTCTTCCTGATTGCCGCCTTGGTGTCGATGACGGCAATGACCCGCCTGGTGGACTCCGAACGTACGACCATCGCTACCTTCAAGGCGCTTGGCTACAAAAACACCGTAATCAGCCTGCGCTACCTCCTGTACGCCTTGGCAGCGACCAGCATCGGCTCGGCAATCGGCATAGCGCTGGGCTTTAGCATCCTGCCATCGATGATCTTCGACGCCTTCCGAACGCTCTTCAACATCCCCCACACTCTAAGGCCCTTCTCGATAGAGTACTCCCTCATATCTTCCGCGGTCGCGGTTTTCTCCACAGTATTGCCTGCTCTGTCCGTCGTACGGTCGTCAGTGCGGGAGAACCCTGCCCAAGCCATGCGCCCGCTTGCTCCCAAGGCTGGACGGAGGATCTTCCTGGAGCGCTTGCACCCCTTGTGGAGGCGGCTGTCGTTCTTGCAGAAGATCACTGCCCGAAACCTCTTCCGGTACAAAAAACGCCTGCTCATGACGATTTTCGGGGTGGCGGGATGTACCGGGCTGATTTTTACGTCGTTGGCCCTAAACGACGCCCTGGGAACAGTCACGATCAAGCAGTTCGGCATGGTGTACAAGTCCGATGTGACCATCGACTTCAAGCTGTCGGAGGGAGACAGCCTAGCCGACCTGGCAGGCCGGGTGTCGGCTTGTTCCGACGTCTTGGACTACACGCCGATCTACCAGCGGTCCATGCGCATTTCAAGCCCCGAGCTGACCAAAGACATCTCGGTGATCGTGGCTATCGACCCCGAAGCGCTGCCGAACTTTATCCTCATGCAGTCCCGCGGAAGCCTGTTTAACGCCCCCGAGGCCTATACGCTTGACGACCAGGGGGTGATCCTGACCGAGCAGATTGCCCGGCAGTTCGGGGTAAAGATAGGCGACAGCATCGAGCTACGAACACTAGAAGGCGATTCTGCTACATTTATAGTAGCGGGCATCGTCGAAAACTACACGATGCATTACTGCTATATGACCATGGACACCTATAGCAAGGCCTATGGGGAGAAGCCCGAGCCCAACCGCTTCTTTGTGCGGACAATATCAGGCCGGGCAGAGCTGCCGAAGAGCTTGTTGGACGACCAGTCGATCCAGTCCATCTCATACACCACGAAACTGGCAGCCGAGGTCAGCAACCAGCTCGACGTCCTGACTTTCGTGGTTGTCATCTTGATCATATCGGCAGGGATCCTGATCTTCGTCGTCCTCTTCTCGTTGATCACGATCAACCTCGAGGAACGGCGCAGGGAGCTGGCCTCGATCAAAGTGCTGGGCTTTTACGAGCACGAGCTGGCCTCCTACATCTATCGTGAGAACGTTATCTTAACGATTGTCGGCTCGATCGTCGGGATCGGCTTGGGCATCCTGCTGCAGCGGTATATCATTACGACCCTAGAGATCGATATGTTCATGTTCAGCCGTGATATGCTATGGCCTAGCTATGTGATCGCCTTGGCCTTGACCTTTACCTTTGCCGCTTTTGTCAATTTGATCATGTATCGGCCGCTGACCCGGATCGATATGGTCGAAGCCCTAAAGGCAGTCGAATAGCAGGGCAGGCCTTTGCCTCGGCTATCTGTATAACGAGGCTCCTCGGATCGATATTCAAACGCGCCAAACCAATCAGGCGACAAGTCAAATACACCGTCGTTTCACGTGAAAAATGCTTGACTGGAGCTTGCCGGACCCTCATAATGACTCTTGAGTCACATGACTCGAGAGTCATGTGACCGTTTGGTCATGTGACTGAACGGTCATATGACTTGCTGGTCATGCACCAGTTGACCGAACAGGCAAAGCAAGGCTTGCAGCCTTTTAGCAGAAAAAGGGGATAATACGTGCCCAAGCAGACCTTTTATAACCTAACTCTAGACAAGCGGACCAAGATCGAGCAAGCAGCTCTTGACGAGTTTGTTGAATATGGGTTCGACAATTCCAATATCAGCCGCATTGTCGCGCAAAGCAAGATAGCCAAGGGCAGCTTCTACCAGTACTTCGAAGACAAAAAGGACCTGTACTTCCATCTTATCGACATCATTGTGACGCAAAAAATGCAAGCTTTCACACCGTTCTTTAAGACCTACCAAGACCACACCTTCAGTGAGAACTTCCGGGATGTCTTTCAAATCGGCTTGGATTTTGCCGATACCCACCCGAAGTACTATCTGCTGGGCGAGGATTTTACGAAGAAGCACCCCGCTTTTATCCGCGAGTTCGTTGCCAAGTACCAACCCTTGGCAGTAGACCTTTACATGCAGGTCATCAAGCAAGCCGACCTAAACAATGAGTTACGGGAAAGGATAGACATCCCAAACACTGTTTTGTTTATCAACACCTTGATCAACAATACAATGATCGACCTGATTATGGACAATCGCTCCAAAAAGCAGCGGGACCAGGTGATCTCAGAGCTGATCATCTTTATTGAATCAGCAGTCAAGAGAGCATAAAGGCTTTAGGCAGTAAGGTGGGTAGAAAAAATGAGCAGCTTTAGCTTAGAGATCGAGGGCTTATCCAAGAGCTTTGGCAAGTTCATGGCCTTGGACAATGTCACAATCAATGTCTTGGAGTCTGAAGTCTATGCCTATATCGGACCGAACGGGGCAGGGAAGACAACCACTATCCGAATCATCTTAGGTATTTTGAAAGCCAGCCAGGGCAGTGTCAGGGTCTTTGGCCTGGACGCCTGGAAGAACGCCGTCGAGATACATAGAAGGATCGCTTATGTCCCAGGCGATGTAAGCCTTTGGCCAAATTTAAGCGGCGGAGAAGTAATCGACCTTTTTGTCGGCCTGCGCGGAAGAATCGACCAGGAACGACGCAATCACCTGATCGAGCTTTTCGACCTGGACCCGTCCAAAAAATGCAGGACATATTCGAAAGGCAACCGCCAGAAAGTGGCTTTGATCGCAGCTTTTGCCTCGGATGCCGACTTGTACATACTGGACGAGCCGAGCAGCGGGCTGGATCCCTTGATGGAGCAGGTCTTTCAGGACTATGTGATCGGTTTGAAACAGTCAGGCAAAAGCGTCTTTCTATCGAGCCATATCCTGTCTGAGGTCGAAAGGCTGTGCGACCGGGTAGGGATCATCCGCGAAGGCCGGCTGGTCGAGACCGGTACCCTAAGCGAGCTTCGCCATTTGACCCGTGTCCAGATGACCGTTGCCACAGCCCGGCCCTTGATTGGCCTGGAAGGACAAAAAGGAGTGCACGAAGTAGCAAAAAAACAAGACGCCTGGATCTTCTCGGTCGATTCCGCTGATGTCGGTGACCTTGTCTCGTACCTAGGCGGTTTCGGCGTCCTAAGAATCGAAAGCACCCCACCGACCTTAGAAGACCTTTTCATGCGCCACTATAGCGAGCTTGGCAGGAAACCCGATGAAGAGAGCCTTGAACAAACGATCAATTAGAGAAAGCTGGACAAAAAGGCTGGACAAGAAGGCTGGACAAGATGAGCAAGAACTTCTATAACACCTTTCCTTACTTGCGTTTGATCTTAAAACGTGAGCGGGTCGTGTCCGCTGTCTGGCTTGTTGGCCTGTTTCTTTTCTCGGCCTTGCTGTCAGGAGGGATCAGCAGGGGCTTTGACGACGAGGCTAGGCAGGCTCTGGCAATGACCCTGCAAAACCCCGGCGTCGTGTCGATGATGGGGCCGGTCTATGGGGCAGATAACTACACTGCTGGAGCAATGTATACCAACACCATGATGCTTTGGGTGATCATTGCCGTAGCCATAATGAATGCCTTCTATGCCGTCCGCCATACACGCAGCGACGAGGAAAGCGGACGGTCCGAGGTGCTGCGGTCCCTGCCCACGGGGCGTCTGACCAGCATTCATGCCACTATGATCGGCGCTTTGATCATCAACGTCATTTTTGCCATAACCAGCGGGCTGGGCATCTGTCTCATGGGCGACCAAAGCATGGGCCTAGCCAGTTCGCTGCTCTATGCCTTCGCCTTGGCGGCAACGGGCTTCTTGTTTGCCAGTGTCGCCCTGCTTTTTTCGCAGTTGTCTGCTAGCTCGAGGGGAGCCCTGATTTTCAGCCTGATTACTCTGGGATGCTGCTATGTCCTGCGGGCAGCGGGCGATATTGGAAACGAGACACTGTCCCTGATCAGCCCTTTAGGCTTGATCCAACGTTCAAAACCTTTTGTGGAGAATAACATCCTGCCGCTGGCCCTGGTCTTTGGCGAAGCGATTGCCATAGCAGCCATAGCCTATGCCTTGAACTCCATACGAGACCTTGGCCATGGTTTTATCGCAGCTAGAAAGGGAGCCAAATCAGCCTCGCCCTACTTGCTGTCGTCTTTGGGACTGGCTTTTCGGCTGGTTCGGACGACTACCATGGTCTGGCTGGTCACAATGCTTGCCCTATCTGCCTCCTATGGGTCGATATTGGCCGATATCGACACCTTTGTTGCCAAAAGCGACCTTTACAAGCTGTTGCTTGGTGTAAACGACCAATACTCGACGGCTATGATGTTTGCCGCTATGGTCAGTTCGATCACGGCTCTGATCAGCCTTGCTGCTGTATTGACGGTCGGTCTGAAGCCCCGCACAGAGGAGAGGGAGGGTTTTAGCGAGGGGGTCTTGTCCAAGGCTGTCCCACGCCTTCGGTACATCGGCGCATATACGCTAATCGCTTTTGCTTTTAGCATCCTGATGCAGGCAATTGCCGCTTTTGGCCTGTACCTGGCAGCCTCCTTGGTCTTGCCTAAAACAGCAAGCATCGGCTTTGGCTACCTGCTCAAAGCGAGCTTCGTATACTTGCCGGCAATTTGGGTTGTCCTTGGGCTTGCGGTGCTGTTGATTGGCCTTGCCCCCAAGGCTACTACTGCCATTTGGGGGTACTATGCCTTTTGCTTCTGTGTCTCGTTTGCCACCAACGTGATGGCCTTGCCCAAAGCAATCAGGTACTTAAGCCCCTTTAGCTTCGTGCCCAAGCTACCTGTTGAGACATTACGCATCGAGAGTTTGCTGGCCTTGTCCCTGGTCGCTGGTATACTGGCTGTATGCGGCCTAATTGCCTATCATCGGCGTGAGAGTGCCTATTAGACGCTTAAAGTCCAAGCGCCAAGTGCGCCAAGTGCCTTGACGAACATGCCAGGCCCTTGTCTGCACATTGGATGTAAGTTACATATTTATGAACATCGCGAAACGTCTGCCTTAAAATGAACGACTACTGATGAAGGAGCTAAAATGGCGAAGTACGAGACCAGGGTCTATGGTGACCTTAACGAGATCTTAAGTCGCCTTGACAGGGGAATCATGTCAGGCAGTTATTCAGCCAGCCTAGAGGACGGGAGCTATTGCCAATACGGCCCTGTCCAATGTGCTGTGCGGGTCTATGAGCGGTACAGCGTGTTTGGGGGAAACCGCTTAAGCCTGACGCTGACGCTGGTAGGCACAAGCAACGATGTCTTTGTTTCGGCGATTGCCTCAGGCGGCTCCCAGGCGGTCTTCTTCAAAATCAACACCCTCGGCGAGGAGGCCTTTCTCGAGCACGCTGTCCGAATTCTTGAGGGATACCAACGTATTTAAGGCCAATTCCGCCCATCAAACCAAAGCATTTTCTATAAGCCCCTCTATTGCCCAACCACAGGTTTTTTCATAGGTGGATAAACACACGGCCTAAAGAAGAGCCGTATGGCCCACGCAGGAAGGAAAAAACAGATAGAAATACGAAAGCCACGCATTTGCGTGGCTTTCGCGCAAGGGGGGGGCAATAATCCAGCCATAGACTGGAGTAATGCGTGAAAGAGATTCACCGGATGCTTTCAGCCAAAGGGCATCCAGCGAACACTGAAAAAATGTACCTGGAAGCTTGCAATATGTCAAGTGTCAGTTTCTCTTGTGTGCAGACAAGTATAAACAAGAGTCAATAAATTGTGAATAAAGTGCTGATTGCCTGGATAATTATTAAAATAAGATACTAAATAACAATCTTGTTAATCAACAAATTATCCTAAAAGGCTGCCTGTCAGACATTCAACACATCTAAACAGGGTGTTAAAATGATTGACATCTTGGTCTAAACGTTCCCTTTTATCCTACGGAGGACACATGAGCACAACAACCTTGAAAATCGGTAAAATGAATTGCGAGCACTGCGCGTCAAGCGTAAGGAAAGCTCTGGAAACCCTGCCGTCAGTCGAAAAAGTCGATGTCAGCCTAAAAAAAGCAGAAGCTAAAGTAAAATCGTCCGCACCGCTTGACCTTGAGTCAGCCAGCAAAGTAGTTGAAGAAGCCGGCTTTGTCGTCGAAGGTGTGAAGTAATGCAATATGTCCAGTACGGGTCAACCGATCTTAAGGTCTCACGATTTGGCTTGGGCTGCATGCGTTTTCCTTCCGACCGCTCTGAGGCTATTGAAATGGTCCGTTACGCCATTGACCATGGTGTGAACTACCTTGACACCGCCTATGTGTATGAGGACAGCGAGGAGATACTAGGCGAAGCGCTAAAAGACGGGTATCGAGAGCGTATCAACCTAGTGTCCAAAGCACCCTTATGGAATATCACGAAACACGAGGATTTTGAGCGCGAGCTCGATGTCAGCTTGAAACGTCTAGGCACTGACTACCTGGATGTCTATTTGCTGCATAACCTGTATGATGCGAACCTTAAAAAAGCCCGCGACTTCGACGGGCCTGGCTTTTTGGACGAAATGATCGCCAAAGGCAAGATCAGGTACAAAGGCTTTTCCATGCACAACAGCTATGAGGCTTTTGTCGACTTTGTTGACGACTTCCACTGGGATGCCGCACAGATACAGTTAAACATCCTAGACGTCAATATGCAGGTGGGCCAGAAAGGCATGCAGTATGCAGCAGAAAAAGGCCTAGCTGTGGTAATCATGGAGCCTTTACGGGGCGGGGCCATTATAACCGACATGCCTGCCGAGGTCGGCGATCTGATAGACGCACACCCCGACCAGCTTTCCTTGGTCGAATGGTGCTTTCGCTGGCTTTATAAACAGCGCGAGGCTACAGTCATCCTGTCTGGCACCTCCAGTATGGAGCAGTTAAAGCAGAACCTGGATATTTTTGAACGGGCAGACAACAGCGAGCTCAGCAACGAGGACATCCACTTTATATCGCGTATACGTCGTGCCTACCAAAAATCAAATGCGATCGGCTGCACAGCATGCCGTTATTGCCAGCCTTGCAGCAGCGGCGTGAAGATCCCTGACTGCTTCGCTGTCTATAATACTTTTGTAGTTACCGGCAAGAGGACAATGTCAGACAAAGTCTATTACCGAAACGCTATGGTATCCAAAGGGTTTGGGGCTGACCAATGCATACGCTGCGGCGAGTGTGAGGAGCTGTGTCCACAGAAACTGCCGATCCCTGACCTGCTGGAAGAAGTGCATGCCACGCTGACCGCAGGCTTGCCAGCCAGGTTCACAACGGACGGCTAGGGCTTAGCAACCAAAGCTATTGCTTATTGCTTGGACTTGCGTAGGCCTGTCAGGGCTTGCCCAAGTCCAAGCTTTATACCAACTTGACCAGCATAGCCTGCTTGTTGTCTGATGCCTAGACGCTGACGCTGGGGCCTAAGGGATGGAGCTTGTCAGCCTGGCGTTGTTCATTGGCACTTAAATAGGCGGCCATGACTGTCTCGTCGTTCGGGTTTAAAATCAAGGCACTGACTCCAGCCTCGACAGCCTCTCTGGCGAAGTCGGCGTTTAAGGTGCTTTTATCGTTTAGCTTATAACTAATGTTCGATATCGCCAACACACTTAAAAGCCTACGTTTTCTCAGCTCCAATATGGTCTGTATGGCGTCCTCCCGAGCGTTTGGCGAGGCTACCAAGGCCAACGCCAAGACATCGAATAGAAGGTCGTTAGGGCCAAGCCCGTAGTTTTTTGCCTCATGGATGATCCTCTCGGCTAGCTCGAGCCGCTCCTCGACCGACTCCGGCAGCCGACGGCCGTCAGTCAACATGCCGATCACTGCCGCCCCATATCTTTGGGCCAGGGGCAATATGCGCAAAAGGCTCGTTTCACCAGCATTGACCGAGTTGATGACCGCCCGTCCGGGGTAAACCTGCAAAGCTGCTTCAAGGGCCTCGGTATCCAGACAGTCTAAAACAAGGGGGGTTTTGACTGTAAAGGCCAGTTCGTTTGCCAAGCCGGCCATGATGTCTTTGGCATCGATCGAGCTGCTGTTGGTATTGATGTCAAGCAGGTCTGCACCAGCTGCCGACTGGTCAATGGCCAAGCTAAGCGCCTCGCTTAAATCGCCCTGGCTAAGTCCAGCTAAAAGCTTAGGCATGTTCGTAGGATTGATGCGTTCGCCAATCACTGTACATGGCCCGTCCACTGTGACCCGTACCAGCTTCTGCGGGGAAGCGGCTAGCATGCCAGGCATTTGGCTCAAACGCGGACGGACAGTGTCGGTAGCGCCTACAGCAGTATAAATTGCCGCTGTGTGCGAGGGCGTCGAGCCGCAGCAACTGCCGATAAACTGCACCCCTAGCTGGCGAAAGGCCCAAGCCGCCTCAGCCATTTCGTCTGGGGTAGCGTCATAGCTGACGATGCCGCTTTTTGAGGTTTTTGGCAAGCCGGCGTTCGGCTGTACCAGCAGCGGCAGGGAAGTCGCACCTGCCATCTCTTCAATCAAAGGCAGGACCATAGCCGGGCCTAAGCTGCAGTTGATGCCGACAACATCAGCCCCAGCGGCCTCAAGTATCACGGCTGCTGTTGCCGGATCGGTCCCAGACAAAGGCATATGGCCGGTCTCATCAAAGCTGACTGACACAAAAACCGGCAGGTCGCAGACGGACTTCGCTGCCATTACACCAATACGGGCCTCGGCGATGTCGATCATCGTCTCAATCAGGATCGCATCTGGCTGCTCGCTGGCCAGTGAGCCTATCTGCTCGGCGAAGACGGCAAATACCTCACTGAACGAGGCGTCTCCATAGGGGGATAAGAACAGGCCGGACGGGCCGACATCGGCTATGACGTGTTCCGGCTTGCAGGATTTTGCGATCCGTACACTAGCCCGGTTCAGCTCGTCGGCCCGGTCGGCCAGCCCATGCTGGGCGAGCAAGACGCGGCTTCCACTAAACGAGTTGGTGGTAATTGCTTGTGCCCCAGCCAACAAGTAGCGCTTATGGATCGTTTCGACCAGCTCTGGCTCGAGGATGTTCACAAACATCGGATGCTCGTCGGCTTCGATTCCTTGGGCTAGAAGCAAGCTTCCCATCGCACCATCCAAAACGATGGTGTCCCTATTAAAGCGGCTAGCTATATCAGGCATTCAGACCTCCAGCTAAAAGTAGGCATTTTTGACGAATCATGTTAAGAAACGTAACGTTTTACTGTGCTGGTATAATACTCCTTCATATGAAAGATATGCCATTCGTTATGGAGGTCATCTGATGTCGCAGGCGCGTAATCCAGTTCCCGGAAGCCTTTCAATAGCAAACGAAGTGATTGCTGAATTGGCAGGATATGCTGCATATCAAAGTTATGGTGTTGCTGGAATGGCTGCACCTTCCATGCAAGATGGGATTGCCAAGATATTGCCGATGCATCGGCTTCGTCGGGGAGTCCTAACCGAGATGACAGACAAGGGGGCCATTATCGACATGTTCGTCATTATTGAGAATGGCACCAATTTAGCAGCAGTGTCGCAGAACCTGGCGGACAGCGTGCGTTATGTCTTGGAGCATTATGCCCAAATCAAAGTCTTGGACGTCCGCATCCACGTACAGGGAATCAACCAGCCACGATAATCGTCTTTGCCTGCAGCCGACAGACTGCCTGGACCGATGGCAAGCCTCTGGCTTGACCGACGCTAATAAAGTTTAAGGATAAAACATGAATGCTCAGGAATTCATACTTCATTTTAAGACAGCCGCCAACTACTTGGAATCGCTTAAAGACGACGTCAATAAGCTCAATGTCTTTCCTGTCCCAGACGGAGACACTGGCACCAATATGGCATTGACCTTGAACAGCGTGGTCAAAGAGCTCGAGTCCTTATCCCCATCAGTAGGCCTGGTCGAGATCCGCAAGGCAATTACCATGGGATCCTTGATGGGGGCCCGGGGAAACTCGGGAGTCATTACCTCGCAGATCCTACGTGGCTTTTGCGAAGGCCTGGAAAATGCAGTAAGGTTCGACTCGAAGACCTTGGCCAATGCTCTGGAGAAGTCCAAGGAGGTGGCCTATGCGGCAGTCCGGAAGCCTGTCGAAGGCACGATCCTGACCGTGATAGCCGATGTCTCTATTGCTGCCAGCAGGGCGGCAGATGCCGGACTGGACACGCAGGCAACGCTGCGGGCGATTGTCGACGAGGCATTTGTCTCTGTACAAAGGACCCCTGACCTCTTGCCTGTGCTTAAAGAAAACGGCGTAGTCGATGCCGGCGGCTATGGCCTAGCCGTCCTTATCCAAGGATTCGTAGCCTCAGCCTTGGGAGAAAAAATCGGCGAGGCTCGTATTTCTGGCTTCAGCTCGGACGAGCCTGAGAGCGTCGAGGCCAAAGTAGCAATCGAGCAGATCAACGATTGGGAGGGAAGCACCTACCTTTACTGCACGGAGTTCCTCTTTAACAGCAACGACCTTGACATCGAGGAGGCCCTGGACTTCTTGGCCAGTATGGGGGACTGCGAGTTGCTGGTTGGCAGCCATCCCAACTTCAAAATACACGTACATACCAATGACCCTGGCAGTGTACTGACATACATGACCTCGCGCGGACAGGCCTTAGAGGTGCATATCAGCAATATGCACCTGCAAATAGCCGAGCGGGACGCCAGCCTAAGAAGCGCAAACGCAGACGTCTCGGCAAGCTTTGCCGACGGGAGCCAGACGCTTGGCGATGCCGGGCCCGACCAAAAGAAACGCGGTTACATTGCGGTGGCCAGCGGCCGCGGCATGCATCTTATATTAGAGTCTTTGGGAGTCGACATCATTGTCAACGGGGGTCAGACCATGAACCCCTCGACAGCCGAGCTGCTCCAAGCCATCGAGTCGGTGAACTCCGAAGAAGTGATCGTCTTCCCGAACAATAAGAACATTATCATGGCTGCCCAAGCTGCGGCTGACGTATCGGACAAGACGGTTGCCATCGTACCGACGAGGAGCGTCCCGGAAAGCTTTACAGCCTTGTTCGTGGCCAACTCCGAGCACTCGCTGGACGAGGAGGTCGAAGAGATGATCGAGGCTGCTGCCGAGGTGCACGCTGCCGAGATCACCCATGCGATAAAAGAGGCTACCAGCGCCCATGGCGAGGAAATCAAGGCAGGCGATGTGATCGGGGTCTCTGACAGCATGATCGAGGCAGTCGGAAGCGACGTGGGCTCAGTTGCCATAAAAATGGTCGAGTACATCTCAGACGACAACCATGACACCTTAACGATCCTTGCTGGAGAGCAGCTGAACCAAGAGGACTTCGAAGAGCTGGTTGCCCAAATCGAAGACGCCTACCCTGACCTGGAAATCGACGCCCGGCGGGGAGACCAGCCGCTCTACCCCCTGATCATGGCAGCAGAATAGCCAAAGCCCCTACCGACGAGGAACCAGGATCATTGCCAGGCAAAGCACAGACCCTCCACCAAGCGGTAAGGCGGCCGGCCTCAGCCCAAGCATCTTGCAACGCTCTCACCAGACCTTCGCCTTAGCCGATCCTGTGCAGGTGATACCCTATGTCAGTGCCGGACGAATCGAGGGCTTAAACCGCCTGGGGGTCTTTACCCTCTACGACCTGATCAGGCACTATCCACAAAGGTACAACGATTTTGGCGACGTCACTCCAATAGCATTAGTGCCGATTGGGGAGAAGGCCACAGTGCTCGGGCGTGTTTATGAGGTCAAGGTCAAGCCGATCCGCCCGCGCATGACAATTATCGAGGTCACCCTCACTGACGATTCAGGGATGTGCTACCTGTCCTTCTTCAACCAGCCTTGGCTGGCCAAACAGGTTGCCGCAGGCATGATGCTGGTCAGTCAGGGGATTATGGAGCACAACTATGGTTTTCGGCGGATGAGCTCGCCGGTGATCACGGTACTAGACAAAGACCAGTCGGACAGCGCTCCCAGTGCCGGGATACAGCCTGTCTATGCAGCCAACTCCGGCATAAGCCAGGGCTGGGTCAAACGGTTCGTGAACGAGGCCTTGCAAAAGACCAAAGACATGCTTGACCCCTTGCCAGCGCATTTGCGGCTTAAGCACGGCTTGGCCGACCGGCGTTTCGCTTTTTGGCAGATTCATCATCCAAGCTCCATGGAAGACTATCGAAAGGCACGGGAACGCCTGGCTTTCGACGAGGTTTTTACCCTACAGCTGTATTTGTTAAGGCGCAAGCAGTCCAACCAAGCCATGCCGTCTGGCCAGGCCATCAACGTGCAGGGAAAAGCAGTGCAGGGGCTTTTAGAGGCCTTGCCCTTCAAGCTGACAAACGACCAGCAAAAGGCTGTCCAAGAGATATTTGCCGATTTGGCCAGGACAGTCCCTATGAGCCGTTTGTTGATGGGGGATGTCGGCTCGGGAAAAACAGTCGTGGCCTTGCACGCTTTACTGGCAACGGCAGACTCAGGCCGACAAGCAGCCATGATGGCGCCGACAGAGGTCCTCGCTATCCAGTACGCAAGCCAGCTCGGGCCCTATCTTGACCGGCTGCAGGTCCGCTGGGCGATGCTCAGCTCGTCGACTGGCAACATTGAGCGTCAAGGCATTCTCAGCGGCTTGGCCAGCGGGGAGATAAAAGTGGTGTTCGGCACACATGCTTTAATCGAGCCAGACGTGGGCTTTGCCGATCTAGCCCTTGTGGTAATTGACGAGCAACATCGTTTTGGCGTCAACCAACGCGAGGCCCTTCGCCTTAAAGGCCAGGGGGTGCATTATCTGACTATGACAGCGACTCCCATTCCGCGCTCCCAAGCCTTGATGATCTATGGCGACCTGGATGTCTCTGAGATCAGGTCACGGCCGCGGGCCATGGCACAAATCACTACTAGGCTGCTCGACCGCCAGCAAGTCGGGGTGGCATATGACGCCATTAGGGCAGCTGTGGCAAGGGGAGAGCAAGCCTACATCGTCTGTCCTTTGATCGGCCAAGCCTATGAGAGCCCTCCAGACGGCAGCGAGCCAGATCATGGGCCAGAAGAAGAACTGCTGACCGAGTATATGGACCATGAGGAGAATCTACGGGCGGCTAAGCAAGAGCATGATTTTCTTAGCCAGCAGGTTTTTCCTGAAAACCGGGTCGGCCTGATGACGTCCAAGCTGCCTGCAGCTGAAAAACGGCAGGTCATGGAGGATTTTCGGGCAGGCTTGATCAATGTCTTGGTCTCAACGACGGTAATCGAGGTAGGGGTGGACGTACCGAATGCTACGGTGATGGTAATTCTCGATGCCGACCGTTTCGGCTTGTCCCAACTGCACCAGCTAAGGGGCAGGGTCGGTCGGGGGGACAAAGACGGAGAGGCCTATTTGGTCAGTGGCACAAATTCCGAGGATGCTTTAAAGCGCCTAAGGATACTGGAAAAAAGCTCCAATGGCTTTGACCTGGCAGAGCAAGACTTAATGATACGCCAGGAAGGCGATGTGTTAGGAATCCGCCAGCATGGCAAGGCCAGGCTGCGTTTGGTGCAAGTGGTCCGTGACCGGAAAATCATCGAAGCAGCCAACAAGGAGGCTGCTGCCTTGCTTGATAGGGACCCTGGCCTTTCAGAGCCCGAACACGCCGTCTTGGCTTGGGAGTTCAAAATGCTCACTGCAGACTGGGACTAGGAAAATGACAGCCTGCCGCATCCTGCCTTCATATAGGAGCCGCCAATGACCAGGGTCATTGCCGGGCTGTTCAAAGGCCGGCAGCTGCTTACTTTGCCAGGTACCCATACCCGCCCGACAACCGACCGGGCCCGTGAGGCCTGGGCGTCAAGCATAGCAACGCTTCGTGAGGACGGCTTTGTGAATGCTAGAGTCCTAGACGCATTTGCCGGGTCTGGAGCCTTGGGCATCGAGGCAATATCAAGAGGAGCCAGCCATGCGACCTTTGCCGACAACGACCAAAGGGCCATCCAAGTCATCATCCAAAACCTAAGGAGCCTAGAAATAGCCGACAACCCACAGGTTCGGGTAATAAAAGCCAACATGCTGTCCAAGTCTTTTGTTGGGCGCCTGATGCGCCTCGGCCCATACGACTGCGTGTTTTTAGACCCGCCCTACGCTTACACTCGGGAAGACATCGGCACGGTTTTATCCACATTAATTAAAAACAATCTGCTAGCAAATGGATGTATAGTCTCGTATGAGCGACATGTGGAGAAGCCCGGGCCTGGCGAAAACGGCGCGGATCCGTCGGCCAGACGTTGGCTAGCAGGCCTAAAGATGGTATCCTGCAAGCAATATGGCAATTCGGCAATCGAGTACTACCTGTTTGACCAGGAGCTTGCCGATTAGACTAGTGAGGTGGAGATGTCGTTTCGATGTGCGCTTGTCCCTGGGACATACGACCCTGTGACCCTGGGGCATATAAATGTGATTAGGCGGGCTGCACAGATTTTTGACCGTGTCGTGGTCAGTGTTGCTGATTCGCGGAGCAAAGGATCTGGGCCATTGTTTAGCCTAGAAGAGCGGGCAGGCTTTATCAAGGACGCAATTGCCGACCTGACGAACGTGGAAGTCTTGCCTTTTTCGGGCTTGTTGGTGGACTTTGCCCGCGAACAAGGAGCCTCTGTGATCGTCAAAGGGCTTCGGGCCGTCACTGATTTTGACAGCGAGTTCCAACAAGCCTCGATAAACCACAAGCTTGACCCTGAGCTGGAGACTGTGCTGATCATGTCTGACCCGGAGCATATGTTCCTTTCGTCATCGATGGTCAAAGAGATTGCCTCCCATAACGGCAAGGTCGACGCTTGGGTGACTCCGACTGTGAAGAAGGCCTTGCAGGACCGTTTCGCTTGAGCTGCCAGCATGTTTTGGTGCAAGGCTAGCCACAAACCGTCTTAGCGGTCAAGCCTTGTCCGGCTGTTTGGTTTTACAAACTAGCCATAATCATACTTAAAAAAATGCGTAGAGGTAGCATTTAGTCGATTTATCTAAATTGGGATGTTTGTTTGTTTTAAGTGTGGTAACATTCACACTTGAGTTTTTGAAGAACTCAGTTGTTTGGCGCGGGTCATATTTGACTAGCGCTATTTGTTAGAAGCCCGCGGGCTTAAAAGAAAGGCAAACAAATGGCAGAAGGCAAGGTTAAGTGGTTCAGCAATGAGAAGGGCTACGGCTTTATCTCCCGTGAGGATGGGGACGACCTGTTCGTCCACTACTCAGAGATCCAGTCTGACGGTTTTAAGACTTTAGACGAGGATGCTCCCGTAGAATTCGACATCACCACTGGCCAAAACGGGAAGCTGCAAGCCAGCAACGTGCGTAAGCTCTAAAAGCCCGCATCGATACCGTTAATGAAGGAGCGGCTCTAGCAGTCGCTCCTTTTGTTGTTACGGTATGGGATTTGCCTGTGGTATGCTAAAAAACTATGAAAAGCCTACTCTTACATTCTTGCTGTGCGCCTTGCGCCAACGTTCCCCTCGACCTAGTTAGCGCCTTGGGCTACACCCCTGTCATCCTGTTTGCCAATCCCAATATCCACTACCAGTCGGAGTACGAGCTACGTCGGGACAGCTTGGCGTCATACGCGCAACAACTCGGCTTACAGTTCTTAGAGGCCCCTTACTTGACGGGTGACTGGTTCCAAGCAATACGCAACGACGGAGGCGTCTTCCCGATCACCGACAAGGGCTCAGAGGATAAAATGCGCCAATCCCGGATGGTTCGCTGCCGTCTTTGCTATCGGTACCGTTTTCAGGCCTTGGCGAGAACAGCAAGCGAGATGGGGATCCCTACGATTGCCACAAGCTTGACCATATCGCCTTACCAGTTCCATGAGATCCTACTGGAAGAGCTTGCCAAGGCAGCTGCAGAGCATGGGCTAGAGGCTCTGACCGACGACTGGCGCCCATACTATCAAGAAGGACAAAAAAGAGCCAGGGAGCTTGGCTTTTATCGGCAAAAATATTGTGGCTGCGAGTTCTCGCGCCAAGAGGCCGACATTGAGCGGGAGTATAAGAAGATATCGAAGGGCAATAGCCGGCCTGCCGATGAATGACCAGACACAAGCAGGGATGTAGGCTTTGGCATCTAAAAGGTTTCAATTTCAAATAATCCGGTCAGATGAAAGAAGCGCAGCCCGAGCGGCTTCGCTCGACACTCCGCATGGAAGCATCCCCACGCCTGCCTTTATGCCGGTAGGTACAAAAGCAACGGTCAAAGGCTTGACCAGCGAGCAGCTAAAGGATATCGGTGCCTTAGTCTTGCTGGCAAACACCTATCACCTGTACTTAAGGCCAGGAGCAGGCTTGATAAAGCAGGCTGGCGGCTTGCATCGATTTATGGCCTGGGACAAACCGATATTGACAGATTCAGGCGGCTTTCAAATCTTTAGCCTAGCAAGTACCCTAAAACTAGACGATGACGGGGTGAGCTTTGCAAGCATTGTCGACGGCAGCCGGCACCGCTGGACCCCGGAGGACAACATACGCGTCCAAGGCGAGCTTGGAGCCGACATCATTATGCAACTGGACGAATGCCCGCCTTGGCCTGCGGAATATGACCAGGTAAGAAAGGCCGTCCTTCGTTCTGCTGAATGGGCAAGGCGATGCCGGGCTGCCCATGATGATCCCTCACAGGCCCTCTTTGCCATCAACCAAGGAGGGCTCTATCAAGACCTACGCTATGAGAGTGTCAATAGGCTGTTAGAGATCGATGCCCTAAGCTCCGGCTTTGAGGGTTTTGGCATAGGGGGTTATTCTGTCGGCGAGCCTCACGAAATGATGTTGCAAAGCCTCGAGGGCATAGCCGAGGCCCTACCCAAAGACAGGCCTCGTTACCTGATGGGTGTAGGCAACCCAACGAGCATGCTTAAAGCAATTGCTTTAGGCATAGACTTGTTTGACTGTGTGCTTCCTACCAGGACAGCGCGTATGGGATCGGCTTTTTCAAGCTTTGGGCGGTTGAACCTACGCAATGCCCGCTTCAAAGACGACCTCGATTCCCTTGACCCCTACTGTAAGTGCTTCACATGCCAAAACCACTCGCGGGCATATATCAGGCACCTGGTTGTCTCCAAGGAAATGCTCGCAGGGGTTTTACTGTCCATACATAATCTTCACTACCTAAACGAGACAATGAGCAGGGCCCGCCAAGCCATTGCAGAGGACCGTTTTACCCAATTCCTCTCGGACTGGTTGAACAGCCCGGCAGCAGATGACTACTAGCAATATTGGGTTTGATTATCTGTGATCCTGCTCGGCAGCCCTGCTGTCGTGCTTCGTATGTGCTATGTGCTGATATGCAAAGCCATTAGCCTCGTATCGGTGTGCAGTGGATGGTAGTCACCTAGAAAACCCCCCACATATCGGGAGCATAGGCGATAAGCTGGCACCAGGCTTGTGCTGAGCGTATATCGGAGGGCGATGAGCTATACGGTTCAATGCAAACGGGAGCCAGCCTCAAAAACACCGCACAAAGGGGGGTGCGGACCAGGATCCAAGCCAGCCTGCCACAGATTGACGATTGGGTACACTTTTTTCGGGAAAATTCGGGCGAAAAATAATGTTACTCATCCCTAGCAAATTCCTGACCAGGGCTTTTGCAAAACGACCTTCTTTTCGGCAGCGAAAAAATCGCGACCAATCGCAATTCTGGAGCACTTGGCCTTAGATGAAATATTGGTATAGAATAGTATAATACTAGTACATGGATAAGACACCGGTCAGCCACGGGCACGGGCACACAAAGGCGGGCACGGGCACGCAAAGGCAGGGCACCGACATTGGCTAGACTCTTGCATTACACTTAACCCTCGGCAAAAGTTCCAGCCCTGCAAAGGCTTCCGCAGCTCGTATAAGCAGCTAGCCACCAAAACGCATGTCCCTTAACGCCTCGTGAAGTGCTATTATATTAAATCATGGTTAATCGGGAGGAACATGTCTAATCTGTTGTTTCCCCAGTTTATAAAGCAAGCATGTCGTCATCACACTCAGTGATTTGTACGCAGGGGGCGTAGAGTCTGTTGTTAACCAGAATAAAGACCAAGGAATGTTTTAAAAACTGTACCTTAGCAGCCGGGTTTTTCAAGCTTGTCCGCTTAGCCTTATTGGCAGTCTTTGTTTCTTTGCCGCTATTATCCTGTTCAGCAGCCGGAATCGAGTCAGGCGAGCCTTCTTTGGGCACTGACAATCCTGGAGAGTTCCGTGACAACACCCCAGTAGTCCAACAAGTCGAACAGCCAGGGATACTAGTTGCCCAAAGCAGCAGCGCAGTCATCGACTACTCCAACTACCGCAATGGCTACATCTGCGCCAAGACCATGGTCGAAGGAAGGTTCAAAGTACTAGTTGACGCTCCTGATGGAGCGGTATATCAGTTCACCATCGATCAGCCAGGCCAGTACATAACGATCGGGCTGTCTCGGGGAAACGGGCATTACATAGCTGCTTTTTGGCAAAACACCACAGACAACCTCTACGCCTCGATGTTCGTCGTACAGCTCGATGTTGAGATCGAGAACCAGATGCTGCCATTCCTATACCCCAACCAATATGTCTTTTTCACTCCCGACGACCGGGCAGTAAGGCTTTCCCAGGAAGTAACCGAGGGAGCTACCAGCGAGATTGAGGCCATTGAGGCGATCTACCTCTGGTGTGTGATGAACTTGAGCTACGACTACAACAAAGCCCGTACCGTACAGCCCGGCTATCTGCCAGACAACAACGATACTCTAGACACGCTCAATGGAATCTGCTTCGACTACGCAGTCCTCTGTACTTCCATGATGCGCGCCCAGCGGATGCCGACCAGGATAGAGATCGGCTATATCGGCGATGTCTACCACGCCTGGCTTTCCATCTATACCAGCGAACATGGGATGATTCGCAAAGTGATCGTCTTCGACCCAGACACCTGGGTGCTTCTCGACCCAACGATGGACTCGTCTTCGAAGACCCCCCTAGGTTTAGGGCCCTTGTTCATTAAGCCTGAGGACTATCAACCGATGTTTTACTATTGAGCACCAGATGTTGTGAGAGGATTCTTTTAAGGGGATAAAACCATGTCTGACCAAAGCATAAATACCGCCAGTTTGAAAGTTATGCCACCTGACGAGCTCAGCGGTTTCTTTTATAACCTAGCGATGATCTTTAATTCTGGGATGCAGCTAACGGAAGGCTTTGAGCTGTTGAAAGCAGGCGCTAAGACTGATCGGGAGCAAAAGTTGATCTCGGCGCTTTTGCAGACCGCCCAAGACGGCAGCCGCATCTCTGATGCTTTCGAGCAGATTGGCGGCCTTCCCCAATATGCTTTGGCAATGCTGAAAGTGGCTGAACAGACCGGCCAAATGGTCGAGACCTGCGAGGCTTTGTCTGTCTATTACGACAAGCGCGACCGCTTGATGATCTCGATTCGCTCGGCGCTTATATATCCCTTGGCCATGATGTTTTTGATTTTTATCATCGTGGTCATGCTTCTAACGCAGGCCATGCCTTTGTTTGACCAAGTCTTGGCACAGTTCGGTTACGAAATGAGCGGCTTGGCTAATACATTCCTATCGGTCGGGTCATGGCTGAGGGGTGCAGCTTTTGGCATCTCGGTGACTGCTGTGCTATTGATCGCATTGGCCTTGTTGCTGCGCATCCTGCCTTTAGGGAAATCCTTTTTCAACTGGTTGTTTGAAAACAGCCCCGTAACCTCGGACCTTTCATTTAGGCTTTCTGTTCAACGCCTGATGCTAGGCATGGCAACCATGCTCAGAAGCGGCATGACGCCCCAAGTCAGCCTGACCTATATTGTCGACATGATAGATGACAGCCGGGTGAGGCGCCGGGTGCGCGCCCTCGAAAAAAACATCGGCGAGGGGGTCAGTTTTCAAAAAGCCCTAAGTGACAGCCAGCTGATCCCCAGCGAGAGCTTGTTGCTGGTAAACATCGGATTCCGCACAGGGTCGAATGCCGAGGCCTTTGACCACATCGCTGAAAGCCTGTCTTTGTCGACAGAAAGGCAGATGGTGTCGCTGGTATCTGCAATCGAGCCTACCTTGGTTGCCCTAATGACAATCCTCGTCGGCATCATCCTGCTTTCTGTGATGCTGCCCTTGCTCAGCGTCTTGTCAAGCATCTAACATGATTAAGGAGTTATATTAATGAGCCAACTTGAAGAAACACCAGACCAGGCAAACGGCGGCACAGGCCCTGGCGGCCAAGGCAAGCCTGCCTTTAGTGATGACAGTTTCGTCAAGACCCCTATCCCAGCCCATCTAGTGGTTGGTGGGCTTGTGCTATTGACCTTTATCTTCTTCCTCGTCTTCGGCTTGGAAGGCATGTCGGAGCGTATAGTGGAAAAACAAGCGGACTGGCTCGTCCAGACCGTCCAACGGTCGGCTATCGAGTGCTTTGTCATCGAGGGGCGTTTTCCCAGGACAGAAGAGGGCGTGGCTTACTTAAAGGCAAACTATGGCCTGCAAGTAGACGAGCAACGCTACATTGTCTACTACGAGTCGATGGGCGACAACCTACTGCCACAAGTAAAAGTGCTGATCATTACCCCCCGGGCGTTGCTGAACCGCATCCATGACTCGCTTGGCGTGTCGCCGACAAACAGTAGGCCACAAGACAGCTATATTGACAGTAAAGACTTCTGATTTGATATGCGACGACATTTCTATGACATAGTCTTCACGCTCGTCCTGTTCACGCTGTATACGACAGTGTCCTTGGTACTGGTCGATATCGGTGCCCATGTCTACCTGACAGCAAGCGATACTATGAACAGCAACTACGACCAGCGGACCAGTGTGCTCTATGTAGCCCAAAGAATCCGGCAAAACGACAGCTCCGGGCACATCCGCATTGACCAGATGGGGGGTAGCGACGCCATCGTCTTTACAGACGTCGTCAGCGGGAGCGTCTACGAGACCTGGATATATGTATCAGACGGCCAATTGCGCGAGCTGTTGATATCAGCCGGCACCGAGATAGACCCCGACTACGGACAAGCCATTATGCCTATGCAGTCCATGGTTATCAACCAATACGACCGGGCGTCTGGCTTGCTCACCATCACTTTCACCATGGCTGACGGCAAGACCAGCCAAATCGATATCTATGTCAAGAGCAGCGAGTTATAGGGGTATTTGTAAATGACCAGGTTATTTGACGGCGGTTCGGCTTTTGGCCCCAACAATAGTGGGGCGCTCGGCTCGTCTGGCACAGACGAGGCGCGGGGCTACCATAGTTCGGCAAACGATCCGGCCAGCGGCCCGTCCGACGTCGAGACGCTGGGCGAGTCTGGCCTTAGCCACCTCCAAGCAGCCGAAGTCCAATCAGCGTCACGCGCTTTTTTCTTGGAGCTGGTTGGCAACTTGGTTGTTTGCTTCGTCAGCGTACTGGTATGCCTTCAGGTGTTTGCCTCTGCCCAGGTCACTCTGGATAAAAGCCGGGCGATGTCTGAGCTAGGCATAGTCTCCATGAACCTCGTAGAGAACTGGAAGTCCGGCTGCGAGCTTGACGAGCTCAGCCAGCATTTTGGCGGAAGCGTGCAAGACAACTCCCTAGAGATGCTTTTCGACCGCAACTTCCAGCTGACCGACAATAGGAATGCAGCCCGCTACATAATGGTCTTCACGGTCCAAGCAGGCCAGGGCGGGCCAGACACGGCAACCGTCGAACTCTTCTTCGGCGACGAGGTGCTCTACACATGGGCAGCTGGCCGAAACGTCCCCGTTACCAAAGAAGGCCAATGATGGCCAGGCTTGCCTATAAGTCGAGTATCGGTGTCGGGGTGAGCACTATCGTAACGATTTTCATGGTGCTGCTGATGACGACGTTCTCCATGCTGACCTTGGCCTCGGCTAAATTCGACTACAATCTGTCGAGGCTCACCAATCAGGCTACTGGCGACTATTACGCTGCCGACTGCCAAGCCTGCCAGTGGCTGGCTGAAGTACAGTCCATAGTCGACGAACAGCCGCCAGGCCAATGGATTGACAGCATTGGGTCCTTAAACCCTGATACCCGGGTCGACCAGCAGACAGATAACCAAGCGATCGTTGTCTATACCAGTTTTCGCATCGACAGCAAACGGTTTTTGGATGTAAGCATCAGTATCGACGGCACGGGCCGCATACAAATCATCGACTGGATAAGCAAGACCCGTTTTGATCCGACGAATACGGAGTAGGAGCCTTTATGCCAGTTCTCGATATTCTCAGCAAACTAGTAAATGAAAAGGCCACCGATGTGTTTTTTATTGCCGGCCGCCCAGTAAGCTACAAGCTGGGAGGCTTGATCACAGCCCTAGACGATGAACGGCTAGGGCCAGAGGAAAGCCAGCTTTACGTACAGCAGATCTACCGATTGGCCAGTAACCGGCCAATCGACAAGCTTATGGAGAAGGGCGACGACGATTTTAGCTTTGCCATCAACGGCGTTTCCCGCTTCAGGGTCAATGCCTACAAGCAAAGGGGTTCTTTGGCTGCAGTGATCAGGGTGGTCCCCTTCGAGCTGCCAGACGCCAAGGTGATGAACATCCCAAAGTCCATCGAGGACCTGGCCGACCTGCGTTATGGCCTGGTCTTGGTCTCTGGCCCAGCGGGCAGCGGCAAGTCGACGACCTTGGCCACTATCATCGACCGGATCAACCGGACCCGTAACGCTCACATCGTCACCCTGGAAAACCCCATCGAGTTCCTGCATCGCCATCAGATGTCGATTGTCAGCCAAAGGGAGGTACAAATCGACACCGAGGACTATGCCTCCGCCTTACGGGCTGCGATGCGCCAATCGCCAAATGTGATATTGATCGGCGAACTGCGCGACGCAGAGACCATATCCATCGCCCTGGATGCTGCTGAGACAGGGCACCTGGTTTTATCCACAGTCCATACTTTGGGAGCAGTGAACGCCGTGGACCGTATACTGCACAGCTTTGACCCGCTCCAACTGGCACAGGCCAGGATGCAGCTATCGATGGTTTTGGAATGTGTAGTGTCCCAGCAGCTGATCCAAAGGGTCAGCGGGGGAGTGATTCCGGCTTTCGAGATCATGCACTCGACGACGGCGGTACGCAACCTGATCAGGGAGGGGCGTACCCATCAGCTCTCCCAGGTCATCGAAACCAGCGGCGACGTGGGGATGCAGAGCATGGACAGCGATGTTTTGAAGCTTTTCCAAGAGGGGACGATCAGTTCTTTCGAGATGTTCCATCATGCCCTAGAGCCGGAGAACCTGGCCAGGATCACCAAGCTGGACATACATCAAAAACCGAACGAATAGGCTGTTTATACAAAAAAGGAGAAAAACATGCTGACAAACGAGGTTATTGAGACGATTATGGTCAAACGGCGGAGCTTTAAGCTATTTGACGGCAAGCCGCTAAGCGACGAGGTTATCGAGACGATTCTGGAGTGCGGAAAGATCGCCCCGACCGGGATGAACCGCCAGCCTTGGCATTTTACCGTGGTCAAGACTGCCGAGGCGATGGCCGAGCTGGGAGCCGACCTTTTAGCCATGCAGGCCAAGCGGGCAGGAGCAGGCCAGGCTGGCAATGCGTCCACAGAGCCGAGAATGACCGCCAGCGAGCGGACCCGGAATGCGCCCTTGATGATTATCGCCTCAGGCGACGAGAACGAGATGTGTGCGCATATCGACACTCCTTTGGCTATGGAGAACATGCTTTTGGCCGCGGCCTCGCTGGGAGTGGACTCTGGCTGGGACTTTTCAGTGAACAGGGATTTCTTCGAAGGCACCGACGGCCCGGCAAACAAGGCAAAGTACCAGATACCCGAGGGTTACAAAGCCTATTGTGCCTGCTATTTCGGCTATCGGGACGCCAGCCAAGCTATACGTGACAGAGGCCCCAGGCGTGAGGGAACCGTAACAGTTCTCTAACAGCCAATTGATTGGTTGCAAAACAGGTTATTTCGAATATTATTTGACAGCACTTTGTTCGATAAGACGAAGTTTTATTGAGTCGGAGCGGCATGCCTGCTATTATTCAGTAAAGTCCTTGACCTAAAGGTTGGTAAGTATATGGATCCTGAAGCGCAGGTAGAACCTGTCGTCAACCCGATAGAGATGATCTATTCGGTTTTGAAAGACTGTATTGGCCAGACGTTGAAAGTCCGAGCGAACCTGGGGCGTTCCAAGATATCTGAATATGAAGGGGTGGTAACCGAGGTCCACGACCAGCTTTTCGTGGTCGAAGTCAAGCGCAAGCGTGGCAGCGTCGAGCGCAAGTCGTACCAGTATGTCGACGTCTTGACCGGCAACGTAGTATTGATGTTCGCTGACGGCGACGAGCCGCTCTTCCCTCAGCCTTTTGTGACCATAGTATAAAACGCTCTCCAAAATTTGAAATAGGCCTTGTTGGTCGTAGGCTTTCGATCAACAAGGCTTGTTTAACCTGCCAATAAAACAGACGCCCCCTTGCCAAACTGTTTTTTGCCTGCGGCTTGTTCGAGTCTGTCTTATAGGTCGGCTTATGAGAAAATACATACCAGCCCAGACGGCATCATGTTCCGAACCTGGTCAGGTCCTGACAGAAGCAGCCATAAGGGACCGCTGATGAGCGTCTGGGCCGCTATGTATCTTCTCGTTGATCACGTTTGAATCTTCAAGTCAATAAATGAGTGAGGGAATAATGTCGGTTATCGACTTTTTATTAGAGTTGCTGCGTGATCCGAGGTCGTTTATCGCTGACTGGATAAGCCAGTTAGGCCCGGTATGGGCCTATGCGCCCTTGGCGGTAATCATCTTTTTAGAGACCGGCCTAGTCTTTATGCCTTTCTTGCCTGGAGACTCCATACTTTTTGCGGCAGGTGTCTTTGCCACTCCTGGCGGAGGCCTGAATATCTATGTGCTGATCATCGTTTGTGCCTTGGCTGCTATCCTGGGAGACACCTCCAACTACTGGATAGGCCGAAAGCTAGGATCGGCCATTATTGCCTCTGGCAAAGTCAAGTCACTGACACCGCAACGGATGGACCAGACACAGGCCATGCTGGACAAGTACGGCTCACTGGCTGTCGTTTTAGCCCGCTTCTTTCCCTTCATCCGCACTTTTGCGCCGTTCTTGGCAGGTTTTGGGCACATGCGCTACAGCCATTTCATGACGTTCAACGCCATCGGCGGATCGCTTTGGGTAAGCCTTTTTACGCTCTTAGGCTATTTTTTCGGTGGGATCCCCTTCGTCCAGGCACACTTCGAGTGGGTAGTCATCGCCATTGTGGTGATAAGCTTGATACCGACACTGGTAGGCTTGGTCAGAGTCAGGTTGAACAAAAAGCAAGACAAGTAAGGTGAGAGTAAAAATATGGACGTAAGAGACCAGAGGGCAAGCCTCTCGCTGTTTAGGAAGTACCGGCCTGAGACATTTGCCCAGTTTGTCGGACAAGAGCACATCGCTGGTACTTTGTTGAGGGCGATTGCCACTAACAACACTGCAGACGCCTACCTTTTCAGCGGGCCGCGGGGAACAGGCAAGACATCCACCGCCCGCCTATTGGCCAAGGCCTTGCTTTGTGAGCATCCCACAGAAGGCGAGCCTGACGACGCCTGCGAGCAGTGCCTCGAGATATCGGCGGGAATCCACCCCGACGTCTACGAGCTTGACGCAGCCTCGAGGACCGGGGTCGAGAACGTCCGCGACGAGATCATCAGCCGCCTGGCTTTCGCGCCTATCCGCGGCCGCTTCAAGATCTATATCATCGACGAGGTGCATATGCTCTCAACGGCGGCCTTCAACGCCCTGCTCAAAACCCTAGAAGAGCCGCCGGCACACATTAAGTTCGTACTGTGCACTACCGATCCCGGCAAGGTCCCACAGACTATCCAGTCCCGTTGCATGCGCTTCGACTTCCATCGTTTCAGCATTGACGAGATCGTCGACAACCTTGCGCGCGTCTGTCAGGCCGAAGGCTTTACTGTCGAAGAGGCGGCGCTTGCCCTGATTGCCGCCCATGCCAACGGGGGGATGCGCGACGCATTGGTCGCCTTGGAGCAGGTCGCGGTCTTCAACCAGGGCCATATCGGCATCGAGGCGACTGAAAGCATGTTAGGACAGGTTCGCCCTGAGCAGCTCTCGACGATCGTCGACTACATCGCCAGGCGTGATATCCAGGCTTGCTTTGCCTGGGTTGCCGACATCGTGCACGACGGCTTGGACATCGCCTCGTTCACACGCGAGTTGACCCGCTATCTTAGAAACCTCTACGTCGCAAGCGTCCTTCCGTCCGACTCTGCCTCCCTAGCTACCTGGGCATATGGGGAGAAACCCTTGTCCGACCTGCAAAAGGAGGCTTCTGCTTTTGCCTCAAGCGACCGCTTGGCTGCCTGCTTGGGCGCAATCGCCGACTTGGGCGGGCAGCTGAAAGGAACGACAGACGACCGCTTGGCTCTGGAGATGGCCTTGATCCGGATGGCCCGCCCTGAGACAGACTTGACTATCGAGTCGCTGGCTGGACGGGTCAGCGAGCTAGAGGCAGGCCTGGCTGGCTTAAAAGAAGGCAACGCTGCACTAGACGAGACACCGTTGGACATAGTAGACGATATCAGCCTGCCCGAAGACGAGGATATGAATGAGCTCCCAGACCATGGCCCGGACGAGGACGGGCAAGGAAGCATAGCCTCAAACGAGCCCCCCTCTTACAGCTTGTCGACCTCGGCTGATGCTGCCCGCCTTTGGTCGGCAGTCGTCAGTGCCATGCAGAGGAGCAAAGAGAACCGTTTGGTCGACCTGGTCAAGAACGCCCGTGCCAGCCTGGACACCGACGCTGCTGGTATCCTGCTCGCCCTGCCTGAGTCCGATGCCTACTCGTTTCGGCTGTTAAACGAGGCCAGCGACCGTAAGACGATCAGCAGGTATATCGAAGAGGTCTATGGCGGGAAGCTTGGCCTGTTTTTACAGTTGGGCTACTTGAGGCAAGAGCCCAGCCCTAGTCCAGAAACAGTGACTGCCGAAGAGGACCTGAGCATAACAGGCCAAAGCCAAAGCGACGAAGCTCTAAGCCCTGCCCTGCCTGAGGAAGGGGACGAGGGCTTCTCCACATTTATAGACGATGCGGACGAAGAAGGCGAGCCAAAAGGCAAAAGGCCCGAGGACTACCTTTTGTCCACCTTTGGCGACCAGGTCGAATTCGAATATATTGATAGTGAGATAGATCAAAGCAATAATATTGACAAACAAGCCTATGAGGACAAGACCCTGACCATGCTCGAGGACCAAGAGGCTTGAAAGCCGGCTTGGCTTTAGCTGTAGGGCGAAGGAGTTACTTATGGACATGCGCAAAATGATGAAGGAAGCGCAGAAAATGCAAAAAGAGATGGAGAAGGCCCAAGACGAGATTGCCCTCCTGACTGCCGAGGCATCATCGGGCGGCGGGATAGTGAAGGCGGTCGCCCAGGGCGAGGGGCTGCTGACGTCGATCACGATCGATCCTGCAGCGCTCGACGGCGGCGACGTGGAGATGCTGGAGGACATGGTGCTGGCGGCTGCCAACGATGCCTTGCGCAAAGTTGCCGAGCTTGCCAATATCCGGATGTCGGCCGTCACCGGCGGCTTGAACATACCAGGCCTCTAGGGCTGGCCAGGCTTCTTTAGAAGGGATCGACCATGCCGCAGTCCCAAGTGCAACAGATCCAGAGGCTCTTAGACGAGTTTGAGCGCCTGCCGGGCATTGGGCCCAAATCGGCCCAGAGGATCGTCTATTGGCTGTTAAACAGCGACGACGACAACTCGAGGCGCTTGGCCTCGGCTATTACGGAAGTCAAGTCCAGCGTCCACTTCTGTAGCCGTTGTTTTAACTATGCAGACAGCCAGCTATGCCCGGTCTGCGCAGACTTGGGCCGCGACCAGACGATCATTGCCGTCGTCAGCGAGCCTAGGGACATTGTGGCTATTGAGAAAACCGCGACCTTTCGCGGGCTTTACCACGTCTTGGGCGGCGCCTTGTCCCCAATGGACGGGATCGGCGTCGAGCAGCTGACTATCAGGGAGCTGATGGCGCGCCTCAGCGACCCTGGCATCATCGAGGTTATCCTTGCCACGAACCCCAACGTCGAAGGGGAGACGACCGCTGGTTATCTGGCTCGGCAGATCAAGCCTCTAGGCATCAAAACGACTCGTTTGGCAAGCGGCTTGCCGGTTGGCGGCGACTTGGAATTCGCCGACGAGGTTACCTTGGGCAGGGCGATCGAGGACCGTCACGAGTTGTAGTCGAGCCAGCCAGCCAAGCCGCTGGACTCGATCAGCTTTGTCAAGGGCCAACCGATCCCATAAACGACCAAGGCCTCTCCGATGCCCACACAGACCACCCCGAAGACATACATATTGATATAGGCCCCGCTGATGTCGATGTCGGTAAAGGGGATTGTATAAAAACCGAGCGCGGCTAGGATGAAAGGCAGGTAGGCCGGGACGATCAAGGCGTTTGCCACCACTGGCCCGGCCAAGGCAATGACCCTCCTTTCCCGGTAGCTTTCGTGGAAATGCCACATCCAGATCGCTCCGCACATACTGGCCAAGCTGCCAAAGCAGACATCGAACAAGCCGGCGAGCCCGGTGCCGTTGGCCGCTAAGCTAAAGAGGTTGGCCAGCAGGCAGCCGATTGTCAGTCCAGGGATCGCAGTCGGGGTGAAGAGGGCCAAGACGCAGAGCGCTTCGGAGATACGGAATTGCACCGGCCCCCAGGAAAGCCCTTGCAAGAGGGTCATAGTTAGAATCGAAAGCGAGGCATAGAGGGCGGCAATCAGGCTGATGCGGGCGATGTTTCGATTATTTAGCGGTAGTTTTTGCATTGTCCCAGTATGCCAGAACCGTCTGGCAGGCCTGCCTACCGTTTTGTGAAAACATGGGTTTCTCCCTATAAAAAAGCTTTATGGGGAGAAGGTTTTTGTCGGAAGCCTTTCTCCAAGACTGCACAAAAAATTGATTGTTTAGTACAAAATCAACAAGAATTTCACTTTTTTCATGAAAAAACTGTGAAAAAAGTAACGTTTTTGACTGTTTGATCTATTACGTTCTGAAGGTATATCGCTATTCTGCTAAACTATATGCGCAAGGGTTTAACCTAACGTTAATCAACCAGGGACAGTAACAAGGTGCTTGTCAGCTGGTTGCAAACGGGGAAGGGTGACCTTGTGTAGGGAGGGGGAGTACCTCTCGCTTCTCCTCCCTTTAATGAATAATCATTTAAATTTCAAAATGTTATCTATTTAAGAAACAATCGAGTATGATGGATGCTCAAAGCTTTTTAAGTTGATATTTTTTTTTTTTTGGATGGGAGAGCTTTGGGAAATTTCGCTTACGCGGTGCTCAGTATCGTTTGTTTTGTCCCAGCGATCGTCGTGCATGAAATTGCGCATGGCTTTGCGGCTTACAAGATGGGGGACACTACTGCAAAAGACGCCAAACGCCTAACACTTAACCCGCTTAGGCATATCGACCCCTTCGGAACGGTGATCCTGCCTTTGCTGCTTGCGGTTGTCGGGCTTCCTGTCTTTGGCTTTGCCAAGCCGGTCCCATACAACCCGAACCGCTTGAAGAATAAAAAGGCAGGGGAACTGGTTATTGGCTTGGCCGGCCCCTGTTCGAACCTGCTGATGGCCCTGGCGGCTGCTTTGGTCGGTTATGCGATTACCCTGATCCCGCATTGGTCTTCAGCGATCGTGCTGATATATTCGATGGTCTATTACTTCGCCTTGATCAATTTGTGCCTTTTGTTCTTCAACCTACTGCCTATCCCGCCGCTGGACGGGTCAAGCATTATCGTGCCGCTTTTGCCGGAGAAGTCCCTGCCGACCTGGTACAGGATCCAACGGCAAGCCTTGCCTGTCCTCATCATACTGGTAGTCGGGCTGCCTTACCTAACGGGCATCATCGGTTACAGTTTCAATCCCTTGCAGTCATACATCCAGTTCACTGCGGGCAACCTGGTCGACTTTCTATTCAGCTTTTGAGATTGAGCGCTTGTAGCTGGGCTTGGTGCAGGCCGGGCTTGCTGCTTATTTAGTGCCTTGCGACAGGGAAAGCCTGCTTAACTGAAGATGTGTATCTGTTAGAATGCTTGATGAGTTTTGCAGCAGACGGACGGATTGGACAGACAATGAGAAAAACCCTCTTAACCGGCGACCGGCCGACAGGCCAGCTTCATGTTGGGCATTATGTAGGATCATTAAAAAACCGCGTCATGATGCAGGAAAGCGGCGACTATGACTGCTTTATCCTCTTAGCCGACGTGCAGGCATTGACTGACAACTTCCAAACGCCGCAAAAAGTCCGCGAAAGCATTTTCGAAGTAGCCCTAGACTACCTTGCTGTAGGGCTTGACCCTAATAGGACAACGATCTGCATCCAATCACTGATACCGGCTTTGCCTGAGCTGACCATATACTTTCTCAACTTGGTGACTGTAGCCCGCTTGGAGCGCAACCCAACCGTGAAAACCGAGATAGCGCAAAAAGGCTTCGAGAAGTCTGTTCCAGCCGGCTTTCTTTGCTATCCCGTCAGCCAAGCTGCCGATATCTTGTTTTGCAAGGCCGATGTCGTTCCGGTAGGGGTCGACCAGTTGCCGATGATCGAGCAGACACGCGAGATCGTGAGGAGCTTCAATAACTACTACGGTGACGTTTTCAACGAGCCTGAGGGGCTTATCCCAGAAAACGACATCGAGCAGCGCTTGCCTGGCATCACTGGAAACGACACCAAAATGAGCAAGTCTTTAGGAAATGCCATCTACTTGGCCGATGACGAACAGACACTGCGGGCCAAGATACGCCAGATGTACACTGACCCACAGCACCTTCGGGTCGAAGACCCCGGAAACATCGAGGGAAACACCGTGTTTACCTATCTTGACGTCTTTGCCTCCGATAAAGGCGAGGTCAGCCGCTTGAAAGAGCACTACCAGCAAGGCGGTCTGGGCGATGTCAAGGTCAAGGACTACCTTTTCGAAGTCATGAATGCGCACTTCAAGCCGATTCGTGAACGGCGAAGCGAGTTCCAAAAAGACCCTGGCTATGTGATGGATATTTTAAAAAGTGGGACCGAGAAAGCCAATGAAGTAGCATCGCTTACCTTAGCCGAGGTTAGGAAAGCGATGAAGATCGATTATTTCTAAAAGCCTGTGGTCTGACTATTGGGCATTACGAACGGATAGGACTTGTCTTACAAAATCAGCTTGGAGTCATTCGAGGGGCCTTTTGACCTGCTGTTGGCTTTAGTCAGCGAGCAGAAGATCGATATCGGGAAGATCTCGGTTGCCGATATCGCCGACCAATACCTGGCACATATCGAAGGCATCCGTGACTTTGACATGGACGTAGCCAGTGACTTTCTGGTAGTTGCCGCCACCCTGTTGGCTATAAAGACAGAGGCCTTGTTGCCCGAATCAGCCAGCTCGTTTACCGACGACATCGAAGAGTACAGCCCCGAAGAGGCCCGCGACCTCTTAGTCAGCCGCCTCTTGGTCTACAAGCAGTTCAAGAATGCAGCTGCCGCATTAAGCTCTAGACTGGAAAGCGAAGGGCGCATGCATGCCCGTCAAGTGGGCCTGGAAAGCGAGTTCGTCGGGCTGTTGCCTGACTACCTAGAGGGTGTCAGCCTTCAGTCGTTGGCCGTGATCTGTGCCGATTTGGCTGCCCGGCGGGAAGTCTTTCTGCTCGAGGCCGAGCATATCGTCGCCCATCCGATGGAGATCGAGGACGTCTTGGCGTCTATTGTGGACCGTCTGAAAAGCCAGCGGACTGTCAGCTTTTCAGAATTGGTAGACGACGACCCTCGTCCTGACCTGGTCGTGGCAAGCTTCCTCAGCCTTCTAGAGCTCTACCATCGGGGAATGATCGACCTTTCGCAAAGCGAGGCATGGGGCGACATCGACATAGCCTTCAAAGACGAGGCAGACTGGCAACCGGCAGTAAATGCAGCCGTCGACTTAGAGCCGATCGATGTCTACCTGCAACAAATAGACAATGACTGACTTTATAATAAAGCCTAGGCAATGCCCAATGATATAGGCAGCCAGCATGTTACCGACTGTCAAACGGAGTTAAGGATGACCGACCAAGCAAACGGCTTGCCAAGCAGTGCAAGCCCTGACCATAAGCCCTTCATCGTAAACCTCGAAGCTGCTGTAGAGGCCTTGCTGTTTGTCTCCGACGAGCCGGTCAGCGCGCTGGCTTTTGCCCGGATCCTAGACCGCAGCCCGTCTGAGGTCGACGAGGCCTTAAGCAACCTGGCCACCCGTCTCGAGGAAGAAGAGCGCGGTATCCAGCTGCGCGAGGTAGCTGGTGGTTGGCGGCTGTACACCCATCCCGCCTTCCACGAACTGATCGAGGACTATGTGCTGAGCTGGGACACCCGGGCCCTCTCCCAGGCAGCGTTGGAGACCTTGGCAGTGATTGCCTACCACCAGCCCTGCACTCGCCAAACCATTAACGGGGTGCGCGGAGTCAGCTCCGAAAGCGTGGTCTTATCCCTAATCGAAAAAGGACTGGTCCGTGAGGCCGGACGCGACCAGGGCCCTGGATCGGCCATCCTTTATGCCACGACCCGTACTTTTCTGGAGAAGTTCGGGTTAAAAAACCTTAAAGACTTGCCGCCTTTGGCTGACTTTGCACCTGACGAGGCTAGCCGCGAGTACATCAAGGCCCGCTTGTCCAGCTCCGGGGCCGACATCGGCGAGGCCGAGGCCGACGACATGGCCGAGCCTCAAGCGATTCCGCTGGTCTTCGACGACGACGACCTGATTGAGCCCTGAGCTCGAGCAACAATGCCCGACCTTACGCCCATGCGGCTGCATAAGTTCTTGGCGCGGGCCGGCGTGGCTTCGCGACGTGCGGCTGAAAGCCTGATTAGCAGCGGGCATGTGAAGGTCAACCAGCAAGTCGTGACAAGTCTCGGGTATAAGGTCGATCCAGGCACCGACGAGGTCAGGGTCGATGGGCGGCTGGTCGAATTGATACTTATACATAGCTATATAATGCTGAACAAGCCGGCAGGATACTTGACTACGATGGACGACCCGCAAGGCCGTTTGACCGTGCGCGAGCTGATTCCGCAAGACGAGGTCAAAGGCCTGTTCCCGGTTGGCCGCTTGGACCTCGACACCCACGGCCTCTTGCTTTTCATGACCGACGGCGAACTGGCCAACTGCCTCTTGCACCCGCGAGGGCAGGTGAAGAAACGTTATCGGGTAGTTGCCGATGGCCTTTTTGGGGAGAAGCCCGCAGCTGCACTACGCAGCGGTGTGGAGCTTAGCGACGGGATCACGCTGCCAGCTGAAATCGAGATAGGCGAGGTGTCAGAAAAGCAGCTCAGCCCCCGCCAGAAGCTAAGGCTGGCAGAGGACAAGGGCTTTTCTAAATGGCAGACCGAGGTTTTCTGTACCATCACCGAGGGGCGCAAGCGCCAAGTGAAGAGGATGTTCATGCATGTCGGGCACCCTGTGTTGGAGCTGTCGCGCGAGGCATTCGGGCCTTTGGTAATCGGGGACTTGCCTCTCGGCAGTTGGCGGTACCTGACTGACGAGGAGCTAGAGGCTTTGAAAAGGGACTGTGGCTACCCGGTCTGATTTATAATAGTTATATAGCAAAGATAATATAGTATGTTATTTAAGGCTAAGTGCTCCAGAATTGCGTTAGGGTACAATTTTTCCATTGCTTAAAAGAGTGCCATTTTGCAAAATCCCTGGTCAGAAATTTGTCTATCCTGAGTAACATAAATTTGTACCCGAATTTACCCCCGGAAAACTGTTGTAAATTCGCAAACTCATCGCACCACTAATCGCACATATCCGGACTAATCGCACAATGGTGCGTTAAGTTTGGACANGNG
>JGI24702J35022_10000002_pt1 | contig 104026 bp, 94 predicted proteins | sample TergutTh196P4_FD_35022 | JGI IMG/M metagenome (IMG submission 35022) | reverse complement strand
CTTGAAGCTTAATACTCCCGAAAAGGAAAATAGTATTAAATAGGTATAAATAGAATCATATAAAATATATATAGCATACTCATCTTGAATTCATCTAGAACATGATGCATACTGATGGACTACAATGATGGACAGTAGTCCGTGATCTGTATTCTCTGTTATTTGTATGGGGCATAAAAGGAGGCAAAGATGGGGATAAAGAGAAAAAAGTCACTGTCGCTTATTTTAACTATTGGCCTGATATTAAGTGCCTTGGCGATATTGCCAAGCACGGCTTTTGCCGATCCTCCGGGATTAAACGACTACAACCTTGGTGATATCGCCTTTGTCAACAATCTGATCGACGACAACAGTCTAAGCTGGGCGAAGTGGAACGATGACGAGCCCAACCAACCAAGTAGCTGGGATGCGTATATCCATTGGGCTGACGGGAGTGGGGATGATTACCCGTATCGCATCCACGAGCTATCGCTTAATGGTCTAGGATTGACAGCCCTCAATAACCTGCCTGGCGACCTAGTGAATCTGTATTGCAGCCAAAACAACCTGACTGCTCTGCCAGACCTTCCAGGAGGCCTGCTCAGGTTCACATGTGCCAACAACCAATTGGTCGCACTGACCGACATACCCAGCACCTTGCTGCTATTGGATGTCGAGGACAACATGTTAACGGGTCTGCCTCCTCTACCGGGCGGCCTACAGTACTTGTACTGTGCGAGCAACCAGTTACCGGCTTTGACGGTATTACCGGGAGGCTTGATCGAGTTAAGCTGTGGCAACAACCTACTGACAGCGCTGCCGGGCCTGCCGACCACTTTAGACAAGCTCTTATGTGCAAACAACCAGCTGGCAACCTTGCCGACCTTGCCGAGCCTGACCTTGCTGGAATGTAACGACAACCTTCTGACAGCGTTGCCGACACTACCAGGGTCTTTAAATGTCTTGAACTGCAACAGCAACAGCCTTACCGATCTGCCGACGCTGACTGATGATATTACGTTCTTGGACTGTGGCGGCAACTCGTTGACCGGCCTACCGGTGTTGCCTGGCTATCTTGACACTTTGATATGCTCCGGCAATGATCTGCCAGGTTTGCCGACCTTGCCCGGAACACTGACTTACCTAGACTGCAGTAACAATATTCTAGCGGGGATACAAGACCCACTGCCTGGCGGCTTGGTCTACCTAGACTGCAGTTCCAATGAATTGACAGGAATCCCGGTTCCTTTGCCCTCAGGCATCGAGAGCCTCAATATTTCAGATAACCTTCTAACAGCGCAGCCATTGCCCTTGCCAAACGCTTTGAGGTTCTTTGACTGCAGTGACAACCAAATCAGCTCGATCGATATCTCTAATTGTCCCAATCTGGCAATCGTTAGGTCAATAAACAACCTGTTGGTTTCGGTGGTCCTCTCGGATACTCTGACTGTCAAAGCGGCATCGGTTGGCGATGGGAATGCCTATATCGTCTATTTCGAGAAAGAGGCCGGCAGCGACGGCTATTGGTTTGCTTTTGTGCCTTTTGCCGCCTCAGGGGCAGACTTCCTGTCCTGGGACTATGAGGACGAGGCCTTCTTCTCAACAGAGCCTGACAATAATGACCCTGAAATCCTTTGGGCATTTATCGTTACGGTTGACTACAGGACTCCAGAAGAAACCATAGTCACAGCAAACTTTAGCCTGCCACAAGGAGAGCCCGGCAATAACGGTGTGCCGACAGGCGACCTCAGGGGCATTGTTGGCGGTGCGCTGGCATTGTCTGTAGCCTTGCTAGGCTTGGGTACGCTAATTGTGCGTAGACGCCAGACGCGGAGCACCGACTAATAGCTTAAATCTCTTCAACAAATGCATAGGGCTGGTCTTTGACCAGCCCTTTCCTTAGCAATAAGCAGATAATTGCCTATAAAAAAAGCGCGGACTTCTCCAGATAAAACACCTGGATCAAAAGGCAGTGTTATCGCCTTGGAGGTTAATAGCTTTGCGTCGCTCACTAATGAAAGACGGGTACCTTATGTCGAATATGAGGGCTGGATTTTGCGAACAATACAAGAGAGGGTGAAATTGATGGCAAAATAGAGGATGCAGGCAAAGCCGCAAAGCACGAATACGTCCGACATGTTCTGGGTGGAAAAGCCGGTATACAGGGTAGCGCTTTGGATCATCTTAAACGTCCTGCCCATCAATTCGGCAATTGCGATATTAGCAATATATGAGGTATCTTTGATAGTTGTAATAATCTGGCTGAGCAGGGTGGGGACGATATTCTTAAACGTCTGGGGCAAGACGATCAACACAAGGGTCATGGCAGTCCCAAATCCTTGTGAGTAGGCAGCTTCGAACTGGCCTTTGCTGATCGAGTTCAGCCCGCCGCGGACGATTTCGGCGATAACCGAAGAGGTGAAGAGGACCAAGGCAAGAATCGCTTTGAACAGCACGGCCATTTCTGTGCGCGAGAGTCCAAAGAACTTGGCAAAGGAGATCGAGACCTCGATGGACGGAAAGAACACCAAGCCAATGAACAGCCAGAGCATGAGCGGGGTGTTCCTGAACACCTCCACATAGGCCGTCGAGACCCATTTCAAGACGACGATCGGCCCTTCGGTACAATAATTCCTCATGACAGCTAAAAAAGTGCCAATGACAATGCCGAAGACTACTGCAAAGAACGCTATTGCAAGCGAAAACCCCAGACCTTTTATGAGGTAGATGAACACGTTTTCATTTGTGATCATCTGCAGGCTTCCGTGCAGCTCGTCCATTTTTAACCAGCTCCGCTCAAGTCGTTGGTGCCACGTCGCGCGTCTTTAGACGGTTCTCCCAGCGAGCGGCAAGCGAAGACAGGGGAAAGCAGATCATAAAGAATATGATGCCGCTAACAATATAAGCCTGTCCCGCAGCCGCTCCAGTGCCCTCGCCGACAGCGAAGGCGTTGGTTCTAGAAATCAAGTCAACAGCTCCACCCACCAAGAACATGCAGGAGGTGTTTTTGATCAGGTTTACCACCTGGTTTACCATAGGAGGCAATATGATCTTGATGGTTTGCGGCAAGATGATATAAAGCATCCCTGACACATGCGTAAAGCCCTGTGAATAGGCAGCATCGGACTGTCCGAAGGGTATGGACTGAATGCCTGCACGAAAAACCTCTGCCATATAGGCGCCATGGTAGATGCCTAATGTCACGATCCCACAGAACAAAGGCGTAAAGCCCCTGACGCCTGAGAACGTCACAGCGTAGAAAAGAAACATCGCTTGCAACATGACAGGAGTGTTTTGCATAAACTCAACATAGACCCGGGAGATGACACTCAAGCTTTTCTTGCCTGATGTCGATAACAGCCCGAACAACACTCCGATCGTGAGGGCTAAAACCAAGGCAAAGAAAGCCATGACCAGAGTGGAGGCTATCCCATCCAGAAAAGCCTGTCTGTGCGTCCATACCAGTAACCATTTGTTACGGTCTAACAAGTACTGTCACCGCCTAGGGTTTAAGTGTGCCGTGCTTTTGCCAAATACTTAAAAATCATAACTGTTAATGACTGGGTACAATGCCTGCCTAAAGCAAAACACATGCAAGAGCCACTACTAGTCCAAACCGTATTTCTTGACTAAAGCATCGATGGTGCCGTCGTTTAACCAGCTCACGATCAACGAATCGATGTCCGCTGAAAGGTCAGAGCCTTTTCTGGTTGCTACACCATATTGTTGGGGCGAGAATGACTCTTCGATATATGAGCGTGAATCAGTCATATAAAACGCAAGAATCGACTTATCGACACAAAAAGCATCAACGGTGCCGGCAGCCAGGGCATTGGAAATAGCCGGATAGTCGCCGAACTGCTCAAAAGTCACACCAGCCTGCGAGAAGGAGGAAATGTCGAAGTCTGCCGAGGAGGCAGGTATTTCATAGTCTGGGAAAAGTCCTTCTTTCGCCATTGCGTTGGCGAGTGCAAATGCTGAGGTGGATCCTGTTGATACACCAATCTTCTTGCCCACTAGGTCCGATAGGTTCTTTATACCGCTTGCGTTCTCCACTAGAACCGTTACTGCGTCAGTGTAGTAAGCAGTCGAAAAATCCCAATTATTCTTTCTTTCTTCAGTGATTGTGAATGTTGCCAGCACGCAATCCAAGTCTCCAGAGTCAAGGAGCTCGGTCCTCGTAGCGGCGGTAACCGCTGTGAACTCGACACTGTCATAACCAAGCTTATCAGCGATCATATTGGCAAGCTCGATCTCCATTCCAGTGTATTCGTTTGTGGCTGGATCCCTGAATCCAAACCCGATGACATCGCTTTTCACTCCGACTTTCAGTGTCCCTTTTGTAACCTCCTCATCGTCATTGCTAGAGGTTCCGCAGCCAGCTACTGGAAGGGCCATCGAAAAAACCAATAATAAAAGCAGTGCAATCGTTTGTGTCTTCTTTAACCTCATAATTGACTTTCACTTCCTTTCTTTCCTTCTCCTTTTTTTCTAACGAATGATTTTGCTAAGAAACAGCTTAAGCCGTTCATGCCGAGGGTTAGTGAAGAAATGCTCCGGAGTGCCTTCTTCCAGGAGGATCCCTTCGTCCAAAAAAACTATCCGGTCAGCGACTTTTCGGGCAAAGCCCATCTCATGTGTCACAACAACCATGGTCAAGTTGTTTTCCTTTGACAGCTCCACCATGACATCGAGAACGCCTTGAATCATTTCAGGGTCAAGAGAGGAGGTAGGCTCGTCAAAGAAAATAATCTTGTTATTCATGGTCAAAGCACGGGCAATGGCGACACGTTGTTGCTGTCCGCCTGACAGGGTAGAGGGGTATACAGAGGCTTTCTCTTCCAAGCCAACGCGTTTGAGGTAAACCATTGCTGCTTCTTCGGCATCTTGTTTTTTCACATGCTTCAGCCGGATGGGCGCAATGGTCAAGTTCTCTAGAACGGTTAGATGGGGGTAGAGGTTGAACTGTTGAAAGACCATAGATGAATTTGCCCTGTTTATGTGTGCCCTTTGTTTCTTGCTCATCACCTGCCCATTGATAATAACTTGGCCAGAAGTGGGCTCTTCGAGGAAATTCATGCAGCGTATCATTGTGCTTTTACCTGAACCGCTTGGCCCGATGATGACAAGCTTTTCTCCCTCTTCGATACTTAGGGTGATATCTTTTAGCACCTCATGTGTACCAAAGGATTTTGAAACATTCTCAAGCCTTATCATGTCTAAGCCCACCAGCTCCCAAAAATCGTTTACGCGTTCTTGACCTTGCCAACAAAGAGCCAACAACCACAGCTTGCAACAGCTGGGTATCAACGCCTGTATAAACAGGTATATTGGACTGCTTTATTCATTAAGCACTCAGCTTTCATGTTATTAATCAAACAGACAGAATTTGTCTTAGGCAGACTCTTCCTCCTGTAATTTAGATTTAATGCCATATTTTAATGAAAGACAGACGAATTAACAATGCTTTGGAATACTTCACCAAATGCACCTCATATGAAACGTAGATATCATACAAATATGACGCTGTGATAATATTCCAATCAATTGGAATAGTTCGATTGGTTTTACAACTATAAAACCAATCTACCAGTCAGGGGAGTAAACATGTCGCAGATACAGATCTTCATCGCATCTTCAAACGAGGTTTCTGAAGATAGGGAGACTATTACAAATTTCATTCATTCCAGAAACATTGAGAGCAGCAAATACGGCATCCAATTAATCCCAAGAAGATGGGAGGACGAGTCGATTCGTTTTGACTTGCCAGAAAACGAGTCCAATACTGCCAACGGCAAACAAGCCCTATACAATCAGATACTGGCAGAATCCAACATCATCGTTTTTCTTTTTGGCTCGAGAGTCGGAAACCATACTATGGAAGAGTTCGAAGAAGCTATAAGACTGTTATCTGAGCCTGATAATAAGGAGAAACACATTTCGATACTGGTGTATTTCAAGGAAGTGATGGTCCCTTCATTGAGTGTGAACGAAAATGAGATCAAGTCGTTAATGGATGTCAAAAAGCTTGAGCATAGAATCCGTCATGAACTCAAGCAGATTTATGGTACTTACACGACAGGAGACGAGTTATTGCTAAAATTCGACTCCGAGCTAAACAAAGAACTGCTAAACCAGATGAGCAAAATGCAAAACGGCTTTAACGGTATCCCGTCCGAGCTTGAGAATAATACTGGGAATATCATCACGCCAGCAGACAGTCACATCGTACACTTGGACGAGCCGTACGAAAACATTGATATCGCATGCAATTCGGGTGCCAATGTTATTCAAAAAAACGCAGACCTTTTGGCTCAGGCGTTTGCTAGAGGAGCACGTATACGTGTGATGGTCAACGATCCCAGCCTTGAGATTTTCAATGGCACAACGACTTTCTCCAAAGTCTTCTGCAAAGACAATGCAGGCCAGCCAAGCTTTACCGAGACTGCACTAAAAGAACTGAATAGGATTTATTGTGACAATCCAGGCTGCGAAGGCTCTATCGAAGTAAAGATCGCCAATTATGCCATTACTGGCCAACTGGTAATCATTAACAACAGATATGTCTCTTACATACCTTACATACCAAACATTGAGATCAACGATTTGTTCAAGATCGAGTTCCCGACTTCCAATGAGATGGTTGAAAATATCGCAAAGTCCTTTGCACAAGCATGGGACAAGCCGGAAATGGTTTCCAAGACTGTGATCGATATTACGAATGAATCGAAAATCAACGACCTAGTAAGAAGCTGGTTCATCATTAAGCAAGACCAGTCCACTAACCTCTTGACGCTGACATACTAAGACCCATCTAGAAATGCGTCCTAGAAAAGGCCGCTTTAACGTTTAAGCACCCAGGCACCCAGGCCACAAAACATGCAGCACTCTGCACCAGCGCTTCTAGTGCGTCAGCGTGTACTCGTTGATCAGCAGGTTAGTCAGGTGCACAGCTCCTCGGTAACCTACAAAAGGCGGCTCAAAAGGATGTATCCGCCAAGCGATATCCGGGTTGGTGATGGCTAGCTGCGTGTTCTTACCGGCCCACAGAAGCGCTTCTCCAGAAAACATCAAGTATCCCTTTTCATGGCCTTGCACAACCGGAATCCACTGCTCCTCGGAAAAATAGGGAATCTCATCGTCTGCCATCTCCGGACAGTCGCACCAAGCCAGCCCAGGCTTTAAAGGCAGCTCTTGGGTGGCGAAAGCCAAGACACCGCGTACAACATCGGCATGTCCGCCGATAGTCAGAATAGCCTCATCTGGATAAGACCAGGCGTTGCTCTCCAGAGAGTCAAACGCATAGTCGATTTGAGCCAGTGCCAAGTCACGTTCAGTGCTCAGGAAGGCCCTGTCTGGCTCGTTGCCGAGGACTGACCCCACTGCATCCAGCCAGTCACTGGTACCAGTGATCCCATAAGGCCGGCCCACTACAAACGGTGTGCCGAAGCGCTCTTTTAAGACCTCGGCTGCTGGAATACCCTCGCGGCGAACCACCAGGTTTATATGCGCCGAGCCCATTTGCTGTATCTCGCTGATGGAGGTGGCGGAGGTAAAGACCGACCCTGCCTGCATCCCAAAGGCCCCTTCCATCAGGCGAGTAACCTCGGAGGCGTCGGCATGGTAGCGGAGCAGGTCAGGGCAGGACCCGATGATGTTGTATGTCGGCAGCGGGCTCTTATCCACATTAATTGGCAAGGCCTTGGCCAGGGCAAGCATAGCCTCCTGCACTCCACGATGCTGGGATATAGCAAAACTGCCGTGGCCGATCGGCAGCAGGCGCACGTCGGGGAACTCGAACTGAAGCTCGTTGGCGACAGCGACCATATCGGTACCGATGACCTCGGGCACCGCGGAGGGCTGGAGGAAGATCACCTTGGGATGGTCGTTTTCAATGACTTGGCGGATCGTCGCCTCGAGGCGGGCCGTATCGCCGAGCGAGATGTCGGTCTCGTCGATGTAGGTCGTGTAGAGCGGCGCCCCGTAGCCTTCATAGATGCCAGCGCGGCGCAGGTCGGCCCCGCTGTAGAGGTTGTGCCCCATGCAGCCGAACTCGATGATTGCGGCTTCTTTGATGCCGGCGAGCGTCCAAAAGATCCCCATCCGGCCGGAGGGCATCGGCTTAAAACGGTGTAGGCCCATAAACGTCCATCCTCTCCCCGGTCTGACCGGTGTCTAAAACGTTAAAAAGCCTGGTCAGCAGGCTGACAGTGCGCTCATATCCTGTCATGCCGAAGTAGTCGCCCATCTCCTCGGACACCCTAAAGCCCTCGATCGGCTCAGAGACATAGCCAAAACTGATGTCTGGCTGGAGCCTGCGGATGACCTCGATGTCATGGTCGCGATGCATGATTCGGCATATCGGTGGATCAAATCCCAGCGACTTCAGCTCTTGGGAATAGGCGATGTCCTCATTGTGGAAGTCTTGGACATGCAGGACAAGGGGTTCCATACCAAAACTAGCAAGATATAAAGCTAAGGCAACTGGCATGTCAACACCAGTCAAAAAAGCAAACCTAAGGCCGGCAAGCTCGCTCTGCGCTCGCTCTTCAAGCTGCAGCGCCCGCTCGCGCCAGCGGTCAAAGCGGCTAGCCCAGTCTGCACTCCAAGTCACGCCGAAGGCGGCAGCGGCCTGCTCGTAGACCAGATCGATCTTCTCCACAGAAAAAGCCTGATGCAGCGGAGCGTAGGGCAGCCCGAAGCGCTCTTCCATTTTCTGGGCCAGCGGCTGCGTATAGGCAGACAGGACCAGGTTGAGCTGGGCGGACGGGGCAGCGAGGTAGTCGTCGAGCGAGGCTCCCCGGGTGAGTCGGCGCACTTGGACGCCGGCATCGATCAACGCATCGATGACCAGGGGGAGACGAACGGGGTCGTTGTTGTAGCGCCAGGGCTCGACAAAGAGGGCGTTGGCAGTGCCTGGCTGGACGGCTTGGGGGCCCATCAGCTCGCCGATGGCCTCGGCGGTCTTCCAGGTGCCGATGGGGGAGCCGAAGTTCTTGAACTGGCCTAGGGTGACATAGGACAGGCGGGCTTGGATGTCAGGGGACACCTCTTCGATGATGCCCTCGAGGTCCTCGCCGATCAGGTCGGTCACACAGGTAGCGATGATCAGCACAGCGCGTGCCCCTGCGGCGTCCATCTGGCGGAGGGCATCGGCCACTCCGGCATGGCAGCCGAAGATCACCTCGTTGGCGTCGAGGGTATAAAGCCAGCGCAGCTCGCCGTGCTGTCCGTTTGGCGAGGAGTTCATGCCTCGCGAGTGGGTGGCGCATTCGGGCATGCCGACCAGCAGGTAGGAGAGGCCCTCGATGTCCTCGCAGATGTTGCAGGCGATGCGCATCGGGCACCATCCGCCGGAGTAGACAGCCGGAGTGAGGAACTTGATATTCTTTCCGGAACGGATTGTCGACAGGCGCTTCAGGTGGCGAAGCTCTGGGGGCAAGGCCACTGCTTCGGGCTTGCTTCCTGCCGCACCAGCACCGGCGGAGGCAGGGGCACCTTCGCACACAGCGGCGCCCTCGGGCGCAGCCTCGGTCTTAACAGCCTCAAGCATTTCGGCGTTCATGCTACTTCACCTTCTAGCGTATCTGCCATCACAAGCTCGGCCAAGGCCTTAAAGTGGCCAGCCATCTCCGAGTCCGGAAAAGCCTCGACGACTGTCTTACCCAAAGCCTCTGCGGCTTGCACCTGCCCATCGCGGGGGAGATGGTAAATCACCTGGGTCTCGATCTCGGCTGCTGCCCTCTGCACCAGGTCCTCTTCGCCTTCGATGTTCTTGGCATTAAAGATCAAGCCCTTCAGCGAGGCATAGCCGCGCTTTCCGAAGCTCTTCACTGCCTGTGAGATATTAGTCGCTGCATAAAGCGACATCATCTCTCCCGAGGTGACAATACAGACCTCGTCTGCGTATCCGCCGCGAATCGGCATGGCAAAGCCGCCGCAAACCACGTCGCCCAAGACATCGTAGAAAATGAAGTCAGGCTGGTAGACCTGATAGGCATCGAGCTCCTCGAGCTTCTCAAAGGCAGTGATTATCCCGCGGCCGGCACAACCGACCCCCGGGATAGGCCCACCCGACTCAACGCATAGGACTCCCGAGCTGGACTTGACCACGATATCGCCCAGCTCGACATCGCCGAGGTCGCGCATGCTGTCCAAAACAGTCGGAATCCTCACGCCCTCGGTCAAATTGCGCGTCGAGTCGGACTTCGGGTCGCACCCGATCTGCATGACCGTAAAACCCATTCCCGCCAGCGCGACAGAAATGTTGGAGACGACAGTGGACTTGCCAATGCCGCCCTTGCCATAAATAGCGATTTTCTTCATCAAAGCACCTCCCTGCTATGTTTTCATTCGCACTTGACGATAGCCACAATTCAATTCACAGTCAACAGCTTTAACATACCAGCCGAAAACAAGCCCGCCAGGCGGATTCCGATGTGCAAAGCCGTCAGCGCTTTTTTATCCCGCCTCCAGTCTTTTTTCCATGGGGATAAACCCACGCTGCTTGATGCGACTCGCATTGGCAGTTGCCAAGCTAATCGCACCGATACCCCAGGGCAAGTCTATCACCGGTAATTGCCTAGATATCTTGGGTTATAGCCGCTTTTAGCCATCCCATCCTCGGTATCGTCGCTACCTATTGCTATCGCCATATCAAAAATGCTTGCTTGAGCCCAGCGCCTGCAAGCATAAAGCTGTCTTTAGGACGAGTTTGGCCAATGTACATCAGTAGAATTCAGCAAGCACTGGCAGGCGTGGCTGTCTTACGCTGCAGATTGACGGTAGGGTACACTTTTTTCGGGAAAATTCGGTCGAAAATTTATGTTACTACAACTAAGCAAATTTCTGACCTGGGCTTTTGCAAAACGACTTTTTTCAAGCGGTGTAAAAAATTGTACCCTACCGTCAATCTGCAGCATCTAGCTTTGTTACCATTCTAAAAATAGTATAATAGTATATTGTTGAGCCTCCCCCCATCATCTCTTTGAAGACCTGAACATGAATGGCTTTGACGGAGCCTTTTTGCTCATAGCTAAAACTGCAATCTAAAACACCTGCGTCTGGCAAACGCTAGCCTGTTTGCCAGACTGGCAAAGATAAGCCTTCGACCAAGCCTTTAGCATCAAAGCTCTCAAGCAGCGTGTATCACCTTTGTCTATGAATCGTTGTATACTTTGTTCTGACCCCGTGAGGAAGGACACTACCGTGGCGATTTCCACTGCTGATTTTAAAAATGGCAAAGCCATTCTAATCGAAGGCAAGCCCTATGTAATAATTGAGTTCCAGCACGTAAAACCAGGCAAGGGAGGAGCTTTCGTACGCACAAAGGTCCGTGATGTGCGCACTGGACGGGTCAATGACCTTACCTTTCGAGCCGGTGAGAAGTTCGACGAAGTAAGAATGGAGCAAAAGGAAGTGCAGTTCCTTTATTCCGACAGCGGCGAATACTATTTCATGGACTTAGAGACCTACGAGCAAATGGCCTTGATGGATGATGTTGTAGGCGATGCGGCTCTGTGGTTGAAAGAGAACGACACTGCAACGATGCAATACGCTGGAGAAGAACTATTGGGCGTAGAGGCCCAAATGTTCGTTGAGCTAAAGGTGCTTGATACCGAGCCTGGTTTCAAAGGCGACACGGTCCAAGGAGGCACCAAGCCAGCTACGCTGGAGACCGGGGCCGTGATCAATGTCCCCATGTTCGTCAACCAAGGCGATGTGCTTCGTATTGATACCCGAGACGGCAGGTACATAACCCGGGTGTGATATGCCGATTGATCTTGAAGCTTGTTAGGATATTTTAATATGAGCATACTAGGTGATGATACTGCAACGAACGACCAGCCGATCGGCATTTTCGATTCAGGCATTGGCGGCATGACGGTTGCCCGAGAGGTCATGCAGCTCTTGCCGAACGAGAAAATGATCTATTTTGGCGATACCCTGCGTTGCCCTTATGGGCCACGCAGCCTTGCTGAAGTGCGTACGTTTGCTATACAGATTGCGACTTGGCTCGCCAACCAGGGAGTCAAGATGATAGTTATCGCCTGCAACACGGCGACGGCTGCTGCCTTGGACGTCATCCAAGAGATCTCGCCAGTCCCCGTAATCGGAGTCATCGAGCCTGGGGCGCGCGCCGCAGTCAAGGCGACCAAGAACAAGATCATCGGAGTAATTGGCACTCAAGCAACAATCGATTCGGGAGAGTACTCCAAAAGGATTCGCCGGATAGACCCGCGTATCACGGTCTTCTCCACAGCTACCCCTCGCTTTGTAGAGATAGTCGAACAAGGCCTAAGGCTTGATCGAAACCCCTTGGAGGAGTTTATGGCGCCGGTTTCGTCCATCTATGTGCGCCCGGCCTTTCAAGAGATTGCCCGTGATTACCTCGACTCGCTGAAACGCTGCAACATCGACACGCTTGTCTTGGGGTGCACGCACTATCCGCTGATCGCCCCGATGATCTCCTCGATAGTCGGCTCGGACGTGCAGATCATATCAAGCGCCGAGGAGACTGCACGCGACGTGCTGGCCATACTTGGCGAGAGTGGGCTGCTGGCATCTGGCGATGAGCCCCCGACGCATCGTTTCGTGACCACCGGGACCGACCTCCTTGATTTTAAGATGCTGTCCTCAGCGGTGCTCGGGATGCCGATAGGCGCCACCGAGCAGGTCGACTTGGCAGACCTCGTCGCACTGGGACAGACAGTCGGCCTCGCAGCTGCCGAAACCGAGGACATGGCAATGGACTTCCCTTGCCATGCGGCAGGCAGCATCACGGTTTTATCCACACCTGACGAAAACAGCCCAACAGGGCCTGCTGCTGACAGCCCGGCCCCACAGACGCCCTCTCCTGCTGCCTCTGCAGGGTCGAACGCCTAAAGAAACAAGGTGAGATATGCAAAACAACCGCTCCTACGGAAGAGCTGAAAACGAGTTGCGCCCGATCAAAGTCACGCGCAACTACTTGAAGTACCCCTATGGCTCGTGTTTGGTTGAATTTGGAGAAACCCATGTGCTTTGTGCAGTGACCATCGACGAGAACCTCCCGGGCTGGCGAAAGGGCTCAGGCCTGGGTTGGCTGACAGCCGAGTACGCCATGCTGCCGGCATCGACTGCCGACCGAAGCCAACGCGAAAGAGGCATCGTGCAAGGCCGTACCCAAGAAATCCAGCGGCTGATCGGCCGGTCCCTGCGCACGGTTGTCGACATGTCCGTCCTCGGGGAGCACAGCATCATGATCGACTGCGACGTCATCCAAGCCGACGGCGGAACCCGCACAGCTGCTATCACCGGTGCATGGATTGCCCTGGTAGACGCCTTGGATGTCTTAAAAAGCGCAGGCAAGCTCGATGCCGACCCTCTGATTGGGCAAGTAGCGGCGGTCAGTGTCGGCATGGTTGACGGCCGGCTGGTGCTGGACATGGACTACCAAGAAGACGGAATTGCCGAAATCGACATGAACCTGGTCATGAACGACCGGGCCGAGTTCGTGGAAATCCAAGGGACGGCAGAGCATGCCACATTTAGCCGCGAGCTCCTAAACTCGCTGCTAGACCTGGGCACTGAGGGCATCAACACTCTGCTCGCTATCCAAAAGGCAGCTTTTTCATAAAAAACGCCGAGGGTCGGGCAAATCGGCAAGCCTACCTCCAACAGGCTCGTTTGACTGTGGAGAAGACCAAGGCCGGTGCACCAAGCGAAGTCTAGACGATAGGAAGGAAAGTGAGCGCAGATAATCCCATAGAGGCTGTTGCTGCTTCGCGAATCGACAGGCCGACGATTGTGGTTGCGACACATAACGACCATAAAGTCCCGGAAATGATCAGCGCGCTCCAACTTCCCGACAGAGACTTCGTAAGCTTAAAGGACCTCCAAATATATGAAGAAGCAGTCGAGTCAGGAACCGACTTCTCGGCGAATGCCTGGATAAAAGCCGGCTTTGCCTTTGCCCGGACCAAGCTGACCTGCATTGCCGACGACTCAGGCATCGAGGTCGATGCCTTGGGAGGGGCACCGGGGGTCTTTTCGGCGCGCTACGCTGGAGAAGATGCGACTGATGAAGAAAATGTTGCCAAACTGCTATCTGCCCTCCAGGGCGTTCCCGACGAGCGTCGAAAGGCACGGTTTGTCTGCGATATCGCCATGATCAACCAGGACGGCAGCCAGTTTGCAGCGCATGGTAGCTGCGAGGGCCGCATCGCGCATTCTCCCAAAGGCACTGGGGGCTTTGGCTATGACCCGGTCTTTATCCCTGACGAGCCGCATGACGGAAGGACCATGGCAGAGCTTTCTGCCGACGAGAAGAACAGCATCTCGCATCGTGGACGGGCTTTAGCCGAACTGCGACGCAAGATCGTCAGCCATCCGGGCCGTTTTGAGGAAGGGCCGTCAGGCGAGTGCAACACGGCTTTAGGCCAGCAGGCTGATAACCCGCCTCAGGGGAAGACACTGCTGGCAGTGTTCGATTTCGATGGGACACTGCTGGATGGTGCGTCCCCGGTGCGTCTGGTCCGTTCCCTGATGGCACGAGGAATCATGCCCTTCTCCACAGGCTTGAAAGTCGCCCGCTGGGCAATGAGGTACAAGATGCGCCTGCCTGTCCGTCAAGAAGAGGTGCGGGGATATGTTTTCAATAGCCTGTCTGCCCTATCTGCTGACGAAGTCCATGACCTGATGGTCGAGCTGTACAGGAGCGAACTCAAGCCGCTGCTCAAGGAAGAAGGCCTGGCCACCATCGAGGCTGTACGCAACGAGGGCAAGCGGATCGCCTTGGTGTCGGCATCGTTTCGCCCGATTATCAACGAGATTGCCCGGGACCTGCAGACCGATTTCTTCGTTTGTACCGAGATGGAGATCAAAAACGGCTTTTATACAGGCAATGTGGCAAACAAGCCTCCCGAAGGCATCCAAAAGCTCTTGCAACTGCGGGAAAAGGCAGACGAGTTATATGGCGAGGGCAACTGGATCCTCGATAAAGCATACGGGGACCACTTCAGTGATCTACATATCCTGTCAGCGTCGATCAACCCCTTTGCCGTAGATCCGGACGGGCGGCTCAAGGCTTTGGCGAACAGATTGGATTGGCATGTCCTGGATTGGCAATAGCATAATAATATCATAATATAGTAGTTGTCTGGTCAATTAGGTGCTTATCAGGCATTTGCTAGTAGAATTTCATATAACATTTCATCAAAATCCACGTTTTATCGCTATCAAATGTGCCCAAAATGATTATCATGGAAAGTGATAGTGAAAGGGGTCTGCTATGACTGACGGATTGACTGGATCAACTGAATACCCCGATGCGAAATCGCTTTTAACTGCAGCACATAATGCCCTAGGGGCTGGGCAGGCGCGTCTTGCCATACATCTATACAGCGCGGCTTTCGAAACAGGCGCAAGCAAGGGTGATACTGTCTCAGACGAGTTGGTAGCAGGTCTGCGTGTAGCCTTGAATTTGGCTATCGAGCTGGGGGACCGGGCTACTGCGGAATCGTTGATAAGAGAGATCGAGCCGTTCAACACTCAGGAACAAAACAACAATGATCAAGAACGTTTGCAGTCTATGGAGCAGAGCCCTGTCGAGGCCTTGATCGTGAATGCAGATAAAACTGACCTTAAAGCAATAGAAGGCGTTGCCAAGATACTCTCCGAGGCAACGGAGGGCATTGACAGCAATGTCATAGAGCACCTGATGAGCGAGTTTCGGTCGGCATTCGGAATGCCTGCGGAAGGGGATTTCGAGCCCGATGCCAACCGAGGCCTTGTCTTGCCTAACGAGCAGCAACGACAGCCCAGGAATCCAGGCAATATGGAGATAGACCGTCCGGGCAGCATGCCGGGTGGCTTCTCAGGGAACCTGCCGAACGGCTCCGACGACCCCAACAATGCCTTGTTGTTCATACCTCCAGGGTCTAGGTCCTTGTCGAGGAGGCCCGATTCGTCCATTGAGCAAAGCAACCGTGACATGGGTGGGAGGGACATCGTCCCAGGCGACCGGCCAGGCCGTGGATGGCGTTTGGACTACAACCATATCCTAGGATACGATCGGGCTATGGAACAGATGCGCCGGTTCGGGTTCTATCGACGCAGCGAGCGGGAGCAACACCGTTTTGCCGACCGCATGGCAAGCTTGCACGGTGTCCACAGGCTTAGCCTGTCCCAGCCTTTCTTGTTCACCGGTGCAGACATCGGCGATATCAGCACGTTCGCCCACGCGACAGCTAACGAGATCGGCTGGCCAGTGATCAATTTACGCGTCGACCTTGACGAACGCGGGAACGGGACTATAAAAATCACCGGCCCAGTCAGGCACCGTTTCTTTGGCGGCTTGCCCGAGCTGGGGGAGATAAACACGCCTTGCACCATCCTCCTCGAGGACATCGAAGCACTACAGCAGATTTTTGACGCAGACAGCCGCATCTGGAGCAGAGAGGGCTCGGGGTCTGGCGCAGGCGGGCTGGGAGGTGCCTATGGCTCGTCGTTTGGCGGATCAGGCGGCTCTGGCGGCTCAGGCGGGTCGGGGCAATGGGAACCAGGAATGAACCGCCGTAGCATCCGGGCAGAGTTCGGTGCCTATCTTCGCGAGCTGTTAAACAAGCCCGGCGTCTTTTTTATGGCTACCTGTCGAGAAGGCTTCGAGCTAGACGGCCTGCTGGCTGAGATTATTGGATCGATGCACGTCATCCATGTCGGCAACCCCGATCCTGAAGAGCGGCGTGTGATTTGGGAGAACCTGCTTCGAGAGCACCCTTCAATGCAGGGACTGTCCATTGATGAGCTTATTGACTATTCGGCTGACTTGTCTAGGAGCCTGTTATTCAGTGTGACCAACGAGACCGTCGACGATGCCTATCAGTCTTCACTGGCTGCCGGGCGCTATCATGCTGTGAACCTAAGTGACATATTGACTAATCTAGGTACAAAGGTGGATCAGGACTCAGCGGCCTACCAACGGCTGGAAGATGCTGTCGCTGACGAATTCAAACGCGAGTTGGATGATATTTGATTGTATTCCTATACATTTGGATACAAATATGTTAAACTTGGTCAAATGGATTCTACTACATAGCAATTCATAGAATTAACCAACAACAAGGGAGAGTAGGGGGAAAAATGGATGTGACACGCAGAACCGATTATGCTATTCGCTTGATAGCAGCTTTGGTCGAAAACGACGGAAAACCATTATCAGTCCGTGAGGCTGCAGAAGAATATGATGTCCCATATGCCTTTGCACGCAGCATCCAACACGCGCTTGTACAAGCTGGTTTAATCCGCTCGATCCGTGGTGCGCACGGTGGAATGCTTTTAAATGCCGATCCAGACAAGCTAACTTTGTTCAAGTTAATTGAGGCAGTCCAAGGCCCAGTCAATGTATCAGTTTGTACTGCGGACAAGGACTGGTGCTCCCGTGAAGGGCAATGCCAGTTCCATAAAGTCTGGGAAGGGGCCAACACCCTTCTCGCTGACTACTTGGACTCGGTTAGCATCAAGCAGCTTTTAGATGGGGAGACTGCTCGATTGACTGAGATGAGCATAGCCTTACAGAGGTAAGCCCAATCGGCTATAGCCGAGTGTATAAAAAAACATACGGATCCTAACTGGTCATAGCTTAGTACATGGTGCATCAGGGTTTGCCTTTGTGCGTTTTGTGAGTATGTTTCAAAGGCGTGAATACTTTAAGAAAGCAGCATCGCCTGCGAGTCGCTGTCTTCTTGACGCTGAAGTCCAGACAGACAAAAATACAAAGCCCCAAACTGCCTGCATGGATGGACACGCCCGGCGGCGTGTAATTTGACACGCTGGGCAGATGGTGCTAACATTCTCGGCCGCGGCTTTTAAAGCCGTGTTGTTTTGTGCGCAAAAAACTAAAAAAAGCAGCATATCGCAGAGTCTATGCTTTTTAAAGAGTTTGTACAAATAAACGTGTAAAAGCTAGTTTGAAGTTAGTACCGAGGTCACAGAAGCCTTCGTCAGTCAATAGAAAGGATAGTGCTTTGCCGACCATTAACCAATTAATCCGTAAAGGCCGTAATGCCCACTCGGAGAAAAAGAAAACCCCAGCATTGATGGGCAATCCCCAAAAGCGAGGGGTTTGTACGCGTGTACAGACGATTACCCCTAAAAAACCAAACTCCGCCCTACGCAAGGTAGCGCGTGTCCGTTTGGTGAACGGTATGGAGGTAACTGCCTACATTCCTGGCATTGGCCATAACTTGCAAGAACACTCGATGGTATTGATCAGAGGCGGCCGTGTCCGCGACCTTCCAGGCGTGCGCTACAAAGTCATCCGTGCCACGTTGGACTGCGCACCTGTTTCCGACCGAAGACAAGCCCGCTCGCGCTACGGCGCCAAGAAGCCGAAATAAAGGAAGGTTAACATGCCACGTCGTGCAGCTGCCCCGCGTCGGGAGATCATCCCTGATGCCAAATACCAAAACCGTCTGGTGACCCAACTGATAAATAAAGTGCTCCTCGATGGCAAGAAGTCGATTGCCGAGGGCATTGTCTATGGTGCCTTTGACATTATCGACAAGCAAGGCGGCGAAGACGCCATAAACATGTTTAAAAAAGCAATGGACAATGTTCGCCCAACCCTGGAAGTGAAACCAAAACGAGTCGGCGGGGCGACTTATCAAGTACCCATGGAGGTCAACAGCCGCCGTGCAACGACCCTTGCTATCCGTTGGATTGTCGACCACTCGCGAAGCCGGAGGGAAAAAACCATGGCAGAGCGTTTAGCTGCCGAAATAACCGATTCTGCCAACGGAGTCGGGACGTCGGTGAAGAAGCGCGAGGACATTTTCAAAATGGCTGAAGCTAACAGGGCCTTCTCCCACTATCGTTTTTAAGAAAGCCTTTATCGAAGTATTATGTCTAGCCGCTCTCTCAAAGACACTCGCAATATCGGCATCATGGCCCATATCGATGCCGGCAAGACGACAACCACCGAACGTATCCTCTACTATACGGGCAAAACCCATAAGATCGGGGAAGTGCACGATGGGGCCGCTGTCATGGACTGGATGCCACAAGAGCAGGAACGCGGCATCACCATCACCTCGGCAGCAACCACCTGTTATTGGCACGACCATCGTATTCAGATCATCGACACGCCTGGCCACGTCGACTTCACTGCCGAGGTAGAACGGAGCTTGCGTGTCTTGGACGGAGCGGTCGCTGTCTTTTGTGCGGTAGGCGGCGTGCAGCCCCAGTCAGAGACTGTGTGGCGCCAAGCACATCGCTATGGGGTCCCCCGGATTGCCTTTGTCAATAAGATGGACCGAACCGGGGCTGACTTTTTCAATGTCATCCAGCAGATAGAGGATGTCCTGAATACAAAACCGGCTATTTGCCAGCTGCCTATCGGGGCCGAGGACAAATACATCGGCCTAATCGATCTGGTCAGGAAACAAGCCTGGCAATTCGTCGAGGGCGACGACGGCATGATCGAGCCGAAAGCCATTGACATCCCGAAAGACATGCAAAGCCAAGTTGACGACCTACATGACCAGTTGGCTGAGATAGCAGCAGAGTCTGACGATTTATTGATGGACAAGTTTATTGAAGGCGAGGACATTAGCGCAGGCGAGATCATCGACGCCCTGCGCAAAGCGACCATTGCCTGTCAAGTCACCCCTGTGTTTTGCGGCGCTGCCTTCAAGAACAAAGGCATCCAACAGCTGCTAGACGCAATCATCGATTACCTACCCTCTCCTTTAGACATTCCCCCAATCAAAGGCATAGACAAAAAGACCGGCAACGAGGTAGACCGCCATGCTGACCCGGATGCCCCGTTTGCAGCCTTGGCCTTTAAGGTCATCACCGACCAGCACGTCGGCAGGCTGACTTACCTACGGGTTTATTCGGGCACCTTGAAAGCCGGTAGCTATGTTTTGAATGCCACTAAGGATAAGAACGAACGGATCGGGCGGCTGCTAGAGATGCATTCGGCGGCACGCTTGGACGTGGACGAGGTACAGGCGGGGGACATTTGTGCAGCTGTAGGCCTAAAAGACACTGCAACCGGCGATACCCTTTGTATCGAGTCGGCTCCGGTGCTCTTAGAGTCGATGAGCTTCCCAGACCCAGTGATCGACATTGCCATTGAGCCAAAGACCAAGGCCGAGCAGGACAAGCTGGCAACTGCCTTGCAGAAACTGGCTGAAGAGGACCCGACGTTTAGGGTCACTGCGAACCAAGAGACCGGCCAGACAGTCATTGCCGGGATGGGCGAGCTTCATCTGGAGATCATTGTCGACCGCCTGCTGCGTGAGTTCAAAGTCGAGGCAAATATCGGAAAGCCCCAAGTTGCCTATCGGGAGACCGCTGGCAATGCGGTTACCAACATCGAGGGACGGTTCATCCGCCAGACCGGCGGACGTGGCCAGTATGGCCATGTCGTCATCAACCTGTCCCCGAGGGAGAATGGGGCTGGCTACCAGTTTGAGAACTTGATCATTGGCGGCGCAGTGCCAAAAGAGTACATTGCCCCGGTCGACCGAGGTATACAGGAAGCCTTGACTTCAGGGGTCTTGGCCTCGTACCCGGTAGTCGATGTCCGGGTCGAGCTGATAGACGGCTCGTACCATGAGGTAGACTCGTCAGAGGCGGCCTTTAAGATCGCGGCGTCTATGGCAGTCCGCGAAGCTTTGAAGCTAAGCGACCCCAAGCTGCTCGAGCCGATGATGGAGGTCGAGGTCGACACGCCCGAGGACTATTTGGGCGAAGTAGTGGGGAACCTTTCGGTTCGCCGAGGACAGATACTCGGTATCGAGGACCGGGCCGGCGCCAAGTCGATCAAGGCGCATGTCCCCTTGTCCGAGATGTTTGGCTATGCAACTGATTTACGCAGTGCGACCCAGGGCCGTGCTGTATATAACATGCAATTCTTTGCATATGAGCCGGTGCCTAAAAACGTCGCCGAGGAGATTGTCTTCAAAGCCGGCGGCAGTTCTTTTTCATGAGCACCCATTATAGGTAGATACGAAGTATGGGATTAAACCAAAAAAACGGAGGTTCTTAAGTGGCAAGTCAAAAAATAAGGATTAGCTTGAAAGGCTACGACCACGAGGTCGTCGACCAGTCTACACGGCTAATCGTAAGCACCGCCCAAAAGACCGGTGCCCGCATATCGGGGCCGATCCCTCTGCCTACCAGGCGCGAAAGCTATACAGTCATTCGTTCGCCTCATAAGTATAAAGACAGTCGCGAGCAGTTTGAGATGCGCATCCATAAGCGCATTATCGACATCCACGAGCCAACGCCTTCTACCGTGGACTCGCTGACCCGCCTCGATCTACCTCCGGGAGTGGAGATCGACCTACAGTTGTAAGGCTTTTATCCGGAGAAGAGCAAAGACCCTTGATTGTTGTGGCAGGGGGTTAAACCAAGGTCTTCTCCCCATATGAAACCAACGGTTCGATGAGGCTTCGACCGAAGAGAGAAGCGTTTATGACCGTGAAAGGATAAGGAGTATTGATGAGTGACACGATATTAGGCCGAAAGCTGGGGATGACACAGGTCTGGTCAGAAGACGACAACCTGATCCCGGTCACGGTCGTTTTGGCCGGGCCTTGCGAGGTAACCCAGCTGAAAACGACTGAAAAGGAAGGCTATGAAGCTATACAAATAGCTTTTCAGCCCGTAAAAGAAAGCCGGCTTAACAAACCGCAACTAGGGCATTTGGAGAAGTCCGGAGTAGGCCCACGCAAAGTGTTGCGCGAGGTCAGGGTAGAGTCAGCCGCAGACTACGAGCTGGGGCAAGAGATCACCGTGGAGGCTTTCACCGATGCCAAAAAGGTTCATGTTACAGGCATATCCAAGGGCAAGGGTTTTGCCGGAGTCATCAAGCGCCATAATTTCCGCGGAGGCCCAGGCGGCCATGGATCGCATTTTCACCGGGCACCGGGATCGATAGGCCAAGCCTCGACCCCGTCACGTGTCTTTAAAGGCGTGCGTCTGCCTGGCCATATGGGAAACGAGCAAGTAACCGTGAAGAACCTAGACCTTGTCCGGGTCATCGGAGAAGAGAACCTGCTGATCATCAGGGGAGCCGTTCCCGGCGGTAAAGGCGCACTGGTCAGCGTGCGCATCGCTAAATAGAAGGGAATCATCCGTGGCAACCATTAAACAAGACATCGTAAACCTCGAAGGAGAAAAGGTCGGGTCGGCCGACCTGAGCGAGTCGGTCTTCGCTATTGAGCCCAATGTGCACGTCATGCACCAGGTGGTCCGGGCCCAGCTCGCAGCAGCCCGAAGCGGCACGCATGCCAGCAAGAACCGTGCAGCGGTCCGAGGCGGCGGTAGAAAGCCTTATCGCCAAAAAGGCACTGGCCGAGCCAGGCAAGGGTCAATACGGGCCCCTCACTACCGGGGCGGTGGGGTGGTTTTTGGGCCTACCCCGCGGAGCTATGACATGAAAGTCAACCGGCGCGAGGTCAAGCTGGCGTTGCGCTCGGCTTTGTCGGCAAAGCAGGTTTCAGGGACTTTGTTGATCTTGGAAAATGTCGATTTTGAGAAACCGTCGACGAAAGCCGCGCTAGGGGCATTAAACGCCCTTGAGATAGACGGGCGGGTGACGTTTGTGGTCACCGACGACGACATCAACGCCTTTCTGTCGTTTCGGAACCTGCCCAGCGTCCGTATCATCCCGGTTTCCGAGATGAATACCTACGACTTTTTGGATAATAAGACGCTAGTGCTAACAAAATCGGCACTGAGCCGGGTAGAAGAGGTATTAGCATGAGTATCAAGAAGGATCCCCGCCAGGTGATCATCCGTCCAATAATCTCTGAGCGTTCGTATGACTTGTTAAACGAGAACAGGTACACCTTTGAGGTCGCTAAGACTGCTAATAAGATAGAGATTGGACAAGCTGTCGAGTCGATCTTTGACGTGACAGTCTTGAAAGTCAACACAATAAATGTAAAAGCCAAGCCAAAGCGGGTCCGCTACGCCAAAGGCCTGACACGTACTTGGAAGAAAGCGATTGTCACCTTGGCTCCTGGTGACTCGATAGAAGCATTCGGTCTTTAAGCCCAAGCCTGCCTCTAGCTTGTCAGATAGGGTTTAAAAGATGCCAGAAAGGTTTAAAAATGGGAATCAAGCAGTATAAGCCAACGTCACCGGGCCGTCGCTTTCAGTCTGTGTCTGATTTTGCAGAGATTACAGCGACTAGCCCCGAGAAGTCGCTGACCAAGCCGCTGAAGAATTATGCTGGGCGCAACAATAACGGCCGGATTACCACCCGTCACCAAGGAGGCGGCCACAAGCGCAAATACCGGGCTATCGACTTCAAACGGAACAAAGACGGGATCCCGGCAAAGGTGGCAACAATCGAGTATGACCCGAACCGTTCTGCCCGGATCGCACTCCTCCACTACGCTGATGGGGCGAAGTCCTACATTTTGCACCCTAAAGGCCTAAAAGTCGGGGACATCGTGACTAGCGGTCCTGGATCAGACATCAAGCCAGGCAACGCTATGCAGCTCCAAGACATCCCGGTAGGCACCACAATCCACGCGGTCGAGCTGAATCCTGGCCAGGGTGCAGCATTGGCGCGCAGTGCCGGGACATCCATCCAGTTGATGGGAAAAGAAGGCAACTATGCTATTTTGCGGATGCCTTCCTCAGAGATGCGCAGGGTGCTAATCACCTGTCGGGCAACAATCGGCGAAGTCGGGAACTCCGACCATAACAATATTAAGATCGGCAAGGCCGGACGCAACCGTTGGCTGAGAATCAGGCCTAGCGTGCGCGGTACAGCCATGAACCCAGTAGACCATCCCCATGGCGGCGGCGAAGGCAAGAACAAAAGCGCTGGGCGCCACCCGGTCAGTCCTTGGGGAGTACATACCAAGGGCCACCGGACACGTAACAAGAAAAGACAGTCCAGTGCCTTGATTATCCGCAGACGCAGGAAATAAGCTTTAAAAGGAGAAAACAGTGAGTAGAAGCCTTAAAAAAGGACCATTCGTCGAACCGCGTTTATTGGCTCGAATCACGAAAATGAACGATGCCGGCGAGAAGAACATCATAAAGACCTGGTCACGGGCATCGACTATCTTTCCAGAAATGGTCGGTCATACTATCGCAGTGCATGATGGGCGCAAGCATGTTCCGGTGTACATCACTGAGAGCATGGTCGGCCATAAACTTGGCGAGTTCGCAGCAACCCGTACCTTTCGGGGTCATGCTGGCGATAAGAAAGGCAGAAGGTAAATGGAAGCAAAGGCTCATGCCCGTTATGTACGGGTGTCTCCCAGAAAAGCCCGTATGGTGATCGACCTGATCCGTGGCCAAGAGGTGCCCAGGGCCCGTGAGATCTTGCGCTTCTCGGACCGCAATATCTCAGAGGTGATCGAGAAGTGCCTTAACAGTGCTGTCTCCAATGCCGAGCGCGAAGGCGTTAGGGAAGAGAACCTGATAGTAAAGACCAGCTATGCCGACGACGGCCCAACCCTAAAGCGTTGGCGCCCTCGGGCACGTGGGTCGGCTGCGCGCATAAACAAACGCACCTGCCACATCACAGTCGTTGTCGGTACAAAGGAGGCATGACATGGGTCAAAAAGTCTATCCCACCGGATTCCGTTTAGGTATCACTGAAGACTGGCGCAGCCGGTGGATCGCCGATAAGGACTATGCAGCCAACCTGCAAAACGACTTGGCTATACGCGCCTATGTCGAAGAGCAGCTTGCCCGTGCCGCTGTCTCACGAGTAGAGATCGAACGGGCTGGAGACAAGGTCAAGGTAATCATTACCACTGCCCGCCCCGGCATTGTCATCGGCAAAAAGGGCGCAGACATCGACAACCTCCGCAAAGGCCTTGCCCAGATAGCAAACGGCCATGTTTCGGTAGACGTAGTCGAGGTAAAGCGCCCCGAGCTAGATGCAGTCCTGGTTGCCCAGTCGGTAGCTGAGCAGCTAGAGGGCCGTGTCGCTTTTCGTAGGGCGATGCGCAGGGCAGTCCAGTCCGCGCAAAAGAGCGGGGCATTAGGCATTCGCGTGCAGTGTGCCGGACGCCTAGGCGGAGCAGAAATGAGCCGTCGTGAATGGTACCGTGAAGGCCGGGTGCCATTGCATACTCTACGTGCCCGCATCGACTATGGCTTTGCCACAGCTGCCACCACGATGGGCTCGATCGGTGTCAAGGTCTGGATCTATCATGGCGACAAGCTGCCCGGACAAGCTACCCCGTCTCCTGCCCTCGAGGGCTCCGGCCGTCAACAACGATCACGCCGTAACACAAATAATGAAGGGAGAAGATAAATGCTTACTCCAAAACGTGTGAAGCACCGCAAGGTGCAACGTGGCTCAATGAAGGGCAAAGCCAAAGGCCATACCGAGCTACAGTTTGGGGCTTATGGGATCCAGGCTTTGCAGGCGGCGTGGATTACAAACCGGCAAATAGAGGCTGCCCGTATCGCTATGACCCGTCATATGCGCCGTGGCGGCAGGGTCTGGATTACAATTTTCCCCGATAAGCCAGTAACCAAAAAACCTGCCGAGACCCGCATGGGCTCCGGAAAAGGCAACCCGGAGTCTTGGGTCGCTGTTGTAAAACCAAACCGCATCATGTTCGAGATTGCTGACGTAGAGCATGATATTGCGATGGAGGCCTTACGCTTGGCAATTCAAAAACTGCCTATTAAGTGCCGCATCGTCACCCGTGACGTCAGCGAGGTAGAACCAGTCAAAGTAGATATTGCTGTCCCCGTCGAGGTCAACGATTTTGAGTCACATGCCGAGACGGACGAGGAGTCGCCGTTTGCACTAGTCGGAGACACAGCAAGCACAGAAGGCCAAGATAGCGAAGGGGAGGGGTAAATGAAAGCAAGCGAGATCCACGAACTGACTAATGACGACTTAAAGACAGCATTAGCAGACAGCCGGGCCGAGCTCTTCAACTTACGGTTTCAAATGGCAACGAGCCAGCTCGACAATACAGCTCGGATAAAGATGGTCAAAAAGGACATCGCCCGCATCCTGACCGAGATTCGGGAACGCGAACTAAGCGAGGCAGCCCAGCTTTTTGAGATAGAGGCACAGGCTGCATCGACTGCGGATACCGCCCTAAGCATTGACTGAGTGTAAAGAAGGAACCTAAATGACTGATGAAATCATCGTAGAAGACACAAAGCGCAATACGCGTAAGCTCAGGCAAGGCCTGGTTGTCTCCACATCTGGAGACAAGACTTGCGTCGTCGAGATAAAGGAAAGAAAGCAACATCCAGTTTATAAAAAGATGGTCACGTCTACAAAAAAGCTGCACGTACATGACGAAGAGAACTCAACTAGTGTTGGCGACACAGTCTCGGTAATGGAGACCCGCCCTATATCAAAGCTTAAGCATTGGCGCTTGGTTGAGATCATTGAGAAGGCCAAGTAGACGCTTACGAAGTAAGCTTTCAACTAGCCAGTAGGAGGAATTACAGTGATTCAAGCAGAAACAATGCTCGCCGTTGCTGACAACTCAGGAGCTCGCAGGGTGCAGTGTATAAAGGTGCTCGGAGGGTCAAAACGGCGATATGCCAGCCTTGGTGACGTGATCGTTTGCTCTGTCAAAGAGGCAACGCCTGGCGGACATGTCAAAAAAGGCGAGATTGTTCGTTGCGTTATTGTCCGAGTCAAGCAACCAGTACGCCGCAAGGACGGCAGCTATATTCGTTTCGACCAGAACGCTGTGGTTGTAATCGACAATGCCGGCAGTCCGCGCGGCACGCGTATTTTTGGCCCGGTCGCCCGCGAGTTGAGGGATAAGCGCTATATGCGTATCGTATCGCTCGCTCCAGAGACCTTATAAGGAGCAAGTCGATGAGTAAAAACAAACTACACATAAAACGAGGCGATCAAGTCACAGTGATCAGCGGGAAAGACAAGGGCGCGACTTCGGTCGTGATGAAGACGATCCCCAGTTCACGCAAAGTGATTGTGGAGAAGGTGGCTGTGGCCAAAAAAGCACAACGCCCCTCTCGCGACAACCCCCAAGGCGGAATCATCTCGATCGAGAAGCCGATTCATATTTCGACAGTGATGCTGATATGCCCACAATGCGACAAGGCCACCCGTGTCAAGGTGGATGTGCGTGGGAAAGACAAGATCCGCGTCTGCAAGAAATGCGGAAAGGACATTGACTAGCATGAGTGTAAGACTGAAAGAAAAATTCAATAATGAAATATTAGCGAGCCTTAAAGAGGACCTTGGCAAACAAAACATCCACCAGGTCCCACGGCTTGAGAAAATCGTCGTCAACATGGGAGTCGGGTCTGCGGTGCAGGATGCCAAGCAACTGGAAAACGCCATTGAGGACTTGCGCATTATCACAGGCCAACAGCCAAAGGTAACCAGGGCCAAAAAATCAATAGCTGGGTTCAAGCTGCGCACAGGCATGGCGATAGGGGCAAAAGTGACATTGCGCGGCGACCGCATGTGGGAGTTCTTAGACCGCTTGCTGGCAATGGCTATCCCCCGTATCCGTGACTTCCGGGGCATCTCGCCAACCAGCTTCGACGGACGAGGCAACTACACTTTAGGAATAACCGAACAATTAGTTTTTACCGAGATTGACTACGATCGTGTGGACAGGGTACGTGGAATGGATATTACCTTTGTCACCACTGCTGATAATGACGAAGACGCCTATGCCCTGTTCGAAGTCTTGGGCTTCCCGTTCAGGCAAAACCAGTAAAGGAGCTTACCTGTGGCTAAAAAGTCGATGATCGCCAAATCTAAGCGTGACGCGAAATTCTCCACCCGCCAACACAACCGTTGTTCACGATGCGGGCGTCCGCGTGCCTACTATCGCAAGTTCGGCATCTGCCGTATCTGCCTGCGGGAGCTGGCAAGCCGTGGAGAGCTGCCCGGTGTCCGGAAATCCAGCTGGTAAGGATAAAGAGCAAATTCTAGCCTGTCGGACAAAGATCGATATGCGACTAGTAAGACATGCATCGACCGACAAAGGCCAGGTAGACTTTATAGGAGACAACCATGACAATGACTGACCCAATAGCCGATATGCTAACTAGGGTGCGCAATGCTAACTCGGCCAATAAAGAGACTGTGATCATGCCGACCAGCAACAAGCTGACCCAGATTGCACGGATCCTAAAAGAAGAGGGATACATTATCGATTATCAAGTAGTGGATGAAAAACCGGTTAACCAGCTAGTTATCACCATGAAATACGGCCCGAAGAGGGAGAAGAGCCTGCGTGGCTTGAAACGGATCTCCAAGCCTGGGCTAAGAGTGTACGCATCCAAAGACCAATTGCCCCGTGTGCTGGGTGGCTTAGGCACAGCTGTGATTTCGACATCCAAGGGTATAATGGCCGACCGTGATGCCCGTCAATTAGGTGTTGGCGGAGAAGTAATCGCCTATATCTGGTAGAAAGGTCTAAAAGATGTCACGTATCGGAAAACAACCCATTCCTCTCCCTGACGGGGTAGAAGTCAGCGTTATCGAGACTACGGTTTTGGTGAAGGGCCCAAGAGGTGAGTTGTCACAAGAGATATCACCCCTGATCACGGTAAAAGAGACTGATAAGGTACTATTGGTCGACAGGGTCGAAGAAAGCCCAGAAGCTAGGGCCTACCACGGCCTGTACAGGTCACTGATCTCGAATATGGTCGTTGGCGTCAGCGATGGGTTCAGCAAGTCTTTGGAAATCGTTGGCGTTGGGTACCGTGCAGCCCTAAACGGGGCAAACCTTGAGTTACAGTTGGGCTATTCCCATCCTGTCCTTATCAAGGCTGAAGACGGCATTAGTTTTGAAGTACCCGCTCAGACGCAGATCATCGTCCACGGGATCGACAAACAACGAGTCGGACAAGTGGCGGCAGATATCCGCAAATGGCGCAAACCCGAGCCATACAAAGGCAAAGGCATCCGATACAGCGGTGAGAGGGTACGTCGTAAACAGGGTAAAGCAGCTGCTAGTAATTAGGAGTAGACATGTCAGACAAGAACAAGGTTAAAAAGCAAGCTTTGAAGCGTCGCCAGCGCCGGGTCCGCGGGAAGGTCAGCGGGACTGCCGAAATACCTCGCTTGCGAGTGACACGCTCCAACAGCCATATATATGCACAAGTCATTGACGATATCGCTCGACGCACTTTGGTATCAGCGTCTTCCCTTGATGCGGATTTCAAAGAGAGAGGCGTCAAGGGGTCGAACATTGAAGGAGCCAGCATAGTCGGCGAGCTTGTCGGCCAACGGGCCAAAGCGGCAAAGATCGAAAGCGTGGTCTTTGACCGCGGCGGCTACCTTTATCATGGCCGCGTCAAGGCTTTGGCTGAGGGTGCCCGCGAAGCGGGCTTGAAGTTCTAAGGAAGGATGTTGAATGGCACGGGAAAAAGCACCGGTTGCAGAGTTACAGGAACGAGTGGTATTTATAAACCGCGTAGCAAAAGTTGTCAAAGGCGGCCGACGCTTCTCCTTGACGGCCCTGGTGGTCGTTGGTGACGGCGAAGGCCACGTCGGTGTCGGGATGGGTAAAAGCTCTGAGGTGCCGACAGCGATACGTAAAGGCGTTGAAGACGCCAAAAAGAACATGTTCGAGGTGCCATTGACAGCAGAAGGCACGCTGCCTCATGAGGCAACAGGTACTTTTGGTGCGGCCAAAGTCTTTTTGAAGCCTGCAACTCCTGGTACAGGTGTTGTCGCTGGAGCCCCAGTGAGAGCCTTGCTTGAATTGGCAGGGGTAAAGAACGTGCTATCGAAGTCATTGGGCTCAAGCAATGCAATGAACATAGTCAAAGCTGCTGCTGCAGGCTTGAAATCGCTTTCTTCTCCCAATGCTGTAGCCAAGCGACGTGATACTACAGTTGCCAATATCTACGGTTGGAAGGAAAAATAAAAGATGGCTGAAAAAACATTAAAGATCACACAGGTCCGATCGACAATCGGGTTCCCGGGCGACCAAGTAAAGACTATTCGAGCCTTAGGCTTAGGCAGGATTAATAAAACCATTCTCCAAGTCGATAACCCTGCTGTTCGCGGTATGATATTCAAGGTTAAGCACTTGGTGAAGGTGGAGGAGATATAAATGCAGCTTCACGATTTAGCCCCTGCTCCAGGATCGACCAAACAGCGCAAACGCGTTGGGCGCGGCCATGGCTCAGGGCATGGTAAGACATCAGGACGCGGTGAGAACGGCCAAAAATCACGGGCTGGCGGAGGCAAGCGAGCAGGCTTTGAGGGCGGACAGAACCCCTTGGCAATGCGTTTGCCGTACAAGCCAGGCTTTAAGAACTTCAACCGCGTCGAGTACGCTCCAGTAAATGTGGGGCGTTTGGAGGACTTGTATACCGACGGCGACCTGGTCGACCATGACAGCCTCGTTTCTAAGGGGATCATTAAAAAGACCACTCAGATGGTCAAGCTCTTGGGCGACGGCGAACTGACCAGGGCGTTGACTATCCGGGTTGACAAGGTTTCTGTAAAAGCGGTTGAAAAAATCATAGCTGCCGGAGGGAAGGTCGAGGATCCTTGCTAAGTGCCATTTTCAACGCGTTCAGAGTACCTGAACTGCGTAATAAGATATTGTTCTCGATGATGATAGTTGCCTTGTATCGCTTGGGAGCATATATTCCGGTTCCAGGTATTCCTGTTGAACAGTTAATGGAAAGGTTCCAATCGTTAGCGTCTACAAACCAGACTATATCGTTTCTCAATTTGTTTTCAGGGAACGCTTTATCGCGTTTTTCGGTATTGTCCCTAGGGATCATGCCCTACATTACCTCGAGCATTATCATCCAGCTCATGCAGGGTGTGATACCTGCATTGCAAAGCTGGTCAAAAGAAGGGGAAAGCGGGCAGAAAAAGCTGACCCAGGCAACCCGTTACGTGACTTTGGCACTCGGCTTGATCAATGCTGTCGGTTACCTCTTTTTGTTCCAGTCCAGCCAATATGGCCTGGTTCTGCCAGAAAGCGTGCCTACTAGCCTTACAAGCGTTGTGATCGTGTTTACTTTGATGGCAGGGGTGGCTCTGATCATGTGGATGGGCGAGTTGATCACCCAGCGGGGCATCGGCAACGGCATGTCGTTGATAATCTTTGCCAATATCGTTTCCGGCTTTCCGTCTGCTATCGTTACTTCCTTAGGTTATGGGACAGGCAATGTGACCCCTCAAAGCATCGGGATCACTGTTTTGATCATCGCCGTGGTCTTGGTAGTTATCCCAGGCATTGTATTAATTGAAAGAGCGCAAAGACGCATCCCGATCAACTATGCCAAGCGCATCCAAGGCCGCCGGGTAATGGGTGGGTCCAATACCTATATTCCGCTAAAGGTCAACGGAGCTGGGGTTATCCCGATCATCTTTACCTCCTCGCTTCTGTATTTTCCAGCGCAGTTGGCAGCATTCTTCCAGGTTGAATGGCTAAACACCTTGTCTGGTTGGCTGACAACAGGCTGGTTGAACTGGGTCTTGACGTTTGGGCTGATCGTGTTTTTCTGCTTCTTTTATACATCGATGGTCTTTAACCCTGAGGACACAGCCTCTAACTTACAGAAACAGGGCGGTTTTATACCGGGGATAAGGCCAGGCAATGCAACGATTAACTACATCAGCAATATCCTGATGCGCATTACCTTGCCCGGAGCGTTTTATATCGGGGTTATCGCCGTTGTGCCAAGCATTTTATTTGCTTTTACCAACCAGTCCCTCATCCAGGCTTTCGGTGGCACGTCGATCCTGATTATGGTCGGTGTTGCCCTAGATACAATGACACAAATCGAAAGCCAGTTAAAAATGCATCATTATGAAGGCTTCTTTAACTAAAGAACAAATATATTGCATATTATTGGAGGCAAGATGAATATTGTTTTGTTGGGAGCTCCCGGAGCCGGTAAAGGCACACAGGCTGCCTTGATGGTTGAGAAGTATGGTTTGGCCCATGTCTCGACTGGTGATTTGCTGCGGGCAGCGGTAAACGAAGGCACCGAGCTCGGACTTGAGGCAAAGGGCTTTATGGATGCCGGCGAGCTGGTGCCCGACAGCCTGGTCATTAGCCTGATCAAAGAACGGCTCGCTGCACCGGACGCCTCAAAAGGCGTCATTTTTGACGGCTTCCCCCGCAATACATTGCAGGCTGTAGCCTTGTCTGCTGAGTTTGACTTGATGGGTGAGAAAATCGACGCTGCTTTGGCTATCCAACTTGATGCAGAGGTCATTGTAAAGCGCTTGTCCGAGCGCCGTTGTTGCCGTGATTGTGGGTATATTGGCTCGACGCAGGACCCGGTCTGCCCAAAATGCGGAGGCGAGATGTACCAGCGTGACGATGACATGCCAGATACAATCCGCAACCGCTTGGATGTCTATGAGAAGTCAACAGCACCATTGATCGACTATTACCGAGGCGCTGAGGTCTTATACGAGATCGACGGTGACAAGCATCCCGATGAAGTCTTTCAATCGATCCAAGATATCCTAGGATAAAAGCCGGCCTTCCATGATCCAGATAAAGACGCCTGAAGAGATTGCTGCCATGCGGCCTTGCGGCCGTTTGAGCGCGCGAGTATTACGTAAAGTCGGGGAATTGGTGCGCCCGGGTGTCTCCACATATGAATTAGACCGTTTCGCCTACGACCTGATCAACTTAGAGGGTGGGACCCCTGCCTTTTTGGGCTATAACGGCTATCCAGCCTCTATCTGCACGTCGATCAACGACCAAATCGTGCATGGGATCCCGTCTCCTGATGTGGTCTTGTACGAAGGCGACATTGTCTCTATTGATGTCGGGGCAGTGGTCGATGGCTGGGTTGGGGACAATGCGGCGACTTTTGCAGTCGGCGAGGTCAGTGCTGAGCTAAGGCAGCTAATCGAAGTTACCGAGGCCAGTATGTGGGAAGGCATCGGCCAGGCGATGGCAAACGCCCATGTCGGTGACATCTCCTTCGCTGTGCAGTCATATGCCGAATCCTATGGATATGGCGTCGTATACGAGTATACCGGGCATGGGATCGGCCGAAAAATGCATGAAGAGCCGAATATCCCGAATTTTGGCAGACGGGGCGAAGGGCCGCTCTTAAGAGAAGGTATGGTCATTGCCATTGAGCCGATGATCAATCTCGGGACAGCCGATACCAGAGGCCCTTATGCAGATAAATGGACAGTTTTTACTGCGGATAGAAAACCCTCGGCGCATTTTGAGAAGACTGTCGCAATTACAGCCGAAGGCCCTGTTGTGATTACCGAGGAATGAACGGTTTCATAAAAGCTCTGACAATTCTGCATATTCTCATCACGCCGCTCATATCGCGAACATCGACGTTTTGTATTTGCTGGTAACATATAAGATTAATCAGATGAACAATTAAGCTATAATTCACTGATGTTAATACCAAGCTCGAGCCTAAGTAGGGAAGTTGTTGTGTAGATACTAGGTGGACACGAGGGTGAACACAAAAAGACAGCAAATCACAAACGAGGTTTTTACTTTAGCTAATATTGTCTCCGCAATAAGGCTTGCCCTATTACCAGTCTTTTTGATCTTCTTAATCGCATACAAGAACAACCTAGCTGCATTTTTAGTCTTAACGATAGCGGCCTTGACCGACATGATCGACGGCCAACTGGCCCGGTTCACTAATACCGTCTCCTATCTAGGGATTCAGCTAGATCCATTTGTCGACCGGTTCTTCATTTTCCTGTCAGTTATTGGCGTCTATGTCGTTAAGCGTCTGCCTTTATGGCTGCTGGTCCTCTTTGTTTTGCGGGATGCTGTGATGTTCTTATTGACTGTCTATATGAAAAAAAAGCACAACCGTGACTTCAAGGTCGTGCTGCTCGGGAAAATGTCCACAGCTGCCTTAATGGCAGGTTTTTGCTCGCTGGTGATCTATGGGCCGATGATACCCGGGTTTGGCCTGATAGAGTCGTCATGGTTACCAGGCTGGGGCATTGATCCTGCACCATTGGGCTATTTGCTGATCTATATTGGCGCGGTACTGTCTGTATCTAGTGCTATTTACTACATATATACTGGTGTTAAGGTACCAATTAGCCAAGCCGATGCAGGCAACAGCGGCGTTAGCCCCGAAACGGGCGGGCCTTTACATAGCGACAACAGAAATGAGCCAATAGGAAAAGCGAATGTCTAGCAACACAAAGCCAAACAGTAGAAAAACTAGCCAAAGCAACGGTTCATCAAGAAAAAGCCCTTCTGGGGATAAAAGCACCGCCTTGCGTAGCTCGGCAAACAATGCGAGCAAACGACGAAATAGTACCACCAGCAGTCGATCGAACAGTCGTCAAAGTGTTTCCCCTAAACGTAGCCAACAAGGAAAACATCAGGGCCAGCGCAACAAGAATTCAGTCAAAAAAACAATAATCACAAAGCAAAGGGTTTTAATCGCCTGTGCTGCAGTGTTGTTGTTTGCAGTAGTCATGTGCCTAACCGACGTCATTGCCAACTACGGGAAAATACACAGTGGCGTTTCAGTTGCCGGGGTCTATGTCGGAGGTATGACGAAAGAGGAGGCAGCAGAGTTGTTGGAGCGTGAGCTGACTGCGAGAATCGAAGCCAGCCCCGTTGACATCGAATGCGAGCAACTGACCCTTGCCAAATTGCTTGATATCAGCCGCTGGGGGCCAGCCATTGAGCTTGACGCAAACCTACATGATGCAAGCGGGTTTGGGGCTGACCCTTTAGTGTCAAAATCCTGGCGGATCAGGGCACTGACGCTAACAGCAAGTATCGATGGTGCTGCTTTAGCCGAACAGGCCTATGCTGTTGGGCGCGAGGGTGATTTCTTTTCTGGACGCTTTCAAGCCTGGCTGCATGGAATCGACCTGCCTGGTTATTTGACTTACAACGAGCAGCAGTTAAACGGGCTTATCCAACTGTTAGAACAAGCTGTGGGCACCCCTTTGGTCAACGCTGACATCTTTTTCATTGACAGCCGGTTCATTGTCGTCCCCAGTGCAAGAGGGATCGGGATAGACAGGGAGCTGTTTAACGCATCTTTAGACAAGGCAATGCTAGGCGAGAACCGTCTCATTGACATACCTCTGATGGAGACGCAGCCCCAGATACTTGACAGTGAGGCCCAAGAGCTGGCTGACAAATGCAACCTGGTGATAGCCGAGCCCGTAATGCTTACGACCGACAACGGCCAAAGTTGGGAGATAAACGCGTTCTACCTTGGGTCCTGGCTGACTTCGAGCATCGTTGACGAAGGCGGTCAAGCCCGATTGGTGGTGAGGGTCTCGTCGGACTACCTAAAGCGCAGCCTAAGCGAGGTCCTAGGCGGCTATGACCCTGGCGTAGACCCAGTCAATGCCCAGTTTTCGGTGTCCAGCGACGGTGTCACAATCATCCCCAGCGAGGACGGCTTAGGTATCGACTACCCTCAACTAGCAATCGACCTTGAGCGTATATTGTTTGGCACAGAGGCAGAGGCTAGGCAAATGCAGCTCTCGGTAGCCACTTTGACCCCATCCATGTCGACGGCAGATGCCGAGGCTATGCGGATCACGACGAAAATATCGACCTATTCGACCGATTATGGTTTCTCAACCCCAGCCCGGGCGCATAACGTCGAAGTCGCATCGTCATATGTGACCCATTCGCTGATACCCCCTCGAACAGTCTGGTCGTTTAATGAGACCTCTGGCGACGCGACGCTGGAGAGAGGCTATCAGGTCTCAAAAGTCATATCGGGGAATGTCTATCAAGATGCAGTGGGAGGGGGAGTCTGCCAGGTGGCTACTACTGTCTTCAATGCTGTGTTCGAAGCAGGATACCCGATTGTCAACCGTGCCAACCATGGTCTGTACCAGTGGCAATACGCTGCTGGCCGTGATGCTGCTGTCTTTTATGACTGGCTGGATTTCAAGTGGGAGAACGACACAGACAACTGGATACTGCTTACTGTGACCTGCTATCAGGGTTGGGTGACAGCTTCGCTTTGGGGCACACCGCCTGGGTACCGGGTAGAGACCGAGGTCGGTGCCTGGATTCCAGGCGAGTCTTTTAGAACGGAGAAGACGCCTAACGACTCTATGTATATAGGCGAGGAGAACATCATCCAAGCGGGAGTGTCAGGCAGAAGCATCAACGTCACACGTCGAGTGTTTGATGCCAATGGGAACCTGCTGCGTGAGACGACGTTTAAGTCGACATATTCGCCAGTGACTGAGGAGATCGAGTATGGGACAAGACAGCCTGAGATAGCCCCAGACCCTGAGCCTCCCCCTGACTCAGGCACCCTAGGCGACCAAGACGGGACAAACGGCTAAGCACTTCGGATGAAAATCAAGGTAATTTTAGTGATAAATGCTGAGCGCTTGTCAAATACCATTTTTGCTGTCATACTTGTTTACCCTTCTAAACGATGAAAGCAATGTAGTTCCAACACAGAAAAAAGGCAGACAACATGGAATATCTTAAAGTTTCATCCAAATCATCCCCGTCTTCTGTTGCAGGTGCGATTGCTGGTATGATCAAGGACGGAGTCCCTGTTGAAATACAGTCTGTCGGTGCTGGTGCAGTGAACCAGGCAGTGAAAGCGATAGCCATTGCGCGAGGTTTCTTGTCCCCTGTTGGCATTGAGATCGTCTGTGCTCCCGCTTTTGCTGACGTCGAGATCAATGGCGAGGTACGGACTGCCATTCGCTTTTCAATTGAGCCGCGTTATCTCAGGGGCATCAAGACAAACGACCGCGAGGGTGATGGCCGTTTTGATTGGATAACCTACGGAGCGAACTTTTCCGATTCGTAATGCTTTTTAACGGCTTAAAGTATCATCTGCGCACCTTTGGGTGCCAGATGAACCAACACGACTCCGAACGTATAGCTGGCATGCTCGAAGAGCAAGGAGCAATGCTGGCAGCCTCCATAGAACAAGCAGATATAGTTGTCTATGTTACCTGTTGCGTACGCCAGGCAGCGGATATGAGGCTGCTCGGGCAAGTAGCCTCGCTCAAAGGCTTGCCGACCCCGACAGGCGGCAAGCGCCTGATCGCTGTAGGCGGATGCTTGGCACAGCGTGATGGTGAAAAACTGGTCGAGCAGCTACCTCATATCGACATCGTGTTCGGGACACATAACATCGCCATGCTGCCTGAACTGATAAAATCAGCCCTCGACACCAGTCAACCACAGGTCAGTACCCTAAGCGACGTCCAAGCCGACGAGATGGTCCCTGCTACCTCCCTGCCGGCACGGCGTGAGAACAAATGGCATGCCTGGCTGCCGATCATGACAGGCTGTAATAACTTCTGTTCCTACTGTATTGTGCCTTATGTGCGCGGCCGCGAACGGAGCAGGCCTTTCGAGGAGATACTACGCGAAGTCGAGATGCTGCTTGCAGACGGAGTGGTCGAGATCACCTTGCTAGGCCAAAACGTCAATTCCTATGGGCGCGACCTTTATGGCCAACCGCGCTTTGCAGAAATACTTAAGGCTGTCGGGGAAAGCGGCGTTGACCGCCTGCGTTTCGTGACCTCGCACCCTAAGGACCTAAGTGTCGAGACAATCGCTGCTTTCGCTCAGACCAAGGCAGTGATGCCGCACTTGCAATTGCCCGTCCAAAGCGGGTCAGACAACATTTTGGCAGCTATGAACCGCTTATATACAGCCGACGACTATCGTGGGCTTGTCCATCTGGTGCGCCAGGCGTCAATGGACGCAGGCAAGGGCGGGAAAACCTACCTCGGCTCGGTGGCCTTCTCCACAGATATCATAGTCGGTTTTCCGGGCGAGACGGAGTCTGACTTCCAAGCCACTTGCGACCTGGTCGAAGAGATCGGTTTCAGCCAAGTCTTCTCATTTATCTACTCGCGACGCGAAGGCACCCCTGCGGCAAGCCTCGTCGACGAGAATACGCCCGAACAGATCCAAGAACGCTACCAACGTCTGGTAAAAATAGTACAGAAGTCGGCTTGGGAGCAAAACCAGCTGGAGCTAGGCATACCGACACCAGTCTTGTTTGAAGGCATTTCCAAACGCGACCAGACCATGCTGACAGGCCGAAGCCCCAAAAACACGACGGTGCATGCCAAATTGCCGCCAGACAGGTCAATTAGCGACTATATCGGCAAAATACACCCTGTCCGCATCGACACGGCCAAGACCTGGTACCTAAGCGGTGACTTGCTTGACTGACCAGTTACCAAGCACCGGCTTAAGCGGCCAAACCAAGCAGACGATAATCGCCATAGTCGGCCCCACCGCTTCCGGAAAGTCCATGCTGGCCGACGCTTTGGCAAAACGGATCGGGGCCGAGATCGTAAGCGCCGACTCCATGCAGGTCTACCGCGGCATGGACATCGGCACCGCAAAGACCCCCATTGGCCAGCGCGGGGTCACGTACCACGGAATAGACCTCGTCGACCCCGGCCAGGCCTTCACGGCAGCGCTTTATCAGCGCTATGCTCGAAAAACGATCCAAGAGGCCTGGTCGCGGGACCATCATGTGGTTTTTTGTGGAGGCAGCGGGCTTTACCTGCGCGCGGCGCTCGACGACTTCGACCTTGACGAGGCATACGATATGGCTGACGACGGCCAAGAGGGCCAGCCAAGCTTGCCTTTTTATGGGGAGAAGGACGCGGCGAGCCCTACTCGGAGGGAGCAATTGCTGATGCAGGCCGAAGAGCTCGGGCCTGAGGCCTTCCATGGGCTTTTGACCGATCGGGACCCTCGAAGCGCTGCGCTTATCCATCCCAACAATGTCCGCCGCGTCGTGCGTGCCCTGGAACTGCTTGACCAAGGGACGAGCTATGCGCAGGCGAGTGCAGGCTTTGCCCGGTACGAGAGTATTTACTCTGTGCGTTTCGTCGGCTTGGCTCTGGACAGGGCACTGCTCTACCAATTGATCGATAATCGGGTCGATGCGATGATTGGCCAGGGACTGCTCGGTGAAGTACAGGTCTTGATAAGCGAGGGCTTTAGGGAGGCCCTTACTGCGGCACAGGCCATCGGCTACAAAGAGGTCGTTCCGGTGCTGGAGGGAAAAGCTACCTTAAAAGAGGCCACAGACAGCATTAAACAGGCCACCAGACGCTATGCCAAACGCCAGATGACCTGGTTTTCCAAGGACCCCCGTATCGAGTGGCTAGAGGTTAGCGACCTGCACAAGGCAAGGCTATCTAACTCCATTGACGGGCTAGAGCTGAGCCGTCTTCTCTTGTCTCGAACCCTTGACCTGCTAAAATGATTAACCATATCTGAAACATACAGTAAATGAGGATCAAACATGGATACTGTCACACAACTTGCCAACTGGTTAAAAGCTAGCGAGAACTGCGTGTTTTTCGGAGGAGCAGGCGTTTCCACAGAAAGTGGCATCCCTGATTTCCGCTCTGAAAAAGGGCTGTTCGCCACCAAGGAGGTGTATGGGTTTTCTCCAGAGGAAATATTGTCATACACTGTGTTTATGAATAATCCGAGCCTGTTCTTTCGGTACTATAAAGAAAACCTCATCGCTATGGACGCTCGTCCCAATAAGGCCCATCAGGCATTGGCGGCATTGGAGGCATGGGGGAAGCTGAAGGCTGTGATAACCCAAAACGTTGACGGCCTGCACCAGGCTGCCGGCAGCCATACGGTCTACGAGCTGCATGGCTCGAACTGGCGGCAATACTGCATCGAGTGCGGGACCGGCTATTCGTTGGCATATATCTTAGACGAGGAGAATTGCAAAGAAGGCGTACCCTACTGCCAAGCATGCTCATCCATTGTCCGGCCAGCAGTCGTTTTGTATGAAGAACCGCTTGATATGTCAGTGATGAACGCATCGATTGCTGCTATCGAGGCAGCAGACATGCTGATCGTCGGAGGAACGTCCCTTGCAGTGTATCCGGCTGCAGGCTTGCTTCACTATTTCAAGGGTGAAAGGCTGGTACTGATAAACAAGTCGCCCACAGCATATGACGGCTTGGCCCAGCTAGTGATCAACGACTCGATAGGCGAGGTATTGGACTCGGTGGTAAGCCAATTGCTGGCCTGACCTGTGTCAAAAAGACTCAAGCAATGATGCCAAAAGCAGTGTAGCGAGGCTTGTCTGGCAGCTGGTCTGTCCTTGTAAAGTCAAACTCCTGGCCTTCATGCGCTAGGGCTATCGCGTAGTGGCTTAAAGCGATGCCCATGTCCAGGTCAGACTGTCTATAGAACTGCGAGATCGGTGTATTGAGGTTTTTTCGATAAACCAATACCTGCCCGTCTGCCTTCTCAAAATACCAAGGCTGGGCATTCATCCCTGAGGGGGCAAGGCGGACAGCTGCTATGACTTGGTCGTCAGGGGAGTTTGTTATCTCCTCCATGGGCTTGCGGTCGAAATCGCCCAAGTCCCGATGTGGGGAGTCGGCGGCTATGCCAAAGGCAATAGCAATAAGGTCGTTGTCGCTCGGGGCATCAGCGTCTTTTGCCCCACCCAACCAAACACTTCCGTAGCCGTTTGCATTTAGCCACAAAACGAACTGCTCATAGAAAAAACCGACAGCCTCTAGCTCGTTGGCCGCCCCAGACCCGCTGATCATCAGATAATGCGGGGCCTTTACACTCAGCAGGCCGCGTATGCCGGGGATGATGCGGTGCTGATAGCCTATCCCTTCATAAAGTTCTTGGAAAGTACCAAGGGCATCCTCGATCTTTAAGATATCCTCATTGCCTAGGGCTTCCAAATTATATTTTCGAGTAGACTTGCGGCTAAAAATAGAATCATAGAGATCCATGGTAACCCCCTCCGTTGATATAGGCTTGAATACAAACAAGTATAGAGGATTTCTTAGGGTTCAACTAGATTTAAAAGCAAATCCAGACCTGCCAAAAACAACAACAGGCCTGTCTTAGCCGGGGTCTGTATAACCTATTCACCTATAAAGACGGCGTCAGGCTATGTCCTTCTGAACAGCCTGCTTAGCAGGCTGTTGATCATCTCTATTTCGGTGAGTCGCAAAACCCGACAGACAAAGTAATATATGACTAGGATGTATGAGCCCCAAGCGAGTACCGTGATAAACGAGGTGGCAATACTAGCCGCCCTCGGCTCAAAGCCAAGCAGGCTCAACAACAAAGGCAGGCTGGCAGCGACTAAGGCAGCAACAATATACTTGAGTATGTCAATAACTATCTGGGACAGGCCAAATTGGCCGATTTTGGTACGTAGTAACAAGAGCATGGCAACAAGCAGGATAAAATGCGCGATGGCATCAGTTAGGGCCAAGCCTATCAGTCCCCAGCCTGGCCATCGCCCTGCTCCTCCAGATAAAAGTATATAAAGGGTGATTTGGACTATCCTGCCGACAAAATCAATCACTATGAACAGCTTGAGGTCGCGAAGCGAGCTGAAAACCCGATACAAGAACCGATAGCCTGCAAAAAAAGGCAGGGCTATGCACCATACCCTAAGTACCTGGGAGACGATTGACACATCATGCTCGGTAAACTCGCCAGCGTGGTACAAGCCTGCCAAGGGCTTGGCCAGGACAATGATCGCTACAGCCAAAGGGACGATGAAAAAGAGGGTGTTCCTCAGCCCGATGCGCACATTGTCACGTAGTTTTTCTAAGTCGGTTGCTGCGCTCGCCTCTGCCATTTCTGTAAAAAGGGCAGTTGACAAGGCTACGGCAATCAGCCCGTAGGGTAATTGGTACCACAACCACGCATATTGTATTGTAGCCGGCCCCGTTGCGCTGGTCTTCAAAGCCACAGCATTCAAGACGCTCGCTACTATCAGGTTTATCATGACGAAGGCACTGACCGGCAAGGCCATAGCCAGGCTTTCTTTTAAGGCTTGGTCCCTTAGGCGGATGTGAAAGCGCAAGGGTATCCTCAAACGAAGCAAGGCAGGGATTTGGACGGCAAATGAGACTGCTACCCCTAAAGTAGTGCCTATCGCCAGGCATATCCTGGCCAGCTCGGTATTGGCGTTGCTGACAAAGGGATAGCTGAACATCGTGACAATAACTACCAGATTGTTGAAAATCGGCCCAGCCATTGGCCAAAAGAACTCACGATGGGCATTGAGCAGGCTGCTCATAAGCCCGCCCATACCGTAAAAGAGCACTTGAATAGCAAAGTAGCGAAAGAAAAATCCAGCCATTCGCACAGCTTCCGGCTCCAGGTCCTGCGACAGAAAGGTCTGGGTAAAGACCAGTTGGGGAGCGAACAGCGTCGCTAACAAAGAGACTGCACCTAAGACAACAAGCCCGATGGAGAAAAGGTTCGAAGCGAAATCAGAAGCTGCCGCCTGGCCTTCCTTTTCCCGTTCCGAGAGGTACATAGGGAGAAAAACAGACGAGATGATACCGCCGGCAAGCAGTTCGAATATCTGGTTCGGCAGGTTGTTAGCTACACTGTAAGCGGAGGTCAACAAGGTGTTCCCCAGGGCAAAGGCCATTGCCCAAGTACGTATGAAACCGGTAATCCGAGACACGAAGATCGTTGCCGACATGACTGCTGTGGCTTTTGACACGGAAGGCTCTAGCATACCCGGTTGGCTGTTGCCGGCGTTTTGCCCATCATGCCCTTGTGGTGGCGTGACCTGTCCGTCTGACGTCCCACCATCGGTAGATGTGGTCTTATCCTTGTTTTGAGTCAGCAAAAAGCTCATGTTCATATGATAACATTGTTAAGGCGCACTCCTTAAAAGCTTGGGACAGTCGTGCCACTGGCTTGGCTTATGTCTTTGAATAACTATATCCTTGGAATAACTATGCTAAGGCATATCTATTGAAGCGAGCCGGTTTTAAAATCCATTTAAGTATCGAAATGGGGATATATGCGCACTAAGAAGGTTTGTCATGACTAAGTTTATTTTTGTTACTGGAGGTGTTGTTTCGTCGTTAGGCAAGGGAATCACAGCTGCTTCATTGGGCAGGCTGCTGAAGTCACGTGGCTACAAAGTGACTCTGCAGAAAGCTGATCCCTACTTAAACGTCTACCCAGGCACTATGAGCCCAACCCAGCATGGCGAGCTGTTCGTCACCGACGACGGGCATGAAGGCGATTTGGACCTTGGGCACTACGAGCGCTTCGTGGACGAGAGCCTGACCCGAGAAAGCAATTTTACAGCCGGCCGTATCTACCAAAGCCTTTTGGACAATGACCGGCGTGGCGACTTTTCGGGTGGGACAATCCAAGTCATCCCGCACATGACCAATGCCATCCGGGAGCTGTTTAACAGCGTGGCTGACGATGACATCGATATCGTCATCACTGAGATCGGAGGGACTGTCGGCGACATCGAGTCCTTGCCTTTCATTGAGGCAGCCCGCCAGTTCAAGATGAGCAAGCCTCATGGCGATGTGCTCTTCGTGCATGTTACTTTGGTCCCATATGTTGCCTCGGCCCACGAGTTGAAGACTAAGCCGACACAGCACTCTGTCAAGGAGCTGCGGTCAATCGGTGTCCAGCCAGACTTCATTGTCTGTCGCTCGGACCATGAGATCAACGACGGGGTCAAAGAAAAAATCGCCTTGTTCTGCGATGTGCGGATTGAAAACGTCATCAGTTGCCAAGACGTTGACAGCATCTACACTGTGCCTTTGGTCTTGCGCGACCAGAATTTCGATGTCAATGTCTTAGAGGCCTTAGGCCTTCCGCTGACCCCCGCCGATCTAAGCGATTGGGAAAAATACGTTGTCAGCCTAAGGGAGCTGCCCCAGACTGTCCGCATCGGCATTGTCGGCGAATACGCTTCGATGCCAGATGCCTACCGCAGTATCTCAGAGGCCTTGGAGCATGCTGGAGTCGGCACCGGGTATAGGGTCAATATCGAGTACATTGACACAGAGACGATGACAGGCTCCCAGATCGACGAGGCGCTTTGCGAGCTGGACGGTATCCTGCTGCCGGGAGGTTATGAGAAATCGGCTTTTGAGAGCAAGGTCCTAGCTGCCCAGTTTGCGCGCGAGCATGATATCCCCTTACTAGGGATCTGCCTCGGCATGCAAGCTGCAGTGGTGGAGTTTGCCCGCAATGTAGCAGGCTTGAAGGCAGCCAACACGACAGAGAACTGCGATGGGAGCGCCCAAGTGATTGATCCAGTCATCAGGCAGATGTCTCATGACGAGATAGCAGCAGCGACATCAAGCATCACACGCTCGCTTGCCCTAAGGGAGATCCCTGGCCGCTTAGGCGCATATCCCACAGCGCTGATTGAGGGAACAAGGGCATTTGCCTTATATGGCCAAGGCCTCGTGTCCGAACGCTATAGCCATTGCTATCTGGTCAACAACGACTATCGCGACCAATTGACCGATGCCGGCATGGTGATCAGCGGGTCTTCTCCAGATAATGTGTTTATAAACATCGTGGAGCTTGCTGACCATCCCTGGTATGTAGCGACGCTGGCCCATCCTGAGTTCAAGAGCCGGCCGACGCGCCCGCATCCCTTGTTTTGCGGCTTTGTCCAGGCTGCTGGCATAAGGGCTTCGGAGGCAGATTCCAAGTAGGTTCAAACCGACAGATAGGTGGTCGTCAATGAATTCCTTAGCGCAATACCCGCTTCCTGACAAAGAGCGTTTGCTTGCAGACTTTTTGGCCTTGGTGCAAATCGACAGCCCTTCGTACTCAGAGGCAGGGGTAATGCAGTGGCTGTCGGGCGTATTGGGGGATGCCGGCTTGCAGTTGACTATCGATAACAGCACAATGCACACAGGCTCGCAGACTGGTAACTTGATAGCGGTCCTGCCTGCTACGCCGGGACGCACTGACCGTGTCTACTTGTCGGCCCACACCGACACAGCCTCTCCCGGCGAGGGCATCATGCCTGTCGTTACTGACGGGGTCATCACGTCTAGCAGCGACACTGTCCTTGGCGGGGACGACAAGGTGGGGATTGCTGCGATTGTCGAAACCGTCCGTGTCTTAATTGAGTCCGATCAATCACACCCGGAGGTCGTCATCTTGTTCTCGGTAGCTGAAGAAGTCGGCCTGAAAGGGGCAAAAGCCATAGACGGCCAAGCCTTAGGCTTTAATGGCGAGCCTTGCTTTGTCTTAGATGCCGGCGGCCTGCCGGGCGGCGTGATCATTGGCGCTCCCTTCCACATCGAGTACACTGCCCGCTTCATTGGGCGGCAAGCCCATGCGGGGGTGAGCCCAGAGACCGGCATCTCGGCGATCTCGATGGCTGCCCAAGCCATTGCCTCGCTGCCTACGGGCCGGCTTGACGAGATGACTACAGCCAATGTCGGGACCATCCAAGGCGGCAGCGCAAACAATGTCGTTGCTGAAGAATGCCTGGTAACAGGGGAGATGCGCTCGCTTTCAGAAGACAGGGTATACGAAGTCAAGGAAAAAATCGGCGCTTTAATGGACAAGGCAGCGTCCGATTTCGGTGGAGAAGTGCAAGCCGAGTTCACATTGGCCTATCCAGGGTTTAAGCTGGCAGAGGACGATGCGCTGGTGCAGTTGGTGTTAGAGACTGCCCGTGAATTGGGTCTGGCTCCTGCTGCCAGCTATACAGGCGGAGGGTCGGATGCTAACATATACGCGGGGAAGGGCTTAAAACCCTTGGTGCTCGCAACCGGAATGACTGCAGTGCACAGCAAGGACGAGAGCTTGGCGGTTGCCGATTTGGTAAACATCACCCAGTTGTTGGTCGCTCTTGTTTTGAGGTACCGCGCCTGACCGAAACAGCCAAGGTTATTAAACATAAGGACGTATTTCAGGCAGCAGCATAAGACAGCTGCACGAAATGGCGTTCGAGAAATAAATATTGTAATAGTCAGTTAGAGTTATGGGGAGCAAGGCACGTGGAGGTAGCTCATGGCAGACGGGACGGTTGACAATCCGGTATTGCGAATAGCAATTGCTGAGGATACCCAATCGGATATAGATATTCTCGTTGGTTTTATAAATGACTATCAAACGAACAAGCAGATTAGGGTCTACCACTCGGGCGAAGAGCTGCTGGCAGATTTCCATAAAAGCCAGTATGACCTGCTGTTCTTAGATATCTACATGTACGAGATCAATGGGGTAGAGACGGCAGAGCGAATCCGAGACATAGACACCCAAGTAGTCATTGTCTTTACTACCACTAGCGAGGACTTCACTCGCGAGAGCTACCGGCTAAACGCGTATAAGTACCTGGTAAAGCCATTGGTGGCCAAAGACGTCTTTGACGCCCTGGAACTGGCGATCCTCAAGCGCGACAAGGCGCAGGGGGCGACTTTGGCTATCGTTTATGAGAACGTGCCCGTTCTTATCCCCCTAAACGAGATCCTCTACATCGAGTCGTCCAACCGGAGGTCTTTGGTGCATACCGATGACGACGTCTATACCACCACAATGACTATCGACGCCTTGGCCAAGCTCCTGCCATCGCCTCGGTTCACCCGGTCGCACCGTTCGTTCGTGGTGAACTTCGACCGGGTCGACGAGGTGAGCGACGATTTTATCATGGATGACGGCTCGGTTGCCTATATTACCGTGAAGAACCACCGCAAAATGAAGCGTGCTTATGAGGACTATGTCTTCAATAAGGTCCGCAGTGATGTCTAGCACTGTGAGCCGGATCAGTCAGTTCATACGCTTAGCCTATGTCCTGGTCATGCTGCTGCTCGTTGTCTTGATGATCGGCGTGGCCAGCGCCGACCGTAACAATGTCACTTATCACTGGACTGAAATGCGGGCCCTCGACAGCGGCTCGCTGTCTGTCAACGGCCAAGAGGCGGCTGAAGTCGGGCTCCCTTGCCGGGTAGACAGCCTTAAACAAGGGGATAAGATCGTGCTCACCTGCTACGAGAACACGATCCTTTATGACAATTTGTTGTTTCGTGTGGTCGGGGCATCCCTAGATATCTATATCGACGATGTCTTGTACCTTTCAACCGGGCAAGCTGACACTTATCCGAGCTTTCAAAGGGTCCCCTCGCCGCAGGTTTCGATGATGGACCTTCCCACAGCCGACGGGGTAAAGGAGTTCCGGTTCGTATACACGATCGGCGAGCTGGTCAGCTCGATCGATGTCTATCCGTTTTATGTGGGGGACTCGGCGGTCCTTTTTTTAAGCCTCCTCCGGTCAAGCGGCGTCTCTTTTGTGGCTGCCTTGGGGCTTTTTATTGCTGGGCTGGTGCTGGTGCTTGTGTCGGTGATCTCGATTAGGGCCACGTCAGTCGCCTATGCCATGGCTTGGATGGGCCTAAGCTGCCTGGCTTTTGGCATCTGGAACCTTTCGGCCAACGACCTGGCAGTCTATTTCATACCCTTGAAGTCTTTGGTCTATACCGTCACCTATGTCAGCATGTTGGCGGTAGTCCCTCCCTTGACGGTCTTTTACCGCTTGGTGATGGACAGGCAAGAGTCGCGTGCTTTGCGCTTGGTGAGTATTGTTGCAGCAATAATAGCCATTTGCACCGTGGTGCTCCACCTTAGCGGAGTGCTGCCCTTTGCCCTAAGCGGCCTGCTGATTAGGCTTTTTATCCCGACCGCGCTGGTGGCCCTCGGGCTGGTCATCGTCTATAACTACCTGAGGCTCAAAGCCGTCTTGGCTAGCCGCTTGCTTTGTCCAGCGGCCTTGCTGGCTGCTTTTGCGGTTTTGGACCTAGTGAACATAGCCATCGGCGGGCCTTTCCAAAACGGCTTGCTGCTGCTTGGGTTCATGGTCTTCACTGCCTGGATGTCGGTCTTTGGCGGACGCTTGGTCAACCAGCGCTTCGCAGCTGCCCGGCAAAGCGAAAGGCTGGCCATCGAGGTCGAGGCAATGGCCGGCAACCTGGAAAAACAACGGGTCTTGTACCAGCAGCTGTCCGAGTCTGCCGAGCAGGTCCGTATGATGCGACACGATATGCGCCACCAGCTCTCGGCTATCCGCAGCTACATCGAAAGCGGGAACAACCCGGGGGCCTTGGCCTACATCGACGAGCTGGAAGACTATACGCCTACTTTCGCCCAACTCATCCTGACGGACAATTTCTCAGTCAACGCAGTGGTCTCGCACTACCTCTTAATGGCCGAGTCGAACCAGATCGAGACCGATCTGAGCCTGGTGGTCCCCTCCGACCTGGGCCGGATCAGCGAAAGCGACATGAGCATTGTCTTCGGCAACCTTTTCGAGAACGCCATCGAGGCGTCAATGTACCTGCCTGTCGGCCAAAGGGTGATAAAGCTACGCAGCCAGGTGGTGAGCAACAACCTCACGATCACGGTGGACAACGCGTTCGACGGCCATTACGAGACCCATGACGGCGTGTTCTTCTCCCGCAAACGCCAAGGCCGCGGAATCGGGCTGACTTCCGTCCAGGCCATTGTCGACCGCTATGACGGCAGTATGAAGATCGAGATCACCAACGGGCAGTTCATGGTCTCCTTGATGGTCAGGATGTAGGGCCAATATGTGGAGAAACCCACGAGTGCCTATACCCTTCCAAGACTAAGAGGGCCCCAGGCTATCACAGCCCTCTCAAGCCAGCTGGTCTGTTACACCCGATAGCGCATCCAGCCCCATGAAGCGTTAGAATAACCAACATGTCAAACTTACCTGATAACAACGAGACGGATACGGGCTTGTCCCAGTCCCTTGGGCCTGAGGGCGCCACTGCCCTGTCTTATGAGCAGGCAGCGATACGGATCGAGGCCCTAAGGGCTGAAATCGACCAGGCCAACTACTTGTACTACGAGCTCGACGCCCCTGAGCTAAGCGATGCGGCATATGATTCGTTAATGCGGGAACTGCTTGGCCTCGAAGCCCAATGGCCAGAGCTAGTCACAGCCACATCGCCGACCCAGCGTGTCGGCTCAGGCCCAAACACGGGGACGGGCCTCTTGGAGGAGGCAAGCTTTGTCGAAGTGGCCCATGCCAGCCGCATGTATTCGCTGGACAACGCAATGGACCTTGACGAGCTGGAAGCCTGGTTGACCCGGGTCGAGAGGGCGGTGACTGCCTTAGGGCATCCTGCCCCAACCTATATCTGCGAATTGAAGATCGACGGATCCTCGATTGCGCTTACCTACCGGGGAGGCGGACTGCGCAGGGCAGCCACCAGAGGCGACGGCTTGACTGGCGAGGACATCACGGCCAACGCCCGCACCATCAGCGACCTGCCGCTAAGCATTGATAGCAGCACCGTTTCTGGACAGGCAACGAACAGCTGGGCCAGCCTGACAAACCAGAACCTGGGCAATGAAATCGAGGTTCGTGGCGAAGTCTATATGCCCAAAGCGAGCTTTCAGCGGCTAAACGAGCAGATCACAGCTGAAGCGGCTAAAACAAACAAAACACCGCGCTTGTTTGCCAATCCTCGAAACGCTGCAGCAGGGTCGTTGCGCCAAAAAGACCCGCTGGTCTCGGCCAGCCGCGACCTAGCGACCTTTATATATGCCATTGCAGACCCATACGCCCTTGGCATAGGGCAGCAAAGCCAGCTGCTGGAATGGCTGAAAAGCCGTGGCTTTCATGTAAACCCCGATGTCTTGCTTTGCGAGCAGCCAGACGAGGTATTCGAGTTCTGCCGGCAGGCAATAAAAAAGCGTCAGGACCTGCCATATGAGATCGATGGGGTCGTGGTCAAGGTCAACGACTTCGCTATCCAAGACCAGCTGGGCTTTACAGCAAAGGCCCCGCGATGGGCAATAGCCTTCAAGTTCCCGCCTGAAGAAAAAACCAGCGTTCTCAGAAACATCACGGTCCAGGTGGGCAGGACCGGGGTGCTTACCCCAGTTGCTGACTTCGACCCGGTCTTTGTGTTCGGCTCGACGGTGTCCCGGGCTACCTTGCATAACCTGGACGAGGTGCATCGCAAGGACGTGCGTATCGGAGACACGGTCATCGTCCGCAAGGCAGGGGATGTCATCCCTGAGGTCTTAGGGCCGATTCTATCGCTTCGGCCTGAGAATGCAAGCATTTGGCAGATGCCGGCGCGTTGTCCTTCCTGTGGGGCGCCCGTCTACAAGGACCAAGACGCAGTCGCCTATCGTTGTCTTTCAGCCGATTGTCCGGCCCAGAGGCTTGAGCGCTTGAACCACTGGGTGTCACGCAATGCCATGGACATCGATGGAATGGGCAGCAAGCTTATCGAGAAACTGGTCGAGGTCGGTCTGCTGACCGACGCAGCATCTTTCTATCAGCTAAGCATAGGCCAGCTTGCCTCGCTGCCGACTGGCGAGTCGAAGTATGCCCGCTCTATGTCCAAAGAAAGACGCGAGGCAGAAAACGACTATGAAAAAGTCCCCGTGCTGCTTGGTGAGACCATGGCCAACAAGCTGTTCGCCCAAATCGAGGCCAGCAAGGGCCAGCCCTTCTCCCGATTGCTTTTCGCCCTAGGAATTCGCAATGTCGGACGCACCATAGCCGAGCTTGTCTGCCAGGAGTTCACCTCGGTCGAGGCGTTGCTAAATGCCTCTGAGGCCGATCTGGTAAAAATCGAGGGGGTCGGCCCAAATATCGCTTCTGGCATCACACAGTTCTTTTCATCAAAAGACAGCCTGAGGCTGATAAACGATTTACAAATGGCTGGTTTGAATATGGAGGAGAAGGCCACGTCCGCGCACGAAGACACGGCCGCGCACGAGGCCACGTCCGCAGGCGAAGCCGGCGCAGGAGGGAACGCCATGCCTTTGGCCGGCTTGACTTTTGTGCTGACCGGAAGCCTGGAGACGCGTTCTCGGGAGCAAGCCGAAAAGGAGTTAAAGGCACTGGGCGCCAAGACGGCAAGCTCTGTGAGTTCAAAGACCAGCTTTGTGGTTGCTGGAAGCAAAGCCGGGTCGAAGCTGGCTAAAGCCATGGAGCTGGGAATCCAAGTGCTTGACGAGCAAGCCTTGGAAACGATTATCCTGACCCGGCAGGCTCCCCCGGAGGTCTAAATCGGGCCTACGAAACCAAGCCGGACACCGGGCGTTTAAGGCAAACTGTCGAATGCTGCCAGCAATTAGTTTTAAGATAGATGAAAGCCTGCCTTATTTCTCCCCTTGCCTTATGGCCTCGTCTACAATGTAGTCATACAGTGTGAGTCAGTAAACACTTGTCAAGCGAGTATAGAACCGCATTGCAAAGCAACTGAAAGGAGCGGAACCTCTATGTTTAGACCAATACCCTTCGAACCAAGGGAACTAAGGCAAGTCGGCGAAATGCCAGGCTTCTTCGGTGGGCCTGGAACCCCAATAAGGGACACGCCGGTAACAGCGAAAGAAAACGCAGCAGCCATGTATTTCGACCGCCATCCGTTTTGGATGCAAGGGCCGGGAAACTCAGGCATGTTCTCACTGCCCATGTACAACGAACTCCTCGGTAGGGGAGGCCCAGGCGGCACAGTCGACGCCTTCGGCTTGGAATGGGTCTGGGTGGAGATGGTTGGCGGGTCGATCGTTGCGCCTGGTGACCCCTTGCTGCTAAACGCCAACGAGTGGCGCGACAAGATCAAAATCCCCGACATCGATGCCTGGGACTGGGCCGGTGCCGCAGAGGAGACCAAGGTCGACAAGACCCTCTTTACCCAGATGTCCTTTGTGAACGGCTTTTGGTTCGAGCGCCTGATCTCCTTTATGGACTTCGAAGGAGCAGCCATTGCCATCATCGATGAGGACCAAAAACCAGCTGTGCACGAGATCTTCGAGGCCATGACCGACCTGGGATGCCGGCTGGTCGACAAGTTTGTCGAGTACTGGCCTGGCCTGGACGGATTCAACGTCCACGATGACTGGGGCTCCCAGCGCTCGCCCTTCTTCTCCAACGATGTCGCAATCGAGATGTTCTTGCCCTACATGAAGATCCTCACCAACCACATCAAGTCCAAAGGCCGCGTTGTGACTTTGCACTCGTGCGGGCACAATGTCGACCGTGTCGAAGTCTTCATTGAAGGCGGCTTCCAGCAATGGTCCCCCCAGACGATGAACGACACCAAGATGCTGTATGACAAATATGGGGATAAGCTCATCGTCTCCGTCCTCCCAGAGCTCTTCGATGCCGAAACGACTTCAGAGGCCGAAGCCCGTCAACGGGCCCGGGACTATGTCGAGTACTTCTGCCATCCTGGCAAGTTTGCTGTCATGGACACGTTCGGCGGATCGTTCCCCCAGGTCTTTATCGACGAGGTGTACGAGCATTCCCGGAAGCGGTACCTCGGTTTGGTCTAGCCTAGTGCAAGACAAGCCAAAGCACACCGCTTTTTATAAGTGTCTTAGCCAATGACCCAAGTGAAAGGACTTTGAGTATGACTAGAGCTATCCCCTTTGAGCCGCGAGAGCTTAGGCAGATCGACGAGCTTCCAGGATTCTTCGGCATGCCAGGCATGCCTATCAGAGACACTCCGGTGACAGCGAAAGAAAACGCCGCCGCCATGTATTTCAACAAGCACCCGTATTGGATGTACGCTCCCGGCAACTCCGGCGGCGTATCCATGCCCTTGTACAACCAGCTGCTCGGCCGCGGCGGCCCAGAAGGCACGGTCGATGCCTTTGGCATCGAATGGGTCTGGGTCGAGATGGTCGGCGGGTCGATCGTCAAGCCAGGCGACCCTCTCTTGCTTAACGCCAACGAATGGCGCGACAAGATCAGAATCCCAAACATTGACGAGTGGGACTGGGAGTCGGCAGCAGAGGAGAGCAAGGTAAACAAGACGCTGTTTAGCCAAGTCACGTTGGTCAACGGCTTCTGGTTCGAGCGCCTGATCTCCTTCATGGACTTCGAAGGAGCAGCCATTGCCATCATCGACGAGGACCAAAAGCCTGCTGTGCACGAGATCTTCGAGGCCATGACCGACCTGGCATGCAAGCTGGTAGACAAGTACCTCGAGTACTGGCCGGCCTTAGACGGGTTTAACATCCATGACGACTGGGGCTCGCAACGTGCCCCCTTCTTCTCCTATGATGTGGGCGTAGAGATGTTCTTGCCGCACATCAAGCGTTTGACGGACTACATCCATTCCAAAGGCCGCGTCGCCACCCTGCATTCGTGCGGGCACCTCGAGGACCGCATCCAGATCTTCATCGATGGCGGATTCGACCAATGGACCCCGCAGGCCATGAACGATACCAAGAAGCTTTATGACAAATATGGGGATAAGATCGTGATCGCTGTTATCCCTGACGAGTTCGACCCAGAGACGACCTCAGAAGAAGAGCAGCGTCAAAGGGCGCGTGAGTTTGTCGAGTATTACTGCCATCCTGGAAAAGTTGCTATCGCCGACTTTTACAGCTCATGGGCTTTTACCCCTGCCTTCTCCGAGGAAGTCTATGCCCACTCCCGTAAAAGGTATTTGGGCCTAGTCTAGACAAAGACTTAAAAAAGCACGTTAAATAAAGAGAAAGCCTGTTAACTTGGAAACAGGCTTTCTCGGGTTTTGGGGTCAAACAATCATTGTAGGGCGGTCATTACTTCCTGGCCCCACTTTAATAGGTCGTCTTGGTCGACCATAAAGACGATAAGGACCAGGTTGACCACTACCTCTGACTGTGGGGAGACCTTGATCGAGACCTCGGTATGCGCATCAGTATGCGAGAGCATGCGCATGGAAGTACTGGCAACAGTGGCTTTTAGGTGCCCAATCATCCCGCCAGCATCCTCTACATGGTGTGCCACTCGGCTTAAGGCGTCGGCTAGTTTGGCACTGATGTCTTCGGCTTCAACCCCGACTATGCTAAGCGAGCCCGAGGCTATCATTGCCCCCTCCTCGTGGAGGTTTACCTCGACCTCGCCATTTGCTAGTTCGTGCTCGTGGTCGTGGTCATGCTCGTCATGGTCATGGTCGTGGTCGTGCTCGTCGTGGTCATGGTCGTGGTCGTGCTCGTCGTGGTCATGTTCGTTTTCGTCCATCTGCTGCCTCACTTCAAAACGGTGGTATCCCAAATCGAGCTATCGATTCCTGCATTAGCAGTGACTAGGTAGACATTGGTGTTTGGTTCCATTTCCTCGACCATCAGCTTGACCCTGGCTTGGGTGTCATCGTCAACCAAGTCGATCTTATTCATGAACACGGCGTCAGATCCGACGACTTGGTCTGCGATCAATTGGCCCATCGCCCGCATTTGGCGTTCAAAGCGGTTGATATCGGCCAATATGAAAATCTGCGGCTTAGTCTTGCAGGCCCTTTCTAAGTTCTCTTGCATTGATCGGGGATATGCGACGCCTGTTGTTTCGACTATTAGCCATTCTGGGTCATAATCACGCTGGATGACCTGTGCTGTCGACGTTAGCTCGCCAGACAATGTGCAACAGGCGCAACCGCTAAAGAGGGTGCTGACCTGCAGCCCGCTGCTGCTGATGAAGCTATCGTCAATGCCAATCTCACCAACCTCGTTTTCGATGATCATTACTTTGAATTCCTTGTCAGACTCGGTGTTGTCAACTAAATACTTAGCTAAAGACAACAAGGTAGTCGTTTTACCCGAGCCAAGAAATCCTCCTAAAATTATCATGTTCATTCCGTTTACCCCTTTCTTGACAAGCTATCTATTCCTTAACGCTTAAAGACATCAAGTAAAGCTCTATGTTTTGCAACTATCGGCGAGCCTTCGTTAATTCCTGCCATTACAAGTTGCTGGACTTGCCTGATTCGTACACTTTACCATTGTATCTCTGTTGCATACAGTTATTTGCCTCACTTCATCACCAGAGTAGTGTTTTTTAAGCTTTACAGGCTTATAAAAAACCCAAGCCTTCATTTTTTTAAGACACTCTAGCGCTTGTGTTATTTCGTGTAGAAGCCAGCACTGTAGCTTCTTGCCTTGTCTTGGATAATCATGTTTTTCGATCTGGTTTCTGCTTCTGCCAGGCCCATCAGGGCCGCGTTGGGGCTGTAACAAGGGAGGGCCCATCATCGCATTCGACACGGGGCCGGTCACCCCAGGCATTCGGCCAAAGGTGTAAAGCGGTACATAGTCAGGCTGTTCTCCACGAAGACGAGCCAAATAGTTCTCTTTGGCATTAAGCATGCGGCCTCCTCGTACTCGCTCCAAGGCTTAAGAGCCATGCTTTAATTATCATGCCTTTTGTCACCTTCAAAACAAGAAATGTGCATGATTGACTTAAATCATGCACATTGAAACATACTGGATATGCAGGCAGTACACTGTAGTATGTTGCTTAGCTGATGGAATTTGGGATTGGAGCAGCCAATGAATGAAAAGTATGCGGAGTTGGTACAAATACTTACAAAGTTCGTGGATTCAGAATGGGACTTGATTGAAGTGCCGGCAAAAGCCTGGTTGGATGAGTGCGCGCAAGACAGCCTTAGCCAATCGACAACAAGTGTCTTAATTGAAGCCGTCGAACAGGCAAACGAAGAATGTGGCGACTGCGGGTGCGAGCTTGACGAGCTTTATCCCAAGGCTTTGGAATTGCTAAGCTCGCTACAGACTGCCGTTCATCGGGCTAGGCAGTAATTGTGCTGTTTTAGAGAGGGTGTTAGTATCGTTTATCGTAAATCCTCTGTTCACACAGTATTAATACTGGCCCAGCCTGTGGAAAAACAGCAAAAGATCGGGAGTAGGCACTATTCATCCCGGTCATTTGCTGTTTGTGTTGTATAAAAAAGCCGATGCAAGTTGAGATGCGTACCCGTTGTATTCTGCGTTTCCGAAGCAGTTTTTTTGATAGCTTTTGTTATTGACAAGAGGATTACACTCTGAAGATATACTTGCATTCGACCTGGGTGATAGTATCATGCTTCTAGCACTCTTGGTTTAGGAGTGCTAAGAGCAAAACAAACAATTTGTAAAGAAAGCATAGAGGAGGTCTATTCGATGAGTCTCAAACCTTTGGGCGACCGTGTAATCGTCAAGCAGGATGATGCGGAGACAACGACCGCGTCTGGATTGGTTTTAGCGTCTACAGCTACAGAAAAACCGGATCGAGGAGTTGTTATCGCTGTCGGCGAAGGTCGCTTGGACAACAATGGAAATCTCGTTAAACCCCAGGTAAATGTGGGTGACAGTGTTATTTACAGCAAGTATGGCGGTACAGAGGTGAAAATCGATGAGGAAGAACTGATCATCCTTCGTGCCGACGATATTTATGCTGTTGTCGACTAATTGGCGTCGAGTGAGAAAACTAGAAGGGATAAACCCACATGGCAAAGCAAATCAACTTTAATGAAGACGCCCGCAGTTCCTTAGCTGCTGGTGTAAACAAACTAGCTAACACCGTTAAAGTGACCCTTGGGCCCAAGGGCCGCTATGTCGCTTTTGAGCGTCAATACGGTGCACCGATCATCAGCAATGACGGTGTTACTGTAGCTAAAGAAATCGAACTAGAAGACAAAATCGAGCAAATGGGTGCATTATTAGTCAGGGAAGTCGCTGTCAAGACCAATGACGCAGCTGGTGACGGCACTACGACGGCAACGCTGCTAGCCCAGGTCATGGTCAACGAGGGCCTGCGCAATGTAACCGCTGGAGCGAACCCATTGGCTATCCGCCGCGGTATTGAAAAAGCTGTCGATGCTGTAGTCAACCATATCAAAAGGGATGCTGTTGCAGTAATCAGCTCGGAACAGATCGCCAATGTCGGCACGATTTCAGCCGGGGACGAGACCATTGGCCAAAAGATAGCCGAGGCTATGGATGTTGTCGGTACCGACGGGGTAATCACCGTTGAGGAAAGCCAAACCTTCGGTATAGACATCGAGACCGTCGAAGGCATGCAGATTGACAAAGGCTACATCTCGCCGTACATGGCTACCGACATGACCCGTATGGAAGCCCAGTTAAAAGACCCCTACATCCTGCTGACTCCTCACAAGATCTCAGCCATTCAAGATATTCTCCCCATATTAGAAGCTATTATGCAAGCTGGCCGCCCCCTGCTCATTGTCTGTGAAGACTTCGATGGAGAAGCCCTTGCCACTGTTCTGTTGAACCGTCTGCGCGGCACGCTGAACTGTGTGGCAGTCAAGGCGCCGGGCTTTGGCGACCGCCGCAAGCGCATGCTGGAAGACATTGCTGTCGTTACCGGCGGCCAGGTGATATCCGATGACTTTGGTATGCGTTTGACCGACGCGACCCTGGATATGCTGGGACGCGCCAAGACCGTCACCGTCAACAAGGACGTAGCGATTATCGTCGACGGGGCCGGCACCAAGGAAGAAATCGAGTCCCGGGCAAACCAAATCAGAGTCGAGATCGATCAGACAGACTCCGAGTTCGATAGAGAAAAACTTGCCGAGCGCGTTGCCAAGCTCGCTGGCGGAGTCGCTGTCATTAAAGTCGGGGCAGCTACCGAAGTCGAGCTTCGCGAGCGCAAGTCACGCATCGAGGACGCTTTGCAGGCAACTCGCGCTGCTGTAGAAGAAGGCATTGTTCCTGGCGGCGGCGTGGTTTTACTGGATGCCCTGGATGCTTTGGAAAGTCTCGAGATTGCCGATCCTGAAGAAGCCATCGGTGTCAACATTGTACGCAACTCCCTGCATGCTCCGCTGAAGGTAATCGCTGACAATGCCGGGTTCGAAGGCTCGGTAATTGTAGAGAAGGTCAAAGAGCTGCCAGTTGGGCACGGTTTGAACTCAGCTACAGGAGTCTATGGCGACATGATCGAAATGGGCATCATTGACCCTGTCAAAGTAACACGTTGTGCTTTGCAGAACGCTGCTTCTGTAGCTTCGATGATACTTATCACCGAAGCCACGATTTCCGAGATACCAAAAGAGCCGGATGCTGCAACCCTTGCAGCCAATGCTGCCGCTGCTGCGTCTAGCGGCATGTATTAAGGCTTAGTTACAAACAAGCAAGCCAATCAGCAAAAGGGCGCACTTCGGTGCGCTCTTTTTGTAGCTGGTGCTTTATGCTGTCTACTTGATACTTGCTACAAACTGACGGTTTGATCAGCATATAGACTAGGCTTGCGAAGCATACCGCTCGTTTCGTAAGGATCTAGCTTGGTCAGGCCTGTCCGGCAGACGTGCTAGTTCCAACAGCCAAACGTTTATAATCTATGCATAAAAAGCTAATGACCTGCGTGGCAAAGGAGCTTGAGCCCCATGCAACACATCCTGCTGGTTGAAGACGACCCTAGCCTAGCCAAGAACCTAAAAGAGCTGCTGGAAGCAGACGGATACCAAACGACCCTGGCCACTAATCTGAAAGCCGCGTTGGACGCCATTGCCAACGAGGGCTTCGACCTGGTGCTGGCCGATATCGCCTTGCCCGACGGCAGCGGATACTCGATCTGCACGGCGGCCAAACGCCAGGCCGAGACGCCCGTCATCTTCCTTACCGCCTCCGACGACGAGGCCAGCGTGGTCACCGGGCTCGACCTGGGCGCGGACGATTATATCGTCAAGCCCTTCCGCCCGATGGAGCTGCTATCCCGCATCAAGGCAGCGCTCAGGCGCAGCGGCAAGCTGCAATCCGTCTTCACAGTCGGCGACTTGCGCATCGACACCGTGCGCGCGACGGTGCACAAGGGTCAGCGTGAAGTCTACCTCTCCGCCTTGGAGTACAAGATCCTCCTGGTCTTCGTCAACAACCGCGGCACCGTGCTGACCCGCGACCGACTGCTGAATGCCATCTGGGACATCGCCGGCGAGTATGTCAACGACAACACCCTGACCGTCTACATCAAGCGCCTGCGCGAGAAGATCGAGGACGATCCACAAAACCCCGGCATCATCAAGACGGTGCGCGGTCTGGGTTATCGGGTGGACGGTTGATGGGGATAATGCCTTGCGCAGCCTGATGCGCAACAAAGAGGTCAGGAACCTCCTGGTCCTGCTGCTGCTGCTGGCTGCTGCCGCTGCCTTTAAAGGTTTTGCCATGAGCTTAGCTGCCGGCATCCTGGTCGCAACCACCTCGACTGCCCTTATCCTGATATTCATGCTGTTCACTCGCCGCCGTTACCGCCGTCTGGCGGCGCTTTCGGTACAGATCGACCAGATCCTGCACGGCAATGATTCGTTGCAGATCGAAGACTTGGACGAAGGCGAGCTTTCCATCCTCGCCACCGAGATCCAGAAGATGACCGTCAAGCTACGGGAGCAGGCTGACAGCCTCCGGCGAGACAAGCTTTATCTTTCCGATTCGATTGCCGATATCGCCCATCAGATACGCACGCCTATCAGCTCGATTGGCATCCTGACCACCCTGTTGGCTCAGGCAGGAGCCGAAGGTGCCCGCAGCCAAGAGTTGCTGCGCGAGCAGGAGACGCTGCTCGCCCATGTCGATTGGCTGGTCACGGCGTTGTTGAAGATCTCCCGCATCGATGCCGGCACTGCGGTTTTCGTGCAGCAGGACATCTCACTAGCCAGCCTGATCGAGAAAGCCCTGCAGCCTTTTGCTATAAACTTGGAGCTGCATGACATCGAGATTGAAGCCGAGGTCAGCGGCAGCGTCCGCTGCGACCCGGCTTGGACGGCGGAAGCGATCAGCAACGTCGTGAAGAACTGCATCGAGCACTCTAGCTACGGGTCTGCGATCAGGATCGAGGCCTCAGAAAACACCGTCTTCAGCCAGATCGTCATCAGCGACAGCGGCAGCGGCATCAGCGAGGCCGACCTGCCGCATGTCTTCGAGCGCTTTTATCGGGGCAGCGGAGCCGATAACGGCAACTTCGGGGTCGGGTTGGCGCTCAGCCGTATGATCTTAAGCGAACAGAACGGCACCATCCAAGCGCAAAACAACATCCCACAAGGAGCCCGCTTCACCATCAAGCTCTATCGCCAACAGACGCTCTAGCTGTGTGCTGTCAGGTGATAAGGCGCACCAAACAGGGGGACGATCTGTTTTTCCTCTTGGGACAGGAAGACAAAACAGATCGTCTCCCTGTTCCGTGAGGAAGATAAAGCCGCGTAATTAGTCGGTGATAAATCGATATGGTGAAAAGTCGTTTAACTCTATTATTAAGAATTGAGCATAGCTTTCAAACGCTCAAGTTCAAAACTCAACTGGGGTAACCTTGATGCAATTTGATTTCTTTGATTCAGGACTTGCTGTTCCTGCGCACTTATTCTCGCATGTTGAGCTTGTGCACCAGGTCCTCCAATTTCCGACCTACTTTGATTAATTCGATATAAATCATTTTCCATTATTTCAATAGCTTGGGTAACATTATCAATTTCTTTTTGATAAACAGCGATTTGTTGCTTAATTTCAGCTTTTTGATTTTCACTTAGAGCCATTGTTCCCTCCTTTATGCTCTTTATTGCTCATTGGACAAACATGGATATTTCCAAGCATGTACAAATTAACTACCTGCATTTTTCATTGCATCATGTGCTTTTTCACCAAGAGTAGCTGCTCGGTTAGCTGCAACCTGGAATAGTTCGTAATCTCATTGGTAAGCAGTACCTGCTCTTACTCGAGCAATAGCAGCTAAGTATACACTCTTTGAAGCCATATTTATCACCTCCCCTCAATATGAACCAGTTATGGAACCTGGTTAATGAGTAACTCCTATGTGTTACCTACCAAATGCTTAACTGATAGGAAACCTTAAAGAATATGCGGAGGGATGAAATTAAACGTTTGGCAACTGATTTCATCACAAGGATGAAGGGCACCCACCCGCGTCGCCAAACGTACAAGAGCACACAATTCCCTTGTTGGGCAGATGCCCTTCAGCATGAGAATTGTGCTAGCTCCTTCAAAGGAACTGATGTACGTTTGGCGTGTAAAAGTTTAACAGATGTTTTGCTCTACTGAGCTGAGGTTTAGTTATCTGCATGCTAAGCCTTGATTCCTATCGGTAATACAAAGGCGTTGCATTAAGTCTGAGACAGTCGTGCGGTTGCGTTGCCGTGCGGAGCACGACGTTTTTTAAAACAAGGTTGATGCATGTCACAATGGCACTTTTGTGCGCGGGGCTATGGCGGCGCAGCCGCCACCCATCCTCGATAACGCCGCAGCATTGTTGGGGTAAGCCCAGGTGGCGGTAGGATTTACATAGGACAAAGGGGTACGGTCCGAATTGCCCCATTTCGTACCGTCCTCGCTGTCCCCCAGTATCACAACTACACCCCAAAGTGACGTTTTGCTTATTTTCCAGTCACTGCCTTGTCACCGAGAACCATCAGAATAGGCATGACTACCATTCCGAGGAGACGAGGCAGTGCGTGGAAATTCTAAGGATCGAAAACCTAAGCAAGACCTACGGCAAGGGCGAGGGCGCGGCGAAGGCGCTGGACAGTGTCTCATTTACCGTGGATAAGGGCGAGTTCGTCGCCATCACCGGGCCTTCCGGCTCGGGCAAGTCCACCCTGCTGCACATCATCGGCGGAGTGGACAGCCCCACTGCCGGCAAGGTCTTTGTCGACAGCCAGGACGTCTACGCCCAAAATGCCGACCAGCTGGCTATCTTCCGCCGCCGCCAGGTGGGTTTGATCTACCAGTTCTACAATCTGATCCCAGTGCTTACTGTGACAGAGAACATCACCTTGCCGGTGCTGCTGGACGGTTGGCAGCCTAACCAGGAACGCCTAAACGACCTACTAGAGACGCTAGGTCTCCAAGACCGCCAGAACCACTTGCCAAACCAGCTCTCCGGCGGCCAACAGCAGCGGGTCTCCATCGGCCGGGCGCTGATGAACGCCCCGGCTATCGTGTTGGCCGACGAGCCGACCGGCAACCTGGACAGCAAGAACAGCCAACAGATCGTCGAGCTACTAAAGCTCTCCAACAAAAAGTACCAGCAGACACTGATCGTCATCACCCACGACGAAGGCATCGCCCTGCAAGCCAACCGCATCATCCAAATCGAAGACGGACGCATCACCTCCGACCAGGCGGTACGGCGATGAATGTCATCTACAAGGCTACCTTAGCCAACCTACACCTAAACCGCGTCCGCACCATCGTCACCATCATCGGCGTGATGCTGTCAGTCGCCCTGGTCACCGCCGTGGCCAGCTCGGTCGCCTCCCTTCAGCAATACCTGATCCAAGGCGAGATCGAGCAGGCCGGCAGCTGGCATCTGGCAATCACTAATGTGGATAAGACCTATCTCGATGACCTGTCAGCGGACAGCCAGGTGGAAAGCACCGTGCTTGTCCAAAGTGTCGGCTACGCCCCGCTGGATATGAGCGCGAACCGGATGAAGCCCTATCTCTATGTGGCAGGCTTTGACGAGGCTGCCTTCGACAACCTTCCAGTCAGGGTGGTCGAAGGGCGTCTCCCCATAAATAGCTCCGAGCTGATTATCCCGGAGCCCCTGTTTACCAACGGAGGCGTGAAGTACGACGTCGGCGACCGCCTGACATTGGATCTCGGCTACCGGGAATACGACGGTGAGCGGGTCGGCCAGGCGATGGAGTTCATGTCCGGCAACTACGAGCCTTACCTGGCGGAGAGCCTCACAGTAACCGACAGCCGGACATATACAGTGGTCGGCATCTACCGGCGGCCAGGGTTTGAGCCTCTCAATGCTCCGGGTTATACAGCTATCACAATAGCCGATAGCCCGGCTACTGCTAGCACAGTCTTTGATGTATATATCACCTTGAGCCATCCCCGGTCTGTCTATGACTACGCCCAGTCTGCCGCCAGCCCTAATAACTATATGATCAACCGCGAACTGCTGCGCTACCTGGGGTTCTCAGACAGCGACAGCTTCAATACGCTGCTCTACGGAATGGGCGGGACACTGATCGCCCTGATCATGGTCGGCTCTGTGCTGCTGATCCATAATGCCTTCGCCATATCCCTAAGCGAGCGGTCACGCCAGTTCGGCCTGCTAGCCTCGGTCGGCGCCACTAAAACCCAGCTGCGCCGATCGGTGCTGTTCGAAGGTGCCTGTATTGGCCTGATCGGCATTCCTGCCGGCATCGGGCTCGGTCTAGTGGGCATCGGGCTGACGCTGCGCTACATCGGCGGTATCTTCAGCTATCTCACCCGAAGCGATCTGCCACTATCGCTCTCGATCCAACCCGCTGCGCTGTTGGTGGCGGCAATGGTCGGCATGGCCACGATCCTAGTCTCCGCCTACATCCCGGCGCGGCGGGCTATAGCCAAGTCGGTGATCGAGATCATCCGCCAGACCGAGGATCTGCAGATCAAAGCCCGCCGGGTCAAGACATCCAGGCTGGCTGAGCAGCTCTTCAAACTGGAAGGCACGCTAGCCATCAAGAACTTCCGGCGCAACCGCCGCCGCTACCGCAGCACTGTTGTCTCGTTAGCGACGAGCGTGGTGCTCTTCGTCTCCGCCTCCTCCTTCGGCCTCTACCTGCAAAAGACAGCCGATCTGGTGCCTTACTACCAGGACTACGACATCGCCTTAACGGTCCTGCCGTCGACTTACAGGCAAAGCGACGCTGAGGTGTATGGCCTATATGGCCAGCTGGCGGGTACCGAGGGGGTCTATGACAGCGTCTTTATGACCAGCCAGGCCTGCTCGGCCTATGTTGATTCTAACCTGTTAAACCCCCGCTTCGTCGATGCCTGGTCAGCCGACTCCGCAGCGGACGGAGAGTTTCCTTTATACCTGACCCTTTGTTTTGTGGACGAGGACACCTACAACAGCTATTTGGAGGGCTTGGGTTTATCCCCAGATGAATACAGCCTGGCTAGCGGACGTCTGATAGCAACCGCCCAGTTCACTTGGTTTGGCTCAGACGATCCGACAGGCACCGCCTATGACATGTTCAAAGGCCGGTCAGTCGAGCTGGACTTCGCGACCGGATGGGCACCAGAGAGCTGGACGGACGAGCCGCGGCATGCAGAGCTACAGATCGTCGACGATCCGCCGCAGATGTTAAGTGCGATGCGTTACGACAACCTGGTGGTCTACGCTCCCTACTCGGAACGGGACTTGATGCTTGGCGATACAGATACAATGACCGGTATATCGATGCTCTTTCTATCCACCGATGCCATCCAAACGGGCAGCTCCATGACCGCCATCCTGCGCGAGTCCAACCTACAGACCGGCTACTCGCTGAAAAACATCGCCGAGGAGCAGGCTCGCAACCGCGACTTGATCTTGGTGGTCAACGTCTTTACCTACGGTTTCGTGATCATGATGTCGCTGATCACGGTGGCCAGTGTCTTTAACACCATCTCCACCAGCATCATCCTGCGTCGGCGCGAGATCGCCATGCTCAAGTCGGTGGGCATGACCAACCGGGGGCTCAGCCGCATGATGGGCTACGAGTGCGTCTTCTACGGCTGCAAGGCCTTGCTATACGGCCTGCCGGTCGCCGCCCTGGTCGCCTACCGGCTCTACCTGGCGGTGCTGTCCGTCGAGGATGTCGCCTTTACGCTGCCCTGGATGAGCATCGCCATCAGCATCGCCGGCGTGTTCACAGTCGTCTTCGTCACCATGCTTTACTCCCTGGCTAAATTAAATGGGGAGAATACCGTAGACGTGCTGAAAAGCGAAATCTAGGCTGGTAGACAGGGGGACATGCCCTGTGTCTAGACCCTTGGCCCTCCGGTCACAGTCAGGCTTTGCTGGCATCCTCATCTAATGTTTGTTGAGCGGTTTTACGGCTTGGCTTAATATAGTCAAAACAGGGTTTAGCAATTTATGCCGACTTCTAGCAGAATACAGTTTGTCATGCATAAATACACAACAGGAGGTATGAATATGGACGCTGGGATGGAAACTAAGGCATGGACGTACCAATATGGAGAGTACAAGATAGAGCTCAAGCCCACTTTAGGGAATTTCGAGTTATATGTGGACGGAGAACTTCAAGCTACAACAAAAGGAAGGCTCGGCATCCAGCTTTCAGGCGATACGGTCCTTACCGCCAAGCTGCCAAGCGGGGAGGATGTCTTCGCTATGAAGAGGGAGAAACTAGCCCAGGATACTGAGATTATCCTATTTGTCGGCCAGCTGTTATCGCCCCAAGAATGATACTTACCGGCGTATAGCCGTCTAGCTCGGCTGTCCAGCCAAATGCAAACATCGGCCCAGGATTAGCTTAGGCAGGCCAAGCACAAAAGACTGGCCTGCCAGCAAAACTTCCTAATAATGGATGTATACAGTAGTTCCTACACTCACCAGCCGGTACAGTTCAGCAGCAGCCCAATAGGGCAGGTTTATACAGCCGCGCGAGCCGTTGTAGTAATACCAATTACCTCCGAATGTCGGCTGCCAATTGGCATCGTGAAAACCGACCCCACCAGGGGTAACCTGCATCCAGTAGGTTACCGGAGTATACCAAGAAGGCCCAATCAGGACAGCCGGGCTAGCCTTGGACATGATGTAAAAAGTCCCTGTAGGCGTATACCAGCCAGCTGATACTCGGCCTGTTACGACGTTGGACTCAAGTAGGATTACTCCGTCCCTTACATAGTACATCCTTTGTGTTGTCAGGTTGACGTCGATATATGTGCCAGTAGGCCCGGTATAGCTGGTTGGTGCAAAACGGAACTTCTGGGCATTCGTGTTATTGGCTGTGACAACCATGACATTGGAGCCATCATAGTCGGCAGCCCCGGTCCCGGAGAGGTACAGGCCGGTCTTGGATTGGATATAAAACCATCCGTCACCGCTTGGCACAGCCCGCCAAAGCTGCCCGTCCGAGCCGTTGTAGTCCATGAGCTGGACGTTTGCACCGTTGTACCGGGCATTGCCTTCTATACCAAGCGCACGTAGGGAACGTACACAGCGTATGGAGAAATACTCGCCTGTGCCTGCTGTCAACTGCCATTTCTGGGCAGGTGTGCCGTTTGGCACCCAGAGCTGGGTGTTCGTGCCTGGGCTGACCATTCCCCCTGTACTGTCTATTACCTTGCCGCTGTAGGCTGAAACGACATAGGTGCCCATAGCCAGCGGGGGAGTATCGAATAGTCGAAAAGCTTGGTTCTCAAAGCCGCTGAAAGCAGCAAGCCTTATGTCATGGCCATCCATCCCGCCAGCTGTTACAGTCATGGCCTGGTTGGTGCCGACATTGATTAAAGAAAAGCCGCCAAACACCCATTGTGCTGTCCATTTTTGGTTTGCAGTCAGGGTGTTTGCTGCTAATGCCGACTGGTAGACATTGCCTCCACCTGCGGTGAGGTAATGACCAGACACTATAGACTGGATGCTATAGACACTGTCCTCGATGCGGTATATCTGGAACTTTTGGGCAAGGGTGCCGTTATTGGCAAAAGCCTGGGCATTGGCTCCGCTGCTCGTGGAGCCCCCGGCGATATCGATGCATTTCCCCCTGGCCATCATCGGTACGATGTTATAGATGCCTTCCTTTAAAGCATCTGCGCTAAGTGGCTTTAAGATGAACTTCTGGGCAGGGGTTTGGTTGGGATACCACATCCAAATGCCTGCGCCTGCATTCGAGTTGCCCCCACAGACATCTAGAGCCAAGCGGCCGGTCTTCGACAAAAAGGTGAACGAGCCGTCAGCGTTTTGCTGTATCGCCCAATGCTGTGCATCGGAATTATTGAAATCCCATTGGTGCAGCTTCGAGCTGGCAACTACATTGTTAAAGCTGACGTCAAGGGCAAGACCGGAGTTCAGCGACCGTATGACGTAGTACCCGTTTGTCTGGTAACGGATATCGAAGATCTGGGCGATCGTCCCGTTGGCATTCCAGAGCTGCATCTGCATGCCATAGTCCCAGCTAGACCCGGGAACATCGATTACCAAGGAAGAGTTTAGGCTGGAATAGATGATATAGCGCCCATCGGCTATTGTCCGTTCGGAGGGAGCTTTGGGGGCTAGAGAGACCAGGTAAAAGGCTTGGGCCTTCGTGTTGTTTAGGTTCCAGATCCAGATGTTGGCATGGTCGGCGTCTTGGCCCCCTGTGACATCTAGGACCAAGCTGTCCGACAAGGCGCTGGTAAAACGGTAGGTACCGTTGCCCAGGTCGGTGGCAATCCACTTCTGGGCAGGGGTACCGTTGGGCCGGTACTGCCAGACGTTCGTGCCAGCAACTGCTTGGCCTCCACAAACGTCCAAGACACAGCCCGACTTGACATTCTTTATTGTATAAAAGCCCTCGTCGTCATAAGAAAAGTCAAATTGCTGGGCGGGAGTCATATTTGAGGAGAAAAGCTGGACATTGGCCTCGGAGATAAGGCTACCGCCTGTTATGTCGATGACACGGGTGTCTGAAAGAGAGGAGCGAATGACATATCGTCCCTCGACAATGGGCGTGGGATGTCGGACTGGGCTTTCATCGTCAAAAGCCTCGTCTTCTTCGCTCGTACCATCAAGCAAAGGGGCTAGCGTGTACCCATTGTCATCTGCCTCATCTTCAGTAGCAGCGTCATCGTTTGTGACGCTTGAGACGCCAGTCGAACCGTCGTCATCCAAAGCATCGCCCAGCGTTGGGTCTGATACTTGATCGTCAGGGACGCTTTGTTCGATTTGTGTTTCATTTTCATTTTGCATGGGCTCATCGGCATAGGCCGGTGATGCTGATATGAAGAGAATTGTGACCAGTGCAAAGGCGAGGAACCTCTTCCATGTTTTAAGCTGCATTTATCCCCTTTCTTCACCATGAAGATCAATGGATATTGTAGCGTTTCAGAAGTATAAAACCTGTATAATCCGAAAGCTTTTTTAGGAGTTTTAGCAATTTTCCTAGCAACTTTGTAAATGTCAAAGCCTGATCAAGACAATCAAACCTAGAAGCAACAAACCAGCAAGTATAAACTGGCTTGTTCCCCGTAGAGCTGCATACAGTTATACTATAGTGGTGACAATTCTCGCTTTAGACATTGGCCGTGTACGCACAGGCTTAGCCGTAAGCGACCCGAGTGGACGGGTGGCGACTGCAGTCAAAGTCCTGTTGACCGACAAGATAACCAGTAGGTCAAGCGAGTTTTTGCATGTGCTAGATGACTATGACGTGACTAGCCTGTTGGTCGGGCTTCCTGTCTCGCTTAACGGGGAGGAGCACAGCCAAGCCAACTGGGTACGTGGCACTGCCGAGTCGATAGCTGGCCTAGTCGGTCTGCCGCTAGTCTTTTATGATGAGCGGAGAAGTACGGTCCAAGCCGAGGAATTGTTGCGTGAGATGGGATACAACGCAAAAACGATGCGTGAGAAAATCGATATGGTCGCTGCCGGTGTTTTTCTCCAGAGTTATTTGGACAGCCAAAGCGACAAGGATGGGACTCTTTAAATGACCGCAAGGCATATGCGCAACGAGCCTGACAACGTGGCCAGGCCAAAAAAGGCGGCAAACCGCTCCCGGTCGTCTCGCCTCAAGGCCTTGAACACGCGCGTTGTGAGTGTCATGACCGAAGGGGCATCGGAGAATCGAGGGACGTATACCCGAAGCGACATGCGCAAACAAACCAGCCAACCATTGTTGGTGAGAGCAATAACAGTGCTTGTCCTGGTGTCTGTGCTGGTCGGAGCTTCATATCTGGTGATCCCCAAACTGCAGGGACTGTTCAAGCCGAGCGAGTTTGTGGTTGGCCGCGAGGTCGATGTCTACATCCCCCAAGGCTCGTCGACCAAACAGATCGCCAAAATACTTAAAGACAATGGGGTTATCCGCGATGCGAACGAGTTCGTCGAGGTGTGCCGCAGCTTGGGCGTAACTGACGTTTTGAAGCCTGGGCATTACACCTTTACTTCGGGAATGCCTTTGGAGGATCTGGCGCAGGAGCTGGTGGCAGGGCCTCCCGACAACAGCTACCGGCTGACGATCCCGGAGGGTCTGACAGCCGAGCAGACAGCTTGGCGGGTCGAGGCGGCATGTAATATCCCAGCCCATGAATTTCTCGCAGAGGTACACAATGCCTCTAAATATGCGTCCGACTTCCAGTTCCTAGAGGACTGTTATGACAATTCGCTGGAAGGCTACCTGTATCCGAAGACTTACCGCATCCCAATCGGTGCAGACGCTGAGTACGTGGTGCGGGTCTTGTTGTACCAGTATGCCAATGAGACGGCTGGCATTGACTGGGCCTATGCCAGGTCACTGGGCTATAGCCCCCATGATGTATTGGTTATAGCCTCTCTGATCGAGCGCGAGACCTACATACCTGAAGAGCGCTCCTTGGTCGCATCAGTCATATACAACCGTCTAGGCCAGGGCATGAACCTGCAAATTGACGCAACGATTATCTATGCACTGGCTGACCAGGAAAGGGATTACGCCCAAAAACCCTTGCTGTATAGCGACCTCGAGGTCGAAAGCCCCTACAACACCTATAAGTACTCCGGAATACCCCCAGGCCCAATTTGCTCCCCACGCCTTGAGTCGATCCAAGCAGCAGCTAGTCCTGCCCAGACCGGGTATTATTTCTATGTGCTGACTTCTCTGGACGGCCACCATACTTTTAGCTGTACCGAAGAAGAGCACGAGCAGGCTGTTGCTGAGTACATTCGCGTCTTTGGCTTGGAGTAGTCTAGAGGCGCCATGTCAATCGGCTTTCTACTACCTGACCGGTACCTGACATCAGTCTTACAGATCAAGGCTGATTGGCTAAGGGCAAAAAACGTCAAAGCCATGCTGCTGGATATCGACAATACCTTGGCCTCCCGAGTCACCTTGGCTGCTGGCGCTGAAATACTGGACTGGGTCAACGAAATGAAGTCCGAGGGCTTCTTGATGCACTTGGTCACCAACAATTGGCATCATGCAGTCTTTGAGACCGCTGCCCACCTTGATCTGCCGATTGTCTATAAGTCAATGAAGCCTTTGCCCTTTAACTTCGTGCGAGCCATGAAAAGGCTTGGTGTCTCACGGAGGGAAGCCCTGATAGTGGGCGACCAGGTCATGACAGACATTCTCGGAGCGAAGATCTTAAAAATGCAGTCTGTCCTAGTGCTGCCCTTGACGGACAGCGACCGGACACACACAAAGCTTTTACGTAATGTGGAGAAAATCGTGTTAAGCGGGCATCAAGCAGAGCTTCCCGACCATATAGACCCCTTTCATCCCGATTACCCCTCAAGTGATGGCCCGCCCACCTAGGCGGGGAGCCGAGCAGCCAAAGCAGCATCATGACTTGTCGTTTACTCGCAATCAGCCAGCCCTCAAGGGGCTATACTGACTTGCATTGCCAGTCAGAACACAGAAAGCAGGAACAATAAATGGGTACTGATGAACGTTTACAGCGGACCAACGAGGCTTTAGGAGAACACGAGCTAGACGCCTACCTGGCTACACACACTTCTGACATCCGTTGGCTGACCGGGTTCTCGCACGTCTTTGACGACGAGGCGGCACATGCCATGTTGGTTACATCAGACAGGCTCACCAAAGACCCGCTTCGCCTCTTGCATACCGACATGCGCTATTCGGGGGCTATGAAGCCGCTGAGCAGCGGAGTCTTGGATGTTTTGGACGACGAGCGAAAGTCGCATAGCCTATTTATTGTCGAGCAGCTAAAAGCGATAAACGTCAGCCTCAGCGGTGTGAATTCGCCAACTGGCTTAGGCCTGGCTGCCAGCAAGCCTTTGCGCATTGGCATTGAGGCCGACATTCTACTGACTTTCTACCGCTCGCTGGTCAAGGCCTTTGACGAGGCAGACCTTGGGTCATATGAGCTTGTCGAGGTTCCTAGCCTCGTTACCCAGTTGCGTGCCGTCAAGGACGCTTCAGAGATTGCCAGCATGAAAGAGAGCCAAAAGATCACAGACGCTGCCTATACATATCTGCTGGATTACATAAAAGCCGGTCAGACAGAGTTCGAGATTGCTACCGAGCTTGATTTTTTCATGCGCCGCCAAGGCTCTGAAGGAGTATCATTCGGGTCGATCGTGGGCAGTGGGCCAAACTCTGCCAACCCCCATGCTGTGCCTGGCAGCCGTCAGATACAAACTGGAGACATGATCGTTTTAGATTTTGGGGCAAAGCTTGACGATTATCGTTCCGACATGACCCGGACAGTAGCAGTAGGCAAGGCCAGCGCTAGACAACGTGAGATATACGAGACTGTGCTAGAAGCCCAACTGGCAACGCTTGGCACGGTCAAGGCCGGCATCCCGAATGCCGAGCCCTATCAAAGGGTAAACGAGATCTTTGCCGCAAAAGGATACGGCCCTTTGACCCATGGGCTAGGACACGGGGTAGGTATCGACATCCATGAGTCCCCAACCCTGGCTGCAGGGGTAGAAGGCGAGCTTCAGGTCGGACATGTGGTAACAGTCGAGCCCGGCATTTATCTAGAAGGCGACGTTGGGGTACGGATCGAAGACTTCGGGGCGATCACTGCCGAAGGCATAGACAATTTCACTGCCTCTACCAAAGAACTGATCGAGCTTTAGCAGAAAAGCCGCAGATTACGGTATTTATCAGGCAACAGCCAGCTACCAGTTGAGCAGCCGGTCGTTTATGCTTTGCCCGGTCAAGCCGGGCAGGGGCTTATCCCCCTAAAGGTTTTCTGCGAACTGGATACGCATACCGTTCGGGTCGGTAAAGAAGATAAAGCGAATGGACTCATTAGGCGACCGCGGGCCTTCGAAGGCGATTCCCTTTTGGTTTAAAAGGCTCATCTTCCCGTCCAGGTCCTCTACCTCAAAGCCCCACGAGATGTCTGACCCGACATTGATGTCCCGGCCTTCAGAGTCGGCAATCAACTCTATCTCGGTGTCTCCGGCTCCTCCCATGAAAGCAATCTCCCCGCCTGACCCTGAGCTGAACCGTCGACTGACGCTAAGCCCCAGAACCTCCTCGTAGAAGCTGATGCTTTCTTCGAGGTTTTTGACACGTAGTGTCGACCATAGGAATTTCATCTTACTTCCTTCCTCTTTTATCTGCTCAAAAAATAGTCTTACCTATTTCGGTTACGTATACGTCCGGCTACTTGACGGGCGCGGCGGGCACTGGCAATAAGGTCACGGATCTTGACCTTGCCGTCTTGGTCGGCATCAATCAATAGTCGCGCGATGCTTTTGGCGTTAACGGGTTGGCCGTTCTCACGCAGTTGGCGAATCGTGGTGACTGTTACCCCAGCCAGGTCATACAACTCGGATTCCGAGATCAGCCCGCTGTCTGCAATAGAGTTTACGATGTAGGTGATCTCTTCGCTTTCTTCAGCTGTCAGGCCCAAGGCATTGATCACGTCTGGTAGCCTAGTTGGAACTGCCTCGTCCAGCACGTCAGGGCCCTCGTCAAACAAGAACCCGTCTTGACCCTCGTTATACTCGCTGATCTGCTGCAGAACCAGGGTCTCGTTAATGTAGTCGTCTGCGGTATTTGCAGCATAGCTGTCAAAAGGGCCGGCCTCGCCGCCTGATAGCCCGGGATTGTAGGCTGGCATGTCAGCAATGCTAATATCAAGCGGAGCTCCGACAGGAGGCAGGTAGGCTGCATCCAGAGAGGTGCCAAGCCCGGCTGCCTGCCCAGGGATGCTTGTTGGGTCGGTATTTGGGATGTACAGGCTGTCTGAAGGCGCAGGGTCTTCAGGGCCGGGGAGGCTGTCGGAGAGGCTGTCGCTTGCCAGTAAGGGGATCTGAGCCTCTTCGTCTGGGGCTACATCAAGCTGCGCATAGTCTTCCTGGCTAGTAGCCTCCTCGCCACTAGCTTCCTCGCTTGCCGGCTGGGCTGCTTCTTGGCCAGCCTCTTCAGATATGTCTTGGCTGGCATCGTTAGTGGCTTCAACCGGCAAAGGGCCAGGGTCTTCTCCCCCTAAAGAAGCATTTGGGTCGGATGGGGTGCCAATTATAGGCTCGGTGTTCAGCAAGGCTGTGCTTAGCTCGTTGACCGTGCTAGCGATGGACTTGCCGTTCAAGGCCTCGTTTTTTACCTCCATCCGCTTCAAGGTCTCGGGGAGGCTGCCTAGAAACCGGGTGAGCAAGTCTGCGTCGCTGGCCGATCCTCCTGACCCCATGTCGATGATTGTCGTATTGGTACCCACCTCGGCTACCGCAGTAGCGATGGCGGTGGAGACTTCGATGCGTGTCTTGCTCTCGATCTCGGCCAAGGTGACCTGGAGGTTGACTGCGTCGTTTGCTGCCAAGGCCTCAGCCATCAAACGCTCGGCTTCCGCTTTAGCCTGGCCTTCGGCCAAGGTCGCAGCCGCGCGGGCCTTGCCTAGGGCTTCCTCAGCGTCAGCGTTGGCTTGTCCGGTCTTGCGGATCTGCTCGGCCTCTGCCTCTGCCCGGGCCTTGATCGCATCAGCATCGCCTCGGGCCTGCTCTTTGGCAGCCTCGGCCTCGCCAGCTGCAAGAGTCTGGGCAATCGCTGCCTTGGCTGCGGCTTCGATCTCGGTTTGTTCTTTGGCGGCCTCTGCCTCGATGACCAGTTTCATACGGGCTGTCTCAGCCTCGGTGGTGACAACCTCACGGCGGGCCTCGGCTGCAGCCTGGCTTTGCTTTTCCCTCTCGACGGCAACAGCGCCTTGCTGGGTTGCCAGGTCAGTCAGCCTGACTTGCTCCCTGACTTGCCCGGCATAGACCGCGTCGGTCTGCGCCTGATCGACCTCGGCTTTGTAACCGGCCTGTTTGAGGTCGACGTCACGCTGGCGTTCGGCTACGTCCTCGATCCTCTTTAGGTCGGCGAAGCTGGCAGCCTTCTCGGTGGAGGCCTTTGTCTCGGCGATGGACAGCTCGGCTTCGGCTGTAATGTTCTCGGCCTCGCGGCGGCGCCCCTCGCGCTCTTCGGCTCCCAAGTTGTGATAATGGTTGTTACGGTCGGTGACTTCGGCAATGTTTAACGATATCAGGATAAACCCCAGCTCCTTCATCCGGTCGTTGACGTTGTCAGAGACTTTCGTGGACAGGTCGGCCTTGTTGCGCACCACGTCCTCAGGAGTCATCAGGCCCAAAACCGCCCTGACTTCGCCGTCAAGGGTCTGCTTCAGTGAGTCACGGATGTCGTTCTCGCTGGATCCCAAGAACCCGATCACCGCTTGCTCCAGCGTCTCTTCGTTAGTTGTGTCAGCCCGCAGCTGCGCTGTCCATTGCACAATGATCGGCACCATCGAGCTGGACTGGGTCTCTTGTTCGTCAGAACGGATGGTCATGACGTTCAAAGGAAACGTTACGCATTTTTTCAAGGGGGAGACAAACCTGCCACCAGCGATAATGACCTGCGGCTTGGCTCTTCGCCCCCCAGAGATAACCAAAGCCTCGTTAGCGCTGGCTACTTTGTAAAACCTTTTAAAGAAGACCAGTGCGATGATTGCTAGAATACAGAAAAAGATCGCAAAGAACACAATGCCGACCAGGTTGCTTAGCTGTTCTAGGATAAGAGGCATCCCGACTCCCTTCGACTTCGAAACTTGAAAACGAATATACAGTAAAACCATCCTTTATGCTACTTATCTGGCTCTACGATAGTTTGGCAGAAAATGCTCCAGGTGGCCAAAAACCTCCTTGACTGAGAACAAATGTTCGTATAGTATATACAAAAAAGCCCCTAATAACAAACCTAGAACGATAGACTTTGCCAAATCGTAATAAGCAACATCAAGCACAGGGGAGGAACAAATGGAGTTGATCGACAAGCTTACAATACTCGCCGACTCAGCGAAATACGACGTCGCCTGCACTTCCAGCGGGGTAGACCGAGGCTCGGTTGCCGGGCAGTTGGGCAGTTCCCTTGCCTGTGGCATATGCCATGCCTTTGCCGACGACGGGAGATGCATCTCGCTGCTCAAGGTCTTGCTGTCCAATGTCTGCACATATGACTGCAGCTACTGCATCAACCGTCAGAGCAATGACATCCCGCGCGCGACCTTCTCCCCAAGAGAACTGGCCGAGTTGACGATGGGCTTCTACCGTCGGAACTATATCGAGGGCTTGTTCTTGTCGTCTGGGATCCTAGGCAGCCCTGATTACACGACGGAGCGGATGATTGAGGCCATTGCTATCCTTCGGTACGAGTACGGCTTTCGTGGATACATACACGCCAAGGCGATTCCAGGGACCTCTGAGGAGCTGTTGGTCTCGCTGGGGGTCTTGGTCGACCGCATGAGCATCAATATCGAGTTCCCTTCAGAGGCGAGCTTGAAAACACTCGCTCCGGAGAAGCAAAAAGACGCCATTCTGCCTCCGATGCGGTTCGTGCGGGACGGGATAAAAGAAAACTACCAGGACAAGCGGCTGGCGAGAAGCGAGAGGACGCGCTTTGTGCCGGCTGGCCAGTCCACGCAGATGATCATCGGCGCGTCGCCTGAGACTGACCATCACATACTGAACCTGACGGCAAGCCTTTATAAGGCATATGAGTTGAAGAGGGTCTTTTTCAGCGCATACATCCCGGTCAGTGACAACCCTTTGTTGACAGGCGTTCGGGAAGCCCCTTTGCTGCGGGAGCACCGTCTATACCAAGCAGACTGGCTGCTGCGTTTCTACCGTTTTGACGTAGACGAGATACTCGACTCCAAGCATCCCTGGCTAGACCCGCTGCTGGATCCCAAAGCGAACTGGGCGCTCAATAACATCGACCTTTTTCCCGTTGAGGTCAACAAGGCCGACTTCGATATGTTGTTGCGTGTGCCTGGAATCGGGCCTACCGGTGCGCGGCGCATTTTCAAGGCTCGTAAAGAAAGGGCTTTGGGTTTTGATGAGCTGCGGCGTCTGAACATCACCTTGAAAAGGGCACGCTTGTTCATCACCTGCCAAGGCTTGATGGACGAAGGCGTGCTTTTTGACCCGCTTTCCATACATCAGGCCCTGACCAGCTCGGCAAGGCAGAGGCAAAACCCAAAGATAGCCGAAGGCCAGCTGTCTCTTTTCGATAGTAGCTATGGGTACGGGGAGGACAGCGAGGATGCGCCTAGCTTGGCCAGTTTTGCTAGCGCCGCCCCCAGTCTGGGCCTGTATGAGAATACCGTGGACACAAGCCTTGGCCAAGCCAGCTATAACCAAGCCAGCTTTAACCAGCTGGCCCGAAGCCCAAGCCTGTCGGCACAAAGTGTGGCCCCAGAGCATCGGATAAGTCTTTCTAAAGACGGGATACCATGGAAGCAAGCCAGCTCCGTTATTTGACCGATGGCACATTGGAGGGCCTGTTGACAGCAATCCAGGTTGCCATAGAGTCAAATGACTATCCGTCAAGCATTGTAGTCGGAGAAGAGCCCCAAGAAGCGCTCTTTAACATCGACGTACCGATTGTTACGAGTGTTGACATGGCCTTGGCTTTAAAGTCCTTGCTAGTCGGCCATGCTGGGGCTGATTCTTATGACATGGTAAAAAGGCTATACCTGTCTGACGATGCTGACAGGGGAGGGGTAGCCTTGCGCTTTGTCCGATACTGCCTGGTGCACGGCAACAAGGCCTTGGCCCATATCTCGCATTCAGCTATTGCCGATGCCAATGACATCATACGCATAGTGCAAAGAGAGGCCCGGTTCATGATCCAGTTCGTACGCTTTGCTGATATTGGAGGCGGGCTCTATTTCGCCCAGATGAAGCCGAAGGCCAATGTCATACCCTTGGTCATGCCCCACTTTGCCTCACGCTTCAATATCCAGCCTTTCATAATCTTCGATGCAGCCCACTGCTTGTCTGGAGTCTTCAATACCAAGAAGTGGTGGCTAGTCGAAGGCATACCTGACTCAATAAGGGTGTCGGTTCCAGAAGAGGACCAGTACCAAAAGCTCTGGCAACGCTTCTTTAAGACGATTGCGATCCCGGAGCGCAAAAACCCCACTGTACAGCGGGGTTTCATGCCAAAGCGTTTCTGGGGGGACCTATGCGAACAGAATGTGCACTATGAAAGACGGGGTGACCAATTGCTGTAATAGCGTTTTTTTGCTGCATGGCTGCGTCAAAGTGGTTCTCCACATACCCATCTGCCGATATAGCAAACCTTTAAAACCTAGACGGCCCGATACTAACGTGTTGTGACATTTACCGAGCCGAACTCGACATTGATGCTAACGCGAACGTCGGCATTCCGAGAGCCGGCATTTCCGCCGCTAGACATGCCCGTAAAGCTTCTATCGTTGATAGATAGGTCCCCTAAGCCGACCTCATAGCGAAAGTCAATGTCGTCTTCGGCCTGCTTTAGCTCTATCTCCAGGTATCCAGCCGTAATACCAAAGTCATTGACTCCTCCCAGCTTGCCTTGGTAATATGCCGCACCAGCCTGCATATCGAAGCCTAGGTTGCTAAAGCTTGAGTCATTGATGTTTAAATCCCCAGCATTTAAGGAAATGCTTGCTGAGTCGGCAGCAACTATGTCGTCGAGTTGCATATAGCCGGCATTCATATGCAGTACAAGCTCCTGGCAGGCAATTGCCTTCCCGTAAAAAGAACAGGCATTCAAGTACAGTGAGAGCTTGTCTGCCTTTAAGCCGCTTAAGTCAACAGAGGCAGCATTGCAGGTAATGTCAGCCTCGCTAAAGGTTGTTGACCGAGGAATTGTAATGACCAGCTGAGCGATACGTTCATTGGGCGAAGCAAAGTAGAAGCCGAACTCAATCGGAGTGCCTAGCGAAGCGGAAAGCGATATATCTAATGCCCCTTTTGTGTCATCCAGGCTATATTTATATGACCAGTAAACCTTGCTGTAGTAGACAGTCACATTGAATTTCACCCCTTCTTTGATCGTCAGCTCACAGGCCGAAACGTCAAGTGACAATTGGTTAATCGGCTTACTTATGTCAAGAGACTCTTCTTCCCTTATAAAGTCTTCTGGGTCAAGCACTCGAAGCCCGTGGTCCCAGCCGATCGAAACTACTCTTATTCCACCAAAAGCTGCCCCGATACAACCTAGTACTAAGCCGGACACTAGACAAAAGGCGGATGCGATAAGAATGATTTTTGTTGGTTTTGGCATTTGTAAAACCTCCTGTTAAGCAGCTTTGGGCGGGTTGGAGAGCCGCATGCGAATCGCATTGAACAAATATGCGATACCTCGGAAGACCCAATAGAAGAGATAGAACATCCCTAGGTTGAACAGCAGGGTAAACGACAAGAGCAACAAGCCACAACCCAAGTAGAACAAGCCTGTTGCCCACTGGGAAAACAATAGAATAAAGCCAATTACGATTACAAAAACACTAGCGACAATTAGAGATATACCAATCGCGAAAATCGCAAGGATCAAAGAACCTACAGTCGCAAAGACTGCCACCACTAAGCCAAGGATAGCTGCCGCTAGGGGAATACCGATAGGCAGGGCGAAGATTGCCAGAAGCACGATCAAGATCACTTTCAATGGCGACTTGCTTTGATCCTTCGGGCTTTCTGCTGGTATAGACGGGTTTTGTCCTGGCCCCTGGTAGGGGTAGGCTTGTTCGTATCCAGGGCTTGAAGCCTGGCTGGCTGCATTGAATGCGCCTTGTGGGCCGGTGTTTTTCGCACTAGCCCCATTTGTGTCAGCTGTACTGTTGTTTTGGCCAGCCGATGGAGTCGATGGACTGGACATGCTGCGCATGGCGATATCTGCCTTGATCTGTGCAGCAAGGCTTTCAGGGGTTCCCAAAGCAGCCATGGCTGCCTTGGCTCCTTCAGGCTCAGCATCCATCAAGTACTCAGTGTAATAGGCAATCGCATACTGGCGCTCTGCTGCTGGCAAGTCGGCGAGCAAAAACTCAAGTCGTTCAAGATAAGTGCTGGTATCCATTACACATCCTTTCCTAATAAGTCGCTAATGTCATCGACGAATTGCTGCCAATCGTCACGGAAAACACTTAATTGCTCAGCACCCTGGTCGCTTAGAGAATAATACCTGCGCATCCGGCCCTGATAGGGTTGGTCGTAAGTCGAAAGCAGTCCTGTAGTCTGCAGTCGCCGCAATACCGGATAGACTGTTGACTCTGAAATTCGTAGCCTATCACTTAACTCATTGGTGATCTCGTACCCATAGCTGTCTTTGTCTGACAGTTTTGCCAGCACACAGGCATCGAGCAGTGCGGCTGAAATTGGAAATCCCAAAACATTCACCTCCTGTTTCTTGGAGAGTATTACTTCTGCAATATTATATACCATATAATATTAGACGATGCAAGGGGTTAAATCCCAGGAGCCTTTCGCATACAATGTCGCATGGCATTGCGGTTAGAGTAGGAGGAGGGCAATTGCTCTCCGTATAGTGTTTTATGGGGATAAGCCCGGGTCTAATGATCCGGGTGGTTTTTCAAGTCCCAGATCTTTTGTAAGCTGGTGTGGCGCAAAGGTAGCGCAATTGATTTGTAATCAATCGGTTGCAGGTTCGAGTCCTGTCACCAGCTCCACGGGAATGCGCAGGTCAGAGGGATTAAAGCAGCCTCTGACCTGCTGTTTTGTTAGAAGCGAATCTCATTAAAAAAGTGAATAAACCTTATGGTATCTTATGCAACGTTTGTCTAGTTTTGGTGAGATTTTTATGAAACCTTTGTAATTACTCCAGTCAGCAATCCTGCTTGCCTGTATCTCCTGCTTCACTAACCCTGTTTGGCAAGCCGTTCGTTGTAGAACGTTTTCAACGTTCTTGGTATGTAGGTTATGAAGCGGCCGATTCGATACGATACCGATGTCTGGTAGTCAAGGTTGGTCTTTTCAATCTCTTTCGTTAACCTGACTAACTCGTTTGACAGTGTAGGGACCAGTTTAAGGATCGTTGTCCCATATCGGTTGGCTTGGCTGTCCAATATGCCTATTGTTTCCTTTAACTCGCTATTCGCCCAATAGTCGTTTATGCAGTCGTGCAGCAATTCGGCATGTGTCTTTGCAGACAAGTCGATGTAATCGTAATAGTACGCCTCCATCAAAGGGTCTTTCTCTTCTCGTAAAACCCGAGGTATGACATTTTCAAGTATCGAGTCAAAGACCCCTGACTTGGCCTCTCCATGCAAGGTGCAAAGGTTCCAATAGCTAAAAGAGACCAGCCAACGGAGGTAGGAACGCTCATAATACTGAAACAAGCCTTCCTCAATCAAACGTTGCTCAATCGCTTGCGCAGCGATAAAAGCGTTTTGCCAGGACAAGGAGCGAGTGTTCTCGATTGAATTGGCATTGCCGACCCGGTGATAGACCAAATAGTCGTCAAGGTAGCTAATCCTTTGTGCCAACGCCAGGGCAATATAGACAAAATAAGCGTCATTGGTACTGCGAATGTCTTGAAAGGCCAGATTGTGTATTTTGACAAACTCGTGTTTGAAGAGTTTGTCCCAAGCCCAACCAACTGTGTATTCGAACATATGGTCATACAACTCACTAGGCGAATAGACAGTCCCTGGCTCCAAATAATGGGTCGACTCATTCATCGGTGTTATCTTTTCATCATTGTCATCAAATGAGAACGACCTGCAAATAACCACATCCGAATCATAGGCCCGGGCATTGCCGACAAGCTTTTCGAGCATGTTGGCATCGAAGAAGTCGTCTGCATCTAAAAAAGACAGGTACTCTCCTGTTGCGTATTTCATTCCAGTGTTTCGGGCAACCCCTGCATAACTGTTCTTCTGGGTATAAGCCTTGACTCGGTCATCTTGTGAAGCATACGAACAAGCTATTTCATAAGTCTTGTCTGTCGAGCCATCGTCTACAACAATGATCTCTATTTCACGTAGGCTTTGTGAACAAATTGAATCGAGGCACCTTTTTAAGTAAGGTTCTGCATTATATGCAGGAATTATCACTGAAACGATATAATCACTTGTCATTTAAGTCTCTCTTTTAGTTTCTGGTTTGCATACATATATGATATATAAATCCCCGGGTCTTTTTTGGCTTCGTATGTAAGATTTGGAGATCTTGCAGTAGGCTTTCGGTATGCCGGAACACTTCGTTTGTAGGCTAGCCAGAAACACAGCCTAAACCTATTTAGCTGAACTGATATGAGGAGAAGTAATATGGACTATACCTTAATGCTCTGTTTTGAAGAAGCTGTGGAGTCGGAGTTCAAAAGCATTGTCGAGTCAATTGCGCAAAGCGGGCTCAGCAGCTATCTGGTCGATGTGGGAGTCCCGCCGCACTTATCCCTAGCTTGTTTTTCTACAGAGGATATCGAACCGATAATAGACGAGATGGACAAACAAACAACCATGCTCAAAACCGGGAGTATAGCCTGGCCTGCACTAGGCTTTTTCACGCCTCACACCCTTTTTGCTGCTGCTGTGTTAAACGAGTACCTGTTAAATGCCTGCATCTGGGCGAACAGCATCGTAGAGCCGTTTTCGACTGCTGGCGAGAACGGGTTCTATTTGCCCTATAATTGGATCCCACACACCAGCCTAGCAATGCAATTAGACGATGACAGGCTACAAAAGGCGACTGCCATAGCGATGCGGCAGTTTAGCTTCATTAGAGGCAAGAGCAACCGCTTGAAGCTCGTTGCCTACAAATACACTCCATACCAAGAAATAAAAACATGGAATCTTGAGAACGGCTAACCAGTGCCGTACTTTAAGGGTACTTGCAAACTGCGAGGTTAAAGATGGAAGAGCAGACAAAAATGTCCTTATTGCATAAGAACCAGCAGATCATCGAAATGGTTATTGAGCGGGCGAAACGGGATTTTGCCGACGATATTGGGCTGATTGGACTGACAGGCTCGTTTAACCAAGGCGACTTTCATGAGTTTAGCGACTTAGACTTGGTCATTGTCAACGTGACTGAAAGAGGCTTGGAGATCAACTTCAGTTTCATCCTGGGAGACGTGGGCTACGATATTTACTGCACGCCTTGGGAGCCACGCCTCGCCTCCCAATCTGTCTTGGAAAGCCCAATGGCTGCCGAGCTTTTAGATATGGAAGTCCTGTATGTGGCCAAGCCTGAACATCTGGACATGCTCACGAGATACCGACAAGCAGCTTTGGACGAGTTGGCAAAGCCTATAGGGAGGCCTTGCCTGGACCGGGCAGCCGTATATATCGCCAAAGCCAAAGAAGAGTACGCAAACGCCCTGCTTGCCGAGGAAACCAGTGCAGTCCGTCTTGCGGTTGGCGGCGTGCTCTATAACTCTGTGAATGCAGTGGTCAGTATGAACAATACCTATCTGAAGCACGGGCCTAGCCAGTATCTCGAGGAACTACGGGCCTATCAGTATCTGCCGAGAGGCTTCGAAACGGATTGTCTGGCGATTGTCAGCAGCAAGGATTTAAACGATATACGCGATGCTGCGTTTGCCTTGCTTAAGGGCACGGTGGGGCTATACCTTGAAATGGTCGACCGGTTCGTTGACAAGTTATCTCCAACATCTGATAACCTCCGAGGTACTTACGAGGAACTATGGTGCAACTACCGGAACAAAATCATTCGCAGTGCGGATGCAGCGGATAAAAGCGCTACCTTTTTTGCTGCCTATAACGCCCAGCAATACCTTGATGAAATGACTGGAGAAGTCTCAGGGACCCCAAAGTTCGACTTACTAAGGCATTTCGATCCAGACGACCTGCATGCAGTCAAAACAGCCTTTGTCACAATTATGGACGAGTACCTAAAAGAATATATAAAAGTAGGGAGGGAAGCCGAGGTGTTTAATAGCTTTGACGAGCTGTATGCCAAGTTCATGCAAACTTAGGCCTTGGCTGGAGGCCAAGTCGGGCTGTTTCATTGTCAGCTTGCTTTAGAGTATGAACTACAAGTGTCATTTTAATATCAATAAGAAAAGAACCACTATCCTACTAAACCATAATGTAAAATATAGCCCAAGTAGTGAGGACAGGTTGCATGCAGTATAAAAGACGTATCTAGTTTCATTAGGTATGTGCTAATCGAGTTTAAGCCTGTCTTGGAAGTCTTAAAAACCAGCACTTTTTAAAACGCGGCTGAAACAGAGGTATATAGTGAATCCCGATATAAAGCTGTTTATATCCCACAGTCCGAATAGCGATAACTTTTGTATCGATTCTCCATATGTCTACAATGTTATTGCTGGAGCGGACTTCCAGACAAGCGAGACTCATTCCCGTATGTATCTAGACAACCAGGGTGAGAACATCTCATATAGAAACAAGAGTTACTGTGAGCTGACTGTCCTTTATTGGGCTTGGAAGAACATAGCTGCTGACTATTATGGTTTTTGCCATTATCGTAGACTGTTCTCATTTAACCCCCAGGCCTTAAAAGCGGTCAAGAACTATGGGGTTTATGAGTATGAGAGCTTAAACGACGAGGCTCTGTTTGACCTGCAATGGAACGACGAGTCGATTTCTGAGGCAGTCAGTGGCTTTGACTTCATCACGTCAGCAGCAATAAAAACAGACCTTCTAGATGCTGTCTCTGTCCGCGAGCACTGGAGCAAAGCAGATGTATTGCCTGACTCAGCGATTGACCAGGTCCTTGATATCGTCCGTGAAAGGTATGGCTGGCTATACCAAACAGCAGTAACTTACTTCGACAGTGATATATTTTATCCATGTAATATGTTTATTATGTCTAAAGCGATGATGGACACATGGCTGCCAGTGCTCTTTGACATACTTGGAGTATACGAAGAACGTGTAGACATGTCGCATTACTCGATACAGATGCTCAGGACAACTGGCCATATAGCAGAACGTTTGTTTGGGATTTTTTACACATACGAAAAAGAGCTTGGCCAGCATAAGCTAAAAGAGCTGGATATTGTGCTTTTCAAATCAACCAAGAAGCCTTATACGATCAAGCCGGCCAGCGACAGGTCGATCCCCATTGTTTTTTGTGCCAATGACAACTTCGTGCCTTACCTTGATGTCTGCCTGTCGTCTTTGCTTGACAAGACCAGCATTCAAAACGAATACCAAGTCTTTATCTTCAATACCGACATCAGCCCTGGCCATCAGCAGGCCTTGAAGAAACAATTTGACAGGTACCCTCAAGCAAGCCTGGACTTTATCGATGTCAGCGAGTATTTCAAAGGCAAGGAAATGAGCACTACAGGCATCATCAGCCATGTGACCATTGAGACGTTCTTTCGTTTCCTGATACCTGAGATTATGCATGGGTATAAGAAAGTGGTGTATCTCGACTGCGATATAATCATAATGGATGATATTGCTAGCTTATACTATGAAGATATTGGGGACAATTTGCTGGGAGCTGTGATCGATGCTGATTACTTGGCATGCATAAACGAAGACCTGATGGTTCCAGGCAGACAGTTGAACAATGGCATGCAAAGATACAACTACACGAAAAACATCCTTGGCATGCAAGACCCATACTCATACTTCCAAGCAGGGGTTTTACTGTTCAACTTAGAAGAGATGCGTAAGAGCTTTGACTTCGACACATTGATAAACACGGCTTATTCATATGACTTTATCTATTATGACCAGGATGTCTTAAACAAGCTGTGCACAGGCAGGGTCCATTTGCTGGATGCGAGCTGGAACGTCATGGTCGACCATCAATTAGGTGAAGGCCGTCTCAGGCTGATCAATAAATGGGCTCCGTCTGAGGTCGCTGCCCAATACCTGACAGCCCGCCAGCATCCAAGGATCATTCATTATGCAGGGGAACAAAAGCCCTGGAATGCCCCTGACTCCGATTACGCTGAGGAGTTTTGGCTGCACGCCAGAAAGTCCCCGTTCTACGAAAAGATCACGGAACGGAGGATAGAGGCGCCTCCACAAACAACAACCCTTTTAGACTATTTGAAGACAAAGAGCTTCGTAAACAGGGTATATAGGTTGCCTTTGGTCCAAAAGGCTTGGAACAGGCTGCATGGAAGGTAGCTTTACCGAACTCTAGGTGCAGCGTAAAGCAGTTTTAAGCCTATTAGTCGCGCTGCCACAAGTCGCGGCTGTATGTCTTATGCATTACATCCTTTAGATCATCACTGGCCCGGTTGGCGATGATCAGGTCGCACTCATCCTTTAAAAGCTGGAGGTCTTTGGTGTATTCGAACTCATAGGCGGTGTTCTCGTCTAACAAAGGCTCATAGACCAGAAAGGGTATGCCCTTGTTTTTAAGGCGCTCCATAATTCCTTGTATGGAGCTTTGCCTGAAATTATCCGAATTGCTTTTCATGATCAGCCTGTGGATACCGACCAGCTTTGGGTTCTTTTCGATAATTTGGCTGACTATATAGTCCATCCTGGTCTGGTTGGCTTGGACGATCGCTTGAATCAGGTTCTGAGGTACGCTATGGTAATTCGCAAGAAGCTGTTTGGTGTCTTTGGGCAGGCAATAACCCCCATAACCAAAGGAGGGATTGTTATAGTAATCGCCTATCCGCGGGTCCAAGCTGACCCCTTCGATGATCTCTGCAGTGCTCAAGCCGCGCATTTCAGCGAAAGTGTCCAGTTCGTTGAAGTAGGAGACCCGCAATGCCAAATAGGTGTTGGCAAAAAGCTTGATGGCCTCTGCTTCGGCAGCTCCTACGATCAGTTCAGGGATTACAGGCGAGGCAATGCCGTCAGGCCTGTCTGCAGCAGCCCCCTCGGCTAAAAGGCCGGCGAAGGCCTTCGCGTCCGGTACCAGTTCCGCATGCCCTGCAGGCACCCCGACAATAATCCGCGAAGGGTTCAAGTTATCGTACAAGGCTTGTCCCTCGCGTAAGAACTCCGGTGAGAAAAGGATCCTCATGTTCGGGAAGTCTTCGCAGAGCTTGTCTGTATAGGCTACAGGCAAAGTGGACTTGATGACGACTACGGCTTTGGTAAAATACTGTGAGGCCTCGGACAAAACGCTTTCTATCGATGAGGTGTCAAAATGGTTCAAGACGTCGTCGTAGTCGGTAGGTGTGGCAATGACTAGGAAGTCAGCATCAGCAAAGGTCTCAGAAAGCCTAGTAGTTGCCTGGAGGTCTAAGTCCTTGCTTGCATAGAACCGCTCGATATCGTCATCTGCGAAAATGGGCATGCGCTTATTGATCCGTTCGGTTTTCTCTTCGATGATATCAACTGCATATACCGAGTTCTTCTGGGCCAATAAACAGGCAATCGATAAACCGACATAGCCCATACCAGCAACAACAATCTTCACACTTATCAACTCCAATTATCAATGTAGAAGCACGCCACACTTACTTACTTGTATGTAGTCATTCTCGCAGATATAGGCTTTTTTCACTATCCTTTAAAGCAAAAGCCAGCAAGAGGAATGTGCTAGCCATATAAGGCATGGCATAACGAAGCAGCCCGTTGACCGGTGAGGCCAAGCATGTGCAGAACAGCATCGCTGAGGGCACGATGGCGGGAAGCTTTGCATATTGCCGTCTGTCGAGCAGGTAGACCAGGGCAACTAATAGGCCCCAGAGATAGACTCCCGGCCTGGTGAGGCTGCGGATAACCGGAAGACTGCGCCACCAGGTAACATAGTCGATGACTGCCTTTGGTGCCGTTAGGTCCGGGTTGTCCGGATTTTCTCCCTCTGTGGCTCTGCTGAACAAATAATGGATGTCAAAATCACCTGTAGCCACCGGGTCGCCCTTGATGTACAGCTGGAACGACCGCATTACGTCGAAGTTCTCAAATGGGTAGTAATACCCGTATGTGTTATGGAAGCTTGCACTGATGTAGGTAAAAGGGTGTCGAAAAAACATCTTGCACCAAAGTATCAAATATTCTTTGGATGGGCCGCCGTAAAAAGAGTTGCTCCATTTGATCGGGTCAGACAGCTCGGGATTGTAAAGCTCAGGTATCAAGTCGTAGTTGATCGATGTGTCGATGATGCGTTTCTCCTCATCGGTGATCTCGTCTGCATACCTGATCACATACCGTGCCGTTTGTTGGTAGGGGATGCTCATCATCTCGTTTGCCGGTGACGGCTCGACGCCTAATATGGGGAGGACCACACTCGACCATGCCAGGAAAACCACAACCACAGCAGCGAATAGGAAGAGGCTTTGCTTACGCATGGTTTTCTGTACAGTGAAAACAGCTAGCAAAAGGCTAGGGACTACGACATAGATGCCGTTGTGCCTTGTCCAGCAGACCAACAGTGTGACGATGACGAAAGTAAGGCAGGATTTGGGGGACAAGGCTTCTTTGGCCGTGACAAGCCCAACCAACCTCAGGCAAAACGCTACAAAAGCGATCAAAAACATTGTGTCTTTGATCATTGTGGCTGCATAGATAGGCCATATAGGGCAGACAGCAAAAAACACCAGGCCAAACCAGGCGAGTTTTTTGAACCCATAGCTGTCGGCAAGGCTTATCGTTTTAGCGAATGTATAGGCCATGGCCAGGCTCTGTATAAGCACATAGAGGAAGACCCCAAAATTGTCGTCGACCAGAAACCTGCCAAAGGAGAAGATCGAGCCCATGATCATTGTCGAGGCCACCGGGTGGCCGTTGCTTAGGGGGATGATCCCCATGAACTGGTTTATCTGGCTGTAAGCGTCGTGAGGCACATTGCCCGGGTAGAGTATCACCAGAAAAGGCAGGTAGCAGGCAAGGATTATCAACGTGCGTACGAGCACTGGGTGCTCCTCGAAGGCTCTGAGCAGGCTTGGCTGATGCCTTTTTTGGCTGTTCTCGTGCTTATCGGCCAACAATCGGGCAATGTCCTTTTCGTCGATCGCCTTAAAGACGACAAACAAGAACAGCAGGTAGAGGAGGGAAATGAGGATAAAACACAAAAAGGTCAATAACGCCTGTAAAGCTGTAGCAAACATAGCCGAGGCCGATCCTAAAAAATAGAACGAGCGCCCGAAAAGGGTAACAGACGAGAAAAAAGCCGCCAGAGCGGCACATAGGGCCAAGCGGCGCTTGCCGGGCACGATGTTTAGGTATGCTTCGGTGACAATCTCGCTTATCTTCATCTAAGTCCATTCATGGTGAATCGTTCCTACTGTATTGGCAGCTACAATTATGATTTATATATAATAAACTGATTGTCATATCAGTTTAACAGTGGACGCTTGCAGATACGGGGCTTTTATGTCAGAAAATGCATCGATAGCTATATTGATACCCTGCTATAACGAAGAAATGACCATCGCAGCAGTCATCAGTGACTTCCGAAACGAGCTTCCCGACGCTCTGATATATGTATACGACAATAACTCCTCTGATGCCACAGCCAGGATAGCTAGGGAAAACGGGGCAATCGTCCGTTTTGAGCCTCGGCAGGGGAAAGGCAATGTCATACGACAGATGCTCCGGGACATCGATGCGGATTTTTATGTACTCGTAGACGGCGACGGCCAACATCCTGCCTCGGCAGTACATGCCATGCTAAGCCCTCTGCTTGAGGACAGGGCAGACATTGTCATCGGCGACCGGCTGTCAAACAAAAGCTATCACCGCGAGAACAAGCGTGCTTTCCATCTCCTGGGCAACCAGCTGGTCTGCTTTCTCATAAGCAATCTGTTTAGCTTTCGCATCAATGACGCCTTGACCGGCTATCGGGCAATGAACCAGCTGTTCGCCAAGACTTTGCCGGTGCTTTCAAAGGGCTTTCAAATAGAAGCTGAAATGTACATACATGCCATAGACAAGAACTGGCGTATAGTCGAGGTGCCGGTCGAGATCAAAGACCGTCCCCAGGGCAGCGTTTCAAAGCTATCGACCTTCCGGGACGGGTTTAAGGTGATAAGGACAGTGTTTATGCTGCTTATGGAGTATCGTCCGCAACTGTTATTGACCACTATAAGTATCATATTATTCATTATTAGCATGATATTGGTATTAACAGCTGTCTTCGCTCGAACACCCTCAGCACCAGGCAGTGCCTCTCCCATTGCCCTGGTTGCTGGGTTTTTTGCCTGCGCCAGCCTTCTGTCATTGTTCGGCGGCCTCATTATGGCTGTGGTCAGCAAAGGGAACCGCAGACAGTATGAGATCGAGGTCAACCGGGAGAAGAACGCAGAGAAGCCGAGAAGATATTGAAGATCGACAGTGAACTGATTGCCCAGGTTAAACGTTATATTTTCGTCGGACTGGCTTCTGCACTAATCGAGCTGGTGTTCTTTGTCCTACTCAACACGGGCTTTGCGATGGATGTCCGCTTTGCCAACCCGATTGCTATAACTTGCTCTACAGCGGTCAATTTTACTTTGAACCGGAACTACTCCTTCAAATCGACAGCCAAGCCATATCGAAGCGCGCTATTGTATATACTGCTTTTCTTGTTCAACCAAGTCTTTTCCACAAGCCTGATTTACATGCTTGCCCTCCAGGGCGTACTTCCAGTAATTGCCAAAACAATCTCCATGGCCTGTATTGTGGCCTGGAACTTTGTCTTATACCGAAAAGTGATCTTCACCTGACTTATCGGCCTTGGTGTCGGGAGCCGGCAAGCAGCCGACAGGATTTGTTATTAAGCGCTGACAGGTAGATAGCCGAGGCAGGCTCGGGTGTTAAGACAATAAAACAATAGGCTACCTAGGCAGCCTATTGTTTTGCGTAATGAGCGAAAAACAGCTAAGTCATGGCAGCAGTACCAAGCCCCATTTTTGGGCTGGGGTGTCATTTGGGGTAAACGTCCAAATCCTTGCGCCATCGGCGTTATTTGCCCCTTGGACATCAAGCGCTGTGCCGCGGCCAGTGGCTGAGATGAACGTATAGGACCCATCGCTGTTCTGCCGGATCCGCCACATCTGCGCCGGCGTGCCGTTTCCTTGGAACTGCTGGACGGTCGACTCAGATGCTGGGTTTGCCCCGGCTACGTCGAGGTAGAGGCCGGATTTGACATTGATTATCGAATAGTAACCGTTTGCCGGGTTGTAGCGAAGCTCGAACTGCTGGGCGGGAGTTTCGTTACTGTGCCAAAGCTGTATGACCCCGCCGTTCGAGAGCGAACCGCCCTGCACATCCATAACCATGTCAATGTCTGGCCCAGAGACAAGAGAGACTATGTTATAGGTTCCGCTTGCTACATTCTCGGTCAATCTGTCAAAGTAAAACTTCTGTGCCGTGCTGTTGTTCCCGTTCCATAGATGCAGATAGGTCCCAGCTTGAGAACCGCCCCATTGCATGTCCAGGTACAGGCCGTTGCTAGCGCATATGATATAAAAAGAGCCGTCCCCGTCACCGGTGTCGACCAGTTTCCATTTTTGGGCAGGGGTCCCGTTCGGAGTCCATTGATGCACCATCGTGCCTGGTGTCTGGCCACCGTATTGGGCATCGAGCATTTTGCCGGATTTGACGTTTTGGATAGTATAATAACCGCTTCCCACTGCAGTCAGTCTAAACGTCTGGGCAGGCGACTGGTTGTTTGTCCAGGCTTGGATCAAGGCCTCATTGGACAAGGACCCGCCAACGACATCGACTGCCAGAAGGGCGTTGACTTTGGGGCTGATGACAAACAGGCCTTCACCCAAGGCATTGATGTGGGCATCCTCAGTCCTGACAAAACTGTACGAGGTGCCGTCAAAGAGGTAATACGTGATGGTATAGGCCGTCGCATCCCAGATAGCGTGGGTGTACTCGTTGTTGACGCTATTGACGAATGCATCAGAGAACTCGACTAGGTAATTATTGTCCCCAGGCACACATAGGCTGCGTATGGCCTGTGGGGTCGTAGGCGTCACGCTGGTAATCCAGGCGTCCATGTTCTTATAGAGCGGGCTGTTCTCTCCGCTGGCCTTGCTCATGTTGAACATGAGCTTGCCCATGCCGACAGGCACGCTGGCATATGTGCTGGAGCTGTACCCAGACAAGAGGATCTGCGGATAAAAGAACAGTATCAGCTCGGCTGGTATGGACGAGTCGACATCGATTATCCCCAGTGTGTCCAGCTCGGCTTGCTTGTCCGGATACATACCGGTCGGTGTGCCCGGGTGGCCTTTATAGTAATAGGCATAGTCGTCGCCATAAAAAGCCATGGTGAAGCGCGCATAGTCGCTGAAATGGCCTTCTTCCAACCAGATAGTCGTGCCCAGAAAGACCATGATCTGCTTGCCAGAGTCCTCTGCCTCGGAAAAATACGAGCCAGAGAAGTCAAACAGGCGCATAAACATAATTTGATCGGCGCTTGAAAACAGCTGCAGCCGCCCCGGGGTAGCAGGGTCTGTGTTGGAGATCACATAGGCCTTCACTTTGGGGTTTGCCCGGACTGTGTCGGCAAACGAGTCCGAGTCCCCGCTGCTGAACAAAGCCGGCCTGGCCAGCCACCAAACGGCATTGGCCTCGACGTCGACTGCAACGTACAGATAGGCATGGCACTGGTTCAAGCTAAACCCGCTGCTGACGGTGTGGCTGGCATAGGCAGCGCTCTTGGCTGCATTCCACTCGGCAACCATCGCAGCGTGCGTTGCACCGGGGTCTTCTGACTCGTATACCGTGTTGAACCGGTTATACGAGAACGCCCCATCGGAGAGCACTGTGATTGTGTATTGGCTCGCTGGGATGCCATTGGCGTAGATGATCATCTGGATCAGGCCAAGGTAGTAGTCAACCACATAAAGATTAAAGACCGAGGCCGGGTTCATCAGATAAAGGTCGGCTACATAGTCGACCATGGCTGGTGCCAGGCCCATGAACTTTTGGCCGGCTTGGCCAAAATCGTCCGGTTGGTATACGGTCTCGCTTTGGGACAGGTAGGGCAAGCCATAGACGCCTTCGGGCAGGTGGCTCCAGTCAAAGTGGCTTGGACGCTCCAGCAAGAGGATAGTCGGCACCAGGCTTCCAGTCGAGTTTGGCCCGCTATAACGTATCGACTCAGGCCCAAACAAGGCTAGGGACAAGTACAGGACCGGCAACGTAGCGCTGACTGGGGCGATATTGTACTCGTCGGCGGTAACTCCTACTGTGGTAGTGTCGCCTAAAGCTACCAGCGTCTCACCTCTGTAAAATGACGCAGTGACCGAATAACGCCCAAAGTCGCCAAAGTCCATAGTAAAACTGTCTGTGCCCGCATCGAGCAGGTCGGCCAGGCCCATACTGGCTTTGGGGCTTCGTGTCGTTGCCCCTTTGTATACCATGCTTGCCTCAATGGTGACTGAGTCAGCAGAGCCAAGCAGCGTCAGCATGTCGAGATTGGGCAGTATGACATTGACTATAGTGCTGTTTTGCTCTGGCTCATAAACCACGTAATATGGATAAGTGCTGGCCATTGGCTCGATTGCAGAATCATCAAGCGTGGGCTCCAAAGTCCCAGTGTCTAGGCTGGCCTCTGCACTGTCTTCATTATCGTTTGGTAGGCTTTCGTCGACTTGCTGGTCGTCAGTAAGCCCTTCGCCTGTATCGCCGGGCTCTGTGGCAGCAGCTTCCGGATCGTCGGCAAATACTATCCCCAGGTTCGAGAAGCCCAAGGTAAAAGCTATCAACAACGATGCCAGCCTGACGAAAGCAGACGAGCTTTTGCTTATGTGCCTTTTGTTAGGTTTTTTCATGCACATCACTCCCTTTTCTCCCTATTTGATTTGAGCTTTCCACAGTTTTTAAGACTATCTGAGACTACATTATATGCTAAGGCACTTGGACAAGCAGCCAGTCTTGGGCCGGGGTTTGATTTGGGGTAAAAATCCAAATATTGGTCCCGTTTACGACCCCAGCTCCCTCTGCGTCCAGTGCCAGCCCTGAATGGGCAGCATAGATCCGGTAGCTGTTGCCCACTGGCTCGAAGTACCATCGTTGGGCGAGGGTGTTGTTTTGCCTATGCTGCCAGACATTGGTGCAACGGACCAGTCCGTCGCCTTCGACATCGACTGCCTTGTCTGATCCCACGTTAATCATCTGGTACATGCCGGTGACCGGGTCGAAAGAGATATGGAACTGTTGGGCGACAGTGTGGTTCGAACCCCAGAGCTGGATGTTCGCCCCGTCTGACAGAGACCCCCATTGGACATCGACCATTTGTCCTGGGGCTTTCGCTAGGGCAATGCTATAGACTCCCTCTGGGACGGTATGGGCAAGATCCTTGCCAAAGCTGAACTTCTGGGCCGGCGTATGGTTTATCGGATGCAGCTGCATATGCGAGCTAGGCTCCCTGCTTGCCCCCGGCACGTCTATACAAAGTCCAGGGTCGAGCTTGGTCACGATCATATAACTGCCGTCGTCGTTTTCGATGATCCTCCATTTTTGGGCATCGGTGCCGTTTTGCATGTGTTGCCACAGCTGGGCGCCTTTATAGGCATTGGCACCTGGGACGTCAATGGCTTTTTGGGAGCGGGGGTTGATGATCACATAGCAGTCGTCGCTGCTGTCGTAGACCAGCTGGAAGACCTGGGCGACAGTATGGTTCTTGGTAAAGGTTATGATCGAGGCGCCATTGTCTAAGGATGCGCCAGCAACGTCTAAGACCAGGCTGTTCCCGACCCCGGAGCTGATATTGTAAAAGCCTTCCAAGGTAGCAACCGGCGGCGGGGGAGGGACGATACTGGAGTCGGCTGCTGCCACGGCTGATTTGGCATTGACCCGGCTAAAGCCAAAAAGCAGCGGGTCTTCTGCCCCATACTTGTCTGCCGTGTCAAGAAGTATTTGTTTTACAGCATTGACCGACAAGCCAGGATTGACGCTCCACACCAGGCAGGCAATCCCCGAGACGATGGGGGCTGCCATCGACGAGCCGTTTTTAGGCTGGTAGTACGAATTGCTCGGACTGCTTAGCGAATAGCTCGTGCTATAGATGTTGATGCCCGGGGCGCAGATGTCCTTGTTGGCGTTGAGGTCGTAGTTGATAGGCTTTTGGTTGTTGATATCGATCGGGACGACTGAAAAGACCTCTGGCCAATCAGAGGGGTAAAGCGGGTTGCTGACCCCAAGGTTCCCTCCGGCAGCGACAGTCATCAAGCCACAGGACTCGGCTTGGATGATTTTATTGTGCAGCAGCTGGTCGTAGTTGCCCGAACTGTACTCGCCGAGGCTCATATTGACTACCCGCAGCCCCATCAGCTCGCCCAAGCCTTGCAGGTCGATGAGATAGTCATAGGCACTGATCAATGTGGCAGTGCTAGACACCAGGCTGCCGCCCTCGATGCTGAAAACACGAATTGGCAGGAGTATGGCGTTATAGGAGACGCCGGCGCCACCGATGCCGTTGTTGGCCACAGAGCTTAAGATACCAGCCACGTGCGTGCCGTGCCCTGATGCGCTTAGCTCGCCACAGGCATTTGGCCCGTCTTGGGCAATGGACGTCAGGAGGGGTCGCTTGTTGACGGCATCCCAAGCGTGGTCAAGGTCGATGTTGGCTGCCAGGTCCTCATGATAGATGTTTATCCCGGTATCGAACAAGGCAACAGTAAGCTGGCGGTCGGTCTGTATGACGTCCCATGCCGAGTAGGCATCTACTGCGTCTAGCCACCACCAAGACGTGTTTATCCCCAGTAAAGGGTCGTTTGTCCCTTCCAGTGCTTGATAGATATAATCCGGCTGGGCAGCTATCACACCGGGCTCGTCAAGGGCAGCGGCAATAACGTCCAGCACATCGGCCTGGTCAGTGATCTGAGCGACGGCGATCTCGTTGCCGTCTGGGTCTTCGGCTATCTGGTTAATGTCTTCGACAAGGGGCAAAAGCCCTTCAAGCTCTACGTCGCTTTCATAGGTAACGATAATCTGGTCGCTTCGGTACTTGGCTTGATCGCCATAGTCAAGGGCAGGGCCATCATCGGCTGTGTCGGCATAGGCATAGGGAAACTGGGCAGCCAATAGGCAAATGACGGCAATCGACAACAATAAAGAACGGAGATGCGGTTTTCTCATCTAATTGGTACCTTCCGATTAAACAATGAAAGCCCGCTTGCCTGCTTAAGGCCAGAGGGCTTTCATCCAACAAGCATTGATATGTATTTTATCAACTAGTTGCGGTACTGCGGGATAATATAGGTCAGATTCGGCTTTGCTCCCACTTGATTGTAGAAATCACCCATCATCTTTGAGATCTTCCTTGCCCACAGATGGTCTGTAGCGTACTGGTGCCAGCCATAGTCTGAGATGGAATAGCTTCTATTGTAGTCCCACTTCATTGCATAGAGGGTGGGCTGCGCATAGGGGAGGTTGTAGACATCGCGGTAGATGTAGTTCTCCACTATCCACTTGCACCCGCCGATGATAGCCTTTTCAATCGAGTCCCAGCCGTTCATAATGGCGTACGCGCGCCCTCCGGACAAGGGGCCTGAGTCGACTGCCCCAATACCAAAGAAGTTGTGGTACCTGGCAGCCGGCCAAGTCCTGCCGTCAACTAGGGTCGTCCCGTTATAGTCGTAGCCTCGGGCTAGGTCGGACGTGCCCCAGCCGCTTTCAAGCGCACAATGGGCAAGCAGGTAGACTTCGTTGATATTGTAAGTCCTGGCTGCCCTCTCAAAAGCATAGCCCATGCCTCGAAGTGCGCTGCTGGAACTGGTGTAGCTGTTGATGATGGCGTCGATCTGGCCAGCATTTAGGCCCGTGTAGCTTCTTAAGTCTGCAAACTGGTACAAGCCGTTGGTGTACTCGGAGTGGCCAGGGAAGGTGTAGTTGTTGATTGCCCTGTTGGGGTCGATGACATCTGCTAGCTGCTGGTCGGTAATATTGTTTATATAGGGATTAGAACGCTGCCAATTGACCATTTGGCTGACAGTCATATTCATCGGTGCGTAATAAGCATCACCTAAGCCGTTTAACGTGAAACGCTGGTTGTTGGAGTTGCTGTCATAGGCCGTGGCAGTGATATCCGTGCCGATGCCGCCTTCGATAGTCATACAGTAGCTGCCGTTCCCGCATTGGCTGAATATCCGGTAGTTACCGCCTCCATAGTACTCGACCCGCCAGACCTGGTTGTTGTTCGGGCTGTCCTCGACTGTCGCCCATAGGTGGATTATGCCTTTAGGGCTAAGTATCCCCCTGTCCAAGTCCAGTGACTTGTTGGAGTTCAAGCAGGTGATCCGATAGTTGAAGGCCGAGGTGTTATAGAAACGGAAGACTTGCGCAATAGTGTTGTTGGCAGTGTGTATCTGAAGCCTTGTGCCGTTGGCGCTGGAGTTCCCGCGGATGTCTAGGGCCAAAGACGGGTACGCAGTGCTTTTTACCACATAGATGCCATTGGCTACAGGCACTGTCGGCTCGAACCGCCATTGCTGGGCAGGAGTCTGGTTCGGGGTGTGGACTTGGAGGCCGGCCCCCGAGGCCGTGCTGCCGCCGATCACGTCCAAAGCCCGTCCTGACTCTTTGTTGATCAGGAAGAAGCGGCCTTCTCCCCAAGGCTCAAGCCTCCAAAGCTGGCTGTTGAGGTTCTGGTTCTCATAGAGCACGATATTCGTGCCTTGTGCAGTGACTAGCTTTTGGGAGTTCAGGCACTCGATCCTAAAGTAGCCGTCCGAGACGTACTGCAAATAGAATTTTTGGGCAATCGTGTTATTGGCTTGGAAGGCCCATACCTCGGTGCCGTTGCCTGTGCCGTTGCCGCGGGCGTCCAAGACGGTCCCTACCCCGGCCCTAAAGACGAAAGTCCCGTTATTGGCAGCTTGGCTGCTGGTAAACCTCCATTGCTGCTCAAGGGCCACTGACCAGGGGAAGGTCTGGACAGGGGTGGTGTTGTTGGCTCCTCCCGGGGGAGCCCCTAAAACCTTTCCGGAATGCCCAGACGTTATGGTGTACGTGCCAAAGGAGGTCTGTTGGATTGCCCATTTCTGGGCCGGGGTGCCGTTGGCATGCCAGATTTGCACTTTCGCCCCATTGGCCGTGCTCCCTCCGGCGATGTCAATGACCCTGTTGGACTGGGTATTGGTGATGGTGTAATAGCCCGTGCTTGAGTCATAGGCCAGCAAGAAGCGTTGGGCCAGGGTCTGGTTGGATGTGTGGAACTGGGCAATCGTCCCCTCCTGGGAGGAGGCGCCGGCGATATCCAAGACCATATTGGTGCCTGAGGCCGAATTAATGATATAGGCCCCATCGGCCAATGACCGGGTGATCGGGTTTAACCAGAAACGCTGGGCAGGGGTGTTGTTGTTGTCGTGCAACTGCAGCTGGTTGCCGTTGACTGCTTGGGCGCCAGGGACGTCCAAGACGAAATAGGGGTCGATTTTTGACGAGATCTTATAGCCGTTGCCCTCGTCGGTGATATACCATTTCTGGGCATTGGTGCCGTTTCGGGTGTGCTGCCAGACCACAGCGCCTTTAAAGGCGTTTCCGCCTTGGACGTCTAGCGCCTTGCCCGAGTTGACGTTGACAAAGGTGTATGTGCCGTCCGAGTTTGCGATTACTTGAAACCGTTGGGCAACAGTGGTGTTGCTGTCCCATAACTGGATTCTCGCCCCGTCGTTCTTGGAGGCCCCGGGAATATCGATAGCCTTGCTCTTATTGACGACGGAAGTAATATAGCAGAGGTCTGGGACATAGACTGCCAGCGGCTCGATGGCCTCGGTAGTGCTATCGGCAGGGTCTATGGCCTGCGGATCTACTTCGCTTGGCGGGTCGCTTGGATCAGTAATTACCTGCCCGCTTTGGTCAGCGGGCTGGTCGGCAGGATAGTCGTTGGGCATATCCTGGATTTCCGGGCCGAGCTCGGCTGCATATGCTGTCAGAGTGCCTAAAGGCATCATGCCAAGGGCTAGGATGAGTGTGATTAAAACAATAATGGCAGGCTTTAAGACGCTGTAAACTCCTGGAAACCTGTCTCGACTAGTATTCATGTGTTTCCCCGTTCTTAAGTTTTTAGTTATGCACATCCCTATATTTTAATTGAATCAAGCAAAAATGCAAAAAACGTTGACTAGATTTGCAAAAACCTGCCGTACTCAAGCTTGTTTGGCAAGCAGGAATCTGTTAAATTCAAATGAATAAACGAAAATAATGTATAAATAATCCTAATATACAATTATTTATGTATATTAGGCAAATACCACTTAACATTTTGCAAATACAGTGCTAAAATATCAAAACACTCTTGCAAAATCTCCTAAGAATCGAACAAGAGCGGTTATTGAGGAAGGGAAAATCAGGGCTTCTCCACATAAACTGATCCTTTTTTAAAACACAAGAGATTGGGGAGGGGGAGAAAACCATTGTTTGGAGGTCAAATGGAAACTTTCAAAGTTGCAGTAGTAGGCGGCTCAGGCTATACCGGGGCAGAGTTGGTCCGGTTGTTGCTGGAGCATCCGGGTTTTGAGTTGATCGCAGCGACTTCTACGAACGAGAACGGCTTGCCCTTGGCTGAGAAGTACCCGGCTTTGCTGGGGTTTACCGACCTGAAGTACAGCCTGGTGTCCGAACTGCCTGTGCACGAGCTGGACGCTGTGTTCTTGGCTGTGCCCCACACGGCTGCCTTCGACATCGCGCCCAGGCTTTTGGAGCTTGGCATTAGCGTCATTGACTTGAGCGCCGACTTTCGCCTCAAAGACCCAGCAGTCTACGAGAAATGGTACAACGTCAAGCACGGGGCGCCTGAGCTGCTGAACAAGGCCGTGTACGGACTGCCCGAGCTATACCGCCACCAGCTTGCCGAACAGGCCCATCGGCGCCTCACCCTAGGCGAGCCGGCCTTGGTCGCCTGCCCGGGCTGTTATCCGACTGCCAGCGCGCTGGCTGCTGCGCCGGTCTTGGCGGCAGACGCCGTGATGCCAGGGCGCCCAGTCATCGTCAACGCCGTCTCCGGGGCATCCGGGATGGGGCGGTCGGCCACCGACGCCGGCTTGTTCTCGAATATAAACGAGGATGCCCGGGCCTACAACGTCGGCACGCACAGGCATCAGCCAGAGATCGAGCAAACGCTCACCACAGAGGCACAGAGGCAGGTGCTGGTGCAGTTCACGCCTGTCCTTATCCCCATGACTAGGGGTATCGTCTCGAACGTGGCGATCAGCATGTTGCCGGGCCTGCGTCCGGACGTCGTCGAGGTGATCTACCAGACTGCCTATTCCGACGAGCCCTTCGTGAAGCTCTTGCCCTATGGCAAGATGCCGCAGTCGGCGAGCGTTTCCACAACCAACCAGGCCCACATCGGCTACTTCCTAGACGAGCACACCGACATCCTGATCGCCAGCTGTGCGATCGACAACCTCGGCAAAGGGGCGGCGACGCAGGCTGTCCAATGTGCCAATATCGTCTTCGGGCACCCAGAGACCGCGGGCCTAGAGAAAATAGGAGTAGTAGTCTGATGGCAGATAACACTAACGAGTACCCGACTTTGGACGAGTCCTTGATCATCACCAAGCCAGGGACCGTGCAAGGCAACGCTCGCTTTTTGGCAGGCGGGCTGGGCAACGTCAAGGGCCTGAGGGTGTCTGGGCACTATGCAGGGTTCAGGCGCAATCCGACCCGCAACGACTTCATGCTGGCCGTCACCGACCAGCCCGTGGTGGCCAGCGCGATGTTTACCCAGAACCGCTTTGCTGCCGCGCCCGTCCGGGTCTCCCGCACAAACATCGAAAAGTCCAAGGTCGCAGACGCCTTGGATGTGGAGAAGGACGAGGGCGTCTGCGCTGTCCTCATCAACTCCGGCCAGGCCAACGCAGCGACCGGGGAGCCTGGCTTTATCTTGGCCACCTACTCCACCGAGGTGGTTGCCGGGGTCGTGGGATGCAAGCCCCACCAAGTCCTGGTGGCGTCGACAGGGGTTATCGGAAAGCTGCCTTACGAAGAGCTCTTCCAAGCCGGGGTGGAAAACGCCTACAAGCTGCTAGGCTCAGCCGACGGGACAGATTACCAGGCAGGGCAGGCAGCAGCCGAGGCGATCATGACGACAGACACCTTCGCCAAGCAGGCAGCTGTAGAGGTCAGCTTGGACACGGGCCTGTCGGCAAGTGGGGGCGATGGGGTGCTGACCTGTCATATCGGCGGCATCATCAAGGGCTCAGGCATGATCCAGCCGAACATGGCGACCATGCTCTCCCTGGTTGCGACCGACGCTCAGCTTAGCCAGGCAGCTGCCGACCAAGCCTTCAAGACGGCGATCAATGCCAGCTTGAACAAGGTCACTGTGGACTCTGACACCTCGACCAACGACACGGCCTTCTTCTTGGCCACGGGAGCCTCCAATACCGGGCTTATCGAGGTCGGGACAGCAGCCTTTGATGCCTTCGTAGAAGGCCTGACCGCCTTGTGTGTCGAGCTGACCAGGCAGCTGGCAGCAGACGGGGAAGGTGCCACCAAGCTGATCACCGTCAAGATCAGCGGGGCCATCGACGACAGCCAGGCCGACCTGGCAGCCCGGTCGGTGGCTAACTCGCCGTTAGTCAAGACGGCTGTTGCCGGACACGACGCCAATTGGGGCAGGATCGTCATGGCCTTAGGCAAAAGCGGCGCCGAGTTCGACCAGTCCCAAGTAAATATCACCTTCTTGGGCCTGCCGGTCATGCAAAGCGGTCTGCCTGTGCCCTTCTCCGAAGAGGAGGCCTTGCGGCTCTTTGACGAGCTTGTCGAGGTATTCATCGAGGCCGACCTGGGTACCGGCGGCAGCGGCTCGGCGGTGATCTGGTCTTGCGACTTAACACATGGCTATATTGCTATTAACGGTGACTATCGCAGCTAGCAAAGCAGCTAGCAAAGCAGCTAGCAAAGCAGTTAGCAAAAGCCAGTTGCCTGACATTTTGATTTGAGAGTAGGGAAGATGTCCGAAGACGAAAAGTTGTCTTATCTTGAAAACATCCGGGCGGCCCAAGCAGCAAGCTCGGGCCTAGCCGAGGTCTTAATCGAGGCCTTGCCGTGGATCAAGCAGTCCACAGGCAACACAATGGTCATCAAATATGGCGGGGCTGCCATGATCGATGACAAGCTGCGGGCCGATGTCATGAGCGATATCGTGTTGATGAAGATCATCGGCCTCAAGCCAGTCATCGTACATGGCGGCGGGAACGACATCACCGAGATGGCCGACCGGCTCGGCCTGCCGACAGAGTTCGTCGACGGCATGCGGGTGACGACCCCGGAAATGATGGAGGTCGTGAAGATGGTGCTGATCGGCAAGGTCAACCAAGAGCTGGTTGCCGAGATGAACACGCATGGCCACCTGGCGGTCGGCTTAAACGGGGCCGACGGCCATTTTATGAAGGCCCGGCAGATGCAAAAAGAGCTGGGCATGGTGGGGGAGGTCACTGCTGTTGACACGACCCTGTTAAACGACCTGATCGACAACGACTATATTCCAGTGATTGCCAGCGTCGCCCTGGGCGACGACGGCATGTCCTACAACATCAATGCCGACCTGGCCGCTGGCGAGATAGCTGCTGCTATCGGGGCCCACAAGGTCATCTTCCTAACCGACGTCGATGGCCTCTATGCCGACTTCGAGGACAAGACCAGCCTCATCTTCCGTTTGAACCTGACCGAGGCCAAAGAGGCCATGTCCAGCGTCTCCAGCGGGATGATCCCGAAGATCGAGGCTTGCATCAAGGCCTTAGAGGCCGGGGTCCCGCGCGCCCACATCCTAAACGGCACCATTCCGCACAGCCTCTTGCTGGAGATATTCACCAACGAGGGCGTTGGCACGATGATCATGCAGGACGACGACAGTTATTCTCCAGAGGAGTTCAAGGCCGCTGCCTTGAACAGCCTGGCCAGAAAGCTCCATATGAGTGACTGAAGCGATATCAATAGACCCAAATAACGGGCAAACCGTTTAATTCGGCAAGTATTATTCATTTTTGGACAGTTTATCAAGGATGCATCGCCTAGTCGGCATAACCGCTGATAGGATGCTTATAGTAAGAGTAAAGACGATTATGGGGAGAAAACCATGAATCAAGCAGATCTTGAGTCTTTTTATGTAATGGAGACCTACAAGCGCAAGCCGGTCCACTTTGTCTTAGGCAGCGGAATGCGCCTTATAGACAGCGAGGGGTATGCGTACCTCGACTTCCTGGCTGGCAGCGCCGCAGTCAATGCGGGCCATGCCGACCCTTTGGTGGGTGCAGCAATCCGTGCCCAGGCCGAAAAGCTCTTGCATGTAGGCAATTACTTCTATGTAGACGGCCGTGGCGAGCTTGCGCAAAGCATATCGGCATTGCTAAACAGCGCCGACGGGCAAACGCCAGGCGACCCCTTGGCGCCTAACTGGAAGACCTTTTTTGCCAACAGCGGCACCGAGGCTGTCGAAGGCACCCTCAAGCTGGCACGGCGCTATGGCTACCGCTACCTGGACGGGGCAGCAGGCATCGTCTCTGCCCAGAGGTCCTTTCATGGCCGCACCTTTGGCTCCCTGACTGCTACCGGCCAGCCTTCGAAGCAAGACATCTTCAAGCCGCTGCTGCCTGGTTTTGCCGCCCATGTCGAGCTAAACGACATCGATGCCTTGCAACAGGCCCTAGACGGTGAGACCGAGGCAGGCAAAGTGGCAGCCTTGCTGCTGGAGCCGATACAAGGCGAAGGCGGCATCTGGCCATGCACGCCTGAGTACTTGCAGGCTGCCCGGGCAATGACCGCCGAGCGGGGCCAGCTGTTGATACTGGACGAGATCCAAACCGGGTTCTTTAGGACCGGCACGGCCTTCGCCTTCCAGTCCTATGGCGTTGTCCCTGACGTGGTGGCCCTGGCCAAGGGCTTGGGCAACGGCATGCCGATCGGTGCCTTCAGTGCCCACGGCTTGGCAGCCGACGTCTTAGAGGCTGGCGACCATGGGTCCACATTTGGCGGATCGGTGCTTGCTGTCGCGGCTGCCCGGGCGGCCATCGAGGCCTTGCTGGGCATGGACGCCGGCAACAATGCCACCAAGGTCGGCGACTATCTGCGCAGCCTCTTGGGCGACCTGCCTGCCGTCGTCGATGTGCGGGGGCAGGGCCTGATGACCGGTATGACCCTAGAAGGCATTTCGGCAAACGCCATTGTCGACTCGGCCTTGAACCGTGCCCAAACGCATGGGCTAGGCTTTGTGCTGAATGCGACAGACGATCAGAACCTAAGGTTTATTCCCCCACTGTGTTGCACCGAGGCCGAGATCGACCTCTTGATAGCAGCCTTGGCCGACATGCTGGGACAGAGGCAATAGGCAGCGGCATTAAAAGCAGACCACATCATGGAGGTTAAAATGAGCATCATTTCGCAATATAAGGACAACCCCTTGGCCGGGCGGGACTTCTTACGTATGCTCGATCTCACACCAGAGGAGTTTCGCCTGGTCCTTGACACGGCTTACAGCGAGAAACAACGTTTCGCATTTGACCCGAAGAGCGCCGAGCGCGAGGCTCCCTACCAGGGCAAGGCGGTAAGCATTATTCTGGAGAAGCCCTCGTTACGCACCCGCGTCTCCTTCGAGCGGGCAGTCTGGCGGCTTGGGGCACAAGCGGTCGTGATGAGCGACAGCACATCTGCTTTTTCCCGTGACGAGTCGATCAAAGACACCATGATGGTCTTAGAGCGTTATGTCGATGCCTTGGTCATCCGCAGCTTTGAACAAGCCCGAGTCGAAGAGATCGCCCATTGGGCAAGCATGCCAGTGGTAAATGCGCTGACCGATGATTTCCATCCTTGTCAGGGCCTGGCCGACTTTTTTACCATCGAGGAGGTCTTTGGCAAGCTAGAAGGCCTAAAACTGGCCTATTTTGGAGACGGTGCCAACAACATGGCCCATACATACTTGGAGGGCGGGGCCTTGGCTGGCATGCATGTGACGATTGCCTCTCCCAAAGAATACCAGCCAGTACCGGCCTACTTGGCCGAAGCCCGTGCGACAGCCTTGCAGACGGGAGCGGTCCTGGAGGTCACTGACAAGATCGAGGAAGCCTTGGACGGGGCAGACGTCATCGTGACCGATGCCTGGGCGTCGATGGGCTTTGAGAGCGAGCACGAGCAGCGGGCAGCCTTGCTTGACGCCTATCAAGTCAAGGAGTCCTTCTTTGACCTAGCCAAGCCGGGTGCGGTCTTTATGCACTGCCTGCCCGCACACCGAGGCGAAGAGGTAACAGACGCGGTAATGGATGCCAGCTATTCCTGCATCTACCAAGAGGCAGAGAACCGCATGCACGTCCAGCAGGCACTGCTCTTGTTGTTGTTGGCGGATGGATAAATAAGAGGTTAAAGCGAGCTTTCTAGCGCGCCCAAAGCGAGTGCCTGCAATGCCCTGCCATGCCCTATCCTGCATGATTATGCATCTTGGGCAAGCTCGAAAGCCTCATTTATGGGTATCAGAAGCGAGGCATAGAGCTATATTTTACGAAGGGCTTACACGAGGTTTTATCCACATAATGAATGTAAAAGGCATGTAAGACGACCAAGCAGCACCAAGTATAAAGAGCAATCAGACCCGGTGGCAGACAGAGTAGGAAATGAATGCTGGTATTTGCAAATTGATAAATAACTGACAAGATATATACATTATAATGCGAGGTGAGGGATGAACTGAAGTTCGTTTGTGGAAAGGGTCAATTATGAAGAAACGACTGGTTAGACAAGATGCCATCCGGCATCTTATCAGACAGCGGACCATCCGTACCCAACGTGACCTGGTAGACGGCTTGGAGGAGATGGGTTTCAACTGCACGCAAGCGACAGTTTCTCGTGACATCAACGAGATGAACCTGCGAAAGCTGTCCGAAGGAGTCTACATCCTTCCGGAGGACCTGCTTTTGCAGAGGCTTGTCACAGACTTGGTAATCGAGGTCACGGTTGCCCAGAACCTGGTTGTCATCAAGACCGCCCCGGGCTCTGCCCAAGGAGTCGCAGCAGCCCTTGAGGCCGCTGGCGAGCCGAAAGTCATCGGCTTGGTGGCAGGTGACGACACGATA
>JGI24702J35022_10000001_pt1 | contig 109803 bp, 58 predicted proteins | sample TergutTh196P4_FD_35022 | JGI IMG/M metagenome (IMG submission 35022) | reverse complement strand
TTGATTTGCGCCGTCTTTGGTCGTACTCTTCTTCTTGGCCATTGTTCCTCCTTAGAAAGTTTTTCGTTAAAAACATCTTGAAGGACTTTGGCCATCTTTTCTACTGGATGGTTAAAAATGAATTTACAGAACTAATCGTACACAACCCAAAAACATCCACCGCTGTGATTAAACAAGCATTGAACATTTGTAAGCCCTACCAGCAAGCAGGACGCAGATCGAATAGAATGCACTTATCATTGGCTTACGATTAACGGGCTTTTGTTACTAGGGAGGGGCATTGAACCCTTTGCGTATACTTTATATCTTCCTCGGCCTGATCTGTTTTGGGCTTGCTGCTGCGGGAGCTTTCGTCCCGGTCTTGCCGACGACGCCTTTTTTACTGCTTGCCTCATTCTTCTTCTCCCGCGGATCAGCCCGCTTCGACCGCTGGTTCACCTCGACAAAGCTCTACCAAGACCATCTGGACAGCTTCATCAAGAGCCGCTCTATGACCAGAAAGACCAAAGTCTACATCCTTACCTTGGCCACCATCATGATGTGCATCCCCTTGATATTCGTGCCCATCGTCTTCGTCAAGGTCTTCATGGCCTCGATGATCGTCTTTATGCACTATTACTTCTCCCGGCGCATCAAAACGATCAAGCCTAGCTCCGGAGTGATCACAATTACCGAAAACGAGGCATGGCGGGCCTCTGACAAGTCAGCCGCTGCAGAGGCACAGGGCCTGCTAAAGCCAGAAAAGGACGATCAAGCCAACTCGGAGCATACCGATGAGGGCAAAGACTAAACTGTGGATAAGCCCTTGGCCTTGCCCTAAATTAACCATCTAGCGGTCTGCGAACATAGCCCCTGCCAAGACAACACTCATGCAAAGTATCATGCTTGGACAGCCTTTCATCGTCGAAAGACAGCGATCGTCTCCACATGAAAAGTCTGGGGAAAAAGGTCAAAAGGTCGGGCCGATACCAGTGAAAAGCCGCCCTCATCAAGGCGTTTGGCATCCCGCGCCAAGGTCTGGGGGTTGCACGAAACGTAGACCAAATCGCTGAGCGGGGCTTGGATGAGCTGGTTTGTGACATTTTGGTCGATGCCCGATGCGGGCGGGTCGACGATTGCCAGGTCGGCTGGGCGCAAGGTGCCGATGACGCGCCCGGTGTCACCGGGGAAGACATCGACCGTCTCAGTCAGGCGGCTGGCTTTCAGGTTCCGCCGCAGGTCGCGAATGGACGAACCGGCTATTTCGACTGCGCTGACCGTCGCTCCAGCCTTTGCCAGCGGAAGGCTGAATGTCCCGACTCCCGAGTAGAGGTCCCAGACATGTTTGTCGGGACGGGCAACCAAGCCCATGACGTAGGCAACCATCAGCTCCGCGACATCCGTGTTGACCTGGAAAAACGATGGAGCAGAGACAGCATAGCGAGTGCCCAAGACATCCTCTGACCAATAGCCGCGTCCAGACAAGACCTCGGTCTTCAGCACGTCCCGGCTGGCATCCTCTGCCCGGCTCAAAACCCTCACCAAGGAGCTTGTGGCCACTGTTTGGCTTAGCAGCTGGGCGACGAAATGGCGCCGCATACCGGTAGGCATGCTCCACAGCGCCAACTCGCTTTGCTTGGTTTGCGCAGAGTAACGAAACCCCAAGCGATACGGCCTAACCGCCTCATTTTGCAGAGCATAGTTCAAACTGCCCGCCAACTGCCCAGGCAAGTCGGTCAAATGCAGCGGAAGCAAGAGGCAGCGTTTAATGGCAGTCGCCTGGTTGCTCCCTGCTTCATGCATGACCAGCTGCAGCCGCTGGTTCACATTCATCACACTGAACTCGACCTTGTTCCGATAATTCCAAATATGTGGAGAAGCACAGGCTTCGCTGACCAGGCTGTCTGCTTCTGGGATCCCTCCAATGCGGACAAGGGCATCTACAATGAATCGGCGTTTCCATATAAGCTGTTGTTCGTAGCCAAGGGTCTGCCAGGGGCAGCCACCGCATACATCGGCATAGATGCAAGGGGCTGCAAGGCGATGCTCACTAGAGTCTAATATATCTAGTACTTTAGCTTCTGAATAGCGCTTCTTGTCGGCAGTGGTTTCGATGAGAACTTGGTCGCCTGGCAGAGCACCAGGGACAAACACTACCCGGCCATCGGTAAGATGAGAGAGTCCCGCCCCCGTATAAACAAGCGATTCGATGGTTACTTCATGTTGCATTGTGATATAAGTGTAACAGCCATTAATCGGTATTTGGTGCTTAGAGAGATGTGCTATAAAAAAAGTCTTAATTAGTAGTTTGGATACTACCAGGAAGTTTGTACGAACTGCAAAGAGGCTTTTTTACACAAATACAGCAGGCATATTGTTTGCGCAACATTAAAGAAGTGAGGATGTATGGCAGTGATTATTGATCTTGAGCTTTGCACAGGGGACGGAGAATGTGTCGATGAATGCCCCTTGGAATTATTCACCCTCGTCGATGGGAAAGCCTTTCAAGAAGATCCAGACGAGTGCGTAGAGTGCGGCCGTTGCACCGAAGTATGCGAACAAGGGGCACTAAGCCTTCCCTGAGCTTTAGCTATTATCCTGTACCTGCCAACATCTGGCGATGTTGTAGGTGTACGCCTGCGCTTGGCGCTGGATTAGAGAACCGACCAAACACGAAAAGGATCTGCTCCTTCAAACACTGAGTCTGGGGTAGGGGGTATGCACCTGCGATTGCCCTGCGGGTGTGGTAAACCGATACGTTAGTATTATATTATAAATTATCTATATGCCACTTGGTCAAATAAACGTAATAGGCTAAGAATAGTACTTGACGATTCTGCTTCAGTAGATCCTTGCTGAAAGAAGCACCGGATAAGCGGAAGCTTATATGAATATTTATCCCAGATCTAGAAATACCAGTTATAGTAGCTGTGAAGACTCAAGTCAAAACAAGTATAAACTCAATTGCTCATGTAATGCTCAAGGCTTGTGAATGGTCAAAACAAGGCATGATTTGCGGGAATGAATGAAAAAAAGCAGGAAACGATCGGTTTTCGAAGGATTTTACTAATCAATGAAATAAACTATCATGCAGTGTTAATAAGTGTCATTTTCGCACTTGTTCATACATGCCCTCTTAGCTCAGGGGATAGAGCGATTGCCTCCGGAGCAATAGGCCGTAGGTTCGAATCCTATAGGGGGCACCATGTAGACTCGCAGGTCAGATGGATAAAAAACAGCCTCTGACCTGCTGTTTTGTATAAGAAAACCCTATGAATAGTTGTTTCTTGATGTTTTAGTAGGTTACAAAAGACACTCGAATTCTTGTCTTTTCGATAAGCTTGATGTATTTGTCTTCTGGGCCCGAAACCAAGGTCTAGCCGAGGGTCTTCGAGACTGTGGATGTATCGGTGACTACTGCATAGCCATAACTTGGAGGCTGAGGAGCATTAATAAATGAACCGATTTTATCTTTCATTCGCAACTTCATAGTTTTAAAAGTATTGACCTATTGCTTAAGAAAATGGAGCACTGGGAATCCTCAAACATAACCTGTTTGACAAATCACCTGTTATTTTGTCAAAATCTATGTTCAATAACCCGATGTTAGGAGAGACAATGGCAATTTATACGCCTGAATACCAACCGACTGGTGAAGAGGTTGCGGTAATAAAAACCTCAAAAGGAGATATACGGGTGAAATTAGCTGGCAAAGACGCTCCCATTCATGTTGGGAACTTTGTCGAGCTAGCCCAAAAGGGCTTTTATGACAATCTAAAGTTTCATCGTCATGTGCCTGATTTTGTTATTCAAGGAGGCTGTCCGAACACTCGCAGTCTCAGTCCTGACCAAGTAGCTAGAGGCGAGGGCAACCCTGCTCCTGGGACCGGTGGTCCAGGATATTCTATCAAAGGCGAATGGACGACCAATCCAAACAACCATCACCTAGACGGCACTTTGGCCATGGCCCGTGCCTCAGACCCAGACTCAGCAGGCTCTCAGTTTTATTTTTGCCTTGGCCCGCAAGAGTTCCTCGATGCAAACTATACGGTATTCGGCGATGTGGCAGATGACCAGTCGCTGGTTCTTATCCACAGTCTGACAATAGGGGATGTAATAGAAACAATCGTTATCGAGTAGATGCTATATTCTGTTTACTGAAGCACGTAGCTTTATGTAGAATAGGAAGACATATTTAATTTGCACACCCAAACACACTATAAATGGAGGACAACAGGTGAATAGCGAGAACTATAGTAATGCAACCATAGCTTACAACTCTGGTGATTACATAAAAGCGCTCGAGGGGTATTATCTTTGTTTGACTACCGATTCAGCTAGTTTTGGGCCTGGTGACGCTGGGCTGATCTACCATCGGCTAGGCAATTGCCTGGTCAAGGTGGAGCGGTATGAGGAGGCAGTAGCCGTCTATCGCAAATCCTTGGAAGACGACAATTACTCCGAACGTGGATCGATCCATGTAAACCTGGGAACAGCCCTGTCGGCGATTGACAGGAACGAGGATGCGATTGTCGAGTTTCAGTCCGCTTTAGACGACACAGAGTACTCGGCGCCATATCGTGCTTGGATGGGGCTTGGCAATGCTCTTTCCAAACTAGGCAGGATTGTAGATGCTGGCACGGCTTATCGGACAGCAGCGCTTGACCCTAACAACCCTAATCCTGTGAAGGCCTTGATGAACCTCGGTTCGTCCTTTTCGTCTTTAGACCGTCCCGCTGATGCAGTCGAGGCGTATTTGGCGATATTGGATTTTCGTGTTACCGGAAGCACCTTGAACCGTACCTACGAGCGTTTGGCAAATGCCTATTTTGCTGATGGGCAGTTTACCGAAGCGGTCCAAGCCTTCAATGACGCCCTCATGGGAGGCAACTACCAGCTCTCAGAACGGTCTCTGACCCAACTGGCGCAAGCCCGCATGGCCCTGGCGTCTCCAACTGATCCTAGCGTGCTAGCGAGTATTGCAATGTCATCAACAGGATCAAATCCTTCGCTTGAGGATTCCAGCAGCCTCCGTGCCCTTGACACCGAGGTAAGCAGTATTTTGACTTTTGGGACTGACTCGCAATCAGACAACGAGATCGACTTCTTCACCGCGACCGATGAAGAGCTGATTGCTGTTTCGAAACGACAGCTGCGGCGCGAGCGTAACACGAGCAGTGCGGGCCTGAAGATTTTGGTCGGGGTGCTAGCTGCGGTCGTGTTGGTTTTTGGAAGTGGGATTTTAGCCTTTACCCAAGGTCTTGGCTTTCCATCGCAAAAAGCAGTGATCAACGGCTTTTTCGACAGTCATGCAAAAGGTACCGAGGTCTCTTCATACTGGATCGACGATGCCCAAGCTGACCCAGTTGCGTTTGCTCGCATGATCCAGGCAGTGGCAGAGGTTGATTCGTCTGCTGTAACGATTCGTACTATGGACCGGTCGATAAGTGAGTCTGAGGCAGTGGTAGACGTCCGGTTGCCAGAGGGAGGGATTGTGCATTACCGTGTCAATCTTGTGCGAGACGGAGTGGGCTGGAAGATAAACGGTATCGAGTTGATTTTTGCATCCCAAAACCAATAATCGTGCTGCTTGCTTACATGCTGGCAAATCAAACTAACTAGCTCACGAAGGGAAGAATTAAATGACTGAAAGAACATTTTGCATGCTGAAGCCAGATGCTGTGGCTAATAGGCATATTGGGGAGATCATCGGGCGTTTTGAGCGTGTCGGCTTAGTGGTTGAACGCCTTGAGATGGGCATGGTCAGCCAAGACCAAGCTACTGCCAACTACGCTGAGCACGAGGGCAAGCCTTTTTATGATGGGCTGATTTCCTATATCACATCAGGCCCTGTCGTAAAGATGGTTATTTCGGGCACAGACGCTGTGCAGGTTTGCCGCAAGCTGATGGGTGCCACGAACCCGCTCGAAGCCGCACCTGGGACAATCCGTGGAGACTTCGGGCTTGTCATGGATGCGAATGTGATACATGGATCAGACTCGCTTGAGTCAGCTGAACGCGAAATTGCCATATTCTTTGGATAGAGCAGCGCCAAGCGGCTTAGGATAGTTTGAGAGGCTAGTTTAGAGGCTAGTTTGAGTGGCTAGTGCAATAGTCGCGGTTCTTCTTATTGTGCAACTATATTGCATGGTGCACTGATTTTGTGGATGTCATATGCATTATGGGAGGGCTTAAGTGCTTGTCTATTCATCTAAACGAGCGTACAATTGGATCAACGAGCAAGCTCTCATAAAATAGACTGATAGTAATTTACAAGGTCGTGGTCGATAAAGAATCCAGCTAACTTTGTTTGTTTAAACAAATAACGAACCAGGGGGTAGACATGAAAAAATCATTACTAATTCTCGCTATTGTCCTAACTCTAGGAACATCATGTACAACTTCGCCTCCGATCAACAAAGAAGCTTTGACCCGGGGCGAGGCTATGCAGATAATATTTGACTTCTTTGCTTTCAACAATTATGAGAACACTACAACCTTTGACGACATATCAGGGAAACCATATGCCGAGGCTGTTGTCTGGGCGCAACATAGTAATAGCCTTTCTTGGATTGATGGCAGGTCATTCGAGGGAGACAAAGTATTGGCTAGATATGAGTGCGCAGCAATCCTTTCAGGCTGTTATGCAGACTTATATGAGCATAGTCTTGAGAGAATTCATTCGGACGACGCTAATATCACCAGGCACTTCGACCAGATTAGAAAATGGCCGAATTTTGGCGATATCCCTGATTGGGCAATCGACTATGTCTTGTTTGCAGAAGGATACAGCCTGCTGTTTGGAGACCTTGACGTTTTTGAGCCTCTTGGTTATATAACCGAGGCCGAGCTGTTGTACGCATTGGATCTAGGCTTTAAACAGACTCTAGAGATATCTGGTTTTTCAACCCAACCTAACGAAGTAGATTACTCGAAACTTGGTTTTAGCCACACTGGTACAAGCCAGCTTATCAATTTAGGTATGAATAACGATTCATTGTCGTCAGTTACCGACATGCCGATCGAGGGTAATTGGTTATATAGGCTTGATGGTATCGAGTTTATATACTTGCCTGCTTATCAGAGAGGGTTCGTGAGCAGCATATGCATATACTCCTCCTTCGATAGTCCCTGGAGAGTCAATGGGCTTAGTGCTAATGACGCAAAGACAGAGACGGAGCTTGTTTTTGGTACAGCAGCCGAGTTTGTCTACGCAAGGACCTGGCAAAACGCACCTCGTTTTAATACAGGGATATACTTTTATGATGCCAACGGGGACGTTGTTAGCAATAGGGACGATGCTGCCTACTACCTGGTCGTCGAATACAATGATGACGATTCGATATACTCGATATCCGCATTGTGCTATTACCCGTTCAACGAGCTAGGCTTGCCAATTTCCGAGCCGGTGCTAGGAGGGCTTTGCTTGTTCAGCCAAGGTTCTGGCGACTCGGTCATAAAGAATAACGGCCCAATGCGGGTCAACCTGGATATCGACTATAAGGGTTCGGGTGACTTCAGTATTTTACAGGGAGACAAGGTGCTGTTTAGTTGTACAGGACAATACAAAGGCGTGGTATTGGCTGTCACTGAGACACTCGACGACTATACTGTCCAAGCCGATGGGGAATGGCTAGTCAAGGGGTATTATCGATTAAGCCAGACACATCGTTATGAAGGCTCTGGATCCGGCGACTATGTAATCCCTGTGCTAGGGTTCTTTGGTCACTACCGTGTCTCCTACCAAGGTCCAGGGCCGTTCGAGGTTCGGCTTGTCCCTTGGCAGACAGATCCAAACACTGTGCCGCCTGACATGGTTATTGCCAACAGCATGGGCGACACAACTAAAGTCATCGATTTGTCCGACATCGGTATGCTTTATTGTGATGTAGTGATAACATGTGACGGCGATTGGGTGTTTGAACAAGAGTTTGACCTCGTTGTTGTTAGCGATATAGATTAGGACAGCTGGGCATGGCAGTTTGGCATGGCAGTTGGGCATGCCAGTTCGCTGAGGCAGTTTACCTAAACTGTCCGCCCGATAAACGGTACCCTAGGCTCAAAGGACGCAGACATGCATATCATAAATAACGAAGGCATCAAGGCCGATGCATGTAAAAGTGCGAAAAGCGCGCTACCCCCTCTGAACTTGAAGTTGTCCCTAGCGACTCTTGCCATCATACTGCTGTCGAACTCCTTGTTCTTTCATACATTGGCCAGTGCAGATGCATTGATACCGCCGCAAAACGACTTTTATGCAGACCATTACGATGAGGTCACTTACGTCAGCAGATCGTTTTTTGTCAATGGCGAGGACGGGTATATCGCCTTGGCGGCTGAGCCAGGGTCGACAGATGTTATAAAATACATAACAAATGGCGAAATAATCGTCATCTTCGCCGAGTACACTGCCGGCAACCAGGCCTGGGGGGTCACTCGGCTGACGGGCGCTGAAAAAGACGGTTGGGTTTTAATGAGCCAGCTGGTGCTTGCCTATGACTACATGAGTTTTTACGAGGACCACCAAGACGAATTCTACCCTTACGCGGGAAGCTATGACGAGGTTTATGCCAATACAGAGATTATGGTTTACGAATGGCCAGGCTCAGGCGAAGCGGTTGCCACTATATCGGGAGAAGACCTCGGCGAGGGCTTTGTTTTCAGGCATGCCTACCTGGACCCACAAGGCAACGAATGGGCTTTTATCGACTACTGGCAGGGTATTCGGAATTCGTGGATCTGCCTCAGCGACCTGTCAAACGACAAACTCCCTGCTACCAACCCCCGGCCTCAAGTAGACCTGATCCCAGCCCAAGAGCCTCAAATAAAGAATCCCACCCGGCCCAGCGGCGTGCTGATATTCACTATAGTTGCCGTAATACTGCTTATCACAGTGACGGCCTTATTGATCAGGCGGTTTATGAGGGGCAGATAAACCGCATCCAAAACAGGGACCCTAAGGCTTTAGGCAGATATTTGCCAAGGGCCCCCAATTTGCCAATCTTCAAACAGCAATTATGCTGGTTAATATGCATATGCTACAATTTAGTGCGTTTACCGACTACAACAGGGTGTGAGTTTTTAACAAGCACCCTGTCATATTAATAGTTAATAGAAAGTAAGCCCATGTCAATTTTTGATGATTTGTTTAATAGGTGGAGCATAGACATGGCTATTGACCTGGGAACCGCTAATACGTTGGTAGCTATCCCAGGCGAGGGCATTGTATTGAACGAGCCTTCCGTGGTGGCCATTGATACCGACGCAAATCGCGTACTCTCGGTCGGTACAGAGGCACGAGAGATGATCGGTCGAAATCCAGGAAACATCTCTGTTGAAAAACCGCTTTCCGATGGCGTAATCGCTGACTATGATGTTACGGAGGCCATGCTTTCCTATTTTATCCAAAAGGCAAACCCACGGTCGCGCTTCTGGCAGCCAAAGCCCCGGATAGTCATTTGCATACCCTGCGGAGTGACCTCTGTGGAGAAGCGCGCAGTCTTCGAGGCAACAATCCAAGCCGGGGCGCGCCAGGCGTACCTGATCGAAGAGCCTATGGCAGCAGCAATCGGTGCAGGACTGCCTGTTGAGGAGCCGACAGGGTCGATGGTAGTCGACATAGGGGGTGGTACGACAGAAATAGCAGTCATCTCATTAGGGGGGATTGTCACATCAAACTCCACAAGGGTGGCTGGCAACGAGTTCGACGAGGCGGTTGCCAGGCACATCCGTGAGGTATATGGGCTAAATATCGGGGTTCGCACAGCAGAGGATATCAAAATAGCTATAGGTAGTGCTATGCCAATAGCTACAGGCGAGCTCGATATGGAGATCTCCGGCCGTGACATGTCGACCAACCTGCCGCGCAGTGAGGTCATACAGTCTGAGGACGTACGTGAGGGTATGAGGGCCCCCTTGCAAGACATTTTGATAGCAATAAAAGAGACATTCCTCGAGACCGATCCTGACCTAGCCGGTGATATTATTAGAAACGGAGTGCTGCTAACCGGTGGAGGGGGGATGCTGAGAATGCTAGACACTTACTTGACTAACGAACTGGAGGTTCCAGTTTATGCTTCAGACACTGCCTTTACCAATGTTGTGGTCGGTTGTGTGCGAGCTCTGGAAAACCCGCAAGCATTACAACGCTCTTACACCCAACGTTAAGCCAAACACCAGGATCAATCTCGTCAATGGTGCTTATATCAAGCAAATCAAGCAAAGCATGAACGCCGGTATTGTAACGATGCTTTGGCCCTGCTGCGTTTTTATGTGGATAAGGGCACTGCTTTGTAGCCCCAAAACTAGCTGGTGACATCAAGCTGATGGTTCTTATCGACCAAAAACCCAAAGGCCCCTCCTCGACAGCTGTATTGATTGTCTGCTGCTTGCTTTCGATAATATCCATGACAGTCTGGGTGCGTGAGGGAAACGACGGCCCCTTGCATAAAAGCCGGGATGCCTTCTCCATCGTGACTGCCCCTTTGCAGACCATCGGTAATGCCTTGACCTCGCCCATTCGGTCTGCCAGCAAGATGATAAACACCAAGGGGCTGTCAAACTCAGAGATCGAGGCAATGCAGGACGAGAACGCATACCTCAGGTCAGAGGTGATTCGCCTGCAAGAATACGAGCAAGAGGTCGAACGCCTCTCTGAGCTATACGGGCTCTCGGACGTTTATGGGCTCGAAGCGGTTGGCGCTAGGGTCATCAGCCGCAGTACCGACCCTTGGAACCGCACAATCACCATCAACAAAGGGACAAATGCCGGAGTTCGGGTAGGAATGCCTGTGATGAGCGCCAACGGGGTGATTGGCAGGATCCAAAGTGCCGGCCCGATCAGCGCAGTCGTCTTGCTGATCACCGACCAAAGCAGCGGGGTGGCAGTCTACCTGCAGGCTACCCGCACCGACGGCGTCATGGAAGGCTCGTCTGACGGGACGCTCTTCCTACGCTACATCGGCTTGGACGTCAACGTCGAGCCGGGGATGACCATCGTCACCAGTGGGCTTGGCGGGGTTTATCCCAAAGGCATACCGGTCGGCACCGTGCAAAGCGTCAGTTTTCTCCCCTCAGACATCTATCAGACGATTACTATAAAGCCACTGGACAGGGTAGGCAGCTTCGAGGAAGTCCTAGTGATTATCGGCAGCGAGTCGGAGATTTTACCGGGAGGCCCAAACCAAGAAGGCCCATATGACGAGTCAAATGGCCAGCGCTTGCCAAATTGCCTGGTCAGGCCACAAAGCCTGCTGCCAAAGGCGCAAGCAGCCTCGTGGAGGGCAAAATGAACCCAAGCGCCAATTCCAAGACGACGGTATTGGGCTTCATCGTTGCTTTTGTCCTCCAGGTGGCTATTGCCCCTAACCTGGCCATAGCCGGTGTGGCTGCCGATGTTGCCCTTTGTTTTGTAGTCGCCAACGCCATGAGGGTCTCCCAGACGTCTGCTACCGTCTCCAGCTTCGTCTTAGGGGCTTTGGTCGACCTGGCGTCTGGCAGCCCTTTGGGGATAAGGGCTATGACCTATTGCCTCGTAGCCTATGCCATCAGCCCCGTCTCGACTATGACCATGACCAACAGCACCTCGACCCGCTACATTGCCCTTTCTGTCGCCTTGTTCGTTGGAGAGTTCCTTATCGCTTTGTTTATGTCTATTATTGGCTATGATATCGATTTGGTGCACTCATTGGTCAGCAAGGTCATTCCTGGGGGACTATATGATATGGTAGCTGCTTTAGTGTTCCTGCCATTGTTGAAGGTGAGCAATACGCAAGCAGGGTATATATTAAGTACGAAGCCAGGCAGCTCGTTGAAAGACAAGTTGCCTCCTATTTAGGCTTGCCTATACAGGATAGAGAGCGTCTATGTGTTCAAATAAGACTTATTGCAGCCGCGCAGGCTCAAAAAAAGGGTACTGATCGCCTATGAGGCCTGAAGTTATCTCGATCATTATCGGTATCGTCACGTTTATCGTCTCTATGCTTGTTATCCTGTCCGTCCTAGAGGTCCGTAGCCGCCGGCCTAGAGAGTTGGTGGTGCGAAAAAGCTTCGGACGGGCTGCCGACCTGACAGGCTCTGCGAACATCGACATGCCTAAGGACGAGATGCTCCAGCCAGAGCCCAGCCAAGACAAGAACCGCATGCGCATATATCTGTTAGGCATTTTGGCCAGTAGCGTCTTTGGCGCCTTGATCGCCAAGCTTTGGTCGCTTCAACTGATCTGGGGAGACTACTATAAAGAGCAGGCAGAGCTAAACCGACGCTCTGTAGTCAGCGTTCCGGCGATCAGGGGCAGGATCCTCGACCGTAAAGGGCGGGAAATGGTTGGCAATAGGCCTACTCTCCTAGTCACCGCGCCTCGCAGTGTCGCTGACGACCGCAACCTGGTTTACCGGCTCTCCTTGGTTTTAGGCATTCCTAAAGAAGTCATCCGCCAAAAGCTGCTGGATGACCGCCTAGCAGTTTCGTCTGACCGGGTCTTGGCTTCTGACATTAGCATGCGGGCTGCAGCCTATATTCGTTCTCATCCCCATATGTTCGAGAACGTCACCGTCAAAGACAGCGCTGCCCGCTATTATCCCTTTGACTCCATGGGTGCCCATGTCTTAGGCTACATCGGCCCGATCACTGAAGACGAGCTGGCCAAGCTCGACCAAGACAGCGAGCTGACAGGGGAGGACTACGTAGGCAAGACCGGGGCAGAGTGGGTCTTCGACTCCTACTTGACCGGTAAAAAAGGCGCCCATGTCTACCAAGTCGATGTCTATGGCAACCCCACTGCCTTGATAGAAGAGATCCCCCCGGTCAATGGGGCCGATGTCTGTTTGACCATCGACCTGGAGCTGCAAAGGGCTACAGACACGATACTGCAGCAGATCATCTTCTCCGCCCGTGAGATCGGCCGCGAGTTCTGCAACGCCGGTGCCCTGGTGGCTATGGACATCGAGGACGGCGGGATATTGGCGATGTCGTCATACCCGACATATAATCCCGAGCTCTTCACCCAAGGCATCTCGCAGGAGCTATGGGACTCGTTAAACGACCCGGACGCTGACAACCCCTTGTTGAACCGGGTGACCCATGGCCGGTACCCTGCTGCGTCGACATTCAAAGCGTTCACATCGCTGGCTGGCTTCCAGTACGGGCTGATCAACGACCACACGACCTGCTACTGCAGCGGCATATGGGAGGAGTATGGCCGCCAATGGGGCATGCAATGCTGGATCTACCATTACTACCCCTACCAACACGGCACTTTGGACTTCGAAGAGGCCCTTAACCAGTCTTGCGATGTCTTTTTCTACGACCTAGCAGCGAATTTCTACCGTCGTTGGCAAGCCATGGATGGGGAGAAGACCGAGCGTTTCAATGAGCTGCAGTCGTATTTGCGTAGCTGGGGCTTTGGCTCCGTCACGGGTTTGGACGGCCTCGGCGAGTCCAGCGGCAGGGTTCCAGACGCCCAATGGAAGCTGGATATGTTCAAGAACGCACCTGAGGAGGCTGACTGGTGGGGCGGGGACATGGCGAACATGATCATCGGCCAGGGCGACCTCCTGGTCACCCCTTTGCAGATTTGTAACGGCTACGCTGGTATAGCAAGGCGCAAAATGCTCAAGCCCCATCTCTTTCACCGGGTTATCGACGAGCAAGGCACTACCGTAAAGAGTTATGAGACACGCGAGAGCGACGTCCAACCAGAGTTTGAAGAAAAAAGTATCCGCCGTATGGAAGAGGCCTTTCGCAGGATAGTCGACCGCAACGGGGAGCCTTTTACCAACTTCCCAGTCCAGGTCCTGGCTAAAACCGGTACGGGGGAGATTACTTCGGCCAAAGAGACTTGCTCATGGTTTGTCGCCTATGCCCCTGCTGAGAACCCCAAGTATTGTGTTGCTTGCGTGGTGGAGCAGGCAGGGACCGGCGACAGCGTAGCCATGCAGGCTGTACAACACACCCTGGCCAGTATCTACAACGTCGATATTGGCCCGGTGCATGCCGGCAAAGGGTCTGGTGAGCGGTGATGGCCGGTATAACAATCGGCAAGGAGCCTTTAGCCCGGATCCGGTCAGACAACAGCTCGACGTTTCGTCGAGTGTTCTTCAGCATCAACTGGCTCTTGCTGTTGGTTGCTTTTGCTTTGGTCTGCATCGGCCTCCTGACTGTGCGCAGCGCAACCCAGGGCCGTTCGCTCTATTCGTTTAACCGGCAATTGATGGGAGTTGGGATAAGCATTGGTCTGATGGTGGCCTTTTGGGCCTTTGACTATCGCCAATGGGAGAGGTTTTCAGGCCCGCTTCTGGTCTTATCCATATTGTTCCTTGTCGCTCCGATGGTACCAGGGCTCGGAGACGAGGTTGACGGAGGGCGCAGATGGATCAGCATTTTCGGCCAGCAGGTGCAGCCTAGCGAGTTCGCGAAGATTATCGTGATCTTGATGATGGCCTCGCTGCTTGCCAAGTACAAAGGCAAGCTCGGGTCAAGCAGGGAGTATTTGAAATGCCTGGGGTACATGTTTGTCCCGATGGTCTGTGTGATGGTCCAGCCCGACCTCGGGACGGCTTTGGTCTATTTGGCGATTGGCATGACAGTGCTGTTCGTTGGCGGGGCAAACCGCTGGTACATTGCCCTGACTGTGGTCATTGGCTCGGTTTTCGTCATCGGCGTCCTGACGGTCGACCCGATTTTGGACGGTTTCTTTGGACGCGATGTCTTACTAAAGGAATACCAAGTAAACCGCTTGTTGGTCTTTTTAAACGAGGACCTCGACCCCACGGGGCTCGGCTACAACCTACGGCAGTCGAAGATCGCCATCGGCTCTGGCGGGTGGACAGGCGTAGGGTACATGCAGGGAACCCAGTCCGGCCTAGGCTTCCTGCCGGCAGCACCGACCGACTTTATTTTCTGTGTGCTAGCAGAGGAGTTCGGCTTCTTTGGCGCCTTGGTCCTGATCAGCCTCTATGTGGCCTTGATCCTGATATGCCTGCGCGTTGCCCTGCGGGCTGATGCCTTTGGGGCCTTGATCGTTGCCGGCTGTATTGGCATGTGGGTCTTTCAAGTCTTGCAGAATATCGGCATGACCTGCGGACTGATGCCGATAACCGGCATACCGCTGCCTTTTATGAGCTACGGCTCGTCATTCATGGTAGTCAATTTCTGTGCTGTCGGCCTGATTGCCTCAATCAGTATGCGGTCGGCTTTGGATGCACAGGCAAGGCCGTCTATCAATACCGCAATTATCCGGAATATCGACAAGTGATAGTATTTAAGTCATAAAAGGCGAACGGAGTTTAAATGGCTAGTGCATTACCCATCAATATACTAAATACCCTAAAGCTCATTGCCGGGATCAACGAGGAAAGCGACAAGGCACTGCATTTGCAGGTCTATGTGGACGAGTCTTTAAGCGAGCCCATGCGGGTGCTGGCCAGGCAGTCCTTTTATCCCTTAAACGACAATGTCTCGGTCTCGCTCCGTGTCTTTAGCCTAGATGCCAATGCCAGCCTTCCCCTTACTCCCGGCCAGGCTGACCTGGTTGTCATATTAGCGAACAAGTCTGAGTTGGTCGCCGAGCTGTATCTAGCCAATGCCCGTTATGCCCCCGTCGTCATCGTTGCCGAAAATGTCACAAACTTTGTCTATGGATGGCCTTCGAACCTGCAAATAGACACGGCCTGCCTGATAGCCATAAGTGACGAGCTGCTTGCCAAGGAAGGCTTGAATGCCTTGTTCTTGAATCTGGCCAGATGGATGATTGACAACCAGTCCGATAACCGTCTGGCTTGGGCACGCGGCCTGGCTTTTATGCGCAAGGCCTTGACCTTAGACATCGTCGGCCAAGCCTCAATGCAGAACGGGGCTATCGCCTTAGTGTCGTTTATTCCGGGAACCGACCTTCCCATACTGCTGCTTAACCAGATGCGCATGTTCTTTCGCCTGCAGGCAATCTATGATGTCGACCGCAACAGCCAAACATATATAAAACTAGCAGCTTTGGTCGGCCAAGGGTTTTTTTGGCGGGGATTGGCCCGTCAGCTGGTGAGGCTGATGCCCGCTATCAGTTGGGCGGTCAAAGGCACCGTTGGGTATTTGGGGACTCTAGCCTTAGGCCGAGTGTCCGAGCTGTACCTGGATTTAGTAGAACAAGGCTTTTTCAGCGAAAGCCCGTTAAACGAGGATGGTACAGCAAGCGACGGCGAAGGGCTTGCCGAGACAAGCAACACGCTGGGGCTCCTTGGTTTTAATGAGGATATTGATGATGGCTACTGACAACCTTAGGCCTGACACGTCATTATGGCCTCGCGTCGAAGCGCTTCTGGCCAATGTCGAGAGGCCGTCCCGCTACATCGACCATGAGTACAATCGGGTAATAAAGGCCGACGCTGGCTATAAGTCGGTGTTCGTGTACCCTGACACCTATGAGATCGGACAGGCTAACCAAGCAGTCGCCTTGTTGTATGCAATCGTTAACAGTCTTGACGACTGCCTGGCGGAGCGGGCTTTTTTACCTTGGCTGGACATGATTGCCCAAATGCGGGAGGCTGAGATCCCCCTCTTCTCACTGGAGTCGTACAGGCCTCTAAGCGATTTCGACCTTATCGGCATAACGATACCCCACGAATTGGCAGTCACGAATATTGTCGAGGTCTTAGACCTAGCTGGCATTCCCCATAAAAGCTGCGACCGTGACGAGGCCTACCCATTGGTTATCGGCGGCGGCCCGGTCTGTTACAACCCCGAGCCCCTGGCCATGTTCTTCGACCTTTTTGTGATCGGCGAGGCAGAGGACTTGATCAAAGAGCTGATTGACGAGCATCGCCGACTAAGGTCTTCTCCCCGTAAGGACCTTCTACTGGCGCTGTCCCAGATCGAAGGGGTGTACGTTCCTGCCCTGTCCGATAAAGGCCAGCCCGACCCCGTCAAGCGGCGGGTCTATATGGGCTTTGCACATGATTGGCTGCAGAATTACGCCTCTTGCCTGGTACCCTATGTCGAAGTGGCGCACGACCGTTTGGCGCTGGAGGTGATCAGGGGCTGTTCCCGCGGCTGCCGGTTCTGCCAAGCCGGAATGACCTATCGGCCTGTCCGCGAGCGCTCCAGCAACGAGATAGTCGCTGCAGCGGCAGCAGGCATCAAAGCGACAGGTTTTGACGAGGTCTCGCTGACTTCACTGTCGACCACGGACCATTCGAGCATCGAATCGATCCTACGGCGCTTGAACGAGCGTTATCGGAACACCGGGGTCTCGGTCTCGATACCCTCGCAACGTGTGGACGCTTTTGGCGTCGATATGGCCCATTTGGTGTCTGGGGAGAAGAAAGCAGGCTTGACTTTTGCTCCCGAGGCCGGCAGCCAGCGGCTGCGTGACGTGATCAACAAGAATGTTACCGAAGAGAGCCTGTTTACTGCTGTCCAAGCCGCCTATCAGGCAGGCTGGAGGCGGTGCAAGATCTATTTCATGATTGGCCTGCCCACAGAGACGGACGATGACGTCTTGGCAATAGCCGACTTGGTCAATGAGGCTTATCGGGTCGCTAAAGACTCAGTTCCCCTAAAACAACGGGCCAACGTGCGCATGAGCATATCCATTGCGGTTTTTGTACCGAAAGCCGCCACCCCCTTCCAATGGCTAGGACAGGCGCCGCTGGCTGAAGTCGACAGGCGCATCAAGCTGCTCCGTGAGGCAGGCATAGCCAAAGGCATCGACTTGAGCTGGCATGACCCCCAAGCCTCGCAGGTCGAAGCGGCTTTGTCCCGAGCAGGAAGGGAGGCTGCAAGCCTGATCGAGGCCGCTTGGGAGAAAGGGGCGGTCTTTGCCGCTTGGACTGAGCAGTTCGACTACAGCCATTGGCAAGAGGCAGCTGCGAGCGTCGGCCTGGATTTAGCCCAGATGGCTGAAAGGTCTTATCCAGATAGCCAAAGACTTCCCTGGGACCATATCCTAAGCGGGGTTTCGAGGGAGTTCTTGCTGCAAGAATGGGACAAGGCCATGCAGGGACTGACGACTGCCGACTGCAGCTTTGAGGACTGCCAGGACTGTGGGGTATGCGTAGGAGAGGTGGCGATCGAGCTGGAGGGTGAGCGGCATGAGTGATAGTTTTCGCCTGCGTATTGCCTTTGCCAAGCAAGGCCGGCTGCGCTGGCTCTCGCATCTCGAGCTGTCGCGGGCGCTGGAGCGCCTGATTCGGCGAAGCGGCCTGCCTTATGCAGTCAGCCAGGGCTTCAACCGTCATATGCGCTTTGCATCCAGTCCGGCCTTGCCGGTTGGGACAAGCGGCCTGCACGAGCTGTTCGATGTCTGGCTGACGAAATATGTCAGCCCCGAAGAGGCCTTGGGGATGCTCCAGGCTGCGGCAGGGGATGCGATTCCGGTCCTAGGCGTCGAATACGTCTCAAGCAAGCTGAAAGGCCTGCAAGCAACTCATACGGCACATCGCTATATTGTGACTTTTCGTTACAACCAAAACGAGGGACAGGCTGAGCAACAGGCTGACTCTGAACAAGGCACAGCCGTCAGTGCAAAAGAGCTGGAAGGCCTACAAGCATCATTGGACGCATTGCGTGAGCGCAGCCCGCTCACACTTACGAGCAAAGGCAAAGCCAAAAATTATGATCTAAATGGTATCATAATAGAGCCTTTCACAATTGAAGGCACCCTAGCCTCTGACGGGTCCATTCAACTGACTTGCTCGCTGCGCAATTCCAATGAAGGATCCTTGCGGCCTGAGCAGTACCTGCTAGCTGCCTTAGGCAGCCAAGTAGAGGTCGTATCTGTAACAAGGCTCTCATTGGAAGCATGAATATGTAGCAATATCTCGATTGGCTATAAACGCAAAGCGAAAACCACTACAGCCGAGCTTTGTGTTTATGAACAGCCAAGCATTGTCTGAGGAGGACAAATGGCCAAAGTTACCATCTATTCAGGGGTTTGCGGCTTTACCACAAAGGTCGAGGCTGCTTGTTCCTTGGCTTTGCCTGCCGATGCTTCGATAGTGTTCGAAGACTGAACAACATGCCAAGCAGGTGAAATAATAGGATTATCTATAGACATAGTAGCTGTAGGCCGCTTAAAAGAGGCTTACTGGCGTGATGCGGCAGCTGAGTACACCAAACGCTTGTCAGCCTACATGCAGCTAAGGGTGCTAGAGCTGGATGACCGGTCGGCGGCTGTACTAAACGAGTCCCAAGTGCTGGAAAAAGAAGCCCTTGACATCATAGACTGCCTGCAAAAACAAAGAGTCAGAGCCCCCTTGATACTACTTGATATAGACGGAAAGGCCACCTCGAGCATTGGCCTGGCGAATAGGCTAAGGCAGCAGGAAATGTCTGGTTACCCGCAGCTCTCATTCATCATTGGCTCTTCTTATGGTGTGGATAAAACCATCAAAGCGCTTGCAGACGAGCGAATGTCATTCGGCACATTGACCTTGCCGCATAATCTGGCGAGGATTGTCCTGCTAGAACAGCTATACAGGGCATGCAAGATCAATCGGGGCGAGCCCTACCACAAATGAGGGCGAAGGCTCAAACGCACACGATGGATTTTTTAAACGAAGGGCTCGATGATTAGGCTTCTAGCGCTTAACAAGACGAAGGTCAATCGGCAGGCTGCTCGTAGATCAAAACTCAGTTGCTCCACAAAGTGTTGATTGGAGCAGCAAACATACTGTTACCAAAGGAAAGCACATCTTGCCCAGTGTAAGGCACTACTCCACAAACAAACTTTTCACCAAAGGCTTTTTGTACTACCCTCATGCCATTGAAATCGTTGTTAGAGACAGACCTGGAGGGCCAATGCAAACACAAATATGCGTATAATACGTATGTTTTTATTAGTTTAGAAATATAAACAACGGAATATTATAAAAAGAGTAGCATTTATTATTATGCAGAGAGGTACTTTTTTAAATGAGCATGAGTCCATTTGACACACAGGATAATCGGGAACAAGCAGGCCAGCCGTCCACAAACCCGCAGTCTTGGCAGCAGCCGATGCCCCAACAAGTTCAGCAGTCCTGGCAGCCCCAACAACCCTGGCAGCAGCAGCAACAGCCCCAACAACCCTGGCAGCCCCAACAACCCTGGCAGCAGCAGCAACAGCCCCAACAACCAGCCTGGCAGCAGCAGATACCCCAGCAAGTTCAGCAACCGCAACAAGCTAACTGGCAGCAACAACAGCCCCAACAGCTCTGGCAGCCCCAGCAGCCAGCCTGGCAGCAGCAACAACAGCCCCAACAGGCTTATTACCCGCAAGCCGGCTACCAGGCGCCAGCTTATAGCTACCTGGATCCAAGTAGTGTGACCCCTGCTAAAGCGAGGCTGTCAGTAGTAGCCGTGGTTGGCTTTATCCTGGCCTTCCTCCTGCCGCCCGTCGGGGTGATCATCAGCATTGCAGCACTGATGCGCATACCAAATACGGGCGAGTCAGGCAAGAACCTGGCTATAACCGGAACAGCAGCCGGCTTCGTCTGCACGGCTCTTTGCGGGATAATGATCTTTAACATGGTTCTATACCCAAGCCCCCAAACAACTGCAACAAACAGCGGTCGAGGCACCTCGTCACAAAGCCAAAGCAACCCTCCAATCGACCCGGAAAAGCTAACTGCTGAGTATTTGGCGTCTATCCCTGTGATACAGCTCAAGCCAAGCGAGCTGCAAACAGTCCAGGTCATTGCCAATCGGGCTGTTAGTGGCACGAGCATTCCGGCTACCATAGATATGAGGATCCCGGCAACATGCCAACCCTCTCATTCAGATCTTGGAACGGTAGACGAAATCTATATAATGCCGCTTCTATCAAGGGAGGTGTCATTAATAACGGGCAGGACAGCACCTGCTGTGTATGAGCAGGAGGCTTTCATAACCAAGTGGATGACAATAGAAGATCTCAAAGATCTGTATCTAGAAGAGGGCGACAACAAGTTTTGCGTCATGCAGCTGGGAGGTGCTGATAGCTTGATTGTCATTCACGACTCTGAATACGATGAAATTGGCATAGACGTGGTAATTGTTGTCTGTGAGAACACAAAGAGCTACACAGACATGATCTTAGCGGTTGAAATATACCTACCAGTATCGTCGACTGAAGAAGACGTCCGATATGCCATTGGAATAGGTAAGGCAGCAATGGTCTCACTGATGGAAAACGAAGTCTAGCTGCCAGTTATTTATAACTATGTGGAGAAAACCGACCCTTCGTTATGCGAGAGCAAAACGATACGCAGCTCTCGCATAACGGTGTTTTTGGCTTGAATTGCTAGGGTGCCCCTCATCTCCTCGGCCCACTGCGAACAGGCCGGACAGGATTGGTATCGTCTGAGCCCTCAGCCTCGTCTGATCCGCTAAAGACAATCTGCTTCTCCTCTTCATCCCTTCTTCTTCGTCTGACGATAATAAAGACGATTAAGAATAGGATGCCAAGTACGACAATGTTGATAATTGTCAGTATCAACCTCATCTGCGCTGACGCTCCCCACCAAGTCCAGAATGGAGTCTTGGTGACGATGATCCAAAGATCAGAGGAGATGATCACATTGCTTATCTCTGTACTAAAGGTGTTGCCTGCCTTGTCGGTAACAGAGAGCTTTATCGTCTGTGCAGTCGTCTGAGAGGACATCGTGTATTGATACCTCTCAAAGCTGGTGTTCTCAGTGTTGTGCCATTCCATGACTACCGTGCCGTCAATCTCTAGTTTTGCCGATTGCCATGAGATGTTGTCGCGAATATAAAGTGAGATCTGATGGGCATCAGTAATATAGACCCCGTCTTCAAAGATACCGTCGATAGACCCAAGCGGGGCGGTTTTGTCTAAAACGAAACTTAGTTCTGCCGGGCCTGTACGGTCGGCGTTCTTGTTAGGCATGATGCTTTCGGAAAGCAAGCCGGCATTGTCCAGCGAGCGGACTGTAAGATAATAACGGCCGTCATTAACGATTCTGCTTGCAGGTATGGAATAGGTGTACATATGCCATAGATCAGGATCGGTCACTTCTGACTCTAGCCTATAGTCTAGCCCAGGAGCAAGCTCCTCGCTAAAGCCATTGATCGACAGCCTGACGATGATACTCGACTCGTCTAAGCCAGAGACATTGACCTCATGGATGACTAGGTCTTGAGGCTTGTTGGTGTAAGTGCCGTTTATCGCCTGTGTCATTGGGTCGAACCAGTAAGTAGACCCGAATCTGTTAACCGAGAAGACCAGTCTTTGCTCCGTGACATTACCCGCTTTGTCAGTAGCTTGGGCAATCAGGTAGTAGACGTCATCAAAGCCCAACTCATGGGGAAAGTCTAGGTAAGCGATGACTTTATGGTAGTCATCGGCTTTTTCACTGGAGTAGCTCAAATAAGGGCTTAAGCCGTTGGTGCGGACAATCTCGACCGTAGAAGTATAGTCTTCCAAGTTCAAATCGTAGAAACTTACTTGCGGGTTGACGAGCCCAGCGTAAGCGACACTGTCAGACACGTTTTCGACAGTGAGGTCAGGCGGCGTCATATCGATAGTGAACTCAAAGGCCATATCGAGGCTGTACGAGTTGCCAGCCAAGTCAGTTGCACTGACTGTAAAAGAATAGCTGTATTCGTCGTTGAAATATATATAGGCGATATAATTGTCCTCTTCGACAAGCTCTGGGCTAGTCAGCCCCGGAGCACTGACTTCGTTGCCATAGGCATCCCAGGCCGAAACACTGGCGTTGATACTGTCCAAGTTGCGCTCAAGCACATCGATCGTTGCCCTGCGGGGGGCGTTAAAGTAGCCGAAGGAGTGCGAGTTCTCATTGTCGAACTCGACCAGAATACTCGGAGCCATTGTGTCAATGACAAAGGCCGTCGGCGAGGCTGTGTCGTCGGGGTGGGGGAAGCTTCTACCCAAAAGATCGGTGAAAGCAGGGTAAAACATGTAACTTCCGTCATTTTGGATCGGCAAGGTAGCCAGCCACCGACCGTCAATGAAGTCAAACTCGGAAGCTGCGATGGACATCTGGCTAGTGCTGCCAGCTGTGTAATAGGCGACCGTCTGGTTTGGCCTTGCCTCTTTAAGCTCGGCAAAGTGGAAAGAGTCCACACTTACTTGAACAACGACGTCACCGCTGATGTAGGTCAAACCGCTGCCTAGGTCGGTGGCGATGGAAACGTATGGATAGGTATTATCAAAGATTATCCGCTCGTACTTGATGGTCTGTGAGGCAGCATCCGTCTCCTCGTCCCATACATCGCCCAAACTGATGAAAGTGGTGTTGCCGGCAACGTCAATAATCGAAAGCGTAAAGTCACCCATCAACCATCTGTAGCTATCCTCGCTGGATAAGACCAAGTCAAAGGAGTATGGCTCGTACCTCAGCTCGCTGTCAACAAGGTATTCGATTGGCCAGATCTCATCTTCTGGCGGGTCAGATGCGTAAGGCAAATACATGACTTCCACTTTTGACAGCCCAGAGACATACGCCGTCGGGTCTTCGTCTTGGTCGATTACCGTAATGGTGATGACCAAGTCGGTCTCTGTCGCTGTCAGGCCGACAAAGCCATAAGTTGTCAAATCGTCCGTCGGATAAACTATTGAGCTAAGCAAGGGTGCAGTCAAGTCGTTTTTTATTATCGGGAGAAAAACAGCCCAGGGATTTGCCGGGTTGTTTGACTTGACAATGATACCGATCAAATCAACTGGATCAGCCAAATAGGGGAGATCTGTCATGGGGTCGACCAGGTCGCCGTTTGGCCAGGAAAGTGTCATGCCAAAGCCCCATAAGCCGCCCTCGTCGTCAAGTATGGCATCTTTGGTGTTTATCCAAATAGTGTTGCTTGCTTCGTCATAAATCGAATTTGTCATATCGGAGTTCTTGACGATGCTCTCAAAAGGCGGATCTTCATATAACGTAAAGAAGGTCTGTAACTCGCCAGTCAAGGTTATGTTTTCTAGGTGTGACGGCAAGTCAAAGTAGCTTTCGTCGCACCAGGCCCAAGTCATTGGGCTACTGGTATAAAGCGGGTATGAAGTCAGGCTGTCCGCATCAGTATAGATAATGAGCTCGTTATTGGCCGACGTGCTGAAGAGGGACAATACGCTGTTGTGTATCAGCCATTGCGAAGTGATATTGGAGGTGCCGGATCTTTTGATAACGATGTGGTCATTGATGAAGCTTTCGTTGTTTATTTGTTCGACCAGGTTAGTGCCATAAATAAAACTACCTGAGCCGACAAGCTCTATTTCGATTGGTTCTATACGTATGTAGACTTCTTGATTTGAGACAGGGTGCTTTAAGACTATGTAGTATTGAAAGGTAATTGAGAAATCAAAAGAGTCATGCAACATCTGCTGGCTATTAGCTTGGAGGCAGTTTATAAGATGGCTGCCACTGGCTAAGTTAATATAATCTGCAAGGTTCAGTACAGCTGAACTGTCTGTTTGGCGGTAATTAGCACCATCTAAATTAACCCATGAACTATTTCCTTGTGTCCTTAAATCACGAATACGTGGCTCATCCGTGTTAACATATATGCCTTGGTAACGGTAATGCTGGTTTGAGTTAAGCACTTTAGCCCCAGGTATCAGGTCGCGCTCGTCGAAGTAGCCATAAGGTATGACCACGATAGGGGCAGGAGAAGTTTTGTCTAAAACAAAGCTGTACTCGTAGACGATGAAGTTAAGCAAGCCCTTAACTGTATATACTCCTTCGTCAGGCAAAGCCCCTAGGACTAAGCTGTAGACATAGGTCTCGCCTACCCGGTTTACTTGGCAAAACAAGGTAGTATAAGTGACAGCCGGGCTGTGCTCGGTGAGTACATCGGCAACACTGATATTGAATTCTGTGGTACCGTTTAATATAAAGCTCACCAAGTCGTCTATCTCGTCACCTGCTAAGCTCTCATACCAGTCTGCTGGCATCTCTAAGGTAATACTAATATTCTCGATGTCTGCATAGTAGTATGAAGCCTCAAGTATCGGATAATCGTTTATCTCGACTTCTAGCTCAAAGCCTTCTGCCAATAGCATGAGGCCGCCTTCTGCAACTGCGTCAAACAGCTCTATGATGCTCTCAGCCTCGCTAGCTGGTGCTTCTTCGCTTGGTAATATTTCAGCAATAGAAACAAGGTCTTCGAAGTCTTGTTCCAAAACGATGTCCGGCTCGGTGCTTTCCTCCTCAAGAACCAGGGTTTCTTGGGGAACATTATCTTCCAATGCTGCCAGCGGCTCCTCGATAGCCGGATCAGGGCTGCTAGCCTCAACTGGTTCATCGTCTGCAAACAACACTGAAGGCATGACCATTACTGTTATCATGATCAGGACAGCGATGAGATACTGTATGGGGGTTTTTAAGTACTTTGAGCTTTTTGTGGATGGACTTATACTAGTCGTCTTAGACATGTTTTTCTCCCTGTAAGGACTTTGCCCTTGCGTAGCTTTTATAACTAATGGTAATACATCAGTCTCATTCTACGATATTTAATGCTGGCTTGCCTAGCCTTTGTGACTTCAATGCGATTTATCCGGGCAAACGGTATTGCTCTGTGAATAAGCCCCTGTATTTTACTGATGCTCATGTTCATTAATGAAACGTCATCAAGCTGTCTTCTTGTTTGATATCAAAGGCGAGGCAATGAATGTAATTTGTTATCAGAGTGGTCTTTTAAACAAAATGTGTTATTATTTACGGACTGAATTGCTGATTAATCGTAGCACGCAACTTAAAGCTAGACGTTTTAGACTGGCAAAAAATGGGTCAGTCAAAGAGAGAAAGCAGTCTAGGGCTTAAGTACAGGAGGAAAAGTAATGCCTATAAAAAAGGGAAAGGTCTTTACGGTCGGCTTAGCTTGTGTTTTGGCTGTAGCATTAGTTGGCCTGCTTCCGCTTGCCGCTTTTGCAGACAACCCGCCAACACCGGCTATTGACTATGTAAATGAACAGATCGTCGATCTTGACGACAATGCCTATTACTTGATAACCGATACTGATGCAAACGAGTATCAAAGACAGGCTGATGACAACGGAGAAATAGCAATTATTACTACCTGGTTCGATAACGGGCTAACTATCATCGAAACAGACAGTGACTATACTCCTTTGGCTGGCCTGGGAGCTACTTTGGCAATACCGAGCCGTATGGCTGGCCCAAGCGGAGTCACGAAAACCGATGAGACCCTGACAGGTGCAAATGACGGCACGATCAGCGGGCTCAGCACAGAGATGGAATACACTCTCGACTTTGAGACCCCAGCAGGCCTTTGGACCCAATGCGACAACGCTACTCTTAGCGGCCTTGCTCCGAATACGTATTATATTCGCTACATTGCCGATGCAGATATACCTAGTTTTGCCAGCGAGTATATTACAGTCACTGTTCTTGGTGCGTCTGACCCGGTATGCAAGATCTCTGACACTGAGTTCCTCAGCTTGGCAGAAGCATTGGCAGTCGTAGCAGACAGCCAGACAATCGAGCTATTGACCAATGTCACACATCTGGCCAACATTAACGTTGATGGCATTGAGTTCGTTATCGACCTTGCAGGCTTTGACCTTAGCCTGGTTGAAGACGACTCTGCTTATAACTTAAACGTCACTGGTGCTGGTAGCAAGCTTTCTGTTGCTAATGGCGGCCTGGTCACCCTTGGTGCGATAAGCGTTGAGGACGAAGGTGTTCTAAGCATCGAGGCGGACATCGATATAACCGTTGACAACATCTATGCTAGTGGCGCTGCCCAAGTTGATGTCGTCGGCAACATAGACTCTGCCGCTGAAGGGGTCATTGCCGCTGGCGAGGACACCGTGGTGGTCATCAACGGCAACATTAAATCAGTCTTTGACGGAATCCATGCTTATGATGCAGCAAGGGTCGAAGCAGTAGGCAACATCACCACCGGTACTGACGACGAGTCAGAAGACGGAATCGAAGCTTATGACGGGGCTACAGTGGTGGTGATTGGCGACATCCAGGCATTCTATGGTATCTACGTGCATAAAACAGAGTCCTTTACAGGTTTGACCTCGGTCACATTGAACGGAAGCATCCTTTCCGGTGACCAGGGGGTGCATAGTACAGCTGAAGGCGCTGTCGTTACAGTAAACGGGGACATTTTCTGTTTGCGATCAGGTGTCTACAACCTATACGGAACTGTTGTGGTTGATGGTAGGATCGAAACCTCATTTTCAGGTATCACTGCTAGGAATGATGCAGTAGTCACAGTGACTGGCAGTATCACATGCATTCACACCGATTTATCTGATAGCAGTTATGCTATCGGGGTGGTTGCCGACTGGGATACAGTGGTGTCAACCGGTAGCATAACTGCAGTTGGCCCAAGAGCCTATGGGGTCAGTGCCTACATAGGCAGCGTAGTAACTGTAAATGGTGACATAAATGTGACAGCTGAGAGTTACGCAATTGGTATTTTAACAACCGCAGCTATTGACGCAAATGATCGGTACCACGGTAACGCTGAGGTGTTCGTCGATGGAACCGTCACCGTTAGCGGTGCCGAAAAATATACTATCAACATAGGATATGGCAGTAGAGTCACTATCGAGAAAAGCCTTGCTGAGCCGTATGTAATAGTCTTCTTTAATCCAAATGTACTACCGGATTATCAGCTAGTTGAAAAAACAGCAGGCGACAACGACGCCACCTCTGTCAAGGACGGCTATATCCAGTTTAGCGGGGGAGGAACACCGGTGTCTTATGTCTGGATCAAGTACCAAGAAGCTGTTGTCGAGCCACAAAGGCCTCCCACAACCCCAGCAACAGGGGATGCCAGTACACTACTGGGAACTTCAGCCTCACTCTTGTTTACGGTATTTGGGACTTTGACGTTATCACTTAGACGCAGGAAAGCCCAATAATAGAGAGCAAAGCTCTTGCAAGCAAGACCATTTTACGGGGTGAGCAGAAATGCCGCCCCGTTTTTTTTTGTTTTCGTGAGGCAGCGACATGGTCTTCTCCACATATAAAAGAAAGAAAAACGGTGCTGAAGTGTACAGCACCGTTTCATTTTGGCTAGATGGGTATGTCGCTTGGATCTACTTATAGATATCGTAGCGGATAGCCTCGAACTCCTCGGCGATAATCTTCAGACGCCGCCTCGCAGGAGTCTCTTCGATCACTTGGCCGTCAGCAGGTGGTTGTAAGAAGCCGCGGAAGTCCATCATGGCAAACCCTCCGCCAGGCGCCAAGGCATTGATGTATGCCCTGACCTCTTCACGCACTTGGTCGTCAGGGGTGTCGTCTGTCCAGAAGCGCGAGTCCGGACCACCGGTGCACAGGGCCAGGTTGTTGCCGAACTTGGCCTTGATAGCAACCTCGTCGTTCGATGATTGGACCGGATCCCAGAAACTGCAGCCCATATCGACCAGGTCGTCCAAGAAGAGCTCGAAGTGCCCGCAGTTGTGGTTGCCAACGGGGAACCCTGCCTCTACCCATGTGGCGTAATAACGGCGCCAAACAGGGGCGAAGATGTCTTGGAACATCTCAAGGGAGACGAAAGGATTGCGCTCATGGGCGATATCGTCGCCTAGGAACCCATAGTCCGGCTTGTAGTACTGGATGGCCTTTTTGGCCATCTCGATCGACCAGTCGCAAAGGTAGTTCAACATTGCCTTGACTTCCTCAGGCTCTTCAAAGCAAGCCATCAGGCCTTCGTCAAAGCCCATAAACGACATGACTCCCTCGAAGAACCCTACACTGGGTACTGTTGAGATCCCAAACGGAAGCTCCGGGTCACGGGCGTCAAGCGCCTCTTTGGCCATTGCAGCCCAGTCGATGTGGTCGTCACTTGGTACTTTGATGATGTCACGCCACTTGGTTATATCGTCTAGGATGAACTTTCCAGGTGCCGGTAACGATGCTCCGACAATCTCACTAAAAGCCCATTCGACCCCGAAGTAGTCGATACCCGACCCGTCAGGGTTACGGCCCTCATTGTAAAATGCCGGCCGACGCTGCCAGAACAGGTTATAAGAAGGTATATACTCGGGTGTCTGCTTGGTGATCATCAACATAAAGTTGTCTCTTGTGCTCAGCATTAATCTCACCATCTTTCTTTGCTTTCGCGCAGTAGGCTACTACACGAAAATCATTCAAACATTGTGTTCGACGATTATCATCTATTACGATATTACTATTTATAGATGACGTATCTAATAGCTTCAAACTCCTCGGATATGATCTTCAAACGACGTCTAGCTGGGGTTTCTTCTGGCGGTGGGGCATCTGGCGGGGGAGTCAGGAATGCACTGAAGTCCATCATCGCAAAGCCACCGCCTGGTGCAAGGGTGTTGATGTAGTTTCTGACCTCTTCGCGGACCTGCTCTTCAGGCGTGTCGTCGTTCCAAAAACGGGAGTCAGGCCCGCCGGTGCATAAAGCCAGGTTGTTTCCGAACTTGGCTTTGATCGCTGGAGCGTCGTTCGACGATTGGACCGGATCCCAGAAACTGCAACCCATATCGACGAGGTCGTCCAAAAGGAGCTCGAAGTGCCCGCAGTTGTGGTTGCCGACAGGCAAACCAGCTTCTAGCCAAACAGCATAGTAGCGGCGCCAGATTGGGGCAAAGATGTCTTGGAACATATCAAGTGAGACGAAAGGATTGCGCTCATGGGCGATATCGTCGCCTAAGAACCCATAGTCAGGCTTGTAGTACTGGATATATTTCTTGGCCATATCGACCGACCAGTCACAGAGGTAGTTTAAGAGCGCTTTGACTTCCTCAGGCTCTTCGAAACAGGCCATGAGGCCTTCGTCAAAGCCCATGAAGGACATGATTGCCTCAAAAAACCCGACGCTCGGAGCTGTTGATCCCCCAAAGGGCAGTTCCGGATTGCGGTTGTCAAGGGACGGCTGTGCCATTGCTGCCCAATCGACATCAGCATCGCTTGGGACCTTGATCACATCGCGCCATTTAGTGATGTCGTCTAGAATAAACTTGCCTGGTGCCGGTAGGGAGGCACCAACAATCTCGCTAAAAGCCCACTCCACTCCAAAGTAGTCGGTCCCTGACCCGTCTGGATTACGCCAACCGCCAATGAAGGCTGGCCCGCCCAATCCCCAAAACAGGTTGTAAGACGGAATGTATTCCGGTACCTGTTTGTTGGCTAACAACATAAAGTTGTCTCTTGTACTTAACATACAATTCACCTTCCTTTTTGTTACTTATCGGTAGCTGTTCTCTTGTTCACAGCAACACCTTCTAATCACTGCCATTTAGTTGTAGTAGTCGTACCTGATTTTTTCAAACTCTTCCCAAGCCCAGGTAATGATTTGGATCTCACGTGGTGTGAAGCTCGGTAACTGGGCTGGATCAAAGTCAAAGACGGCGTAGCCTCCGCCTGGGGCTAGGGTGTCTAGGCGAGCACGGTACTCGGCTTTGATTTGCTCTTCGGAGGCATCTTCAGAGTAGAACCGGGCCTCGATGCCTTCGCAAAAAGCGAGACGGTTGCCATAAGTTGCTTTTATCCCGACCAAGTCGTTGGATGATTGGGCAGGCTCCCAAAGCCAGACGCCCATGTCGACAATATCAGGCACGAACTCTTCGAAGTGCCCACAATTGTGCATCGTGCAGTGTAGGCCAGCCTCAGCAAACACAGCGTAATAGCGACGCCAGCACGGTGCAAAGATGTCCTGGAACATATCCAGAGATATGAAGGGGTTGCGCTCGTGAGCGATATCGTCACCGTAAGTCCCATACTCGGGCTTGTAGTAGTGGATGAACTTTTTCGCATTCTCTACCATAAAGTCGGTGACATATTCGAGCATGGCCTTTACCTCTTCAGGCTCCTCGTAGCAGGCAACTAAGCCCTCTGTAAAGCCCATCAGGGAAACGAGGGTCTGGAAGACTCCAACGCCTGTGCCCCCGCCCCAGGGGACTTCAGGGTTTCGGGCGTCCAGCGCCTCTTTGGACATTGCTGCCCAATCGAAGCTAGAGAGATCAGGCACCTTGACAATATCCCGCCACTTGGTGATGTCGTCAAGTAGGAAATCCGAGGTCTTGGGCATGGGGGCTGGGATGATCCCGCTGCCTAAGACCTGCTCGACACCGAACATGTCGGTGCCGGTGCCGTCAGGGTTTCTGTTCCCCCTGTATATAGGCAGCCTGATGCCCCAAAACATGTCATAGGCAGGAATATACTCTGGCGTATCACCATTGATCAAACGCATAAAGTTCTCTCTTTTGTTCAGTGTTGGCATTGTTTGCTCCCGTTCTTTAGAATTTGTGTACAAGCCTGGTGCCAGCAACACAACAGGTGTCTCCAGCAGCTTTGTAAGTCTTACCGTCTAAGACAAGCCCGCCTCGTCATAACCCTCCGAGATATAAGCACCCAAAAATGATTGATTCGTACAAATTGTAAACAATATTGACAAGCACGTTCTGGTTTTTAGCAAACATGCGAAAACCTTGAGGCAAATACGAATGCATCAGTGCATTTTGGTTTGCCTTTGGCATATTGGATTCGACAGGGGCGTGCTTTGACTTTGATTTAGTAAAGTTATAGCCATCAAGCTTGCCTTATACGATAAGTAGTACTAACGAACTGCACAGACCGTGGTCTGGTGGTTTAATGGTATAGTTGGCTGCTGTGTGTAGACATGGTTCGTATACAGTAAACATGCATGCCTGTAGGTATTTGAAATGAATCAGGAAGAAAATGCCACCTATTGATTTATCGAGCTTGAACCCTGCCCAACTAGAAGCAACATTGGCAACCGAGGGCCCTTTGCTTGTACTGGCTGGAGCAGGCTCCGGAAAGACCCGCGTACTCACTTACCGAATAGCCCACATCATCGAGAACCTGGGCTTCTCCCCATATCAAATCCTGGCAATAACCTTTACCAACAAGGCAGCAGCCGAGATGCGCGAGCGGCTCAGCCAGCTGCTTACGCATAGGGCCCGGGGGATGTGGGTTTCGACCTTTCACTCCATGTGCGTGCGGATTTTGCGGGCTGATGCGGAGCTAGTGGGCTACTCAACGGGCTTTTCAATATATGACGAGTATGATATGAAGCGTTTGATGAAGGATGTCTTTGCCGAGCTGAATATCAGCGAAAAGACAATCTCGCCGAACTATGTGCGTGAGCTTATCTCAAAGGCGAAAAACGAGCTGGTCGGCCCCCTGGAGTATGCCAGCGAGTCAAAAGTCCCTTACCAGCGGGAAGTCGCCCGCGTCTACCAGCGCCTGGCTGAGCGTTTGCTTCAGGCAGACGCTATGGACTTCGACGACTTGCTTTTCAACGCCTGGCGCCTGCTTGCTGAGAACCCCCAGGTCTTGCAAGCCTACCAACAGCGCTTTCGTTATATCCTGGTCGACGAGTACCAAGACACCAACCACGCCCAGTATGCGCTGACAAGCCTTCTGGCTGCAGCGCATCAAAATATCATGGTTGTTGGTGACGACGACCAATCGATCTATTCGTGGCGTGGCGCAGACATTCGGAACATCCTCGATTTCGAGCAGGATTACCCAGACGCCCAAGTCGTCAAGCTTGAGCAGAACTACCGGTCGACTGCCCGCATCCTCGATGTTGCCAATGCTGTCATTGCAAAGAACCAATCCCGAAAGCCTAAACGTCTTTATACAGAGGGGAGCCAGGGGGAGAAAATCGCGCTCTATATGGCTAGCAACGAACGGGACGAAGGCAGGTGGATCGCCTCTGAGATCGCCAAGCTTCATCGCCAGGGGCGCCCCTACACGGACTTTGCCGTGTTTTACCGCACCAACGCCCAAAGCCGGGTGATTGAGGACCGCTTGGTCAATGCCGGGTTGCCGTACCGCATCATCGGGGGCACCCGTTTCTTTGACCGGGCCGAGATTCGCGACGTGATGGCCTACCTGAAGCTAATCGCCAACCCTGCAGACGAAGTTGCAGCCAAGAGGATCGTCAACGTCCCACGTCGGGGCCTGGGCAGCAAAAGCGTTGCTCAGATCAATGACCTGGCCTTGTCAAAGGGCCTAAGCTTCTTTGGGGCCTGCGAGCAAATACTGGACGGGAGCACTTTGTCTGCCAAGGCACACCAGGCGCTATCACAATTCGTGGGGCTGATCAACGAGGCACGTTCGTACCGAGGCAGCTTGCGGGACATTGTGGAAATGGTCGTCGAACGTTCCGGGTACTTGGAGTACTTGGCAGCCAACAGGACGGAGGAAGGCCTAAGCAGGATTGAGAACGTCTACGAGTTCTTCGGTGTCGTCCAGGAGTTCAGCGACTCGTACACAGAAGAAGCCGAGGTCATCGAAGGGCTTGAAGGCCCCGCCGATGCCGGCGAAGTGGATGGTCCTGATGCAGGCACTTTTACCGTCGATGAAGGTTTTAGCCCCAACGGCGCGGCAGACGAAAAGCTGCTGGCTTTCATGGAGTGGCTGGCATTGCGCTCCGACCTCGACAGCCTGGACGAGGGCACAGACTATGTGACCCTGATGACGGTGCATTCGGCGAAGGGCCTGGAGTTCGACGTGGTCTTTATCGCCGGCATGGAAGACGGCCTTTTTCCGCATTTTGCCTCACTGGACAATGCTGGCGGCCTAGAGGAAGAACGACGCTTGGCATATGTCGCAATTACCCGTGCACGCGAACTGCTTTATATCAGTTATGCCCATATGCGCAACATCTTTGGCGAGACCCAGTTAAACACCGGGTCAATGTTTATAAACGACATCCCCGATGAGTGCATTTCATTACAGGGAGTGGGATCCCAAGGCTTTAGCGGAGTAGGTTGGGAAAAACGCGGCGACCGTCAAGGCATCTACGGGTCAGGGACAGACAGCGAGGCCTCAGGACGCGTCTATGGGTCAAGTCGAGCATTTGATCAAAACTCGTATGCCACCCTTAAACCACCGACCAATTCATTGAACCAGTCTAGCCAACCACGCCCTGACATCGGCTTAGGCTCGAATGCCGATGACAATTCCAAGCCAAATCCTCGAAACCAGCAACAAGCCCAAGAGTTGTTCAGTGTCGGAGACTATGTCGACCACAAAGTCTTCGGGAGTGGAAAAGTCGTGTCAATCAAAGGAGACACGCTCGATATTTTCTTTGATCGCTTAAACAAAACAAAAACACTAGCATTTGGTTATGCCCCTATTGTTAAGATCGAAAGGCAATAGCTCGGCTTGCGAATCTAAGGCAATATGTACAAAACGTGCAATTTGCACACTAAAACATGTGAATCCACAACTTTTGAGCTTGAAGTGATAACCATTAATCCCTATACTCTTTGATACCTCCTGCTGAGCAGTCGGGGTGTTGTCTGTTGGCCCATGAGACATGTGAACGCTATTTAATTAAACGAGGATAGTAGCCGAAAACATGGAGGGGCCCTATTTGGAAGGGGTCCACCGTTGAGTGAGATCAAAAACACATCTGTTATCAACTTTGAGGAAGTCGATGAAGATCAGCTTAACGAGCTGATCGATGCCACTATCACTGAATTCGACGAAGGGGGACTTGTTACTGGTACGGTTGTAAAGATCGAGCACGATGAGGTCTTATTGGATATCGGTTTCAAGTCTGAGGGAGTCATTCCGGTACGCGAGTTGTCAATCCGTAAAGACGTCGCTCCTGATGAAATCGTCTCTGTCGGTGACGAGATTGAGGCATTAGTCCTTATTAAAGAGGATAAGGACGGGCGTCTGGTGTTGTCGAAACGCCGCGCCGAGTACGAAAGAGCGTGGATCGATATCGAGGACAAGTTCAATTCTGGCGAGAACGTAGTCGGAGAGGTCATTGAGGTCGTTAAGGGCGGCTTGATCATTGACATCGGGCTACGGGGGTTCCTGCCGGCATCTTTGGTCGACCTGCGCCGAGTAAAAGACCTAGAGTCATACACCGGCACACAGTTGGAGGCTCGGGTAATCGAGATGGATCGCCATCGTAACAATGTAGTGCTGTCCCGTCGTGTCGTATTAGAAGAAGGCCGCAAGTCTGAGCGCAATGAGATCTTGGAGAAGCTTACCCCTGGAATGCGACTGAAAGGATCCGTGTCCTCAATCGTCGACTTTGGCGCTTTTGTCGACCTCGGAGGAATAGACGGCTTGGTGCATATTAGCGAATTGAGCTGGTCCCACGTCACCCATCCGTCTGAGGTTGTAAAAGTCGGGGACGAAGTCGAGGTCGAGGTCTTGGATGTCGACTTAAGCCGGGAGCGTATCTCGTTAGGCTTGAAACAGACCACCGAGGATCCTTGGCGTCAGCTCGTCAGCGGTTTCCCAGTCGGCATAATCATTGAGGGCAAGGTAACCAAGTTAGTCAGTTTCGGTGCTTTTGTCGAGCTTGGGGATAATATCGAGGGACTTGTCCACATCTCTGAAATGGCTACCCGTCACATCGAGTCGCCTGCCCAGGTAGTGCATGTCGGCGATATTGTCTCAGTAAAGGTCCAAGACATCGATGCTGAAAGAAGGCGCATATCGCTTTCCATGAAAGCAGCAGCCGAGTCTTTGGGCATTGAGATCGATGTCGCTGAGCTGGATCCAAGCATGATCCGCTCCAAGCCGAAAGCCCGAAAGGACCGTGACCAAGACACAGACCAAGCAGACGCTCTGCCAGTCGACAGCGATTCAAGCCAAGCCGCTGAAGAAGCCTCAGACCAGCTTGTAAGCGAGTCGGTTGAAGAGGCAGCTGACCAGTCGGAAAGCGAAGCCTTAGACGAGGCTGTCGACCAGTCAGCCATCGACCAGCCAGCCAGCGAGCTTGCTGACGAGGTTGCTGAACAAGTAGCTGACCAGGACTTGGATCAACTTGAGATCGAGCCTGTAAACGAGGCCTTCGAGCAAACAGAAAACGAGCCGATCAACGAAGCCGCTGGTCAAGATACTGGCGAAGAGGCTGTCGCTTATGTCACTACAGAAGATGAGGCCGTCGATACTGAGGCCGATACCTTAAATGATACTGTCATTGAAGACATTGAGGACAGTGCCTTACCAGTCGAGACTGAAAACGAGGCATCCACAGTCGAGCCAGACAATGACTTTGGTGCAATAAACGAGCAAGCAGAAGAACCTGTAGACATCGGCTCTTTAGACCAGGCTGACGAACAAGCCGCAACAATCGATGAAGACGGTGTTGTGACTTTGCTAGACGAGGCCGGTCTTTAAGGGCTTAGCTACGTTACTTAGCTGTGCTTGCATCGGTTATGTACCGTATCGAGGCTGATTGATTTGGAAATGCTTTATCGAAGACAAGCCGCGGTACCGGACGGTGGATTGGCAAAAAAGACATATCAAGCTGATAGCCTTGATCAGTTTGAAAGTATAAAAGGTCAGCGCTCGGTATTTTCATAAGCGTTTGATTATGTTAATATCAAGCGCGCCCTTTTTTGAGGGTGTTATTCAAGCGGGAGATGCTCCCCACCTTGCAGCGCAGTGTGCAGCTGTCTGGTTCAAAAGAAATACATGGTCTTATCCAGATAATATTTCCTTTGTACTTTGCAGCCTGCCGTGTGATTGCAGGCTTTTTTGATATGGAGGTGACACAATAGCCGCTACGGAGCCGCGCCTAAACGAAGAGATCATGGCTGACGAAGTTAGATTGATCGGCTTTGATGGAACGCAACTGGGAATACTTAACATCGATGATGCTCAGCAAATAGCTGACGACCAAGGCTTGGATCTGGTTGAGGTTGCCCCAGATGCTGACCCGCCCGTCACGCGCATCATGGATTACGGCAAATACAAGTACGAACAAGAAATGAAGGCCAAAGCTGCTCGCAAGAACCAGACAAAGGTAGAGATCAAGGAGATGAAGTTTCGCCCAAAAATCGACACCGGTGATTATGAGACAAAGAAGAAGCATATCACTAGGTTTTTGGACAGTGGAGCTAAGGTCAAGGTAACCATCATGTTCAGAGGCCGTGAAATGGCACATCCTGAGTTCGGCTTGAACATCTTGGAGAAACTAGCTGAGGATCTAAGGGATGAGGCAATCATTGAGAATCAGCCCAAGCTTGAGGGGCGAAACATGTTCATGCTGATCGCTCCGTTAAAAAAGGACAAGGAGACTAGTAATGCCAAAAATGAAGACGCATAAAGCCACGGCCAAACGTTTTCGAGTAACCGGCACAGGAAAGCTGATGCGTGGCAAGGCTGCCAAAAGCCATCTGAACGAGAAGCAGTCACCGAAAGCCAAGCGTAAGTTTGACAAGGCTTTCGAAGTAGCACCATCAGATAGAAAAGTAATCGCTCGCAATCTCAGGCTAAGGTAAATGGGGTGACAATCAATGGCTCGTATTAAACGATCAGTATCAGCAAAGAAAAAACGTCGCGTTGTACTAGCTCGGGCTAAGGGGTACTACGGCGCGAAATCACGTTCATATAAATCAGCAAAAGAGCAAGTCCACCATTCGATGGCTTACGCGCATCGCGACCGGCGCAATAAGAAGCGAGTGATCCGCAGGCTTTGGATTACTAGGATCAATGCTGCTGCTAGGGCAAACGGACTAAGCTACTCGGTCTTCATGAATGGCTTGAAACGCTCTGGCTTGGAACTTGACCGAAAGGTTTTGGCTGACATAGCTGTCAACGACCCGACTGCCTTTAGCGCCTTGGTCGAACTAGCGAAGAAGGCCTTAGAAGTAGCCGCTTAGTTTATTTGAAATCAAACCCGAACTCTAACTCTGACTACCGTAAGCTCTTTTGATTGTTTACGGTAGTTCTTTTTTGCAATGCCTTTATCGGTGTGCCTGGTTCTATATACGAGTAATATATAATAGTCTATGCCTAATACGTTCATTAGGCCATTTTGCTTGAAACTGACGATTGTCTGCGATTTTATCGAGCGAAAAATTATGTTACTCAGACTAAGCAATTTTTTGACCAGGGCTTTTGAAAAACGGCTCTTTTCGAGCGGCGAAATAATCGCAGACAATCGCAAATCTACAGCATATGACAGATAAAAAACCATCACCCATGTAAGTCTGGAGGGTCAAACCCTAAACGTGAATCAAAAGCCGCTTTGCTTGGCAGCACTTTTTGAAGGGCTCTGCTTCAGGATATAGCCGATCCGAGACAGGGGTATAGCTGTTGGGGACGGCCTGGGCCATAGGGCTCAAGCTCATCGTACAGTAGCGTTTAGCGGGCAGAAGGCGAAATTGAACGACCAATCAAACAAGCCTCAAAGCATTATAACAGCAGGTCAATCAAGCTGGATAAAATCTTTATAACACTGAATTTATCAGCGAAAACAATGGCTTTAAACAGTTTTTATGAACTTGAATGAATGAATCTATGGGCCAAGCATCCTGGTAAAAACATAGGTCTGTCCACAAAAAACATTAAAAGTATTCATAAACTATTGAATGACTACTCTAGATGTGTTAAACAGTTAGCACACAAAAAACTCGGAAGCTTGTTACCTTTTTGATGAAATTAATAATAAAGGTTGAGTTAACCGCGTAGGCTACCGTAATACTCTGAGAGGTCTTTTCAGGCGGAGGGCAGGGGAAATGGCTGATTTTGGTTTGCAAGACATGTCTTGCAGTCGTGAAGGCAGTAGTAACAAGCGCAAGGCCAATGCAATCATCTTGGGATCGGTCTGCGGGCTGGTCCTCGCTTGCTTGATATCTCTATTCAACCCCTCCATAGCCTGGGCTGCCGATGAGGCAGACGTGAGCGATGCGATTGAGCTCACAGCCAAAGACGGCAGTGCGACGATTGTTGAAAACGACACGGGGACAGGCCAGAACCAAGCGTCCGATATAGGCACCGATGAGAACCGCACGTTTAAAAACGACCTGCCTTCGTACACCACAGTCACTACTGAGAATTCCAAAACAGGGGATAAGACCACTCAGACCTACCGCACCGAAGACCAGCAGATCGTGACTTTGCCGAAGGATACCCCAAGCCCCGACCCTGACCAGTCTGAAACCACCAAGTCTGATCCCGTCGGAGACGAGCAAGTAACAAAGACCGTGGTGTCTTCGAAAAACGCAATTCAAAAAGCAATCGACAAGGCCTTAGAGTCCCTCACAGAGGACAGTGTGTCCATCACCATCTCGGTAGCAGCTGGCGACTATGACGGTGACATAAAGATCGAAAAGCCTGAAGGCTCGTCATTCACCGAAAGCTTTTGGGAGAAGTTCCAGCTCAATATCGTCGCTGACGACGCCTATACAAAAGCCGAAGGCGACGCGCTGATAGACCAAACCACCTTCAAGACAGAGTCGAAAGGCTATGTCAACGTCAATGGGAGCATTACGATCAATGGGGTCAACGTCGAGATCGTCGGCATCTATTTCTCGGATAACTCGACGACCACTGTAGGCGGCTCAATTGTTACCATTTACGGAACATCCAAAGACGACACGATCACAGTAGTCTTGAACGGCGACTGCGCCACGGTAATCATCAATGGCGGGGACGGCAACGACACAATCGCCCTGAGCGGACAAGGCAATGCCAACTCAAGCACAGTCAACCAAGTAGAAGTCTATGGCGGTACGGGGGACGACACCATAGTCATTGACATCTCGATTGCCAACAATGCCCAAAACGTCAAAGCCGACGGGGGAGAAGGACAAGACAGGATACACTTCAACGGCTCGCTCAAAGCCGACAGCACAAATAACCAGGTAAGCTTAGACGACCAAGGCATACCGACTGTGGAGCTGGAGAACTCAGACGAGAAAGTGCTAAAAATGGAGATCGTCAGTGTGGAAGACTTCACTGACGAGCTAAAGAACAAGCCAGAGGTCGTACTCGATTTCTCGGATGCTACCTATAATAGCAGCCAGGCTGTTTTCCAACTTGATCAGGCTTTTACCAACTATATTCTAAAGGTTGCCGATATCAGCGGCTTTACTTCATACCAAGACGGGTTGCTCACCCTAGGAGGTCTGGCTTTCCTTATCGACCAAGGATTCTTGTGCAATGTGCTTATCGAGCCTGGAGAGCAAGAGTATGGCTTATTTGATGTCGAGGCCGCAAAACTGAACCTCGTCATTAAAGGCAGGCAAGTGACTGTCTTTGGCATGGTCACCGCACAAACCGTGAGCATCTTGGTCAGTGACGACGATATTAACATCAAGGCCTCCGATATCATCAGCACCGACTCCCTGCCAATAGGCGAGGGAAGCCTGGACAGCCTGGAGCTGAGCCTTTTCGATGCCTATTCCAAAGTCATGATCAGAATCGCCGAAGGCGCCTATGTCATAGCTGCAGGATCGGTCTACTTGAGCGCGAGCGTCGAGCAGACGCATGGTTTTCTCCCCATTGGAGGAATAAACTTCATCACCGTGAAGGTCGGCAATGTCTCGATCATCATCGATGGGACTATCGAGGCTGGCGGCAAGATCGCTGCGACAACCAAGCTGAACGTGAAGATCGAGGTAAGCAACGAGACCCTGGCAGCCTACTTCGTCCCTTTGACTATCGGCATAGCGATTTCAGACAACGGCATTGTGGTCGGCCCGAATGCCCGCTTGAGCGCCGGCTCGACCATTGGGCTGAAAGCTCTGACAAACATCGAGATCAGTGAGAAGGCGACTGGGGGGAAGCTGCCGATCTCGATTGCCGTAGGCATCGTGGTGTCAGACACCTATGTCGAGGTATTTGGCCAGATCGAGTCCGGAACCGACTTGCAGATAACTGCCTCGGGGAAGGTGAGACTGGTAGCACTGGCTGCCAATGCCAGCGAGAGCACTAAAGAGACTACAGGCACTCCAGACAGCGGCACTGACGCTGAGGGCAAGCCCAAGGACACCAGCAGCGGCTCCAGCGCTAACAGCTACGGAGGCTATGCAAGCGTGACTGTGGCCTTGCAGGATGTTTGGGTAAAGGTACTGGCTAGTGCGTCGCTTAAGGCCGGCGGCGACATCACTTTGCAGGCCAATGCTGACGAACGGGTCACTACCAGCGCAGTTGCCAACAACAAGCCCTCGGAGAAGAAGGACGACGACAAAGACTCCGACGGCGGCTCATTGAAGCAGATCACCGATATTTTAAGCAGCATTTTCAAAGGCCTGCTAGGAAAGCTCACAGACGACGACAGCTCCAAGCTGAAAAAGGCCGAGGACAGCATAGCTGAAAGCGACGGGCACAAGATCAATGCCCAAGCCGTGGAGAACGGGGCGGTCTCTGCTCCCCAAAGGCTAAAGGCAGGCGAGTCGCTAAATATCACCGTAAGCCCGGCAGACGGGTACAAGCTGGCCTCCCTGAAGGCCTCTTACCTGCCAGCCGGGGCGACTGACACGGTCGAAGTCCTAATCGATGCGGTCAACGGCACATACTCGTTTGAAATGCCCGATGCCGACATCACCTTGACCGCAGTCTTTGTCAAGCTATCTGATGGCGAGGCCAGCCCCCAGACCAATTCGTCTGCTTTTGGCAGCGTGAACAAAAACAAGCCCAATGCCACTGATGTCTTAGACGATGCCACCAACGGCTTGGACAGTGTCGACGACAATAAGGACTTCGGCACTACCTATAGCCTGGCCTCATACCAAGGCGACGGGGGAGCAGTGGTCCCTGAGTCGAATAACGCCGATGCCGGCCAGTATGTCGTGGTCACGGTGAACCCCGGATCGGGAAAGAAACTCGAAGACAACAGCCTGGTTGCCAAGTACGTCATCGAGGGAATCACATACAGCCTGGCCATCCAAAAGAACAGCTCTGGGAAGTACGAGCTTTTAATGCCTGCCGCTGATGTCAGCTTCGAGGCCAAGTTCGTCGACATACCAGCGGGAGAAGGCCAAAAGCCCAGCGGCAAGGCAGAGTCTGAGACTTCCTCAATCCAGCTTACCGGTGCCATAGCAGTAGCTGTGGTCAACAACAACAACAATGTGATAGTCGACACTACTGGCACCATCCAGGCTGGAGGCAAGTTAAGCCTGGAAGCCAACGCAATTACCCAGTCATCGATCAACGCCGATGCCTCCCCGGTAAAGGAGGACAGCGCAAAGAAGACTGACGACGCGAAGAAGGAAGGCTCTGAGGAGGATAAAAGCGGCGAGATCGTAAACGAGCAAAAGGTCAAAACGGTCGTAGACGGGTCTGAGCGGGACATCAGCATCTCGGCAACCGCGAACGGGCGCGTCAGCCTCGTCGACAACAATACTTTCCGCTTCACGGTCACCCCGGCACAGGGTTATCTGGTTGAAAGCGTAAAAGCCACATATACCACGCTGACAGGCGAAAAGCAGACTGTCGACCTGGTCAAGGTCGGAGACTTCTATGTGTGGCAAAACGCGCCAAGCGGCATCCAGCTGAACTCGGCCATCACCGTAGCAGCCAAGTTCAAGGCAGACTCCCATGCCATAACTGTGGACGGGGCCGGTGCGGCAAACGTGACGATCAACCAGAAGGCCAATACCGGGGACAAGGTAACGGTTACTGTAAAAGACAGCCAAGACGGCAAAAAACCCTCGCTCGCCTTTAGCGTCAACGGGGTGAGCGTGCTCCAAGACGATGACAACAAGCTCTATTTCATAATGCCTGGATCAGACCTGGCTGTCAGTGTGACAATGGTTGACAAAGCCATTGACGTCGACGTCACTGGCGACAGTGAACTGGTCAGCGTTGCCCCAAAGGTCGATGCCGGGGAAAGACTGAAAGTGGACTTGTCCGAGAAGGCCACCGGCAGCGGCAAGAAGTACACGCTTACCGTCGAGGCCCTCTTCACTGCTGGCGGTTCGAATGCGATTAACCCAAACGACGGCTTCTATGAGATACCGGCGTCAGCCATCGGGGTCAGGATCACCGTCGCCGAGTCAGGCGACAAGGATTACGAGATCAGCTGTGACACTACGGCCAATGGGAGCGTCACTGCCCCTTCCAGGGTTGATAATGGGGATAAGATCGAGGTCAAGGTCACCCCTGACAAAGGCTACCGGCTAAAAGACAGCTCACTGGTCATCTCGGTCCCGGTCAGCGGGACGGCGTCCGAGTCCAAAACGATAAGCGCAGACGCCGAGGGCCGCTACTGGTACACACTGCCCAGCGACGGAGTCTATTCCGAGCGGCCAATAAGCATCAAAGCAGAGTTCGAAGAAGACCCAAACTATGATGCTAGCTCTGACAAAGGCAGCGATAATAAGAAAGACTCCAGCTTTGCCCTAGGCGTCGGTGTCGCTGTCGGGGTAACCTCGCACACCAACAATGCGTTTATCGTCAATGCGCACATTGAGGCAGTGTCTGTATCAGTCACTGCCAAGAGCGGTACTGAAAAAGAGAAGAACACCGCATCGGCTTACTCTGCTGCCGGCTACTCTAAAGGCAGCTTTGGCATTGCCGGGGCAGTCACTGTCCAAGTCAGCTCTTTCGAGACACGTGCGGTGATCGGCGCAGGCGCTGTAATCAGCTTAAGCGGGCCAGGAGGCAGCCTGACCGTCAGCGCCGACTCGTACGAGGAGGTTTCGGCAAAAGCCAATGCCAGTGCCAAGAGCGAAGGCGGGACAGCTGGTATCGGGGCAGCTGTAGTTGTCCAGATCAGCGGGATCGATGTTATCGCCCATCTGGAAGACGAAGTGGTAGTCGTTTTTGCAGACGACATCACATTGAAGTCTGTCAGTGTGACGGCAAGCCACAGTGGCGAGGAAAAGATCGAGGCCAAAGCGGGAAGCGCCGGCGGCATCTCTGTCTCCCCGGCTGTTGCCTTGCTGATCAGCGGGATCAATACCGAAGCCTATCTCGGCACAGGCGGGTCGCTTGCCTTAAGCGAGGACTTCACTGTAAAGGCCAGCAACACTATAAAGCGCGAGCTCGCAGCCAATGCTGCAGCTAGCGGAGGTTCGGTTGGGCTGGGGGCTGCTATTGGCATCTCGCTGGTCAACGACAGTGTCCAAGCGAGCTTAAAACGTTCAGTTAAGGCTCGCAATATAACAGTAGAAGCGAGCAGCAAGTCCGATACCAAGTCCACGGTGAAGGCCAGTTCGGCAGGAGCCAACTCCAAGGAAAAGAAGGACTCCAGCACTGGCTCGGGGCCTTCGTCGGGAGGCACTGGCAGCTCCGACGACCCTGGCGGCTCGAACAAAGGGGAAAGCGACAAACAAGCAGACAAACTGATCGGCAATGGCGGCAAGCTCGCCAGTCAGACCAATAGCACGAATACCAGTGCCTCGAAGACCAGCCAAATGAACAGTGGGCGCCAAAGCTCCCAGACCTCTGAAGGCAATATCCAAATCGCTGCCGGCTTCGTCTTGGCAATCGTCTCCAATAACACTGTTGCCAGCGTCTCAGACGGCTTGGAATTAGTCGCCGTATCCTCCTTAAACGACGACAACAAGCCTGAGCACGGGAACATCGTCATTCGGGCACTTAGCCAGACAGACGTCAATATCAAGGCCGATGCCAGCGCCACCAAGTCGGAGATCGGGGTCGGAGTCGCTGTAGCCATCTCGATCGTCTCTTACGAGACCTTGGCCATACTCGGCGACAGCTCGGTCGAGGCATATAGCCTGACTGTCGAAGCGGGGATGATCGAGGACAAGAAGAAAGACAGTGCTAGCGACGATCCGGCCAACCAAGACATCAATATCTTGGACAAGTACGTGACAGAGGCCGTAAACAGCCTGGTCTTCGACCTGCTTGAGTCGATGGGCCTAAGCGAAGGGCTTGCAGAGGACATCGCCCAGGCAATAGCCAAGATCATCGGGGACTTGGTTGGCGAGGTGACCAACACCTTGCTTTCCGGGACCGGCCTCGAAAAGCTCTTGTCCACAGATATCGAGGAGCAGATCAACAAATGGCTGGAGGGCTTGGGACAAAAGGCCAGCAACGATCTTCTCCAGATAATGAAAGACTTTGTCTTGAACACTTTGTTGGCCAAGATCGGGGGCCAATTCGACTTAGGCAGCCAACAGACAGAGCCCAAGGCCTCCACCGGCTCGGGCCTTACGGACGATGCGAAAAAGCAGCTGGGCATAATCGCTGAGAATATTTTCAAGGACTTGATCGATACCGACAAGTTCGTCAACCTGATAAAAGGCAACTGGCAGCAGTCGCTGCAATCCAACGTCGTATCGGCGCTGAAGGCGGGGGGGAAGGTACTCACGAATGCTGTTCTAGACGGCCTTTCCAACTGGCTGAACTTGAAAGTCCCGGCAAAGGTCAATCCTTCTGCCCACGATATCACCACCCAGGCAGTCTCTGGTGCCGGCGCCTCATCGGTCGGAGTGGCTGGCGCGGTAGCTATAGCTATCGTCAATGGGTCGACAAAGGCCGTCATCGCCGACGGTCTAAGCCCCATCGCTTTGACTGGAAACCTGACGGTCAAAGCCACCGGCACGCACATTGAGAAAACCGTGGCGACCGCAGCCGTCACCACCAGCGGCGAGCCTGACACGCACAAGGCAGCAGGCGGGGACAGTGACGCCGGCGATGGAAGTACCGGCAGCTATGCCGGCCGGAAGATCGACGACAGGACAGAGGTCGGCACGATCACGCATGGGCAGATCAGCGACGTCTCACGCAGCAGCAGCACTGCTGGCTCAGGCGAGGCCAAGACCTATAGCTATACCTTTACGATCACAGTCAAACCAGACGAGGGCTATAAGGTCACCGGCATGACCATTACGCGCTCTGACACTGGGGAGACCTTAAACATCGATATCAGCAGCCCCAGCCAGAACGCCGATGGCGACCTGGTGTTTACCTATACCTTGACCTTGGCCGAGGGAAAGCAGCTGTCAGAGGACTGCATAGTCACTCTGATGGGCCTCTTTGCCGGGGACCCACACCAAGTGCGTGTCAACACAGCAGCCGACGGCAGCATCAAAGCCACTGACAGCCAAGGCAAGGACCTGCTGGACAGTCAAGCCAAACAAGGCACGAAAGTCAGCGTGGTGGTCAGTCCGAGCGACGGTTATACACTGGACAGGCTGATCTATACCTATGTTGATGCCAGCGGCAGCACCCAGACTAAAACCATCGAGGACTATGAGGTCGTCGGAGGCAATACCTTAAGCTTCTACATGCCAGGCTTCGATGTCAGCATCACGGCGACGTTTAGGCCCTTGCAAGAAGGTGAAAAGCCGCTAAATACCAAGCAGGACACCACTTCCAGCGGCAAGTCGGTCGGTGTCGGCGCCTCCTTTGCCTTGACGATCTCGAATATGGCAGTCCAGTCCGGCATCGGCCAAAACCGGCAGATCACAGCTGGCGGCGTCGACCTGCGGGCAGTCGGACGCCATGACGCCGAGACGATCTCAGTGGCTGGCTCTGACCCATTGACCAAACAGAAGAAAGAAAACAAACAGACTTCCAAGCCCCAAGACATCGCCATCGATGCCTCTGTCGCTGTGACCCTCATCGAAAACGACATCTATGCCTATGTTTTGGCGGGTACGCAGATTGTCACCACCGGCGGCGAGTGCGTCGTCATCAAAGAGACTGAAACCCCAGTGCTGGACGACAAGGGGCATCCGATTTACGTGGACGGCGACAAGAACGAGTACACCTTATACCTTGACGCCAGCGGCAGCCGAGTCACCAATGCCAGCGGAGAAGTACGCATGCGCGACGCTTCAGCCGCCACCGTCTGGCTGGACTTCAAGACACTGAAGGCCAAGACCGAGAAAGCCACAGAGACCACGAACTTCTACCTTTATGCCTATCAAGAAGGCCATACCCTGACCAAGGCCAGCGGTTTTTCAGTCGGCGAGGAGACAGCCGTAGGCGCAGCAGTAACGGTCGGCATTATCGACTCGTCGATCAGAGCCGAGTTCTTTGGCCACGCTATCCTTGCCGGCACAGCCCAGGTGGTGGCCCATACCTACAACGAGGACGACAACTTCGCCATCGCCACTGCTATAGGCGCAGACATGCAGCGCAACATCGACAAGTTCAACGACGGCGTCGGCAGCGCCGAGGAATACTCCAACAAGGTGGCGTCCGGCGATTACGACAACCTGAACAAGGACAACAAGACGGCAGACAATGTCAATGGCAAGCTAGACAAGAACCAGAGCAAGGACGGTGGGGAGAAGGCCTCCAACGGCAACTCCACCTCGACTAACGCCTTGAAGTCGCAAGGCGCAAAGACCGAGGGGACCCCCGACGACGCCACAGGCACGGCCACCTCGACTGCCAACTCCCAAGCTGGGGACGGGTCGAACGTGGCTGGGAACGCCTCTTCGACCAGCTCGTCGAAGATCATGTTCGCGGCAGCCGTGGGGGTAAACATCACCAACCATAAGGCGACTGCGAATATCAGCGGCTCGATCGAGGCCTATGGCCTGTTGGAGCTGGCCGACAACAACGGCAACTTCCGGACCCGGGCTACAGGCATGGCTATGAGCCTTGCCGACTCGTCGAACTCAGTAGCCCTGGCTGTGGCCTTGTCGATAAACAACAACGAGGCCCTGGCTTATCTGGCGGGAAGCGTCACAAGCCCGATCGCAGTCAGCCCTGACGGCTCCGAGCCTGGCGGCGTACATGTACAGGCTAAAACGACCCAGAATATGGATAAGGTCTACCGCGGTGCGCTAGCTGCCCAGGCGATAGCCGGATCGGTTTCTGGCAGTGACAGCACAGTCACTATCTCGGGGGCTGTCGCCATCGTCATTTCCAATGCCAGTACCCGGGTAGAGATTGCCAACGATACCGTCATCAGCGGCAGCGAGATCGAGGCCAGCTCCTCAGACAAATCCAAACTGGCGGTCCGGGCAGGCGCCGTATCGGTTTCCAAAGGCACCTCGGTTGGCATTGGCGCCTCGTTTGCCCTGGTCTATGCCAACAATACCGTCGAAGTCGTGATCGGCGACGATGTCAGGGTCAGCGGCAAGACGCTGACGATAACAGCTGAAAAAATCGCTGTGACCTTTGCTGACTTCACACCGACCGTTGACCTCAGCTTCCTCATCACAGACTCGTCGGACAACCAAGCCGACCCAGCCGGCATTATCGATATCAAGCGGGAGAAGGACAAAGACACAGGCAAACCCAAAGACTCCTACACTATTACCATAAACATCAGCACAGACACACTGTTGTCTGCCATCGACCTGCTGAACTTCTTAAGCTCGAACAACTATTACGCCGAGGCTATTGCCGGGGCGATCTCTTCGCCTAGCGGGGACAGCGACGTCAGCATAGCCGGGTCGTTCGCAGTCATCTACTACAATACCGAGATCCGGGTGCTGATCGGAGGCAATGCCAGCTTCCTGATCGAAGACGACATCGTAATCAATGCGGAGGACACAGCCACAGCAAGGATCATCGCAGGCTCCCTCTCTGTCTCGCCGGCCTCTGTTGCTGTGGGCCTGACACTGGCCACACTGGTCAACAACAGCTCTGTGAAAGCCATTGTCGGGGACGGCGGGACTGTCACCGCTGGCACTTACACCCAAAACGCCGCCCAGGCCAACGATTTCCTCGTTATTACCTTTGCAGCCGCAATATCGACTGCAGACTCTGGGGTGGCCGGTGGAGGCGCCATCAACGTCATAGTAATGAATAACCAGGTACTGGCGCAGTTCGGATCGAGCTCGCTTTCGACTACCAAAGGCGATGTCACGATCACTGCAACATCTGACAGCTACCTGCTAAACCCGGCTTTCTCGATTGCCGTGACCGGCGGCAATGCTGCCATCGGAGGCACTGTCTCAGTCATCATTTCCAACACTAAGGTACAGACGATCATCGGTGCCTCAGCTGACATCCAAAGCTTTGGGGCTGTTACAATCCAAGCCTTGGTCGTCGAAAAGCTGATCAGCGCCCTTGCCTCGGTCTCTGCAACCTCGGGCGACTTCGCCTTGGCTGCGTCTATAAACGTGACGATCACCAACAGCCAAGCCCTCGTCGAAATAGGGGTTGGAAGCCAGGTCAAGGCCAGGCGGGACATCGATGTCGCCTCATCGAACAAAAGCTGGATACTGCTTATTGGCATGAGCCTTGCCGCAGCAGACACTGCAGGCGTTGGGGCTACTGTCATAGTCAATGTATTTAACCAAACTGCCAAAACATCCATAAACAGGCTTGCTCAGCTGATATCGGACACCGGTAACATAACAATTCAGGCACTGGGAGAGAACTGGGACCTGATAATCGGTTTTGCCTTGGGGGCGGCCCAAACAGCTGGCGTAGCCGGTGTTATACCAGTGACTGTGGGCCAGAGTACGATAATGGCAATCATCGCCGAGGGGGCGGTGCTGTCTGCCGGGAGCTCGATCGACATCCTGTCTGATCTAGATTCTGGCATCTATGTGGCTGGTGGGGCTTTCGGCTTCGGTAGTACTGCCGGAGTCGGCGCCACCATCTCGGCAACGATCTTGAACAACACTGTAGAGACACATGTAGCAAATGACGTGACCTTAAGCAGCGGTTGGGACATCAATGCCTTGGCTACCAGCAAAGAAGACATCTTGACCATCTCGATTTCTGGCGCTGTCGGCGGCACAGCCGGGGTAGCCGGGGTGATCAACACCTTAGTGGTCGGCAACACCGTTCGGGCAATCGTCGACACGGCATCCCTGACCGCCCAGAACAACGTCTTGGTATCTGCTGCCGATGACACGTTCATCCTTGACTTGGCAGGAGCCTTAGGCGGCGGTGGGACGGTCGGGGTCGGGGCTACCGTCTTAGTCTTGGTATTCGATAAGACTGTCGAGGCCTTGCTTGGCGGGACAGTCAATGCTCGGGGCGACGTCACTGTCAGTGCAAGCGCCGAGGATGACTTGATAATGCTGGCCATCGGCTTCGGCGGCGGGGGGACTGTCGGCGTGGCAGGCGACATATCAGTCCTGGTCTTTCAAAACGCTGTTACAGCGGGATTGGCCGGAGACGTCCGCTCGGCGAGGGACGTCGCAGTCGAGGCAACATCGAAAAGCAGCCTGATAAACATTGCAGCCACTGTCGGCGTGGGCGGCACTGTCGGCGTGGCAGCTGTGGTCATTGTCACTTACTTTGAGAACGCCACGCGGGCCTTTATTGCCGACAACACCTTGGTCGGCCGGGCAGACCAGCCGATCTTGGGCGGTCTGAGCGTTTCAGCCAAGTCCTTCGAGCTTGTCACTGCCGATGCCTTGAGCGGCGGCGGAGGCGGCACAGTCGGGGTTGGCGGGGCGCTCGATGTGATCATCACCCAAGTGTCTACCGAAGCCCTGGTCGGAAAGAACGTCCAGATCTATGCTGCAGGCGATGTCAGCGTGAAAGCGGTCGACGACTACGAGCTGATCGCCATCGTCATCACAATCGGCGGCGGCGGCGTCGCAAGCGTGGCCGTGACCGCCTTGGTCAGCGTGAGCTACAACACGGTATCAGCGGTGATTGGCGAAGGCTCGGTGGTCTTCGGACGCAACATCCTCGTCTTCGCCTCGTCCAACCGTGACGTCATATCGACAGCTGCCGCAATCGGGGTAGCCGGGGTAGCCGGGGTCGGTGTCTCCCTGACCGTTGTCGTGGCAGGTGCCAAGATGAGCCAAGAGGCCCATGACTCGATCTATCAGGACGGGGCTTCTGTAGAGCCCGGCCTCCAGGTCGATGCCGCGTTCAGCAAAGGACATAGCTCGGCTGGGGCCTATGGTGGGGAGAATACCGAGCGCTCGGGCTCCGGTTTAGACGAGCTACTAGAAGGCGACGGCCAAAACGCGACTGCAGGCGACTACAGCGAGTACGGCCAGGACATTTCTGGACAGGTCTACCGCCTCAACGCCGTAACGGCTGAATACGAGGCGGTCGATGACAAGTATATCGACGAGCATCGCAGCGAGACATATTACCAGCGTGATGGCTCAGGTGCCTACATCCGGGTCGACAATCCTTCCAACAAGCCCTCCTCGCCTTCCAGCAGCAGCGACGAAGACGAGGCTGACCGGCCAGACATAGACCAGTATGACGATGCTGGCGGCATCAGTTTCAACGTTTCGACAGTCAACGGGATCAGCAACACGACAAGTGCCCTGATCCTTGCCAATGCAACCGTCACGGCTACCGGGAACGTGGGCCAAGGCCATGGGAACATCTCTGTGGAGGCCTACGACACAGCCAGTGCATTGCTGGTTGCCGGGGCGATTGGCGGAGCAGGCATAGCAGGCGTCGGCGTCGGTTTGACTATCGGCATACTTAACTCCAATGCCCTGGCTATTGTAGCCGGGGGGGCAACATTGTCAGCCAATGGCGACATTTTGGTCAGAGCCTCGGTCGGAGAGTCGGCCAACTCCCTGCAAGCAGGCTATGACGACCTCGAAAGCGGCAAGCAAGGGATAGTCCAAGACGACCAAGGCAACACGGATGATTTCAACGCCAATGCCACAACCACCAAGGCCCTAGCCGATTCGGGAGTCAGTGCCCCAGCCAGCTCTAGCTTCATGCTGATATCCGTAGCTGGCGGCGGCGCATTGGTCGGGGTTGGGGTCAGTGTGGCGATACTGATGGTGTTTAGCACAGCCGATGCCGAAATGGCTGGGAACGTGGTCCAGGCCAACAGCTTAAGCGTAGAGGCCAATATGCAGTTCGGCCAAGTACTGGTCGTAAACGTCGGTATTGGTGCTGGTTTTGTCGGTGTAACCGTCTCAGCTGGTGTAGCCTACTTTGGCGGGACGGTCATCAGTGCCATCACCGGGGATGCCGTCATCAATCAGACCAAGTCTATCAATGTGCAGACTACCGGCCTGACCGATGTTGTCTCGGCTGCAGGGACATTGGCCGGTGGGGCAGTCGCTGTAAACGCCGGCATTGTCATCGCCATCAACATGACCCGGGTCGACACCTTTATCGGCCAGGGGGTGACTATCGGCTCCTGGCAAGTAAACGGGAGCACAGAGTCGGCTGACATCAATGTGGCGACTGCCTTCAAAGCCGAGGCGATGGGAGTGATCCTGGCGATCACCGGCGGAGCCGTCGGGGTCGGGGTCGTCGCTGTCGTCGTAGTGAACAAGCTTGATGCAAGGACATATATCGGCTTGACCCCTGACGCATATCCAGGCGAGGGCAAAGCAGCCCATGCCGGCTCGATGGGCAGCAATGGGTCAATAGGGACGATAAAGGCCAGAGACATCGACGTCACTAGCCGTGTCACCGGCGAGACGACGGTCTATGTCCTTTCAGCCGGAGGCGGGGCAGTTGCTGTAAACGCCATCGTGGCCCTCGGCTTTAACTATGCAACAGGCATTGCCGCCACTAACTCGGTGGACATAGAGGCCAGAAGCCTAAGCGTACAGGCCTTCATGGCAGGGGACGTCTCAATCAGCACCATTGCCGTGACCCTTGGCGGGGTAGCTGTTGGGGCGACTGTTTCAGTGGCTTATCAAAAAACCACCAACCTAGCCTTAATCGACGCTACCCGTGGCAGGCTGAGCATCGCCGACGGCGACATCCTTGTCCAGGCCGGTACCCTGGCAGACCCTTACTCCTCCGAGGCCAATGTCACTATGATCACCGGGACTGCTGGTGGTGTCGCGGTAGCCTTGAATGTGGCTATCGCTATCAACAGCTCGTCCAACTTGGCGCATATCAGGGGCAATAACGGCGATGTGAGCATCGATGCCGACAACCTGACCGTCCAAGCTTATGGCAACGCCCATGCCTATGCGGTTATCGGCAACGCCAGCATCGGTGGGATCAGCGTCAATATCTCAGTCGCCTATGCCGGTATCACCAGCGTCCAGGAAGCCCTGGTCGACTGCAATGCCGATATCAGGCTGCACGGAAGCCTCAATGTCTTCTCCAGACAAAACAAAGACATAGTCTCGGGCAACCTGGTCTTAGACTATAAGAATGCCGCCTATGACCAGTCGATGAACAAGAGCAACATGGCGGAGGCCTATGTCTTCTCTGCCTCGGTGGGACTGATCGCTGCTGTTGGCAATGTTGTCATGGCTGATGCCAACGCCACTAGCAGGGCAATGGTAGTTGCTGGCAGCTTGGATGTGGCTGGTGCTATCAGCGTGGTCAACGAGGCGGATTCCACAGCCTATGCAAAAATCGACAACTTGTCAATCGGGCTGGCCTCTGTCGGCTTGATGCTGGGCTATGCCTATGCCGACGGGACGTTCATGGCGGTCCTCTCCAGCACAGGCAGCATCAGTGCTGGGACAGGCATCGAGGTGTCGAACAGCTATACGGCGATATCCGAGGCCGTGGTCAACCCGGCCTTGGGCGGCATCCGCTTCTCGTATTTTGCCAGTGTCGAGGTCAACATCGCCTATGCCCATGTCGCTACAGTGGCGGGAGCAGGCATCAGCGGCAATGGAAGGGTAGGCACGGCTGGCAATATCAATGTGCTCAACAATGGCAAGGTAAGGGCCAATGCCGAGGTCAAGGGCGCGTACTTCTCCGCATCTTCGTTAATCGTGACAGTCAACACCGTCGTTGCCCGCCTGCGGGCAGCCCAGGACGCCTACATCGTAGACGCCTATGTCGAGGCGGATGATGTCAGCGTCTTGTCCTTGTACAATGTCGTCGAATCGTCGGTACTGAATGCCGACGGGTCTGTCAAATACCAAGACGACGGCTTGCCGGCGCTTCCAACCATCGACACCTCGTATGGGGCCTTTGCAGTGGTCGGTGCGAGCTACGGCTCGCTCAGTCTGGTGCGGGTCAGCGCCAATGTCGCTGTCAGCTACTCGACATCGACTGTCAGGGCCTATGTCGAAGGAGCCAGCAGCCATATCGTGAACAACCTGGACGTGCATACATTTGCAGCGTCTTATGCTACAGCCAATGTCGCCCAGCCTCAGTTCAACGCCAGCCTGGTCAACGTCTCCGTAGTCGCGCTTTATGCCCATGCCAGCGGATACTATCTGGCCTTTATCGATTCCAGCGGCTCGGCTGGCGAGGGCTTGGCTGCCGGGCAAATACGGGTCGGCGTCGGCCATAACACCTTGGCTACCTCGACAACCGGCCCCTTAGGCAATCTCAGCTTAAGCGTCTCGGCGGCAAACCTCAACGTCAATACCGCCTTCGCCTATGCCGAGGCAACTGCCAGCGCCTACCTGGTCGGCAACGGCAAGGTAACGGCAACAGGAGCCAACGGCCTGGCTGGCGACCTTTTGGTACAGGCTAATGGAAAGGCACAAGCACTAGCCAATGTCTATACGCCAACCATAGCCATAGAGCTGCTTTCATTGGCTGGCAACGTAGTCTACTCATACCTGACCGTAAGCCAAAGTGCTTGGTTTGACATCGGTTCAGGCGGAGAAGTGCATGTCTTAGGCTCACTTAACGTCAGGTCGGAGCTTTCAAGCCTGTCTGATGCCCAAAGCGGCTCGCCCAACCAGGGCAGCGGCTTCCGTATCAGCCTGGTCAATGGGGCCGTGACCTATGCATATGCCTATTCGGAACTGGTAAACAAGGCCTACATAGCGGGGTCTGGCACCATCGATGTCGAAAAGGACGTCAGAGTCGAGGCCAAGTCCAGCTCAGAGGCTGTTGCTGAAGTGAGGGTCCCCAACTCTGTCGATATCTTCAGGATAGCAGTCAGCTTTGCCCAGTCCTCGGTGACTGACACCGTCGTCGCCTACATCGAAGGCGTGCAGCTTACAGCTGGGGCAAGCCTTGATGTCCTGGCCACGTCGAATACCCGTTCTTTAGCCACATCGGCATCCGGCCACACCTTCGGCCTCGGCCTGCTCGGCGGCGGCAACATGCTGGCCATGATCGGACGGGAGGACAAAGCCAACTTCGTGTCTGCCTATATCGGCGACAATGCCAATGTGGTTGCCGAAGGCGACATCACCGTCGAGGCAAACAACAACGGCTATGCGAGGGCTAGGCAAACAGCCGGCCTCGACTTAGGCATCGTCGGTGTGGGCATGAATGCTGTGCAGACTTACAGCTATTATCGGACCGAGGCCTACATTGGCACTAAGGCGACAGTCAAAAGCCTGGGCGGCGATGTTTTGGTAAAGGCTTCCGACTACGCCGTTGCCGACTCCTTGGTCAACGGTACCAGTATCGGACTGCTGTTTAACGCCAGTAACAAATACGCCTACAACTACATCAGCCAACAGACCACTGCCGAGGTAAGGGCGCAAGCCGATGTCTGGGCACATGGCAGCGTGGGCATCGAGGCCGAGTCCAGCGCCAAGATGACGGCAATCACGCTTTCCGGAAGCGGCGGCTTCATCACCTCTGGGACTTTTAAGGCTTATAACACCCTGCATCGGGAGATCGAGGTAAACATTTATGACAATGTCAGTATCTTTGCTGACTTCGGCTCTATCAACATCATCGCCCGGGCAGGCGAGCGAGACGATATCCACACAGAGGCCAATGCTACCCAGGGTGGGGCCTTCGGTGGAGGCGAGACCCAGGCTACTACCAACTATTCGTCAAGCAGCATTGTCAATGTCGGGTCCAAGGTGACGGTCACCAATACCTTCGGGGACGTCGTCATCGCAGCGTACATATCAGCCAGAAACATCCAGACAATTGGCGATATCGGTATGTACGCCATTGGCAGCAGCGCCCATGCAGACGCTGTGTTCACCAGGGAGATCGCAACAAACACGAATTTCCAGGCCAGGGTAAACATTGCCAGCAATGCCAGCGAGCAAAGTACCATTACTGCTAAAAACATCACAATCCTCAGTAAGATAAACGATATGTACATTGAGTCTTATACCTATGCGGCAACAGGCGGGTTCCTGAACTTCGCCTATGCCTACAGCGACGTGTACTTCTACTTGGATATGAGCGTGTTGGTCGACAATGTCCATCTCAGTGCCTATGACAACCTCTTGATCATGGCAGACGCTACTCCGAGAAGCAGCGGCAGGCACATCTATGCGAGAGCCCGCACCCGCATAACCGCCTTTGCCGGCCGCATAGTCTCGCAAGCGCACCTTTACGGCAATTCCAACGTCAGTGTCACCATCCGCGACAATGCCCGCATAACCGGTGCCGACGTAAGGATCGACCGGAAGGCTTTCGCTGCCAACGTAGAGCTTTCGGCCAATGGGGTGCGCAGGGCGATTGCCAGCAAGAAAGAGGTGACGGCCAACTACCTGACCAGCAATACGACTATGACCATTGGGCCAAACGTCGTATTCGACATCTATGACGCAGCTGCCGGAATAGCCATCGATGTCTACTACGACAGTCAAGGCAGCCTGCAGGTACGCAGTGTCGGCACCTCAACAAGCTTTAGGTACACAATCGCTGGCGACCAGGTCCATTTCTCGAATATCGAGAACAACCAGGCGGGCAGGCTGACCATAATCGGCAGCAGCAACGGCATAAACGGTGCTGGCAACAAAATCTACGGCCAAGAGTATGTCCCCGAGCTGGTAGTCACCAACCGTACGGAGGCCGACTTGGTATTCGCCTCTATCAATCTGCATAACATGAGCTTTGCCAAGTCAGCGGTCAATGCCCTGAACAGCAGCTATCTAAACGCCTATCGGCCAGACTGGCAAGAAACCAGCGAGATGACCTGCCCCTCCATTTACATTTACTCATGGGGACAGGCCTCGGTCTACTTTACCGGGCTGGTCAGCAACGAGCGCGGCTTGTTACACATAGAGTGGACCGAGCAGAACAATACAGGCAATGGGAGCCTTTACACCCAGTCCATTGCCATGGGCGGAGCGGCTTTAGCCCCTGTCTGGGCCCATGAACTGGTAGTCTTAAACGCCGATAACATGGGCAGCCTGACAGGCCGTTTTGAGGCCTACCTGACCGTGCGCGACGGACTAGACGCCAGAGTCTATATAGAAGCGACAGCCGATGTCTGGCTAGAGCTGACGCTTGCCGACATCACTGCGAAGAAAGAGTTCACCGACAGCCTGCCGACCGGCCCGATCCAAGGTACCTTAGATCTGGAGAAGATCTTGGCTGTGGGCTTGCTAGACATCGTGCTGCCGACCGCGTTTCGTATGGAATACCTGGCTAGTGCGGGGGTCGCCTCGATTATTATCCCAGGTGTGCTGCAGTTCACTACTGAATCCCTAGACCTCGGCACTGTGACTTTGACCTTAAGCGAGCTGGAGAAGTACCGCATCGGCGGCCAGGACGCCAACTATCAGATCTATACTTTGCCCAACGGCACCGAGCTTTATTTAGATGCATTCGGCCAAGTGCGCCGTATCCTGACGCCGCAAGGCTATGCCTTTGACACCTCTCTTTATCAACTTAGTTATAACGGAAGCGGCCAAGCTGCTATAGACTTCCTTGAATACGAGGTCCGGTTAAACCTCTCCACGGGCGATCTTTATGTCTATGGCGAAAAGGGCTTCGACCTCTATATGGAATACGATCTTTCTCTTGGAGGCTGGTATACAGTTGCCGGCAACATAGTTACTCGCCAAGGCGTGGAGCTGCTTAGGGTGAGCAACCCAGGCAGCAGCCAAAGCATCGACCCTTATGACTTAAACGAAATAAAGAGCAACTATTACTGGAAGACCGAAGGCGGTTTTGACTACTACTTCCTGTTTGCAGAGAATATAAGCAACCTCCATAACACCAGTTACAGTGACTATTATGTGCTGGCCTTCTTTGCTGGGACCGACTATCTGGCCAATGTCTATACTGGCAGCCGGACAGCAAACAGTGTCGTTACCTCGTCTGGGACCGAATACGAGGTCACCTTCGACTCCCGCTCGTTTTCCTATAACGGTTCTGGAACTATTACTAGCGAAGTCGAGCGTTATAATGTCTACACCCGTTTCACTACGACAATCAACCAAGTAGCTGTCTATGTCGAAGTAATCGAGGTCCAACTACGAACATACACTTATAGCAATGGCGTCAGGCCATCTACCTATACCGTCAGCTGGGCAAGCAACGAGGCCAGGGTGTATTACGCACGTGCAGGGAACTATAGCGAAGGCTCGACTGACTATGTCCAGATAGACTACTGGAACAATGTCACCAGTTACCGCTTCGGCATCAACAACAATTCCAGCTCGTCGACAAACCCCTTGGCAGCCTACGTCATAACCGATACTCCAAGGATGAACATGGCCGGCAACCGGGTAGTATCAATAACGATCGCCTATGACTACATTAGGCTAAGCAGCCTAGGCACGTCTGCCCTGACTGTCCAATACGAGGACAGCGACAATGATGTGCCAAGGGTCCAAGCCCAAGGTTGGCGGATAAACTTCCCCGGAAACTCCAGCCTGGCTTATTTCATAGTGCCTTATAGCATCTATGAGCTCATTGACCCGAATGGGGACAGGTACGAACTGGACTCTACTTCCGAAGAGGCTATCTATTCGATTCGCTATGACGGTGCGGGGAATGCCTACACCGAGTGGGAGACGATAACCTCAGGCTATGTACACCTGTCAACGGGTCAGACTGTAAGGCTTTCAAGCTATAACTCGAACTACCGGGTGTCCCAAAGGATTCTGGTGTCTACTGGTGCGGTAGTCACCCGAAACGAGTCAGAGTACGAGAAGCTCTATGATGACGGGGAAGGCTGGTCAAGCGGGGTCTTCTTGTATTCTCAGACTTTTGTCTATGACTTATTGACAGGAACAGCCTCATTTGACATCCGTCCAGGCTATACCTATGTCGATCCGTCCAGCCTGACATACAGTCCTAATACCCAGCTGCTAAGCATAAGCGGCAAGCAGCACCTTGTCCAAATCTCCGACGATGTGGCCCTAAGCTCTGTCGGCAGCTATTATTACTGGACAGGCTCCAGCTGGGAGAGCGCAGGCCTTTACCAACACACCGCTGACCATGACACAGAAGCCCAGCTTGGCATCCCCGAAGGCCTAGGCTATTACGAGGTAAGGGGCGGGGGCGAAAGCCGTTTGGTGATCTACGCTTCGAACGGTGTCACTTACCATATTTCGTTTGTCAGCAACGAGGCCCAGGTCCGCGTGGGCTCGGACGGGACTGTGAAATGGTACGACCAAAACGATACCGACCAGACACGCGAAGCAGTCATCGAAGGCACAACCTACCTGGTCTCATACCTGGAGGGCTTCAGCGTAACACTGAAGATGGATGACCGCGCAGGCAGCATCCATGACGGCGACACCCCCAAAGGCCGGCTCGATGCAGACGGGGCCGACAACACAGACATTAAAGCCAATGGGGGCAACATCACAATCTACGCCCACAGCATCGGCTCGATCGGCACAGAGGCAGACCCCCTAGAGATGGAACTGGCCTGGCCAGGCCGTTTTGTGTTCTACGACCTGGAGGGCGAGCAGAGAATAGGCACTGATACATATATCTATGTTGAGAACGGGGACTGGTACTTTGACGACCAGACAGTCATTGAAGGCAGCGAGGAAAAAGACGTCGTGGTAATGATAGCCACACGTGACGGAAGCATTTTTGCAGACGATATAAGCGTGCTGTATGGCAGGTTCGTCCTCCAGACCAATGTCGTTTGGATATATGACTCGGCACTAATCGTCATCGACTGGCAGCCCAACCCAGATTCGACGTCTTCAGGCAATATCAGCTTCCGGCACATGGGGTCGGTCTATAGCTTAGTCGATCTAAATGCCAATGCCTTTGACACCGAAGCCAAAGGCGATATCCTCTTTGAAGCCATCATCAGCAAAGAAAGCGCAATCAGCCTGGTAGCTGGTAACACTATCGGCCAGTACCATGGCGACCAGCCTGGCTTGTACTGCGACGAGTATGGTTATCGGGCCTTCATAAAGTTTGCCGATACGGACGACGACAGCAACTCCATGCTTTCACTGAGCGCAAGGTCCTCCATTGGGCTTATCGACGACTATTTGATAATCGACATACCGGCTGGCCTCACCTTGCTCGTCCCCTATGTCAAAGACATCTATATTGATGCCTTAGAGCTGATTCTGGCGCAGATAAACAACGATCCAGAGGATCCAGCAGAGTACTATGAGGTAAGGATCGGCGACTATCCGCTGCTGGCCTGCCTGATGGACCTGATCACCCATCCGGACAATCCCAAGGTCAACGAGTTCAGTGGCTATACCTACGGCGACTCTGACAACCTGCATGAGGGTGATTGGCTGGCCTTGATCGAGCGGCAATTGCTGGAGATGCTGATAAACGTCCAAGATCCTAGTGACCTGGCTGCCTGGATTCTGATCCGGGCAGATCGAAGCGTCTGGACAGAACTCTTGTCCAAGGCCTTGGTCAGCGCGATGCTAGGCCAAGAGACAGGCCTTCCGACGCAGTGGATCCTAGATTTGTTTACGACAGACGAGCTGGAAGCCCTGCTTGATCAGGACAGCCTGAACATCCTGATAGCAGCAGCATACAGCCAAAGCCTTGACGGGCTTCCAGGCATGGTTGACGCTATCAGCCTGGCTGGCCTGGTAAGCGACAGCCATCTACAGCGTATCTTTGACAGTCTAGGCGAAGAGGAGAAGCTCCTCTTGGGCCTAGATGCCAATGCTACCAGCATCAGTATTGACGACTTGGTAGTGCTGGTCGAAAACGACTACCAGCTGACATTGCTCGATGTCTTGTTAGGCTACCTGGGCGACGATGGCCTGCTTAAGCTGTTTGACCATTTAAGCGACGCCGACAAAGAGCTGCTAGGACTCGATGGCTCTCAGTCGACGATCAGCCTCGATGACTTGTACCTGTTGCTGGCAAACGGCTTTGGCCTGTCGGCCCATGACGTCGTTTGCCTGCTGATCGGCCTTGACCCTTACGAAGAGGCCGACCCTGACGACCCGGACGGCCAGCTGGCAGGCCTTGACTATGACGCTATCGACCCAGTGACCAAGTCGTTCCTTGTCCGACTGCTCTTCTTGACCAAGCAGGACGGCGCCTTGCTGGCCATGCAGCTATTGATCGGACAAGGCCCCGAGGCCGTCTTCGAAATGGTCTTTGGCGCAGGCGGAAAACTGCTGGCAACTGACCCTCTAAAGCCAATCGATGCACGCGAGCAGACAGCCGCGTCTGGCGAGGCCTACCAGGTCGACTACGAGCTTGCCTGGGCTTTCTTGACACGCCTGCTTGAAATCCAAATGACCCCTGTCCTCAGCCTGGACGCTCTTGGCAACGCCGAGCTGGATGCTTTTGGCAATTATGTCTTCGAGCCCGGCCCAGAATGCTTTGATGGGCTAGGGGCATTGCTAGGCAGCCTGCTTACCCCAGACGAGATCGCAGACTTGTACCAGGCGGCGTTCTTCTCCGCCAGATACCCCCAAGAAGCAGCAGACGACGGCTATGACGACCCGCCTGCCCGCGGGTTCAATATCCACATCGGCCTATCGACAGGCGTCACTTATATCTATAACGACGGTTATATCTATATCGTCTCCGACTCTGGGGACTTGACGGTAGGCCAAATCACCTCGGAGCGTGGCGAGGTGACAATCATCAGCCTGGGCGGAAGCATCCTGGCCGAATACGACGAGCATAACGAGCATGTCGGCCATCATATCCTGGGCAGGGACATTACCTTGCACGCGCTCTTTGACGTCGGCCGTCACAGTGCACCGCTGCTCCTGGAGATGCGTGAGAACTCCCCTGTGATAGTCTTAAACATCGACGAGGACATCTATTACGACCAGGGCCAGGCACAAAAGGTTGAGCAGGGGCCGCCTTTCGAGTTTGAAGCCAATAATGCGGAGAAGACCTATATCCTGCGATACATCCAACTGACTGACCAAGCCGGGAACCTGGTGTTTGACGAGAACGGCTATCCCGTCATGGCCTGGGTCTTGGATGTGGTCGTCCGTATCGACTGGATGAGGGAAGACTTCCTTGACCCAGAAACCAGGCTGACCATCGATATCGATGCTGGAAGGGACGTGGCTGCCGAGGAGCTGAACGGCTCGGTCCGGGGCTCGGTCTTTGCCGGACGTGATGCCTGGTACACAGTTAATGACGGCGAGGTTGCAACAATCGTCGATCCCTTGACGGTCAAAATCGGCGGGACTCTGACTATAGATGCCCGCGACGACATCAGCGTTTATGGCCTGGGCAGCCTGACAATGGTAGCCAACAGCCTGTCTGGCCAAGTCAATGCCAGGGTTGAAAATGATCTGCACCTGTCCAACAGCGATGCCAAAGACCTGGTCGTAGGCCCGATTTGGGCTGGTGGCGATGTCACAATCGTCTCTGGGCAAAGCCTTGTCGAGGGAGACCGTTATGAGGGCGAGCCTTATGGCGAGTATGCCCAGGTAACGGGCACAAATATCGACCTCAGCGCGTTGGGGGCGATCGGCAACGACCTGATGCCCTTTAAGATCGACACCCGCTCTGGGCTAAACGGTACTCTGACTGCATTAGCCTACTCTATGGTGATCCATGAGATAAGCGACGACTTGATATTAAAGAATATCGAGTCTACTCAAGGCGATGTCACACTTCTAGCCCCGGGAAGCATCTTGGACGCCAACGATGCCGGCAAGGTGCTGGAAGACGCCAAGAATGCCGAAAAGGCCAGCCGTGAGGCAGCAAGCGAAGCTGAAGCGAAGCGTCTCGTCTATGAGATGTTAAACGAGCTGGCAGACCGGTATGCCGAGGCCTACCAAGCAGCCGAAGCCAGACGCTTGGCAGCCAACCAGTCGTTGGCTGACGCCACGGCAGCACGTGACCAACTAGTTCTTGACTTAAGCCAAGCCGAACAGAGCCTGGCCGACTTGCTTGCCTTGTCGCCTGGCCAACTAGACGCAATTGCCCTTTGTCAAGACCAGATAGACCAATTACGCGGGCTGATCAGTGTGGCAAACGACTTGGTAGACGAGCTCAACGCTGCTTATCAGGCAGCTGCCGAGTCGGCTGCCAATACCCAAGCCCAAGCCCAGTCTGCCCAACTGCAAGCCGGCTTGGCATATGACGAATGGCAGGCCCAAAGGGCTATCGCCTTAAGCCTGCGTGACCAAGCAGACTATAAATACAGCCTGATAAACTCGGCGACACCGACTGTCATAAGCCCGTTTGTCTTAAACTTGACAGCTGGTGGCAGTATCGGCAGAACGGACTATCTATTAAGTATAGGTGTGGGCGGCTATGTCAACGCGGAAGCCCCAGACGGTATCTATTTGGCTGGTTTTGGCGACCTTCAGCTCGGGGACATGCTGACCGACGAGGTTGTGCTGGTAACAGTGACCGGTGATTTAGACAGCTTAAGCCTGATAGCTTGTAGCTTCGTCGACCTTAGCTCGCTAGGCGGAAACGTGGGAACGGCTGACCAAAGGGTCTTGCTTGACACTAAGGCCTTGTCTGGGCTGGTCATGCCTGGCTATGGCTTATACATCGAGAACCTTAGTTCGCTAGAGATCGTCTCGATCCATGGCGGCCACATCGACTTGCAGGTGACCGGCGACATCAGCGGCCAGGCAGGCTCTTCTCCACATATCATCGCCGATACAGCTTATCTTTTTGTTACAGGCACCCTGGGCAGTATAGGCAGTCCTTTAGTGACCGATGTCAGTGTTTTGTTGGAAGTCGAGGCTTACGGTGATATAAGCCTCGAAGGCTATACCAATTTGACAGTTATAGCAAACAGTACTGTTGGACAAGTCAATGCCAAAGCGCTAGGAGGCTTGCATCTTGCCAACACTAACGGCTCTGACCTCAAGATAGGCCTCATTCAAGCCGGTCTAGACGTCTGGCTGACTGCTGATAGGAACCTCGTAGCAGGCAATTCGTATGGTGCCCCTGCCCATGTCAAAGGCCGAAGCATCAGCTTGTCGGCAAACGGTGCAATTGGCAGCAGCTCCGACCCCATACTGATTGACACTGATTCGTTCTTGGGAGGGACGTTTACAGCCTATGCCGAGCAACTAGTGGTCGAGGAAGTCAGCGACGACCTGTTGTTAATGCATGTCGAAGCTGGTGGAGACGTCTATATAAGCGCTCCGGGAAGCGTCCTCGATGCGAACGATGCCGGCCAGGCCATGAAAGACGCTGAAGATGCCATAAAGCAGGCACTGGATGCCGAGGCCGCTGCCAGCGCTGCGCAAAGCCTTTACGAGATACTTGAAGAGTATGCCAGGCGAACAGCAGCCTTGTTAGAGGCTGCCCGAGCGAACAGGCAGGCGGTCGAGCAGGCATTGTCAGCTGCCCTGGAAGCACAGGGGCAGGCAGAGGCCGACTTATTGCAGGCACAAGCCGACCTTGCCGACTACAACCAACAGCTGACAGACGCTCTCAGCCGCATTGTTGGAATCGAGGCCCTTTTTGCTGACATCGAGCTGCTGCGCGAGTCGGGGATGACAGAAGCCGACCTGGCCATTGCCATTGACGGCTTGTTGGCTGATTATGGCGTCCTGTCACTAGACGAGCTAGGCGCCATGCTTGGCGAGCTAAAAGAACTGCAGGCAAACCTGGACGATGCGATCGCTACAGCCCTTGCCGACATCGTTCTCCTAGAAGACTTGCTTGACAGCCTAGACGACCAGGTTGTCCTGCTCAATCAGGATCTGGACAAAGCCCTGCTGGATGAGTCTGTCGCCTTTGATGCTGCCCAGGCGGCACGGCAGGCAGCCGACGAGGCTCTGACAGAGGCCCTCGCTTGGCAGGCCTTGGCTTTGGACAAGCGGCAAGTTGCCGATCAGGCACTGCTTGACGCCTTGGGCCAGAGTCCTACGCTCAGCGCCTCAGGGGATCTTTACTTGGCCAGCGGCCAGGCCATCGGCACATACGACAGGCCCTTGTCCGTATTTGTCGGCAAGTCCCTGAACGCTAAAAGCACCACCGGCGTCTATATAGCAGCCTATGGCGACCTTTTGCTAGGCGACATAGACAGCGGTACCGGTTTTTGCTTCACTGCCGAAGGCAGCATCTTTGCCACCAGTGTGATCAGTGCAAACGAAGGCGAGCTGAACTCGCTTACCGGCTCAGTGGGGGAGACGGACAAACCGCTGGTCCTTCAGGTCAAGCGCTTGTCCGGCCTTGGACAGTCCGGTTTTTACCTAAACAGCCTTTGTGACCTCGAGGTCGGCAGCATTTATGGAGGCCCGCACCTTGTCTTGGTCGTCGACGGGGACGTCTTGGCAGCGCCAGGCAGCCAAGCAAACATCATCACAGAAGACTTACGCCTCACGGCTACAGGAAATATAGGCACGACAGCCGATCCTCTGCGCATAGCAGCAGGCATCATAAGCATCTATGGACGAGACATATCTGTCTTGTTGATGACAGATACGACAATCCGTCAAATCAGCGGTGACGCCATACACATTGTCGGCAACACGAATATTTGGGCCGACCCGGATTTGCCCGATGACCAGTACCACATAGTGGGCAACAGCTTGAGTATCAGTGCAAACGGCATGATTGGCAGCGAGCGGGTACCGGTCAGAGTCTGGATACCAGGCGAGCTGACAGCCGCCTCTAAGTATCTGGATGTCTATCTGGTCAACTACTATCATGAGCCTAGCCCAGACCAAGACGATGACGAGCCGATAGTCACTCGACCCAGGCCAAGGCCTCTGCCTTCTACCGGCCAAGAAGAAGTCCAAGCAAGCGAGCGGCCGACAGCCATCATCGACACCAAGACGCCACAAGGCTCTGGCAAGGCAGAAGAGCTTGAGAAAGCCATCGACAACGATAATCGGTCATGGGCCCTCGCCAACCTTATTCTTAGCCTGCTCAGCATACTGATGGCCTTGCTGATGCTTTTGTCAAGCATCCGCAAGAGGCAGGCAGGAACAAGCCAACTGGACCGGTGGAGAAGCCGGACCGATCGTCTAAGGGCCTTGCTTGGCCTTTCCATAAACTCGGTGCTGGCGATCGGTGCAATGGTTTTGTTCATATCGACAGAGGATCTAGGCGGGTCGATGTTGTTCTTTGACTCGTGGGCCGCCGTGCATATCGTCATCCTACTTGTTCAAATAGTCGTCACGCTGGCCTTGCGAAGCCAAGGCAAGGATCCCAGCCAGCCATCGACGCCGATTAAACTTGGTGAGGTAGCCTCGGATCAATAGGGGAGAGTCGCATAGGGCGTTTGTTTTTATGCCATCGCAAAGTGAGAGGGACACTCCTTTTCCACCGAGCTTTGGCATAAAAACTATTTAGGAGCAGGTTAAACGCTAGTAGACACGCCTTCAGGGTGGCTTACAGATAAAGAGCAAAATCCAATATCACGTTACCTTCGTCGTCAGCGTCTGTGAACCGAGGGCAGTTGTCGCGCTCAAACGAGATCCACCCATGGCTAGCCGTCTCCTTTGGCACGTATATGCCGCTGTCCTGCAAAGCCTTAGATATAGCCTCCCGCTGGCTTGGCGCCGTTAAAGCATAGACCTCGTCGATTCTCCCCTTGATATAGACCAGACCGGCTGACAGCCGTGGCAAATCGACGTAATCAAAACCATCAGGAGCGGGAGTGCCTTCGGTAAAGAACTCCCCAAGGTAATAGACGTGCTGTAAAGACTTAAAGCCATGTAGGACACAGTAGCTTTCGTCGTTGATCCGGGCCGCATCGCCTGCTTGTTCTATCTGTTCGAACCAGTTGCCCTCCCAGGCCAAAGACCAATTCGGGTAGCTGTCGAATCTACGTCCGATGAACCGTACAGGCGGATGTGAAACTAACTCGCACTTAATAATCTCTGGTCCCATTTTCCTCCCTATGATGTGGATAAAACCTGTATTTGGCTTAAACGAAGCGTTTTACCATAGTAGCATACGCATTTTTACTAACTAGAATGAATGTTTAATCAAACAATGTAAGAATTGAATCCGCTTGCTTTTACTAGCTTTTCATTTTCTTCGATCGGCCTTTACTCCATATTTTGCATGAATATGCCTCGCTGGGCATGTCGAAAAAAACAGTTTATATGCTTGTCGGCATGGACAAAGCTTTTATATTTACCCATTTATCTTAAGAATTGATTGCTCATTTGCCTTGAGTCACAGGTTGGTTCTGCAAGCTATCCTCAAATAAAGTATAGTCCCTGCATAACAAGGAATTCCAGCAAGTCAACCTAAAGCAAAATATCACATCATTGAGCTAAATATCGTGTTTGTTTCGCTAAAAGTAATTATCCAAAGATATTAATAAAGTAAAGAAAATAGAGAAATAATTGAGTAAAAAAAACTAACATAAACAAGTGTTTTCGGGCACAAGCAGAAATAAAAATGATATCCTGGTCACGTTGTAAAAATCGATGTATTGATACCTGTATGGGAGACGGGTTCCAGATATAGACCAACTAACAATAGTTGAGAGGAAACCACAAGCGCTTTCATGCAGGAACCTTGACAATTGAGCATGTAGTAAGGAGGCTGATAGTGCTTGATAGGCGGCATTATTAGTCTCAATTGTTGTTTTGTTATCAAACGTCAGGGAAAACCAGCAGACCAAAAAGGTCGTGATCAATGTTCGAGGAGGGAACGTATGCGAGAAATTTTCAAGAAGTACAAAGAGAAGGGGTCTAAGGTCCTCGCATTAGTGGCAGTCTTGCTTCTGGTGTTTGGCTTATATCCCATTATGACTTTTGCCGATCCTCCCGGAACGGCAGATATCTATGTCGGAGACCCCCTAGACGGATATCCAACAGGGGGATTTGTTGCAGGTGATGAGTTCACTGTCCCTATCATGATAGCTGACAATCCTGGCTTTGCAGCATTCAACTTCCAGGTTAACTTCGACCCTACCGTGCTTGGGTTCGTCAGTAAGACCGAAAATGGAGTTGATTGTAGTGATCCTTCAATAGTGTCAGCTGGTTCATGGACAAAAATACCGAACACAACAGCTGCTAATGAAGGCTGGCTCAGACTGAATGCCGTTGACATGGCAGCCACGCTTCGTCAAGAGAACAACGAACAAAACGGCCGCCTGTTTGCTGTCACCTTCCAGGTTCTAGACGATGCTGTTCCTGGTGACTATGCTATTAATATTACTTTGACGTTTGACAACGCAGGTAACTTTACAACATGGGAGCCAGCGAATGTTCCTCACCGTTTTATCCCGTTTAATTTCACGGTTCAAGACGAGCAGCCGCCTATTCCTGACCCAGCAATTCTAACAGTGGGAAGCGTTTCTGGAAGCGTGCTTCCAGGAGACAGTTTTACCGTTCCAGTGGCAATCGCTGATAACCCGGGCTTTGCTAGTGCGTCGTTTACCCTTGGCTTTAACGATAGCATCTTTGAACTGACCAGTTTCAGCACCCAAGGCTCTATATTGGAAAACAGGCTTGACTCTAGTATCTATGATGCTGAAGTAGCGTATAACGGCCCTGATTTAGTTGACGGGAACGGCTTGCTTTTCAATGCCAACTTTATAGTGAAGGACCAGGCTGCAGCGGGTACCTATACTATAACGATCGGTCTAACTAATGACGACGAGTTGAACTTTGTTGATGCAGCCAATAATGCACTGCCCATTAACTTTGTTTCGGGCACTGTCATTGTTGCTTCTGACGAACCGCCTCTGCCGGGAACGACGATAGTTGTCGGTAATGGCAGTGGAGGCCCTGGCGATACGATCACTGTCCCTGTCACAGTGGAAGATAATGCCGGGTTTGCGGCTGCTGCGTTGCAAGTAAGCTATGACCACTCCCTATTGACTTTCGTAGGCATCGTGCCTGGCAGCGACCTGCCAGACGGTGCGGTAATTGTCCCAGACGCGCCTGAGAACGACAGACTGCTGATCATGTCTGCTGTCAATATTACCGGCGACATCAAGCTGTTCGACCTGGTTTTTGAGGTTGTCGACACTGCCCCTGATGCAGTCACTACGGTAAATATTGAAGTATATAACCCTGATGAGAAGAACTTTGTAAACGCTGACGGCGTAGAGCTAGAGGTAAGTTTTGAAGCTGGTACTTTGACGATAGTCGAAGGCGAGAACCAATTAGTCATCCCTGATGACTTAGACTTCCCAGCATTTACAGAAGAGACCACATGGGTCCGTATTTACAATGGGGATCCCATCAGCATTCCTGTCACAGTAGCAGTAGCTGGCGGCGTCGGTACAGTGGTTGTCTATTACGACGGTGATACCACTGCGCCAACAAATGTCGGATCATATGCAGTTACAGTTACTGTCTCTGGAGTCCCGGGCTATCGGCCTGTCACCACCCCTGTTGCACTAGGTACGCTAAGCATCGTCAAGGCGCCGGCACCGGCTATCGATTGGCCGACAGCTGATTCCATAACCTATGGCCAGTCCTTTGCAGATGTTGTCCTAGCAGGAGGCTCGACGCAGTACGGTAGCTTTGCTATCGACTCTAGCTTTGATACAACAGTTGTACCTGATGCCGGTTTGGCTCCTATCCCTGTAGTGTTTACGCCTAATGCTGACACTGTGTTGAATTTCGAAGACATAACAGACCTCTTCCACGATGTTGAGCTGACTGTGCTCAAAGCGCAAGCGCCAGATATCACAGTTTGGCCAACGTCAGCGACCACAATCCGTGAGGGACAGGCTTTGTCTGCTTCAAGCCTTAATCTAGTATCCAATGAGTTTGGTGCATTTAATTGGGCCGACCCAGATACTACGCCGGTTGCCCCAGGTGGCTCATACGAAGTCATCTTTATTCCATCACAAGCGACAGTGAACAACTATGAGCCGATCGTATCGACTCCACATAATGTTTCGGTGAGCGTCGTTGTAGCTGGGGATGTTGACGGAAGCGGCGGCGTGTCTGCTGCTGACGCCCTCAGGATCTTACAACATGCCACAGGCGTCTATGTTTTGACTGGCGATGCGCTGTTAGCTGCTGACCTTGACGGCGATGGAGTAATCACTGCTGCTGATGCAATACTGGCAGCCAGAAAAGCAATAGGCCTTTAAGCTGAATCAGTATGTAGGCTTGCTTAAGTTCTAGTTAATGTACGACCTTAGATTCGATTAGTGACTAGCTGCTTTCCGCTGTATCACAGTGGAAAGCAGCTATATATGAGAACCGTTGAGGGATGAGACAATCTAAAGCGGCAATAGACAAAGATTGTCCGAACAGGCTGAGTGGGATTATGAATAAAGCAAGTACCAAGTTAAATGAAAACAAACACGTTTTAATCATATTATTGTTATTGGGTGCGTTCGTGGTTTCTCCCGTTTTATCATATGCTGCACCTGGTACTGCTGTTTTTAGTGTCAACACCGTCCAAGGAGAGCCCGGGCATGATGTTACGCTGCGGGTGAGCATTAGCGACAATCCAGGACATGGGGCTGCTGTGATGACGGTCGATTACGACTCCACAGCGCTTGAGTTGAAAAGCATCTCGCCTGGGATGCTTTTGGTAAGTAAGTCTTTGGTCAGTGATACAAGTATAAACAATAATTTTGGTGTGCTGGACCTCTCCGTTACCGGTATTACCGGAAACGGCGAATACGTACTGTTGACTTTTACAATTAGGACCAATGCAACGAACGGGCTGAAGCCGGTAACCCTGACACTAGCTCAGGGTTTGGAGAAGAATTTTGTCGACTTGAATGGCAATCCCTTGTCTGTCGAGTTTAGAGCGGGTGCTGTCAATGTAGCAAGGCCAAGTAACGGTAACAACAGCGGAACTGGGGGAACTGGCGGTACTGGTGGCGGCGGAACCGGTGGCGGCGGAACCGGTGGAACCGGCGGTACTGGAGGTACCGGGGGAAACAACCCTAGCAGCCCAACTGATGAAACTGCCACAGGCAATGAGCCTTCTAACGAGACAGCAGCTATCCCTGACACGAATGTTCCTTTGACGAACAATACTGGTAGTCAAAACATCGAGCAGTCTGGTAATCAAACACCAAGCAAAAGCAGCCCGCCTTGGTTGTTAATACTGATTCTACTGCTCTTCGTAGCTTTGGTGATAGCTGGAGTCTTCTTCTTTTGGCGTCGCAGACGCTTTGAGGAAGATGAATAAACAAGAATAAAATGATACTGACTAGCAAGATGAAAGGTAGGCCTATGAGTTCAGGTGCAGTAAAAAGAATGCATATGATAAAAAAAGTAGGCATCAGTGTTATAGCAGTCTTGTTTATCTTGTCCACAATACAATTCCCAAGGCTTGTCTTCGCTGAAGGCAGTGCGATGATTACTCTAAGCAACAACGAGGCGACTGCCCCAGGCGAGGAGTTCACTGTCAATGTCGAGATAACAAACAACCCCGGTTTTTGTGGAGCAGCTTTTGAGTTTAGATATGACACTAACACTTTGGAGTTAGTCCGTTTTATTTCTGAGGGGCTAATGAAAGGCGGGACTCTAGAAAACCCAGCAGAGAGTGTTATCGGGTTTATATCAGGAACAGACATAAATGATGACGGCTTGCTTTTTTCAGCAGTGTTCAAGGTAAAGGACAATGCTTTAACAGGAATGTACAATATTGAAATGGATGTACGACAAGGACGGGCATTGAACTTCGTGAACAGTGACCGTGATGTCGTCGAGGTTATATTTATCCCCGGTTTTGTGATTGTTACGGGCAATAACGAGCCCCAAGCAAACAATGACGACCAGCCAAATCCAGACCAATCGAACAATGACGAGCCAGGACAGCTAACGGATCCTAACGATAACCAGCCGACCAATAATAATCCTATTAGGGACACCAGCCGCATAGTGGCTGTTAGCCCAAATGGCTCAGAGCGTGAGTTCTTGATGCGCAACAACGGCAGTGACCGCGAGTATTCGTTCGACGATGGCATAAGCTGGACCCGAGTGCCTGATGATGGGATCATTACAACACCAGAAGGAACAAAGATATCAATCGATGGCAAAGGAGAGTCTGACTACACTGTTGAGAACCTACCGCCAGCCTTGGCCTCGACCAGTCCGAACCAGACTCTGATTGCTGGTGTGCCTTTGCAGGCTTGGATAGCCATTGGCCTTGTCTCGGTAGCAGCTGTCATAGTCCTGTTTATAATGATGCGTCGACGCAGTGGAGTTTTGAATGCTGCCAAGAGCACGCGCTCTGTGGGAAGCAAAAAAGCGAGCCAAGGCAACAAGCAAAGCCGTAGGTAAAAGGGCTGGATGAGAGGTCCTGATAGAACTACTAGTTGGGTCTCTGTTGCAATATAAAAGCCAGCATCCAGGAGTTATGCTTAGTTGCACTTTTATAACATGTGAACATGTGGAAGATTTCGCTATCTAGGGAATAGTGTGGTGTTTCACTGGATGAGTTTGTCAAAAACGGCAGGCTCAAGTGAGGGTTTTAACTAAATAAGCACCAAATCACCAAATAACAAGAGGGAAAAATACATTATTAAGAGAAAAGAGGGGTAGCATTTTAATGAAAGAGGAGGGAAAGATGATTAGAAAAAAAACGAGAGGGACAGGCAAGGCCTTTGCAGCTTTATTGGCACTGGCCATGGCTCTGACATTGGTGGGACTGGTACCTCTCCAAGCCTTTGCCGAACTAGTTGATTCGGCAAGTGACGATATTGATTTGACTGTTCCAGACGATAGCCTAGACGATGATAGCCTAGGTTCAGACGATACGACTACGACACCCCCGCTGTACCCTTATTTTCAAATAACGGTAAGCATTCCTACTTCCAATACTGTCTTCATTTTGCCGACCAGCTCTATTCTGATCAGGGATAATGCTTTAAAACCCTATGATTGGCACATCGAGTGGGGCGACAAGAGCTGGCAAGACTCTAAAGGAAACAGCTATCCAGGCACCGGCTTAGCGCACACTTATACGAGTGCCGGTGATTATTCGATCACTGTCACCCCTAACGAGTCGACCGAGGCCTGGTTGGCGGCTTTTGGCTTCGGTTTTGACTTGCTTGGAGCAAACACGGCAGCAAACCGGGCAATGATAAAGGCTGTGACAAGTCCTTTAAGGCCAGAAATGACACGTACCACTGCCCAAATCAACGGTGATCAACCTGCACCAGATTATGAGTGGGCACACGCTTTTGACCTATGCGTCAATCTCATCGAAGCCCCAGCTACTGCTGGGTGGGAGGGTATCACCAGTGTTGGCGCTTATTTTGCTGCTGGGATGTTTTATGAGTGTTCGAGCCTCGTCTCTTTGCCGGAAGATTTCAACCTGCCTCAAGGCCTCCGATCGGTAGAATCCGGGTTTGCCTCATTTATGTTCAGCAAATGCTCCAACCTTGTTAGCTTACCTCAAGCTTTTAACCTTCCACAGTCAATTGCTTCTGCTGACGATTTGTTTGCATCAAATATGTTTTATGAATGCCATCGGTTGACTGCACTTCCGAAAGGCTTCAGCCTGCCGAAATGCCAAACAGAAGCAGGCAGGTCTTATGCCGAAGGCATGTTTAGGAACTGTTTCAGCCTTCAAGACATAGGTGACAGCTTTAGTTTTCCCAAAGACTTAAGTGTCGTAGGTGACTATTTTGCCTCAGATATGTTTGCCAAGTGCAATAGCTTGCAAAGCCTGCCCAAGAGCTTTAACCTGCCTCAAAGCCTCACAGAGGTTGGAGCGAACTTTGCCAGCAAAATGTTTAGCGATTGCACAAGTCTGCAAGGCCTTCCAAAGAACTTCAACATCCCGCAGTCAATCAACACAGTAGGGGAGAACTTCTTGTTCGGGGCTTTCTCAAATTGTTTAAGCCTTACCGAACTGCCGAAGTCCTTCAGTTTGAATCTAGATATTTCGTATGCCGATAACAATTTTGCCGCTTATATGTTTACTGACTGCTTAGGCCTCATTGCTTTGCCGGCGAGGTTCAACCTCCCCCAAGGCTTGACAGCGGTAGGCGACGCATTTGCCAGTTACATGTTCTCTAACTGCCGAAGCCTTGAACGTTTTCCGGACGGCTTTACTATCCCCCAAAACATCACGATTGTCGGCAACTGGTTTGTGGAGGGCATCTTCTCGTTCTGTGTAAGCCTAAACGGCTTGCCAGAAGGGTTTAACCTGCCCCAAGACATCCAAACTGTGGGCTATGGCTTCGCTGCCCAAATGCTTTGCGAGGCAGGCGGTCCTGATTTTCAGATTAATCGACAGTTCTGCTTCCCAGCATCGATACCCTCGAATGCCGAGGGTGCTTTTGCCCGGGCTTTATTATTATCCTCATACGCTCCGGTACAAACCCGCCTGGCAAGCTCGATAATCAATAATTGCGCAAGCCCAGACGATCAAAGAAACACTTTCGATGACCGGTTCAAAGACCTCAACTACCTGGCAATCACTTGGGGTGGAAAAGGCATTATCGAGCCGATTGTTGGGGCTCCAGGATCTGGTGACCTCAATAACGATGGTTATGTAACGATGGACGAAGTCATCATCGCCTTACAGGCGACAACTGCCGATATTGGATTGACTCCAGGACAGTTCTTGGCGCTGGACATGGACTTTGATGGTGACATCACAATGTCTGACGTCGTTATAGTCCTGCAAAAGACGCTTGAGAATTAGCTTGCTTTGCCGTCGGCATGTTTACTGATGTAATAACGAGAGAGGTAAAAATGAGGTACTTAGAAAGAAAAGATATGAAAAAAAGAACCACCATATTCATTCCTTTATTGATGGTGATGGCCTTAGTAGCGATTATCCCGTCCCAAGCCTTGGCTGAGTATGGGGATATCTTAGGCGGAGAAGGACAGGCCCATGCCGCCGATAACGCCTTCGCTGCTGGCGAGGCCTTTCAACTCAATATTAGGACACCAAATAACAATACGAGCTTCTTGTTGCCAATCAGCAGTAACCTGAATGGGACTGGAAGCGGCAAGTACTACAACTGGATTGTTGATTGGGGCGATGGCGACTCGGAGCCCTACGCTGGACTTAGCTCGGAAGGCGGCGGGATACCCCATAATTATGCCAATGCTGGCGATTATGCCATATCGATCAGCCCTAACGGCACGACTGATGCCTGGCTGGCAGCATTTGGTTTTTATGAGAGCACCACTGGTGCCAACGATGCTGCGAACAAAGCCATGGTATTGGGGTCGCCAAGCGTGATTACACCGGAAATGACTAGGACTGCCGATCAGGTCAACGGTACAGCCTCAGCACCTAGCTTTGAATGGGGACTGACCTTTTATGCATGTACCAACCTTGTGCAAGCCCCCATCTTCCAAGGCTGGGAGGCTATCTCGTCTGTCGGCACCAACTTCACTTACGGGATGTTTTACGGTTGCAGCCGCCTGACTGCGCTGCCGGCTGGGTTTACCTACCCCCAAGGAATCACGACGGTTGGCAATAATTTCGCTTATTGGACCTTTAACAATTGCACAAGCCTGGTCTCGCTGCCGGCGAACTTCAACCTGCCACAAAACATAAGCGACGCAGGTAGGAATTTTGCAGCTTACATGTTCTACGGGTGCTCTAGCCTAACCAGCCTGCCGGCTGGTTTCAACCTGCCCCAAAGCACGACGACTGCCGGCGATAATTTTGCCTATGCGATGTTTGACAATTGTAAAAGCCTAGCTAGCATCCCAGCAGGTTTCAACCTGCCACAATCAATTACTACTGCCAACAACAGTTTTGCCACTTACCTGTTCTATGGTTGTTCCAATCTGACTTCGATACCTGAAGGCTTCAACCTGCCTCAGGGAATATCAGCAGTAGGCGATGGTTTTGCTAGCTACATGTTCTATGGCTGCGAAAAACTCACCTCGCTGCCGGCGAACTTCAACCTCCCGCAAGGCATTACCCGCGTAGGCTTGAATTTCGTTAGCTACATGTTCTATGGCTGCAGCAGCCTGGGCGCTTTGCCCAGTGGCTTCAACCTGCCGCAAGGCATTACCTCGGCTGAGAACTATTTCGCCTCGAACATGTTCAACATGGCTGGCGGGCCCAATTTTCAAATCAACGCCGAGTTCAAGTTCCCCGTCGGGGTCACCTCGACAAACTTGAACAACTTCTATCGGGCATTCTTACTGGCTTGGCAAGCGCCTATGCAAAACCGCAGCGCAGCGTCGATTATCGGCGACTGCCCCGTGCCAAGTACCCAGCGCAATACTTTCGACACACACTTTAAAGACCTGGACTATATACCTATCAATTGGGGAGGCAAGGATCTTACACCCCCTGACCATGGCGAACCAGGCACTGGAGACTTGAATGGCGACGGCGTTGTGACCATGGACGAGGTAATCATTGCCTTAAGAGGGACCGTCAGCGCAACTGAACTAAGCCCAAGCGAGCTCGACATCCTTGATATCGACCGCGACCGGGCCATAACCATGAACGATGTAATTCTGATGCTACAAATGACAACTACTTAAAAGCGAAAAGCAGTAGGTATCCTGTATACCTACTGCTTTGACCCGTCATATTAAGCAAAACCCTGCAGGGGCTTGTCCTGCCATGAGCAACCTTTGCTTGAAGGCTGTTAAAAGCCCCGGTTTTTGATGGCTGTCGGGATTAAACAGTGGAGGTCTTCTCCACATGAGCAGAAAGCATAAAAATGAGCAGTTTTAATAATCGGGGGAGAAGGACACTGGCTTGGATACTCTCTTTAGCCATGTTGCTGTCAGCCTTGGGTGCAGTCCCGTTTGTGGCTTTGGCTGATGACCAGGCAGGATTGGATCCTGCCTTACAGGAGAGTTTGCGCGCCCCACTGCAAGACGAGGGGCGGGTCTTTCAAATGGTGATCGCCACTCCTGCTGACAATGTCACGTTCTTGCTACCCACCAGCTCTGCCTTAAACGGGGTCGATGTCAGAAAACCCTACGATTGGTCTGTGGACTGGGGCGATGGCGCCACCGAGACAGTCAGCGGAAGCAGCGCCAAGGGCGGCGGCATAGAGCACACCTATGCTGTTGCCGGTTATTACGACGTGACTATCAACTCCAATGGCACGACTGAGGCCTGGTTGGCGGCATTTGGCTTTTATACCGGTTACGAGGGGTCGAACTCGCTAGAAAACAAGAGCCTGGTCATAGGCGTCCTCGGGGTCCTGACTCCTGAAATGACAAGGACGGCAGACCAGCTTGGCGGTGTAGGCCTTGCTCCCGATTATGAATGGGCATACACGTTTTATGAATGCGTAAACTTATTGAACGCCCCGCTCTTCGTGTCATGGGAGGACGTCAGCAGTGTGGGGAGGTTCTTTGCAGAGCGGCTGTTTTATGGCTGTTCCGGCCTTTATATGGTACCGAACACTTTTAGCCTGCCCCAAGACATCGAATCCGTCGGAGACAACTTCGCCCTACAGATGTTTTGTGGCTGCTCCAGCTTGATCAGCTTTCCGGAGGGCTTTAACCTGCCGCCGAAGATCGTCTCGCTGAAAGACTGCTTTGCCACAGAAATGTTTTATAACTGTACTAGCCTAGTAGGCTTGCCAGACAGCTTTAGCCTGCCAGCAGGTGCAAGCGAAGTCGGGGGCAGCTATGCAGCGGGGATGTTTAGGGCTTGTACAAGCTTGACTAGATTGCCCGAAGGCTTTAACTTCCCCCAGTCCCTTGTCATTGTGGGTGACTTGTTCGCCTACAACATGTTCGCCTCATGCTCCAGCCTGACCAGCCTGCCAACCGGTTTTCAACTGCCACAAGACATCAGTGGCGCTGCAGACTACTTTGCAGCTTGGATGCTGGCCGATTGCCCAAGCCTAGACTCGCTGCCGCCCAGCTTTAACTTCCCCCAGAACCTGCATAGCGTGGGCAGCAACTTCGCTGTCTGCTTCTTATATGCATCAGGAAGCGACACATTCCAGATAAACGACAAGCTGTGCTTCCCTTCCTCGGTTGGCGAGGCCAGTGCGAACGCTTGGTATAAAAGCCTGCAACTCTCTGACCATGCCCCCTTGCAGAACAGGTTGGCTGCTTCGCTTATTGCCAGCTGTCCAACGCCTCCAAGCAAGCAGGAGACTTTTGGCCAGATGTTTAGGGACATCGATTATATCGCGGTCAACTGGGGCGGCAAGGGCCTGCCGGCACCGCCGACCGGAGAAGCCGGTTCCGGCGACTGGAACGGAGACGGCGTGGTCACGATGGACGAAGTCATTTTGGCACTACAGGCAACTATTAGCAATACCGGCCTCGACCAGGCCTTCATCGATGTCTTTGACATGGACTTCGACGGTATGATCAGCATGGCAGATGTGATAATTGCCTTGAGGCTAACACTCGTCTAGTATGAAAACCCTGGGGATGGGCCTCTTGCAAGGTCTTCTCCACATAATAAAAAAGCAGGGGAATATGTATACGATTCTTATAAATAGGCATAAAAGCCAATACAGCATGCTGGTTTTCATGCTCGTTGCCTTGATTATCGGGATAAGCCCTGGCCTGGCCTTGGCTAAAAGCGGGAGCCAGCCTAGCGAAGCGCTTGACAGCCAAAGCGTGATCAAAAGCCAAGACGCGGACACTTTTTGCCTGGTGGTTAAGACCCCCCAAGCGAACGCGCCTTTTATCGTTCCCACATGCAGCGGCCTTGATGGCTTGGATGTGGAAAAGCCCTACGACTGGTCGATTGACTGGGGCGATGGCAGCGATGAGAACGTATCGGGGACGAGCTCTTCGAACAGCGGCATCCGCCATACTTATCTCGTTCCGGGCACCTACAATATAACGATTTCAGCGCATGGGCCTACTGAGGCTTGGCTAGCCGCCTTCGGTTTCGGCTTCAGTTCGTCGGGAGCAAACAACTTAGACAATAAAGCTATGGTCATATCAGCACCAAGTACTATTAGACCAGAGATGACCCGGACAGCCGACCAGGTCGACGGGGAGGCCCCGCCGCCAAGCTACGAATGGTCGAACACGTTCAACTCATGTGTCAATTTAAGCGTTGCGCCGACCTTTGCCGGCTGGGAGGCTGTTTGGCAAGTCGAAGACGGCTTTATGGAAAGCATGTTCTATAGCTGCACAAGCCTTGAAACAATAAGGGAAGGCTTAAATTTCCCCCAAAATATCAGAACAGCTGGAAAAGACTTTGCAGCCAGCCTGTTCTTTGGCTGCACGAGCCTTACCGACCTTCCTGATGGCTTCGACTTGCCGCAAAGCCTGACAAGCGTAGGTGACGATTTTGGCCAGTCGATGTTCTTTGGCTGTCCAAACCTTAAAGGCTTGCCGGCTTGTTTCAACCTTCCCCAGGGATTGGTATCGATCGGCGATTATTTTGCGAACAGCATGTTTGGCTTTTGTACGGGGTTAGAATCCCTCCCTGACGGCTTCAACTTGCCTCCAGGCATCGAAGATGCTCAAGACGGGTTTGCCTTGAACATGTTTGCCAATTGCGATTGTTTGGCCGGCTTGCCAGACGGCTTCAACTTTCCCCAAGGCATAAACCACGTAGGGGATACTTTTGCCTGGTCGATGTTTAGGGAGTGCTTAAGCTTAGCTGTTCTGCCAAACGGCTTTACCTTCCCGCAAAACCTGTCTGCAGTCGGTGATTTTTTCGCGACTAACATGTTTGCCTTCTGTACTAGCCTAAATGCTTTGCCAGCTGGGTTCAGGCTTCCCCAAAACCTGCTTGGAGCCGGGATCTATTTCGCAGCTGAAATGTTTTATGGCGCTGGCAGCCCCCAATTCCAAATAAACGCCGAGTTCAGTTTTCCAGCGGGGATTCCGATATATAGCGTCAACGCTTTTTATCGGATCTTCCTCTTGTCTAGTCAAGCTCCTAGGCAGGGCCGCACAGCTGCCTCGATCATCGGAGACAGCCCAACGCCGATGGACAACAGGGAAAGCTTCGATGGGCATTTCAGCGATCTTGACTACATAGACATGAATTGGGGCGGAAAAGGGCTGACGCCGCCTCATGTCGGTGAATGGGGCTCAGGAGACCTAAATGGCGATGGGCTTGTCACCATGGACGAGGTAATCATTGCCCTTCAGGCAACGGTACAAGACATTGGCCTGACTCCCGAGCAAGTATTGGCACTAGACATGAACATGGACAGTACAGTGACCATGAGCGACGTGATTTTAATGCTACAGAAAACCCTCTAAGTAATATAAGGCCAATCTGCTTGGCTGTATTTTTTATAGCCTAAGCTAAAAGGTAAAGGACCTTTGTAAAAAATCAAACCATCTAGCGGCATGACCTTGTTAAATTACCGCTAGTGCACCTAATAAACCAAACACTTACGAGAGGAAGTGAAATGAAATATACACGAGCCCGATGGCTGTCACAGACGCTTGCCTTGATTCTTTCGTTTGTGCTGACAGCAGCCCTGGCTATCGTATTTCCAAAGACATCATTTGCTGACGACATGACCGAGCTTACACCTGATGCAGTCCCTTTGACAGAGTCAGGCGATCTGGGTATTCATTCTTTGGCCGATATGTCTTTTCAAATGACTATTCAGACAACCCAACAAAACAATAGCTTCATTCTGCCGACGAGCAGCAAGCTGTATGACGAGAACATTGGTAAATACTATAACTGGGATATCAATTGGGGAGACCAGAGCTCGGAGACGGTCAGTGGTAACAGTGCTTCGGACAGTGGCATCAGGCACGAATACCCTTCAGTAGGCGTTTTCACGATTACCATCAAGCCTGCCGGCTCGACGGAGGCCTGGCTTGCCGCATTTGGTTTCAGCAATGGGACTGCCGGGTCGAACGACATTGAGAACAAAGAAATGGTGATTGGCGTCATTGGCCCACTCAATCCCGAAATGACCAGGTCTAACGAGCAGATCAACGGCAGTATTGCTGCTCCCATAAACGAATGGGCCTACACGTTCTTCAAGTGCACGAACCTGACAGTGGGGCCTTCGTTTGTCGACTGGGACACAGTCACGACGGCTGGGAATAATTTCGCCGACTCGCTTTTTTCCTGTTGTAGCCGCTTGAACACCTTCCTTGAAGGCTTTACTTTGCCCAAGAACATTGTATTGGTAGGTGACTATTTTGCTAACCAAATGTTTAACGAATGCTTTGCCTTGGCTAAACTGCCTAACAGCTTCAACTTGCCCCAGAGAATAGCAAAAGCCGGTGATTGCTTCTTGTTCGGTATGTTTCGGTACTGCACAAGCCTTGCCGCGTTGCCAGGAGGCTTTAACATACCTCAAGGCTTCTTAGACGTCGGATACTCGTTTGCAGCCTACCTGTTCTTGAACTGCAGCAGCCTGGCCAGCCTGCCGGCGGGCTTCAACTTTCCCCAAAGCATCCAGACGACCGGCGACTATTTTGCTTTTTATATGTTTGGCAGTTGTTCGAGCCTAAGCCAGCTGCCAGTGGGTTTCAACCTGCCGCCAAATATCAATACGGTAGGAAGCTTGTTTGTGGGATCATTGTTCGAGTATTGCACTAAGCTTGCCGCCTTGCCCCAGAACTTCAATCTGCCCCAGGGCATCACCAGTGTCGGTGACTATTTTGCATCGGATATGTTTTTTTGCTGCTCGAGCCTGATTACTTTACCAGCTGGGTTCAACCTGCCCAAAGGCTTGACCAGGGTGGGGCATACGTTCGCCAGGGGCATGTTTTCGTGCTGTTATAGCTTAAGGACCCTACCTGCGGGGTTCAACCTTCCCCAAGGCATCATCTCTGTGGGCGACTATTTTGCCAGTCGCATGTTTGACACTTGTTCGGACCTGCGGGAGCTTCCCAGCGGTTTCAACCTTCCCCCAGGCATCACCTTGACTGGGAACGGCTTTGCCTCCTATATGTTCAATAGGGCTGGCGGGCCGACCTTTCAATTGAATGCGGAGTTTCGTTTTCCCACAAGCGTGTCGACCTTTATGATCGACTCCTACTTCAACACTTTGTTCTTGTCTGACAATGCACCTGTCCAAAACCGTACTGCTGCTTCGATCATTGGCTTAAGCGCAACACCAACCAATGAGCGAGAGACCTTTAGCCGGCATTTTAGTGATATTGACTTTATAGCAATTAATTGGGGAGGCAGGGGCCTGATGCCGAACACAGTCGGGCCTCCTGGCTCAGGCGACCTAAATGGCGATGGGTCGGTGACCATGGACGAGGTGATAATAGCTTTAAGGGCGACCGTTTCTGATATCGGCTTGACTCCAGCCCAGCGTGCAGCACTTGATATGAACCAAGACGGGGTTATCACAGTAGCCGACGTTGTTATGATTTTGCGTATGACAATCTAGATAGCCGGCATTTGTAAAAAAATATAGCCAGCTGACTGGCATTTGCTCTGGTCAGGTGAACAGTAATAGCCGACACGTTGGCAAAGGCTGCTGTTGTCCAAGCCCATGCTCCCACTCTATTTAATAAAACTGGGCTTTACTGAAAACTAATGCAAACTTACTTGTATTTTATAAAAAAGCCCATTAATCATGAGTCATTTGAAAATGTGAGTCATTTTGGCAACTTTGATCTTTATAATTGTCATTGTGGAATTTGCGTGGCTTTAAAACATTGAGGGAAATAGAGGGAAAGGGTGAACATGTCGGTTTTTACGAATAGCAAAAGAAATAGCCTGATTGCCATTGTTTTGGCTCTGGTGATGGCTGCAACAATGATGGTTTTTATTCCAACTATTGCTTTTGCCACAAAAGCAACAGACGGCTTAGGGGGTAGCCAAGAAGAGCCGATACTAGGTATCGAATACATAGAGGACGGTGCGCCCAATCAGGCAGACCAAGTTAACGAGTCCTCCTATGTCTTTCAACTGATCGTTACGATGCCTGCTGGCAACTCTGGTTTTTTATTGCCGGTCAGCAGTTATCTCAATAATTCATATACAGGCAAAGACTACGACTGGACAGTCAATTGGGGAGACGGCACCTCTGGAGACTTCGCTGGAACCAGCTCAGAGGGCAAAGGCATCTCCCATACATACTCCAATGCCGGCGAATACACCATAACGATTACGCCCAAAGAAGCGACTGGAGCCTGGCTAGCAGCCTTTGGCTTTGGCAATGGGTCGTCTGGTGCCAATGCACCAAGCAACAAGTCGTTGCTCACCGGCGTCATCGGGCCGCTTGCACCAGAGATGACGCGCACAACAGGCCAGGCCAACGGCAGTGAAGACGCCCCTAGTTATGAGTGGGCCTATACCTTCTACCAATGTACCAATCTGACCCGGGTGCCTACTATCGAGGCTTGGGAAAACGTCAAGAACGCCGGCTCGTATTTCGCTAATGCGATGTTTTACGGCTGCACAAGCCTAACCACGCTTGCTGCAGGCTTCACGCTGCCGCAAGGCCTAACCAGAGTGGACAGCAATTTCGCATCCTCGATGTTCAGCCACTGTACTAGCCTGACAAGCATTCCCACCGGCTTCAACCTGCCGGCTGGGATTATCGAAGCCGGCCATAGCTTTGCCTCGGAGATGTTCGCTGCTTGCACTAGCCTGACCACGCTGCCAGCTGGCTTCAATATCCCCCAAAGCATTAACAGCGTCAGCAACTATTTCTGTGCATGGATGTTTAATGGCTGCACAAGGCTCGCAGGCCTTCCAGCAGGCTTTAACTTTCCTCAGGGCATAACGAACGCAGGCTTTGGCTTTGCTTTCGAGATGTTCAATGCCTGTTCTAGCCTCAGCACACTGCCTGCGTCTTTCAACCTGCCACAAAGCATCAACACTGTCATTGACAGCTTTGCTGTTCGGATGTTTCGAAACTGTGCAAGCCTGGCCACATTGCCGCCAAGCTTTAACTTCCCCCAAAACATTGCGAACGCCAGTGACTACTTCGCGTTTTGGATGTTCGATGGCTGCACAAGCCTCACTGCCCTCCCCGCAGGCTTCAACCTGCCGCAAAGCATCACCTCGGTTGGAGACAGCTTTGCCTGCGGGCTCTTCAACAACTGTGCCAGCCTCAGTGCCTTGCCGGCTGGTTTTAGAGTCCCCCAAGGCATAACCGCCGTTGGCGATGACTTTTTATATGCTATGTTTTACAACTGCTCGAGCTTGGCAAACCTACCAGCCGGCTTTACTTTCCCCGCAGGCATTGCCGGGACAGTAGGCAATAATTTCGCTTACTGCATGTTTTACAACTGCGTGAGCCTGCTCGCATTACCGGCAGGCTTCAACCTGCCCCAAAACATCACATCGGTCGGCAACAACTTCTTGTACGGCATGTTCTACAAGTGCCTAGAGCTCGTCACTATACCGGCAGGCTTCAACCTGCCCCAAAACATCACCACAGTGGGGGATTATTTCGCTTTTAGAATGTTTTGCGAGTGCACCGAACTCGGGTCTTTGCCGGCAGGCTTCAACCTGCCCCAAAGCATCAACACGGTAGGCACAAGCTTCATAGCCGACTTCCTCTACCTGGCTGGCGGGGAGGCCTTCCAGATCAATGCCGAGTTCCGCTTCCCAGCCAACATACCGGCTAATTCGACTGACGCTTTCAACCGGGCTTTAGACCTTCGCCAAAAAGCCCCTAACCAGAACCGGACCGCAGCCTCGATTATCGGCAGCTGTCCTACCCCTAGCACAGTGCGTGAGACTTTCGACCTTCACTATAGCGACTATGCAAGTATTCACGCAAATTGGCGCGTCATTAACACCGATCCGATCATTGTCGGGGCACCAGGCTCTGGGGACATCAACGGCGACGGGCATGTCACTATGGACGAGGTCTTGATCTCATTGCGTGTGGCTGCCGGCACCAGCACCCTCAACTCGGCACAATTGGCGGCAATCGACATGGATGGGGACGGAACGATAACCATGACTGATGTTTTGATGATGCTGGTATTGACTGTTTAAGCAGATCAGTACGGTTGTTTAGCGCTGAAGCTTTGATGAGCTAAGGGGTGATAGTGATGAATGGAATATCGGCAGGGTATGGATGGGGATTATCCCAGGCATCGCCCTCACCCGTTTTAGCAGCGACTTTTAAAGGTCGCTGCTTGCTTCAAGATAGGTTGAAGTTAATTCGTTTATAGGGAGAAAACCTCGTTTGTGATAACGCCTTTTCATCGGCAATTGGCCAAGTATTAACAATATCCCCATCTTGAATAGCAAAAGGAGTCAATCATGTCAAAGTCTATGTACAAGCAAAAACACGGAATACTATTCATCATGTTGTCTTTTCTTATGTCAGTATCGACAATAGCTGCTTTACCGAGCCTGGTATATGCCGACCAAGAGGCAGATGGTCGAACCGCATATCCCGGCCAAACAGAGGCGCCAGGCAGTAATGCCATGCCTGACTACGTGCTAGGCGATTACTTCCAACTAGATATCGTCATCCCAACTAATGGACATGCTTTCTATCTGCCTACGAACAGTCACCTTTATGGCGACTCGTATTATGAAAAGCACTACGACTGGATAATCGATTGGGGGGATGGTTGCTTAGAGCTTGCCTCAGGCACCAGCAAGCATAACAGTGGGATATCCCATACCTATAAAGTTGCCAGCGCCTATACGGTGACAGTCAGCCCGAACGGCTCGACCGAGGCTTGGCTGGCAGCCTTTGGCTTTGGCGATTATATTGAGAACTCGCTTGTGCTTGAAAGCAAAGCCATGGTCGTTGGCGTACCCTGCTTCCTTACTCCAGGAATGACACGAACCAACTTGCAGATTGCTGGATATAAGTTTGCGCCTAGCCACGAATGGGCTTACGCCTTCAATGGCTGTACAAACCTCAGGCAGTCCCCACAATTTGCTGGGTGGGAAGAGGTAAGCACCGTAAGCGACTATTTTGCCTATGCTATGTTCAAAGACTGCAAAAGCCTTACAAGCATGCAAGCAAACTTTAACTTGCCGGAAGGTCTCACCGAGGTCGGCGAGGCTTTTGCAGGCTGGATGTTTTTTGGCTGTACAAGCCTACAAAGCGTATCGACAGTCTTTAATTTCCCAACCGGGATAGTCTCGGTCAAAGACGCTTTTGCATCCAGTATGTTCAGGAATTGCACAAGCCTGCAAAAACTGCCTTATGGTTTCAACTTTCCCCAGCAGTTGACAAAAGTCGGTAGGAGCTTTGCTGACAATATGCTATATAACTGCGCTAGTCTGACAATCTTGCCCGATGGTTTCAGCCTGCCTCAGTCAATCGAGTCCGTTGGCTCCGGTTTTGCGATGGGCATGTTCCAGGACTGCGCCAGTCTGACGGCGCTGCCAGACGGTTTTAACCTTCCTACGAAACTGATCTCGGTAGGCGACTATTTCGCCGATTCGATGTTCTTTAACTGTAAAAAACTAGAGTCCCTGCCAGGAGGCTTTAGTTTTCCCTATGGCTATACAGAAGTCGGTGACAGTTTTGCAGCCTACATGTTTTTCTATTGCGAAAGCCTCAGCACACTGCCAGACGGCTTTAACCTTCCTGACGACATCCAGGTCGTGGGAGACAGCTTTGCTTACTACATGTTCTCATTATGCACAAGCCTGACCGAGCTTCCAGCTGGCTTTAACCTGCCACCAAACATCAGCAAGACAGGCGATGACTTTGTTTACGGGATGTTTAGAATATGCTCGAGCTTGACCACCTTACCAAAAGGCTTCTCCTTCCCCCAAAACATCTTGGAAGCAGAAGATAACTTTGCATATGGTATGTTTTCACTCTGTACCTATCTGGTCGAACTGCCTGAAGGCTTCAACCTGCCGCAAAACATCACAGAGGCTGGCGACTGCTTTGCGGGGGCTATCTTCTCATCATGCAAATGCCTGGGAGCCCTGCCATCCGGTTTTAACCTGCCTGCGAACATCAGTTCAGTGGGCAGGGCCTTCGCTATCGATATGTTCAACCAAGCAGGGGGAGAAGCCTTCCAGATAAACGAGGAGTTTTGTTTCCCCACGGGCATTCCAGCTGACGCCCAAGGGGCTTTCTCGTTGATTTTCCGTTTGAATGCTGACGCTCCCGTGCAAAGCCGGACTGCTGCCTCCATCATCAGGTACTGCCCAACCCCGATCGAGGGAACAGGGGCATTCGACACGCACTTTACTGACCTGCCCTACATACATGTAAATTGGGGAGGCAAGGCTGTAATCATTGAGTCAGCCGGCAGCCCGGGCTCAGGAGACCTAAACGGCGACGGCATGGTGACTATGGACGAGGCCATCATCACTTTGCGCGCTACTATCGGCGACCACACATTGACAAACGACCAGTTCTTGGCAATAGACATGGATAATGACAATGTCATCACTATGGCAGATGTGGTCGCAGTGCTAAGAAAAACAGTTTAAGCAGTGCCAAAAAAACACCTAAGTGGGAGGAGCCAATATGAAAAAAAGGCAGGTACTATCAGTTCTGGTCGTTTTGGCTTTGACGGCAGCCTCATATGCCATGCTGCCAGTAAAGGCCAATGCTGACGAAGCCGGCTATGTTGCTGACAATCCAGGCTTGACTGACCAAGGCCTCGGCACGACAGACGAGTATATTTTTCAACTTGCTATTACCACTCCAGAAAACGAGTCTTCATTTATGCTGCCAATATGTGGTAGAGGCGATTATTTCGACTGGAATATCGACTGGGGCGACAACTGGCTTGAATCGGCATCCGGACTTAGAAGAGAAAAGCAATTCATTACACATCAATATTCAGTTGCCGGCGACTATATTATCAGCATCCGGCCAAACGGGTCGACCGAGGCCTGGTTGGCAGCCTTTGGCTTTACTGGCTCCCTCTACGACGATATTTTGTTGCAATCTGGTGCGAATACCTACGAGAACCTGGCTATGGTTACAGGGGCATTAAGCCCTATTCGGCCAGAAATGACTCGTACAACAGCCCAGATCAGCGGTAATGCCGTGCCTCCGATATATGAATGGGCATTGACTTTTAACGGTTGCTTCAACCTTAAAACCGCCCCATTGTTCGAGGGCTGGGAAACAGTCAAGAAAGCAGGTGCCTACTTTGCTGCTGGCATGTTTTTTGCATCAGGCTTAAATACCCTGCCCGAAGGTTTCACACTGCCCCAAGGCTTTGTCAGCGTAGGACCTGGCTTCGCTTTGCAGATGTTCGATAATTGTCATGGGCTTACCACGCTCCCCGATAGCTTTAACCTGCCCCAAGGCATAACAGAGGTCTGGGATGACTTTGCCTATCGTATGTTCAAATCCTGCGACAGCCTGGATGCTTTGCCTAACGGCTTCAACCTGCCTCAACAGATTACGACTGTGTACGCCTCCGGCTTTGCAGATAGCATGTTCGAAGGCGCCGGCGGCGAGTCTTTCCAAATAAACGATGCGTTCTGCTTGCCTCAAAGCATGGCTGCAAATGGCTTTTTTGCCTATCGAATTTTCATGCTATCAAATAAGGCGCCGCTCCAGCATCGGACAGCCGCCTCAATCATCGGCTCATTGCCGACACCAAAGGGCCCTGTAGAGGCTTTCGACCAGCACTTTATCGACATCGACTACATACCAGTCAATTGGGGCGGAAAAGGCCTCGAGCCCCCAATAGTCGGAAGCTCTGGCTCAGGCGACCTAAACGGTGACGGCTTAGTGACGATGGACGAAGTCATTATTGCCCTGCAAGCCACAATCGGAGTGGCCGAGCTGTCAACTGTGCAGCTCGCTGCGATCGACATGGACTCCGATGGCGCCGTAACCATGGCTGATGTTGTCTTGATGTCAAAAATCACAGTGTAAAAAAGCCAAGGGTTTATCCAGATAATATACAAACAGAGGGAGAAGGACATGCGTTACCTACATTTGCCAAAAGCCAGAGGATGGCTTTGCACTATGCTTATATGGATGGTGGCTTTAGCTATGCTTTGGCCTATGACTAGCGTGGCAGACGCGAGCATCAGCCGTGCTCAGGAAAGCACAGTGCCCGAGCAGATTTTTCGCCTTCAGGTCAGGATGCCTGTGGACTGGGCGGTCTTTTTGCTGCCGACCAGTAGCGTGCTAGACGGTGTGGAGCATGCAAAACCCTACTCCTGGGATGTCGACTGGGGTGACGGCAGCAATACTTTAGAGGAGGGCAACAGCTCAATGAACGGGGGTATCGCGCATGTCTATGCCCTGGCCGGCGAGTATACCATTGGGATCAGCCCGCATAGCTCTACCGAGGCCTGGCTGGCTGCATTTGGCTTTCATGAAGGCAATACCGGGTCTAACGGTTTGCCGAACAAGGCCTTAGTGCTCGGGGCCCCATGTTCGCTCACCCCTCAAATGAGCCGGACGAACAGCCAAATCGATGGGACAGAGGCTTGTCCGAGCTTCGAGTGGGCTTATCTGTTCTATGGTTGCAACAATCTGGTGGAGACTCCTAGCACCAACGGATGGAACGACATCGCCAACGTCGGGGCCTACTTCGCCCATTCGATGTTTCGCAATTGCACAAGCCTGGCCACACTGGCCGAGGGCTTCGATCTGCCAGCAAACATCACCAAAGCCGGTTATTTCTTTTGTTATCTCATGTTTTCGGGATGTGAGGGCTTAAGAAGCCTCTGTGCAGGCTTTCACCTGCCTCAACAAATCAGGCTGCTGGAGGACGGCTTTGCCTGTGAGATGTTCTCAGGCTGTACAAGCCTGGCTGCTTTGCCCGACGGATTTAACCTGCCGAGCAGCCTGACAAATGTGGGAGGCCTCTTTGCAGCCTACATGTTCTACAGGTGTACAAGCCTTGCTACTTTGCCCGATGGCTTCAACCTGCCACCGAACATCACGGCGGTGGGACATGGCTTTGTCGCCCAAATGTTCATGTACTGCACAGGCTTGACCAGCTTGCCCGAAGGTTTTACCCTGCCGCAAAACATCATGGGCGAGAACGGCTCGTTCGCCTATCGCATGTTTTTCGGTGCTGGGAGCGAGGCGTTCCAGTTCAATAGGGACTTTCGTTTTCCCAAAGGCATCAATTATTCTAGCAACGACCCTTTCTATGGAGCCATCTGCCTTTCCTCAAATGCCCCTAGGCAAATCCGCACAGCAACCTCGATCATCGCTGGCTGCCTGACTCCCTGGTCTGAGTGCTTCACCTTCGATTCGCACTTTAGCGACTTGGACTACATCCACGCCAATTGGGGAGGAGGGTCAAAGCAGCCCCCGATCGTCGGAGAACAAGGCTCAGGCGACTACAACGGGGATGGCCTGGTCAGCGTCGACGAGGTCATAATCGCCTTGCAGTCAAGCCTTGATGCCAGTGGCCTGCACCCCTTGCAGGCTGCTGCCCTAGACCTTGACTTTGACGGCTACATCACAATGTCCGACGTGGTCCTAGCCCTGCGAAGGACGGTATAGTGCTGGTTCACTAGCATGTACATATAGATAATTTAAAACAAGTATTATGATTAAGACAGAGGGAGAAGATATGCGAAAGACTAAAGCAAGAATGACCAGCCAGGTGTTGGCGGCTGCTCTGTCGTTGGTGATGATGACAGCATTGTTGGGCAATGCCCCGATCGTCGCCTTTGCCGACGACAGCTATCAATTATCGGGAGAAGAGCAGGCCTCGCTGCCTTATCCAGGTATTGACTCGCCGGGCCTCTTTGCCTTGGTGGTTCTGACAAGCACGGACGATTGCACGTTTATCCTGCCGACTAGCAGCTATTTGAACGGGACTGCAGACTACAAGCAATACGACTGGTCGATAAACTGGGGCGACGGCAGCCAGCAGGTCGAATCGGGCACTAGTTCCCTAGGCGGTGGGATCGACCATGTTTACGCAAGGCCTGGGACCTATACGGTCATTATCCAGGCGCATGGGCCAAGCGAAGCCTGGTTGGCTGCTTTTGGCTTCCATGGCGGCAATACCAATGCCAACGCCCAAGCCAACAAAGATATGGTAATAGCCTTATTGACCCCGTTTAGGCCAGAAATGACACGGACTGCTGAGCAGATAGCAGGAACCAGCACGCCGCCTGACTTCGAATGGGAAGAAGCCTTTGTGGAGTGTACCAACCTGGCCCAGACATCAGGCTTTAAAGGCTGGGACAGCGTCAGCTCGATCGGCAACGATTTTGCTGCCTATATGTTCTACCAATGCGTAAGCCTTGCCTTTCTGTCCAACGACTTCAACCTGCCCCAGGCTGTCTCGTCTGTAGGCAGTACTTTCCTCTCCAGCATGTTCAACCAGTGTGTAAGCCTAAGCGGGTTTCCTGATGGTTTCAACCTGCCTCAAGGGATCGCCAGCGCACCCAATGACTTTGCGTCCTCGATGTTTTACAACTGCTCGAGCCTAAAGGGCTTGCCAGCCGGCTTCAACCTGCCGCAGGGACTAAGCTCTGTCGGGGCGAATTTTGCCGAGAGCATATTCGCCAATTGCTCGAGCCTGACAAGCCTGCCGAACGGCTTTACATTCCCTCAGGGCATACAAACAGTCGGCGACTACTTTGCCAGGTTTACCTTTTATGGCTGTACCAACCTGATAAGGCTCCCAGACCAGTTCAACTTTCCTCAAGCGATCACCAGGGTCTATAACGATTTTGGCTATGGTATGTTCTATGCCTGCCGAAGCCTGGAAGGACTGCCAGCAGGCTTTAATTTCCCTGCAGGCATCAGCGCTATAGGCATCAGCTTTGCCAACCGGATGTTCTATGAGTGCTCAAGCCTTACCCGCTTGCCCGACGGCTTTACCTTCCCCCAAGGCATTACCGCGGCAAACAACAGTTTTGCGGTCTTGATGTTTTATTACTGTAGAAGCCTGAGCTACCTGCCGACAGGCTTCAACCTGCCACAAAGCATCATCTCTGTGGGGACAAGCTTTGCCGAACGATTATTCTTAGACGCTGGGAGCAACAGTTTCCAAATCAACCAGGACTTCTGTTTGCCAGCAGGCTTGGCCAATACAGGCGTAAACGTCCTCTATCAGTCTTTCTACTTGTCAGACCTGGCTCCGATCCAAAACCGGGCAGCAGCTTTAATCATCGGCAGCTGCCTGACACCGACGACCAACCGCTTTACCTTCGACGGGCATTTTCGCGACATTTACTATGTTCCTTTGAATTGGGGAGGGAGCGGTATGGCTCTGCCGGATACCGGTGCCCCTGGCAGCGGCGACTTGAATGGCGACGGCGTGGTAACGATGGACGAGGTAGTGGTCTGCCTGCAGTCGACTACATCGCCGATTGCCCTGAGCGCAGGCCAATATGCGGCAATTGATATGGATTTTGATGGGGTATTGACTATGAGTGATGTCATAATGGTACTGCAGAGAACAATATAGGCTGCAAAGCCTAGACTGGTGGTTTTATCCACATCAAAAAGAGGCGAAAGGGAGATATAAAAATGCTGGCTAATAAAAAAGCAACTATTCTTGTGACGCTGGTCTTGGTGGCTTCCATGTTCGGTGCCCTACCTGGCTATCTGATAGCAGACGACCAGCAAACAGGCCCGGTAGCTGCAAGCTTCAGCGGGGCTGACGTCAGGCACGACGCAGAGGATAGCTTTCTACTGACCGTAAGGACTTCAACGAACAACATGAACTTCATGCTGCCTGTGAGCGGCACGTTGAACGGCGACTCGTTTGGCAAGGCCTATGACTGGCGTATCGACTGGGGCGATGGCAACACTCAGGCCTCGTCCGGCACAAGCTCGCCAAACAGCGGGATCAACCATATCTATGCAGTAAGCGGGACTTATGACATTACCATTACTGCCAACGGCTCGCCCTATGCGTGGCTGGCGGCTTTTGGCTTCAGTGACGGCGTCACGGGCGCCAACACGCAGGCTAACAAGAACATGGTGGTCGGAGCCTCGTCGGCCTTGTACCCGGCAATGACCCGGACACTTACCCAGATCAACGGCTCGGGTACTGCTCCGGCTTTGGAATGGGGGTCGACTTTTTATGCTTGTGCCAATTTGACAGAAGCCCCGACATTTGCTGGCTGGGAGGCGGTGGCTTCGGTAAGTGACGGCTTCGGTTACCGGATGTTTCGTGGCTGCTCAAGCCTAAGTGCCCTGCCAGGCGACTTTTCGCTCCCGCAATCCCTCACAACGACCGGGGACTATTTTGCGACGGCGATGTTTATGGACTGTGCGAGCCTGGTAAGCCTAGGGGCAGGCTTTAAGATGCCGACGAGCCTTAGCCTGGCTAAAAACGGCTTCATGACTTCGATGTTTGAGAACTGCACCAGCTTGGCCACCTTGCCGGTGGGCTTCAACATCCCTTCGGGCATCACTACCGTCGGTGACGACTGCTTTACCCAGACATTTTACAACTGCGATAAGCTTGTCTCCCTGTCAAGCGGTTTCAGCTTTCCCCAAAGCATTACCAGCGTCGGCAACAACTTTGCCTATAACATGTTCAACAGGTGTGCCAGCCTGGCTGCCTTGCCGTCCGGCTTCAACATCCCACAGAGCACTGTCAGTGCCGGCGATTACTACATAGCTTGGATGTTTGCGTACTGCTCGAAGCTTCAGTCATTGCCAGAGGGCTTTAGCCTGCCCCAGCAAATCACCATTACCGGCGACCAGTTTGCCAGTGCCATGTTCTACCAGTGCACTAGCCTGGCCAGTGTCCCGAACAGTTTTCAACTGCCTCAAAACATTACGGCTGCGGGAGACTCTTTCGCTGCCTGGATGTTTGGGTATTGCCTAGGCTTGCAAGCGCTGCCGCCGGCATTCAACCTTCCGCAAAACATCACGGTTGCCAAAGACTCCTTCATCGAGGCCATGCTGTACTCCTGTTCGAACCTGCAGGCGCTGCCGGCCGGCTTCAATCTGCCACAGGCCTTGACTGCAGTCGGCGATAATTTCGCTAAAAACGCCTTTGCTACCTGTACTAAGCTCTATGAGCTGCCAAGCAGTTTCAACCTGCCGCAAAACATCAACCAGGTTAGCAACAGCTTTGTCGACCACATGTTCTATTATTGTATAAACCTAGACATCCTGCCTAACGGCTTTACTTTCCCACAAGGTATCACGACAGTCGGCGACGCCTTTGCCTTGTCTATGTTCGACGCTTGCCTCAGCCTGCGGCTGATGCCCGAAGGCTTCAACCTGCCCCAAAACATCCTTTCTGCTGGCGACCAGTTTGCCGAGAGCATGTTTGCCTACTGCCATGATCTGCGCGGCGTAGTGGCTGGCTTCAACCTTCCCCAAGGCATAACCAGTGTCGGCAGTTATTTTGCAGCCACGATGTTTTATGCTGCAGGCGGGGCGTCGTTTCAGATAAACAACCAGTTCACCTTCCCTGCAGGCGTGCCGGCAAACAGCCCGCATGCCTTCAGCCAGACCTTCGCTTTGACAAACTATTCGCCCAGGCAAAACCGTACTGCTGCCTCGATTATCGGCAATTGCCCAACGCCTGTCGACCAACGTAATACTTTCGACGAGAGTTTTACCGACCTTGACTCTATTGCAGTCAACTGGGGTGGAAAAGGGATTACTCCCCCTGATGTCGGTGCACCTGGGTCGGGCGACCTGAACGGCGACGGTCTTGTGACAATGGACGAGGTCATTGTTGCCCTGCAAGCCACAATCAATGCGAGCAACCTGACACCCGGGCAGTTTGCAGCCATCGATATGGACTTCGACGGTACGATCACCATGAGCGATGTGATCTTGATCCTGCAAAGAACAATCTAAGAAGACAAAGCCTTACCGTCTGGCTGCAACGTTACTCAGAAAGGCCTTATGTGAAGTACCTAAGTAGCACGAGAAAAAGCAAACCCTATCGTTGGCTGGCGATCGTTGCATCGCTGTTGATGGCATGGCCGTTGCTTGGAACGGTACCGACCCAGTCATTTGGAGATAACACTAGTAATATTAGGAACGATAATGCTAATGAAACGAGCCTGGCTAATACCAGCGACAGAGGAGGTGATGCCTTACTTGAACAAAGGATGCTGCTCAGCATCAGCGTGCCAGAAGACGATACTGCTTTTCAGATTCCCACATGCGGCTATTTAAATGGCAGCACTGATGGCAAAAGCTACAATTGGGCAATTGAGTGGGGAGACGGAAGCACAGAGGAATCAACAGGCCAAAGCTCCTTCGATGGAGGCATTGGCCATACTTACCAGGAAGCTGGCGAGTACGAGATAGTCATTACCCCTAATGGGACAATCGAAGCCTGGTTGGGGGCCTTTGGCTTCGGTATTGCGTCAAGCGGGTCAGCAGCAGCGGCCAACAAGGCAATGCTCATCGGTGCTCCTTGCCTGCTCACTCCAGAGATGACGCGCAACACAGAGCAGATAAACGGCACACAAAAAGCCCCTAGCCATGAGTGGTCGGTAGCGTTTTTTACATGCCCTAACCTAGTCGAGGCTCCGAGCTTTGCCGGTTGGGAAGGCATCGATACGGTAAACAACGACTTTGCGGCCAATATGTTCACTGGCTGCACGAGCCTTGCAGCCTTGCCTGAAGACTTCAACCTTCCTCCCGACCTGACCGAGGTGGCCGATAATTTTGCTAACAGCATGTTCAGCCTGTGCAGCCAGCTCAGCATCCTACCCAGTGGCTTCAACCTGCCTCAAGGCATCACGTCGACAGGCATGTATTTTGCCAATGGGATGTTCTATGCATGCTCCGAGCTGGCATCGCTGCCGGAAGCCTTCAACCTGCCACAAGGTGTTGTGGCTACAAGCTACGGTTTTGCGGGCTCGATGTTTTACAACTGCGAAAGCCTGGATGCTATGCCAGGCGAATTCAACCTGCCTCAAGGGATCAACGACCTAGGCTCTTTCATTGCTGGCAGCAGTTTTGCCTCATATATGTTTTATGGGGCGGGAAGCGGGTCGTTCCAAATCAATGACGTGTTTGTTTTTCCCGCCAATATTCCAGCTGACAGTAACAATGCCTTCTACCAGACTTTTCAGCTATCGCCAACAGCCCCCATCCAAAACCGTACTGCAGAGTCGATTATCGGTGACTGTCCAGTGCCCATAAACCAGCGACAAACCTTTAACACTCGTTTTTGGGACCTCGACTACATCCCGGTCAATTGGGGAGGGAGGGGGATAAAGCCTCCCGATGTGGGCGCTCCTGGCTCAGGGGACATCAACGGGGACGGCTTGGTTACGATGGACGAGGTTGTGATCACCTTGCGGGCCTCAATCAGCGAGTACGACTTGACACCAGAGCAACTTGCTGCGATCGACATGGACTTTGACGGTCAAATAAGCATGGCTGATGTCATTTTGGTTTTACGAAAAACAATATGATGGATAAATAAAACCAAGCTTTAAGGTTTTATCCACATAAAGAGGGAAGGGATTATAGATGCGACACAGAATAGACAGACAAAACAGGTTTTTAGCGATGACAATCGCAATGGTTATGATAATCGCTGCACTGGGGACACTGCCTGGCCTGGCCCTAGCAGACGACCAGGAGCCTGCTGATACCATTGTCGGTGACATTGAGCCAACGGACGTGTATATTCCACCGTTTAAGATCACCGTTCAGACGAAGGAACTCAACCAAGTGTTCATCCTGCCGACAGCGAGTTATTTTGGCGGCTCGTTTGACGGGAAAAGCTACAATTGGCAGATCGACTGGGGAGACAGGATGGTGGAAGACCACGTTGGCACCAGCTCAGACGGCGGCGGCATTAAGCACACGTATGTGCGACCGGGAGTCCATGAGATCACTCTGCGCCCCAATGGCTCGCCTGAGGCATGGCTTAGTGCCTTTGGCTTCGACACCAATGACACTGGGTCCAATGCGGCAGAGAACAAGGCGATGGTGGTCAGCGTCCCGTGCTACATAGTGCCGGAAATGACCCGTACCACAGACCAGATCCAGGGAATAACAAGGCCTCCCGACTATGAGTGGTTCGCCACGTTCTACCAATGTGTGAACCTCACGCAGGCCCCCTTGTTTGCCGAGTGGGAAGGCATCACCGCAGTGGGCAATCATTTTGCCAACTATATGTTCTCATATTGCTCGAGCCTGGTCGGCCTGATCGACGGCTTCAACCTGCCTGACCACCTGGTCGCGGCTGGTGACAGTTTTGCTAGCGGCATGTTTTCTGGTTGCACCAGCCTGGCTGCGCTACCCAATAGCTTCAATCTACCCCAATCGCTCACGAGGGTCGGCAACAACTTTGCCTTGCGCATGTTCTTTGACTGTGAGAGCCTGCCTGAACTGCCGGTCGGCTTTAACCTCCCACCGCTGTTGAGTCAGGTTGGCTACTCGTTCGCCCAAGACATGTTTTACAGTTGCTCGCATTTGACCGGGCTGCCTAAGGGCTTTAACATCCCCCAAAACATCACTGATGTCGGAAACAATTTTCTAGACGGCTTGTTCGGTGCTTGCACCCAGCTAGCATCTGTCCCAGAGGGCTTTAACCTGCCGCAGGGCATTGAGATCGCCAACGACGGCTTTGCCTACTATATGTTTGGCAACTGCGCCAAGCTGGAAAAGCTGCCGTCCTCGTTCAACCTGCCCCAACAGATTTACAAGGTAGGGGACGACTTCGTATGGGGGATGTTCTCGGACTGTTATAGCCTCTCCGAGCTGCCTCCTGAATTCAACCTTCCCAAAAACATCAGCGCTGCTGGCAATGGCTTTGCTTGGGGCCTCTTTGCATACTGCGGGAACCTGGCCTACCTGTCCAAGGAATTCAACCTGCCCCAGGGCTTAGAGACAGTAGGCGTTAATTTTGCCGGGTCGATGTTTTTCAAGTGTGCAGGGCTGATAGCTTTGCCAGACGCTTTTAACCTGCCTAAAGGAATCACCCAAGCCGGAAACGGCTTCGCCAGCTTTATGTTCTATGGGGCAGGCAGCGAAGTGTTCCAAATGAACAAGGAGTTCTTCTTCCCTGTTGGTGTGTCTGTAAGGCCCGAGCAGACCTTTTATCAGACACTGGTGCTTTCCGACAAGGCACCTCTGCAAATACGCACTGCTGAATCGATTATCGGGGCTTGCCGGACCCCTATGACCAACCGCTATACCTTCAATGAGTGCTTTCCAGACATCAAGACCATTCCAGTCAACTGGGGCGGCGGGGGCCTGACGCCACCCGAAATGGGCGATCCAGGGTCTGGCGACCTGAACGGCGACGGCTTCGTCACCATGGACGAGGTCATCATCGCTTTGAATGCCACAACCTTCGTAACCTCGTTAAGCGAGGCCCAGCTGGCGATAATCGATATGGACCACGACGGCGTCATCACCATGATGGACGTCATACTGATGCTCAAAAAGACGGTTTAAGCAACAAGGGACAAGCCTGATGCAAGCCCTACCCAGGCTTGTCCCCATTGTGTTTCAAACGATGCAAGCCCTACCCAGGCTTGTCCATATTGTGTTTCAAATGATGCAAGCCCTACCCAGGCTTGTACATATTGTGTTTCAAACTCTGTATAGTTTTATGTGGATAAACCCTTCGTAGGGGTTTATCCCTATGAAAGATGGAAGGGAGTCATGAAAAATACCCGAATCAGAAAGCCAAAAGCCCTGTCGTCAGTCATTTTGTGCATATTGCTGGCTTTGGGGGCGATTGGTCTTATCCCGAACATGGTTTTTGCTGACAACGACTTAGACAGCCCGTCCGATGGGCAGGCGGCGTCATACGATACTCACGACAAGGCGGCAGCGCATTTTCAGTTTACTGTACGCACGCCTGCCAACAATGCGACTTTTATCCTGCCGACTTCAAGTGACTTGAACGGGACTTATCAGGCGAAGGACTATAACTGGCTGATCGAATGGGGCGATGGAGAGTCTGAATATGCCTCTGGCGTAAGCCTTGACGGCGATGGGATTGGGCATACCTATGCGCTTGCCGGCGAGTACAAGATCAGTATTCTGCCCAATGGCCCGACCGACGCTTGGTTGGCAGCTTTTGGGTTCAACTATGGTTATTCAGGTACGAACACTTGGTCTAACCGGGCTATGGTAACAGAGGTCAACAGTCCGCTTCGACCTGAGATGACGAGAACTGCAGCGCAGGTCCAAGGCTTGGAAGCCGCTCCTGACAACGAGTGGTCGTATGTCTTTTCGAGCTGTTCGAACCTAAGGGTGATTTCCAAGTTCGCAGGGTGGGACAGTGTTACCAGCGTAGGCGATTACTTTGCTTGCAGCATGTTTGCGAACTGTCTGAGCCTGACCACTCTGCCTGACGGCTTTACCCTGCCCCAGTCAATTACGACAGTGAACGGCTGCGGTTTTGCGATGGGCATGTTCAGCGACTGTTCCAGCCTGGTTTGCTTGCCAGACGGGTTTGACTTTCCGCAAAACATCGAAGTAGCCGGTGACCAATTCGCAGACAGTATGTTCTATAACTGCAGTGAGTTGCAAACGCTGCCAGATAGCTTTAATTTCCCCCAAGGCATTCTGGATGCTGGAGATTCTTTTGCCATGAATATGTTTGCATATTGCCAAAAGCTCACCATGCTGCCAGACGCTTTCTCACTGCCGGCTGGGATTACAGCAGCCGGCGACAACTTCGTATACAGTATGTTTTATGCCTGTAGCGATTTAGAGGCCCTGCCAAACGGCTTCACATTCCCCCAAGGCTTAGACAGTGTAGGCGACTACTTCGCTGCTGACATGTTTAGAGAATGTGAGAGCTTGGCTACGTTGCCGGCTGGCTTTAACTTGCCTCAAGGCATAACGCAGACCGGCGGCGAGTTCGCATCTTACATGTTCGCGTACTGCTCCAGCCTAGGGCCGCTGCCTGCTGGCTTTAACTTGCCGCAGTCCGTCAGCTCTCAGAGCATCGATTTTGCGGATGGGATGTTCAACCAGGCCGGGGGTCCGGCGTTTCAAGTCAATGCCGAGTTTAGCCTGCCAGCGAGCATTCCGGTCGAGGGAATGCGCGCTTTCCACAATACCTTTGTGCTGGCTAGAACTGCTCCCCAGCAGGTCCGCTCCGCTGCTTCAATCATTGGCAGCTGTCCCACACCGCTGACTGCCATGAACACCTTTGACAAGCATTTCGACGACCTGGACTATATCGATGTGAACTGGGGCGGGGGCGGCCTTCACCCTCCCATTGTCGGTGAAGCAGGCAGTGGCGATTTGAACGGCGACGGCATGGTGACCATGGACGAGGTTATCCTTACCCTACAGGCCACCCTTGATGCCAGCGGCTTAAGCCCAGAGCAGTTCGCGGCGATAGATATGGACTACGACGACACCATTACCATGACCGATGTGATATTAGCCCTGCAGAAGACAGTCTAGGTTCGAGCGGTATCACGTCGTTGCGGTTCGCGCTGTCTCAAGCCGTCTCGATTCGCGCGGTCTCATGCTGGCTCACCCGTCTCGCCCGTCTCGCCCGTTTCGATTCGCGCCGATGCATGTCGTCTCAAGCAGTTCGCGGTGCGCCTTGCTTCACATCGGATGCGTAAGCCTGACAGCGCAAGGCAAGCGCTCTGGAGGCTGCTGGTTTGACCTGGATTAGGTATGTATTAGTGGGTGTATGTATGCACATACACCCACTAGTAAGATAGCATATATAAAGGCTAAGTGCTAGAGATTGACGATTGGTCGGGATTTTTTCACCACCTTGAAAATGCCGTTTTGTAGAAGCCCAGGTCAGGAATTTGCTTACTCGGAATAACATATTTTTTCAGCCACTAAAATCCCTGTAAATTCGCAACCCTGTTGCACCACTAACCGCACCTATCCGGACTAATCGCACAATGGTGCGTTAAGTATGGACAGGTGGCTGAACAAGGGATCAGACAGGACCCCCGACAGGCCGCCACTGGGGCCTTCCAATGACAATCATATTATGAGAAGATGGCCTTGTGCCTCTTTGCCTAACTTATACGTCCCCGATCTGTAGGAAGCCGGGAAAGGGGAGCTTAGGACTTACCTGCTTAGCCTTGTGCCCATACAGGCAAGGCCGGCGAGGCAAGAGCAAGGCACAGGCCTTGGCGGCCACCTTAGGGGCATTCCTGGCCCTGGCAGGGAAAGCCGCCTCAAGGCGGAGCGGACAAGGAGATAGCGCAACACAGCAGCCGGTGCGATAAGTCCGGATACCGTTGGCGCCGGCATGGTAAAGCACTGTCCGAACTCACCGCACCAAGACGCAACAAGGCCCTTATCGTGCCTTTTTCGTGCATGTCCGCCGGTTTTGCCTCTTCTTTCTGGTGCGTTTACCCTGGATATGGCATATTTATGTTATGTGGTGCGATGAGTTTGCGAATTTACCCCACTAAAATCCCGACCAATCGTCAATCTGCAGCAGATCTGGTTCGACTATTCGCTTATACCCCTTTTATGTGCGGTGTTTTGGGAACCGGCTTCTACCTGCAATAGAACCATCCTATAAAAGCCCTGGTCAGAAATTTGCTGATTTGGGACAACAAATAAAACAAGGCGAGAGCCAGTAAGCAATGCAAGAGCCCGAAAACAAGCCGCGAGCCCGCACACAAGTAGACGAGCCGCGAGCCCGAAAACAAGCCGCGAGCCTTGCTGAAAGCACACAGAACCACAAGTCTTAGATCGAGGCCCTTGGGAGACATCCAAAACAAACACTCACTATGGCAATAACAGGCTTTAACAGTCCTCATGAAAAATCTAGTGTTTCAATCCATGCCTAGCCAGACGAGGCTATACTTCAATCTAGCTTGTAACATTTGTCCTGGTTTACGCTGGTTCGTGTGTAAAGGCTGTGTTAACATTCATTGTTAATAGTTTCTGTGTTTGCAGTTTAATTCGTTTGAGTGCTGTTTCTTGCTGGATTTGTCGCGCTCGAACGGGGTTTCTGTCGACACTGTTATCTCTTTCAAACACTTGGGAGGAGTTATATGCCGGACTTGACAATGACTGGGAGAGACCATCTAGCAGTCATCAAAGTTGTGGGCGTCGGCGGTGGGGGCACGAATGCGGTGAACCGCATGGTAGAAGCGGGTATTCGTGGAGTAGAGTTCGTCGCCATCAATACCGACCGACAAGCCTTGTTGATGAGCGATGCCGATGTGACAGTACACATCGGCGAGGACTTGACCCGAGGCCTTGGCGCAGGAGCCAATCCAGAAATCGGTGCTCAAGCAGCTGAAGAGAGCCGCGCCGAGATTCGCGAGGCCCTAAGCGGTGCAGACATGGTCTTCGTAACTGCTGGAGAGGGAGGCGGTACGGGAACTGGTGGAGCACCTGTTGTAGCGGAGATTGCCCGTGACGAGATTGGCGCTCTGACAGTCGGGGTCGTCACCAGGCCCTTTAGCTTCGAAGGCCGAAAGCGCCGTCAACAAGCAGAAGACGGTATCACGCTCCTAGCCAGCAAAGTCGATACCATGATCGTTATCCCGAACGACCGGCTACTTCAGATTGTGGACAAGAAGGTGTCGATGCTCGACGCTTTTCGGATTGCCGACGATATATTGCGTCAAGGCACGCAAGGCATCACTGACCTGATCACTATACCGGGACTGATCAACTTAGACTTCAACGATGTCCGGGCCATAATGAAAGACGCCGGAACAGCCATGATGGGAATCGGGGTAGCCTCTGGAGAAAACCGCGCTGTCGAGGCAGCAACGGCTGCTATCTCGAGTCGGCTTTTCGAGACATCCATCGCCGGTGCCAAAGGCGTGCTGATTTCGATTGCCGGAGCTTCCGACATGGCTTTGCAGGAAGTGTCTGATGCTGCTGATACGGTCACTGAGTCTGCAGACGCTGATGCGCAAATCATTTTCGGCTCGGTGATCGACGATACGCTTGAAGACCAGATGCGCGTAACCGTTATTGCTACCGGCTTTAGCCGAAACAACAGCCAATCCAGCCTAGACCTTGACCTCGGAACTCCGCTTGGACGAAGGCAAACCGACCGTAATCCTGCCCAGATCGAACAATTCCCTGGCTCGCCAGAAGAAGTTGAATACAATGAGATGGAAAACGATTACCAAAGCGGAGCAGGCCGATCACCTAGTGTATTGGACGACGACTACATCCCAGATTTCTTGAAGCGCGATTTTTAAAGCCCATACCAACGAGAGCTCTTTGCAAATTAGGTTCATTATCTATATGGAGAAGCACTCACCACATACGAACGAATGCGTTGTTGACTCGATAGCAGGAGAGGGATCCTAAATGGATGGTGCTGAGTTGGATAACGATGTGTCAAACAGCAGAGTTGCCAGGAACATAAACCTTATCAATGAGGCTGTCCAGGCGGTCTGTGACCGGCTTGGCCGTGACGCTTCAGGGGTCCGTTTGGTTGCAGTCAGCAAGACTGCCCAAAACGAAGAGATCGAGCAGGCTGTCCTGTTCGGGCACCCGGACTTCGCCGAGAACCGCAGCGACCTGTTTGCCCAACGTTCGCTCCTGTTCCCCGAGGTAAACTGGCATTTTATCGGTCACATCCAAACCAACAAAGTGAAGGACTTTACCGGCAAGGCTGCCTTGGTCCATTCGGTTGCCACAGACCGGTCCTTGCTAGCTATCGAAAAACGCTCGATCAGCCTGGGAATCACCCAAGCTGTGCTAGTAGAGGTAAACACATCCGGAGAAGCTACCAAGGACGGCTTGTCAACTGCCGAGCTTCCAGCGCTTTTAGAGCTCGCCAGCTCGCTTCAGGCCGTAGAGGTCCAAGGTCTGATGACTATCGGCCCGATTGCTGACGAGGACACGGTCCGCGATTGCTTCCGCAAGCTCTGCTTAGCACGCGATGCTATGCAAAAAAGCTTCTCCGGCGTTGCAAACCTGCCGCTTGCCGAACTATCTATGGGCATGTCCGACGACTATCTCATAGCAGTTGAAGAAGGTGCTACAATAATACGAATCGGTCGTAGTGTATGGCAGTAAAACAGCATCTAGCAAGCATAATCACTGACTAAGCGTCTCCATGGCAAGGCTTTCGCGAGATTTGCGCTATCGGTGAGCAATAATGTGGATAAGACCAAATGCCGGGGTGAACTTAAGTAGAAATATACCAGGGATTAGGCAAGGCTTTAAGGATTGGTTAGTATGGGAATCTTAGACGATATAAAAAACCGCTTGAATATCGGTCGTCGCAATGATGACTATGACGATTATTATGACGAGGACGAGTACTACGACGAGTACCATGATAGCTACAATAACTATCAAGATGACGACCGCCTCTACTATGACGACGACGTCAATGACTCTTCAGCCAACTCCCCCTTGGTAAACATGGCTGATATCCGTTCGCAGCCTGTCGGGCTTAGTCGTGGCGCGGGATCCCGCGAGGACCGCATACCCATGCCTCCAGTACGCGAGCGAAGGTCTTCTACGATCTCGGGACTGGCTGCTGACGACTCAGAAGCCTTCCGCGACAGCCTCGCTCGATCTAACAACAACTCTCTGGTCCAACTGCACTCGGAGCGCATCCAGCTTGAGGCAAATGCTGTGCCAGAGTTCGCAGTGCCTGATGCGTCACGTCGCCTAGACCTTGACAGCACCTTGGCAGCCTCGATCGATTCAGCCGAGCAAAGCAACATCGCCCGGTACAACACAGCCGGGTCAGGCCGCAGCAATGCCGGCGCTGTCATTCCCAGGACGGCGCGCCAGCTCACCCACCTACGCCCGCAAAGCTACGCGGAGGCTGAGAACATATCAATCAGCCTGCGGCAAGGGGCTGCTGTTGTTTTGGATCTGACCGATGTCCGCCCGGAGCTGGCAAAACGCATCCTGGACTTCTCCTTCGGTGTCACCTCTGCCTTTGAGGGACAGGTCGACAGATATGCCGACCGGGTCTACATCCTGACTCGGAATGGCAGCTTGACAGAGTCGGAACGTCGGCAGATTAGTATTTAAAAGGGAGCTTTCATGGATAACTTACAAGAGCAGCTGGGTCTGATCGCCATAATTGGCGGCGGGCAAATGGGCGAGGCGATTATCGCCGGCTTGATAAAGAACTCGTTTATTGCGGAGAAGATCATTGTCGCTGAGCCTTTCGAGGACCGTCGCGATTTGATTCTTAAAGAATATGGCGTTGCCGGCGTTGAGGACGGATCGCAAATCGATTTTGCAGACACCATAATCATGGCTGTCAAACCACAGATTTTTCGTGATGTAGCCTTGTCTTTGGCAGGCTCAGGCACTTTCCGACCGAAGCGGGTGATAAGCATTGCAGCTGGCATCACTACTGCAGTGATGGCAGAGTGCTTTTCAGGCTTCCCTTTGATCAGGGTTATGCCAAACATCAACTTAAGCGTGTTGGCAGGCATGAGCGTAGTAGCTGCTACAGATAAAGCGTCAATTGACGAGACAAAACTGGTCTGCAGCCTGTTTGGCCTGTTTGGCCAAGCAGCCATCATCGATGAGGAGCTGGTCGACATAGCTACTTCTATCAGCGGGTCGGGCCCTGCGTATTTCGCCTTGTTCACAGAGGAACTGGCTAAAGGCGGAATCGAAGCCGGCTTGCCTGAGGATCTGGCCTGGCAGCTTGCAGTCCAAACTATCATCGGCACAGGCCGTTACCTTGACTTAAAGGATGCAACAGCCAAAGAGCTGCGTGACGCAGTGACCAGCCCAAACGGCACGACTGAAGCCGCTATCGAGTGCTTCGAGTCCCAACAGTTCGGCCTAGTGGTCCAAAATGCCATCAATGCTTGTATCCGTCGGGCTAAAGAATTAGGTTAGGTATGTTATCAAACATTAATCTAGCTGGATTTGTAACTACTATGATAGCGATTTTTACAATACCTCGGATTATCCATTATGTCTTTGTCTCAGTTATTCAGTTTTATTGTTTTATGATATTTGCATGGACGGTGCTTTCATGGTTTGACCACAGCACCGGTTTCCTTCACGACCTTTACGATATTTTGGATAAATTCGTCTCGCCCTATGTTAGTATTTTTAAGCGGTTTATACCCCTTGTCGGTGCAATAGACTTTTCACCATGGGTGGCTGTCATCGTACTTCAGCTACTTTCTCGTTTGCTGTGATTTGTCTTTGCGAATCTTTAGCCTGTTTAAGCTATACTGTACCCTGAGTAGATTGTCTGAGAGGAATGGTCATGAGCATTACCGCAACAGAAATACAAAATATTCGCTTCAGCGAGGCTCGGAGGGGATACAATCCTGATGAAGTCGATGAGTTCCTGGAGCGAGTCGCAAGTGATGTCGATACGCTGAACCGAGCACTCGCCGAGGCAGCGACTCGAGTCAGCGATGCTGAAGAACGCGCTCGTGCTGCTGAAGAAAGAGCAGTCGCTAGTGCGGTCTCGACGACCGGTGCAGTCCAAGTAGAGGCTCCGGTTGTAGTTACCAGCAGCGAAACAACGATTTCTGATGATGTGATTTCTCGAGCTTTTATTGCCGCTCAGCTCAGTGCTGATAACCTCAAAGAAGAGGCTCGTAAAGAAGCAGAGAAGCTTTATCGAGAGGCTGAAGCCAAGGCCAAAGACATCGTCAGTGATGCCCACTCCGAGCGCGAGCGGGTTGTTGGGGAGATCGATTTCCTAAGGGAGAGCTCTGAAAGGTTTAGAACCGAGTTCCTGTCACTGGTTAACCATTACATGGTTGACGCCCAGAGGCGGTTTGTTGATTTTGCGGATCTAGTGCCAGACGAGGCAGGGGCAAACCCGAGTACTGGTACTGACGACATGTTAGTAGCCAATGACGCTGCTGTCAGCTCGGCCAATGCCGGCCAAGCGTTCCAGACCGAAGCTTCAAACGCCCCAAGGAACCCACAAGCTGCTACACCGTCGCCGTCGGCAACGGGTGCACCTTTAAACGACAGGCGTAATGCTGACCCCGCAAATTCAAGCGATATGTCAGCTGCGTATAATATTGATGAAGATCTAGAAATCGAAGAGATTGACTAAAGGGCTTTATGAATCTGTATGGGAGCAGATTCACAAATAAAAATGGGAGTGCGCTTATCACCTAGCGCAAATCGCAACCAAGTACTGGGGTGGAGCACGGATGTGCCTCGCCAGCTGGTCGTGAAAGTGACAGCTCCGCCGCAGGGCGGCCGCGCAAATGAGGCTCTGATCAGTGTTTTGTCAGAATCATTGGGGATTGCCAAGAGCCAGATTGTTCTACAACGGGGGCAAAGGTCAAGAAATAAACTGGTCTTACTGGGGATGGACGTTTTAGCTTATCAAAATTGGGTGGAGACGGTTCCGATAATCGGAAAGGAGTGAGTGATGAGTAATTCTACTTATGACATCATTACTGATTCAACAGCCAACTTGCCAGATGATTTGCTTAAAGCCTGGAATATTCGAGTACTACCCCTTGAATTCATAGTCGATGATATCTCATACAAGGGGTACGACCCGGACGTCCCGACAGACAACAAGCAGTTCTACGACATGATGCGAGCTGGAAAGGAAATCACTACCACTTTAGCTAGTAAGAGTGATGCTGACAGGATTATCAGAGATTGTTTCGACAAAGGGCAGGATGCTATCTATATCGGCTTCGACTCGGCCTTGTCCGCAAACTTCGAAGAGATAAGTGCCTATATGGAGCAAATCCGCGTAGAATTCTATCCAACACGACAATTGCGGTGCGTCGACACCTTGGCTGCTGCCCTTGGTGAAGGGCTGATTGTCGCAGACGCCTACAAACAACGTGAGATGGGCCTCAGCTTGTCCGAGCTGGCAGACTGGGTCGAGGCAAACCGTCTGGACTATGCCTGCTGGTTTACTGTGGAGGACTTGAAATACCTCCAAAGGGGCGGTCGTCTGACTGCTGGGGCGGCATTTGCCGGAATGCTGCTAAGCATCCAGCCGGTACTGCATATCGATGCTGCGGGCATGCTGATACCCCGCGAAAAACTGCGTGGACGCAAGCGCGCTATCCAATACCTTGCGGACAAGGTAGTAAATACCATACAACAGCCCTTCGAAGGCCAATCGGTCTTTTTGTCGCATGCCGACAGTCCTTTGGATATTGAGTCTGTAAAAAGCCTGATCGCAGAAAAATGCCCCGGCATCGAGTTCCTAGTCAATAACCTCGACCCGGTAATCGGGGCACATACCGGGCCGGGAACCTTGTGCGTGTTCTTCAAGTCCCATGAAGGCAGGGGCTGATTATGGGGAGAAAACCGCGTTTTGCGCTTGTCCCAAAATAAGCCCTAACCGATTGGACGCATAACAGCCGATGACTTTGGCTGCTCCGATGAAGGCAGCAGAAAGGATCATCAAAGCCTCTAAAGCCGCCTCGCGAGACTGCTAGCAAGCCAATAGGTTGAACCCTCGTTTCTTAGGTATAAAACAACATATGGTTATAGCTTGGTACTGGCCAGTAGTCATGCCCGACCAGTATTTCCATGCTATCGACAGCTGCCCGGACTTCCTGCATAGCGGGCAGGACACTTTGTTGGTAGGCAAAGGCGCGTGACTGGGGCTCGTCGATCCTGCTGGCCAAAGCCAAAGCGCCCTCAAGCTTGTCTACCCCTGCATCAAGTAGGCTAAGCCCGTCTGTCAGCTTCTTCAGCAAGTCCAGCTCTGTGCCCGTGTCGATTTGGCTGTCGACAGCCCGTTTGGCGTTGATCACGTTGGCGACCATGGTCGAATACTCCAGAATAGCCGGTATAAACCTGGCCCGTACCATCCGGATCGATGTGAGTGCCTCGATGTTCACTTTCTTCGAATAGCTGCCCAGCTTCACTTCATAGCGGCTTTGCAGCTCGTCCTGCGAAAGCACTTTGAAACGTTCGAACAGCTCAATCGTGGCAGGCTCGACTAAGCACGGTAAAGCCTCAGGGGTCGACTGATGGTTATACAGCCCACGCTTTGCAGCCTCCGAGTACCATTCAGGGCTGTAATTATCCCCATTAAAGACAATCCGCTGATGGTCTGTCAAAACATCCCTCATATAGGCACGGGCATCGGTGTCAAGATCAGTACTGCCCGACATAGCCTCAACGAAGTCAGCCAAGGTCTTAGCCACTATAGTGTTCAAGACCATATTGGCATCGGAGAGGTTGATTTCTGATCCGGGCATCCGGAACTCGAACTTGTTGCCAGTGAAGGCAAAGGGGGAGGTTCGGTTGCGGTCGGCGTTGTCCTTGATGAAAGTAGGCAGAGTGGGCACACCCAGGTCCATCATCTGCTTGCTGTCCGTGACATGGGCACGGCTATCGATGATCGCATGGACCACAGTCTCCAAGGCATCGCCTAGATAGACACTGACGATTGCCGGTGGGGCCTCGTTTGCGCCTAGGCGATGGTCGTTTCCTGCACTAGTGATACTCATGCGTAAAAGCCCTTGGTACTCGTCGACTGCTTTGATGACTGCGGTTAGGAAAACCAAGAACTGCAGGTTGTCAAAGGGGGTTGCACCGGGGTCGAAGACATTCGTCCCGTCTACCGATATAGACCAATTGTTATGCTTGCCACTGCCGTTTATTCCTACAAAAGGCTTCTCATGCAAAAGGCAGACCAAACCATGCCGGCTGGCGACTTTGCGCATTATCTCCATTACCAGAAGGTTCGAGTCGATGGCTACATTGGTTGTTGTGTAGATCAAGGCAAGCTCATGCTGGGCCGGGGCGACCTCGTTGTGCTCGGTCTTTGCAGGTATCCCGAGCTTCCAAAGCTCCTCGTCGAGATCTTCCATGAAGCCTTTGACCAAGGGGCGAATCGATCCAAAGAAGTGCTCTTCGAGCTCTTGCCCCTTACAAGGGGTAGTACCAAACAATGTACGCCCACAGAGCAACAGGTCGAGCCGCTCGCTATAGTCCTCTTCCCTGATCAAGAAATACTCTTGCTCTACCCCGACCATCGTCGATACTTCGGCAGCCTCTTTGTTAAAGAGCTTTAAGACCCTGCGCACCTCGTTGTTGATGGCAGCCATTGAACGTAGCAAAGGGGTCTTTTTGTCAAGGGCTTCTCCACCGTATGAGGCAAAGACTGTCGGAATGCATAAGACCCCGTCCTTGATGAAAGCCGGGCTGGTTGGATCCCAAGCCGTATAGCCGCGGGCCTCGAAGCTGGCCCGTAGCCCGCCTGAAGGGAAGGACGACCCGTCGGTTTCTCCATGGGAGAGCTCGGCTCCGGTAAAACTTAAGATCGGCCCCTCGTCTCCTAAGGTGATAAAGCTGTCGTGTTTCTCTGAAGTTATGCCAGTCAGCGGTTGGAACCAGTGCGTGTAGTGGGTTGCCCCCATTTCGATCGCCCACTCCAGCATCGCCTGTGCCACAGTCTCGGCGATTTCTGGGCTTAGGGCCTGGCCTTCTTTTATTGTCAACCGCAGTTGCTGGTAGGTCTCGCTTGGCAGCCTTTCTTTCATCTTCAAGTCGTTAAAGACCGATGAGCCGTAGATATCAGTTATTTTAGCCATGCCTGCTCCCTTATACTTGTATCCGCCCATAACTATATGTTAAGAACATAGATACATATAGTGTGGCAATTGGGCTTTTGTAATTATATACAGTTTGTTAAGACGCAGATAGCCAAGCTCAACAAAGACATTGGCAAAAAGAGATGTGTCAAGTGGAATTTACAGGTTATAAAGGATCAATAGCATCCGATAGCCTGGTGCTAGTAAGAAAGCATCTATAATGGCTAAGTGTTGCAGATTGACGGTTGGGCGCAATTCTGACGGGTAAATTCGCAAACTCATCGCACCACATAACAAAAATATGGCATATCCAGGGTAAACGCACCAGACATCGTCTGCAAAACCG